>Ga0126312_10000609_pt1 | contig 21861 bp, 19 predicted proteins | sample Plot104A_FD_92537 | JGI IMG/M metagenome (GOLD analysis project Ga0126312, IMG submission 92537) | Serpentine soil microbial communities from UC McLaughlin Reserve, CA, USA - Plot104A | ecosystem: Environmental > Terrestrial > Soil > Grasslands | place: USA: UC McLaughlin Reserve, Lake County...
CGCGAATCCGAGACCGACGCCGACGCGTACATGCGCGTGGTGGCGGCCCGCTACGAGTTGCTGCGCACGCACGAGTGGAGCGGCGACATCCTCGACCGCCTCCAGGGAGAGGAGCGCCGCGGCCGGCGCCGGCGATCCTCACCCCGTTAAGACCGGACATGGATGTCCGGCACTCCGATCGGACCGCCGTCCGGAGCTAACTATCTCTTGCCCCGGGGTGGCCCTCGCCCGGCCAGGGAGCGAGCACGAGCAGCAGCCGGGCGTCGCTCTCGGCGCGCACCTCGTGGCGCTCCTGGGGTTCGAAGACGGCGGCGAAGCCGGAGCCTCCCCTGACGCTGCCTGCGTCGGCCTCGACCGCGATCTCGCCGTCGAGCACGACCAGGTGCGCGCGCTCGTGGACCTGATGGTCCTGGAGGCGCTCCCCGGCCGGCAGGTTGATGGCGATCGTCCGCGACTCGCCGCGCGACGAGTCCAGGATCTGCGGCTGATGCGGCTGCACGTCGAGCGTGCGCAGGTCCCAATGCTTCATATAGCGAATGTATAGCTCCGCCGGTCATCCGGACGGCGGTCTGACCGGAATGCCGGACATCCATGTCCGGGCTTAACCGCCTTGATCGGCCTCGTCGCGCAGCCGCGCGATCGACTGGCGGATCAGGCGCGAGACGTGCATCTGAGAGACGCCGACGCGCTGGCCGATCTCCGACTGCGTCAGGTCCTCCTCGAAGCGCAGCCGCAGCACCTCGCGCTCGCGCTCCGACAGCACGCTCATCAGTCGGTCGACCGTCGCGGAGTCCTCGGCGCGGCGGAAGCCGGGATCCTCGGCGCCGAACGCCTCGGAGAACGAGTCGCCGTCCTCATCGGTCTCGGAGCGCGGACGGTCGAGCGACACGGCGCGGTAGGCCGCCGAGGCCTCGCGCGCCTCGAGCACCTGCTCGGGCGTCACTCCGATGCGCTCGGCGATCTCGCCCGGCGTCGGCGCGCGGCCGAGCTCGCGTGACATGTCGTCGGCGACGCGGTCGACCCGCACCGCCATCTCCTGCAGGTCGCGCGGCACGCGCACCGACCACCCCTTGTCGCGGAAGTGGCGCTTGAGCTCGCCCAGGATCGTGGGAACGGCGAACGAGGAGAAGGCGGTCTCGCGCGCGGGGTCGAAGCGGTCGATCGCCTTCAGCAGCCCGAGCGAGGCGACCTGGACCAGGTCGTCGAGCTGCTCGCCCCCGCGCTGGTAGCGGCGCGCGAGCTGGCGCGCGAGCGGCAGGAAGCGCTCCACCAGCTGCTCGCGCGCGGCGGGATCGCTGTTCTCGTGGTAGCGCGCCAGCAGCCGCCGGTCCTCCTCGGCGCGGCCACCGCGCTCCGCGGGCGGCGGGTATGCTGGTTCGCCGCTCCCGCGGCCCTCGTTTCGATCGTCGATGCTCTCCACGCCCACCATCGCGCGAATCCTTAAGGGTGTGCACGCCGGGGCGCTGGGGCGCGGAACGTGGTCGAGCGGGTCGCTTGGCTCGGCCGCAGCAGAGTGTACCGCGGTGTCTTGATGCCGACCACGAGCCCGTCCAACACGGAGCGCCATCTGCGCGTGCTGATCGCCGACGAGGACAGGGAGGCGCTCGCCCAGCTGGGCGAGGTGCTGGAGGGCCTCGGCCACGAGGTCACGCCCTACGTCGTCTCGGTCGCCGAGGCGATCGAGCTGATCTCCACCGAGGACCCCGACCTCGCGATCGTCGTGATGCACAAGGACGACGAGCACGCCCTGGCGCTGATCCAGGAGGTGGTCGAGTACGCCTCCGGGCCGGTGATCGCCCAGACGCGCAACGGCGACGTCGAGTTCGTCGCGCGCGCCGCCGATCGCGGGATCTCCGCCTGGATCGAAACCGTCGCGCCCGAGGCGGTCCAGGGCGCGATCGAGGTCGCGCTGCGCCGCTACGAGGAGCAGGCGCGGCTCGAGACCAAGGTCCAGCAGCTGGAGTCGGCGCTGGCGCGGCGCGCCGTGATCGAGCGCGCCAAGGGCATCGTCATGGAGCGTCACGGGCTCGACGAGCGCGGCGCGTTCGAGCTGATGCGCGATCACGCGCGCGCGCAGAGCCGCCGGGTGGTGGACGTCGCAGTGGCCGTGGCGGAGGGGCACGCGCTGCTGCCGAAGCGCCCGTGATCCGTTAGCGCGCGCTCCGCGCCGGGAAGAACCCGGGCAGCACACCGCAAATCCACCAAGGAGCGTGCAACACACATGATCGGCATCCTGATCGCCGTCCTCGTGGCGGCGCTCGTGTACTTCCTGTGCATGGCCATCGGCCTGCCGGCGATCGTCGCGATCATCGCCGCCATCCTCGTGCTGCTGGCGGGCATCCCGACAGGCGGCTACGGCTTCGGGAGCCGCTTCTGACCGGCCGCTCCGGCGGAAGCGCGCTCCGGGCGGTCGTCGCGGACGGCCGCCCGGGCAAGCCGTTTGTCCCGTCGGACCTGAAGGCGGCGTTCGAGCGCTTCCGCGCGGACGAGATGTCGCACTCCGCGGCGGCGCTCACGTACTACTCGCTCATGTCGCTGTTCCCGGCGCTGCTTTTCGGCGTCGCTCTCCTGGGCGCGTTCGGGCAGGAGGGGCTCGTGAGCGACACCGCGGATTACCTCAAGGAGGCCGGCGCGCCCGCCGAGACGGTCGACGCCGTCACGTCGGCGCTCGAGTCGGCGCAATCGCAGCGGAGCACCGCGGTCGGCGCGCTCGTGATCGGCCTCGCCCTCTCGCTCAACGGCGCTTCGGGCGCCTTCGCCGCGGTCGGGCGGGCGCTCAACCGCAGCTGGCGGGTCGAGGAGGGCCGCGGCTTCGTGCGCCGCAAGGCCCACGACCTGCTCTGGACGCTGCTGCTGATCGTGCTCGTGTCGATCACGTTCGTGCTGATCTTCCTCGGCGGTGGGCTGGCGTCCGACGTGCTCGGCCGCATCGGACTCGGAGACACCGCAGCCGACGTGTGGCGGCTCGCCCGCTGGCCGGCGGCGTTGGCGTCGGCGACGCTGATCTACGCGGTCGTCTACTTCGCGGCCCCCAACGTCGAGGTGCGGCGCTTCCAGTGGATAACGCCGGGCGCGGTGTTCGGTGTGCTCGCGTGGATCGTCGCCTCGGGGCTGTTCTTCCTCTACGTGTCCAACTTCTCGTCCTACTCGGCGACGTACGGCGCATTCGCCGCCGTCGTGATCCTGCTCGTCTGGCTCTGGCTGACCAACTCCGTGCTGCTGTTCGGCGCCGAGCTCAACGCCGCGATCGACGTGCGCCGCTCACCCGAGCTGCCGCGCGATTACGAAGGCCCCCCGCTGCCGGCCAAGGAGCCCGCCTCGTAGGCCGCGGAGGCGGGACGCAGCGTCATCGCCTCGGGCCACGAGCACAGCGACGGGCGCCCCGGGCAGTCCCCGCACAGCTCGCGATGGGGACGGGGCGCGACGGCCCAGCGCTCGCTCAGCACCCCTTGGGCGAGGTCGAGCAGCGCCCCGGCGAGCGCGGGCGCGTCGGCGGCGGAGAACGCCTCGGCGACGGGCTCGGCCGGGCGCTCCAGCACGCAGTAGGCGACTTCGGCCCGCGGCGCGCCCGCCTTCAGCGCGGCGAGCGCGTAGACCATCCGCTGGGTCGCGTAGGAGCGCTCGACGAGGTCCGCCGGCGTCTCGTCCTCCTCGAGCCGGTCGGTCTTGTAGTCGACGATCAGGAACGAGCCGTCGCGCTCGCGCGCGAGCACGTCGACGAAGCCGGAGACGAGCGGCCCGCCGCCGCCGGGCGACAGCTCGAACGCGAAGCCGGCCTCGCGGCGCACGCCGCGCGCCGCGGCGAGGCGGGCGCACAGCGGCGAGTTGGCGAACGCCGCGACCTGCGCGCGCACGTCGTCCGCCTGCGCCGCTTCGAGCTCGAGCCCGTGGGCCGCGGCGAGCGCGCGTATCTGCTCGTCCCCGGGCGGGTCGGGGCGGGCGAAGTCGAGCCGCTCGAGCAGCTGGTGCACGATCGTGCCGCGGATCCGCGCCTCGAGCGGGATGGCCTCGGCGGGCTCCTCCGCGGCCTCCGCGAGGGCTTCCGGAGGCACCGGGATCCGCGGCAGGCCCAGCACGCGCCCGAGGTAGAAGCGGTAGCCGCAGCGGGCGTAGTCCTGGAGCGAGGAGTACGACAGGCGGCGCTGGGCGGGCTGCGGCCGGCCGGGCGACGGGATCACCTTCGGCTCGGCCGGCAGCGCGGTCCCCGGTCCCGCGCTCCGCCCGCGCGGCCGCGGAGCCGCGGCTTCGGCAGGCAGCGACGCCGCGGTGACGAGCCGGACGGAGACGCCGGGCGCGACCACGGCGGGCTCCTCGCCGAGCACTGCGGCTGGATCGCCCAGCAGCGCGGGCGCGAGCCAGGCGAGCGGCGACCCGCCAGGGCGCGGCTCGGGCCATTTGGCGGTGTCGACGCCGCCGGAGAGGATCAGCCGCTCCTCCGCGCGCGTGGCCGCGACGTAGAGCAGCCTGCGCTCCTCGGCCGCCTCGTCCGCCGCGAGCTCGTCCGCGATCCGGTCGTAGCCGAGCGCCGGGATCGGGTCGCCGCCGGCGAGCGTCGCCAGCCTGAGGCCCGCGCTGCCGTCGCGCCCGATCAGCAGCCGCTCGCGGACGGTGACGCCCGGGCGCCCGAGGTCGGCGACGCACACGACGGGGAACTCGAGCCCCTTCGCGCGGTGGATCGTCATCAGGCGCACGGCGTCGAGCGCCTCGGACTCGAGCGCCGCCTCGCCCTCGCGCGCCTCCGCGAGGTCCTGGCCGGCGGCGTAGGCGAGGAAGCCGCGCAGGTCGCGCCCCTCGGCGCGCTCGTACTCGCGCGCCAGGCGCATGAGCTTGCGCAGGTTGGCGAGCCGCCGGTCGCCGCCGGAGCGGGCGAGGATCGCGAGGTCGTATCCGGTCGCGGCGATCGCGCGCTCCAGCAGCACCTCGACCGGGAGCCGCTCCGCCCGGAGCCGCTCGCCCGCGGCGAAGCGGGCGAAGGCGACGAGGCGGCGCGCCTGCTCGGCCGGGAGGGCGGCGAGCCACGAAGCCGGCGGGCCGGGCCGGTCCGCGGCGGTTGGCCGCAGCGCCGGACCGTCCCGATCGTCGGTGCCCACTGCACGGTCAGCGGCGGCCGCGGCGGCGCGGCGCAGCGCTGCCCAGGCTCCCTCGTCGCCGTCGCGGCCGGCCTCGGCGAGCAGGACCAGCGCGTCCGTCGTGGCGCCGCAGAACGGCGACGCGAGCGTCGCGTAGAGCGCGGACTCGTCGCGCGGGTTCGCCAGCATCGACAGGTACGCGACGCCGTCGCGGACCTGCTCCTGCGCCCAGTAGCCGCGGCCGCCGACGACGTACGTCGGCAGGCCCTGCTCCTCGAGCGCCTGCTCGTAGAGCCGCAGCGAGCTGGTCGCCCGTACGAGCACGACGACGTCGCGCACGGCGCGGCCGGCCTGGTCGACCTCGGCGCGCAGGCGCGCCGCGACCGCCCGCGCCTCGGCCCTGCGCCACGGTTGGGCGGCGAGGCCGGCGAGGCCCAGCTCCGCCTCGCGCTCCTCCCACCCCGCGATCTCGCAGGCGAGCAGCTCGACGCGCGGCTCCTCCGGCGGGTCGGGCGCGAACAGCCGCAGCTCGTCGGGCGCCCGGCCCGGCACCAGCGGCGTGAAGCCGTCGCCCAGCAGCGGCCCGAAGGCGGCGTTGACGACGTCGAGGATCTCCGGCCGCGAGCGGAAGTTGACGGTGAGCCCGCGGACGCCGTCGCGGCCGAGCGCCGCACGACGGGCGCGGAAGATGCCGACGTCGGCGTGGCGGAAGCCGTAGATCGACTGCGCCTCGTCGCCGACGGCGAAGAGGTTGCCGCGCTCGAGCGCCTCCAGGACGTCGAGCTGGAGCCGGTTCGTGTCCTGGAACTCGTCGACCATGATCAGCGCGAAGCGCTCCGCCCAGCGCGAGCGCAGGGCAGGGTCGCCCGCGAGCAGGTCGCGCACGCGCAGCTGGAGGTCCTCGAAGTCGACCCCCGCCCGCTCCGCCTTGGCGGACGAGTAGGCACCGCCGAAGCGGTCGAGCAGGGCGTCGATCAGCTTCAAGGCAGGGCGCGCGTGGTGGTCCGCGCAGGCGGCGCGGTAGCTCTCCCACGCCTCGCGGTAGGCCGCGCAGTCGCCGTGCTCGAGCGCCTTGGCGCCGAGCGGGATCCGCGCGTCGTCGAGCGCGCCGGGAACCGGCGGGTCGCCGGCGGCGGATGTGAGCCGCTCGCAGGCCGCAAGCGCTTCCAGGCCGGCGGTGACGCGGGCGCCGTTGCCGGGGGCGGCGCGCAGTGCCGCGGCGGCTCTTTGCGCGGCGGCCGCGAGCGGCGCCGGGTCGGGTGGCGGCGCGTCCGGCGGGATTCGCAGGCGCGTCCGTGTCGCGCCGCGGCTGCGCAGGGTCGAGTACGCCTGCGTGATCAGCGGCTCGAGCTCGCGCCCGTACGCCGCGGCCAGATCGACGGCCGGCTCCCCGCATGCCGCGGTCCACTCCTCGAGTGCGGTCTCGAAGGCGGCGGCCGCGAGCCGCCGCGCGGCGGCCTCGTCGAGCACGCCGAAGCGCGGGTCGAGGCCGGCGGCGAGCGGCTGGCTGCGCAGCACGCGCGCGCAGAACCCGTGGATCGTCCCGATCCAGGCGGCGTCGACCGCGCGCGCGTGCTCGGGCTCGCCGAGCTCGACGAAGCGCCGCCGGATCCGCTCGCGCAACTCGGCGGCGGCCTTCTCGGTGAACGTGAGCGTGAGGATCGAGCCGACGGCGACGCCGTCGTGGAGCACCGCCTCGGCGAACCGCTCGACCATCACGGCCGTCTTCCCCGAGCCGGCGCCGGCGGCGAGCAGCGACGAGCGCCCGCGGTCGGCGATTGCGGCGCGCTGCTCGCGGGTCGCCGCGATCATGCGCCCCCGCTCCTCCGTGGCGGACACGCCCCGCGGCTCGTCCGCGGCGAACCCGCCACGCCGCTCGACCGCGGCGGACCCGCGGCGCGGCTCGTCGATCGGCGGCGTCATGCCGTGGCCTCGGACTTCGGTTCGGCGGCCCGGCAGATGCCCGGGAAGCGGCAGCCGCGTCGCGAGCAGCGCTCCGGGCAGGGGCGCAGGCGGCCGGCGTGGAGCTCGGCGGCGGTGCGGGCGGCCAGCTCGTGGGCGTTCTCGAGGGCGGCTGCGAACGCGTCCGCGTCTACCACGTCGGTGCGCGTGTAGGCGCCGGGCGCGTCTGCGCGTACCAGGCCGCGAGGGGTCAGCTTGCGGCCGGCGAGCGGCTGGTATAGCCCGGCCACCGGCTCGAGACCGAGCAGCTCGCGCACCGCGAGCAGGTAGAGCGCGACCTGGAGCTGCAGGTCGTCGGCCCACTTCACGCCACCGACGACGCTGCGGCCCTTGTAGTCGCGCACGATCGCGGCGCCGCCCGGGCCGACGTCGACGCGGTCGACGCGGCCCGTGACGCTTCCTCCCTCACCGCCCAGTGCGAGCGGTCCGTGCGCATCGCCGGCGCCGCCGAACGACCACTCGAGCTCGGCCGGCTCGTAGCCGGCGCCGCACTCCGCCTCCGTCCGCAGGTAGCGCTCGAGGTCGGCTTCGAGACCGCGCAGCAGCGCGCGACGGCGTGCCGGGCGGCCGCCGCTGCGCTCCCGCTCGGCGAGTGCGTCCTGCAGCGCCGCGAGCGCAGCGTCGAGTCGCTCCGGGACGATCCGCGCCGAGCCCGTGCGCTCGCGCAGCAGCTCGAGCGTGCGTTCCAGCACCGCGTGCGCGATCGCGCCGCGCCGCATCGGCTCGGGGTCGGGCTCGGTGCGGCCGGGCCGCAGGAGCTGCTCGACTAGCCAGCGCACGCCGCACGCCGCGAACGACTCGAGGCCGCGGGCGGGCTCCGTCGCGCGGTCGGCGAGCAGCCCCAGCACGACCTCGGTCGCGGGCGGCCCGAGCGGCGGAGGGTCGGGAGCGTCGGCCGCGGCCGCGTAGGCGCGGCGCAGCTCGTGCGGCGTCGGCGCGTCGCGGGGCGCCCACGTGACGTCCGCGAGCAGCCGCGTTCCCCGCTCCTCCCAGAGGTCGTCGCTGAAGACGGCGCGGACGTCGTCGAGGAACGCCGAGGCCGCCAGCGGGTCGCCCTCCTCGTCCGACGAGCGCCAGGAGAGGAACAGCACGTCCTCGGGACGCGAGACCGCGGCGTAGAACAGCGACCGCTCGCGATCGAGCACGTCCTCGTGGAGCGGCAGCCGCAGCCCGGCCGCGGCCATCAGCCCGCGGCGGTCGTCGTCCGAGAGGAACGGCTCGGGCTCGGGGCGGCGCGGGAACTCTCCGTCCTGGAGGCCGCAGACGAAGACCGCCCTGAAGCGCCGCGCGCGGATGTCGTGCGGGTAGGCGAGGAGCACGCCGGCGACCGGCGACGACCCGCCGGCGCCTGATGACGACGGCTCGGTCGCGCCCGACGGCGGCACCGGCGACGACGGCTCGGCCGCGCCCGCCGGCGGCGGCACCGGCGACGACGGCTCGGCGGGGGCCCGGGAGGACGGCTCGGCGTAGACGGTCTCCGCCGGCGTCCCGAGCGCGGCCCCGGCGATCGAAGAAGGCTCCCGGACCTGGACGGCGCCGAGCGCATCGAGGATGTCATGCGGTGACCCGAGGAGTTCGGCGTCGGCGGCGGCGAGGCCGCGGAGCTCCGCGCAGGCGGCCCGGAAGTCGGCGGCGACGCGGGCGTCGGACAGGTCCTCGGCGGCGAGCACCTGCGCGCGGCGGCGGTGCGGCGCGGTCCAGATCGCATCCGCCTCGGCCTCGAGCGCTCTCAGGAACGCCTCCGGCCCTTCGGCGGCCGCGCCCGCGAGCGCGTCGAGCGCGGCCAGCGGCGGCCCGCCTAGCCGCGACTCCCAGCTGGAGCGGGCAGCGCGAGCGGCGCGCAGCTCGCCGCGACGAAGCTCGACCTCGAGCGCGTCCGCGAGCCCCGGGTCGGTCAGCCGGCCCGGGGTCCGGAGCCAGATCAGCAGGTCCTCGGCCGTGCCGCCCGCGAGCGCCGCGCGAGCGCCGGCGAGCACCCCGGCGCCCAGCCGCGTACGAGCGAGCGGGACCCGGCGGCCGTGGCTGACCGGTATCCCGTAGCCGGCCAGCACCTGGGCGAAGAGAGCGGTCGTGCCGGCGTCGCCGCGCAGCAGGACGGCGATGTCGGCCGGCTCGATCCCCTGTCGCATCAGCTCCAGCACCGCGGCGCCGACGAGCTCGGCCTCGGCGCGCTCACCGCCGGCTTCGAGCAGCCGGACCGCGCCGTTGGGGGGGACGCGGACCGGCTCGGCCTCGAACAGCGACCGCTCGAGGTGATGCAGCGCGGGGCGCGCCGCGGCGGCGTAGTACTCCGAGCGCTCGGGCAGCGCCACGACGTCGGCGAGCGGACGCAGCTCCTCCACCGTCGCAGCGCAGCCGGCAGACGCGACGCGGCCCGGCTCGTAGGGAAGCGCGACGAGAACGTCGACGCCGACGTGGCGGACGAGCGTCTCGACGGCGTCGCGCTGGATCGGTGTGAGGTCGTCGAAGCCGTACAGGAAGACCGGCCGCCCACCCCAGGACGCGGGCGCCGCCCGCAGCGCGTCGAGCGCCGCCCAGGCGTGGCCCTCCTGGTCCGGCCGCCCGAGCCGCTCGAGTCTGTCCCGGTACGCCGAGTACAGCGCGCCGAGCTCGGCCGCGTACGCGGCGCGGCCGCCGGATGCGCCGGCGCCTGCGGCGGTTGCCGGCGCGCCGGGGCCGCCCAGGCTCGAAGGTGAGTCGGCACCGGCGGCGCCTGCGGGCGCGGCGCCGGCCCAGGCACGCAGCGCCGACGTGAAGCGGGCGGGCGTGACCAGCGAGCGCTGGAGCTCGGCGAAGAGGGCTCCGGCGGCGGCTGCGAATCCCGGCGTCGCGGCCGAGCGCGCCAGCGCCCGCAGACGGACGTCCGCGATCGCCGCGCGCACCACGCGGTCGCGGGCCACGCGGCCGAGCGGGCGCGCGTCCACCCCGGCGCGGCTTGCGATCTCCCGCACGAGCCGCGAGAACGTGAGCACCTCCGCGCCGAACACGATCCCGGACGCGGCGAGCTCCCGCTGGTAGTGCTCCACGTCGGCGGCCGTCGGCACGACGAGCAGCGGGTCCCGCGGCAGCGCGGCGCGCAGGCGCTCGAGCACGGCGCCCGCCTTGGCCGCGTTGGCCGGGCCGGTGATCAGGGTCAGCGGCATCGAACCGTCAAGGGTCGCGCGCGGATCGGACGGCGCGCGTCAACGCTGCACAGCTTGCCGCGCCAGGCGCGACTTCAGCGTTCACGGCGCATACGGCCGTCAACGCCGCACGCCCGGGCCGCGACCCGGGACGGGCAGCGTTGACGCGCGGTCCGGACCCTCCCTCGATGCCAGCCGTTGACGTAAACGCCGAACCCGCCGCCCGCGGTCCGGACCTCCGTCGATGCCAGCCGTTGACGTGAACGCCGGACCCGCCGCCGGCGATCCGGACCCTCCCTCGACGTCGACCGCCGACGTAGGCGCCGGCAGTCCCGGCGCAAAAGGCCGCAAATTGGACACATTTTCGATCCCGAGCTCTAAAGCTCAAGCGCGCAGAAGCCGTTACGGCCCTAGGAGCACCGTCCAGGGAGGACCCCCGATGGCCCAGCTGTACCTGCCCGCTGCGCATACCGAAGCCGACCTCGTTCTCGCCGGCCAGATCGCCGAGCGCGTCGACAGCGCCGAGCTCTACGTGACCTGGACCCCGGCGCAGGGAACCGCGGTGCCCGAGGTCATGGCCGAGCTGCGCGAGGCCGGGCCCGGCTGGACCGCCACGATCACCGTCCTCTTCCGCGCGGTCCGCGAGCTCTGGACCGTGTTGCTGAGCCGCGAGCCGCAGCGCCCCGCGCCGGCACCGGCCGCGGACGACGCGCACGCCGAGCCCAAGCCGGCAGCCTGAACCAGGCGGACCTCAAGCCGCCTCGGCCTGAGCGTCCGTCGCCGGCGTCTCCGCCTCGCCGCCGCCGCCGGCTTCGTCGCCCTCGGGCGGCTTCGCCCCCTGGCGCGCCCACGGCTCGTCGAACTCGACGCGCCACTTGCCGTCCTCGGACTGCTCGAGCGCCAGCTTCGCGCGGAACGACTTGCCCGAGCGGCCCTTGAACCCGGTGACCGGCCTGGCGGTCCGGCCGCTAGCGATCAGCTCCTTCGCGATCGCGGTCGGGAGCGTCTTGCCCGCCTTGTTCTTCCAGATCACGAAGCCGCATCCCGGATCCTCGCGCGACCAGCACGAGAAGCCCTTGCGGTTCTCGACGATGTCGCGGCCGCAGACCGGGCAGGGACCGAGGTTGGCCCGCGGGATCCGGACCTCCTTGAGCTTGGCGTCGAGCTCGCCGACGGTGCCGCGCGCGAATTCGGCGATGTCGTGCATGAAGCGCTCGCGCGTCTCCTCGCCGTGCTCGATCCGCCCGAGCCGGTGCTCCCAGTCGCCCGTCAGCCCCGGCGACGTCAGCGCGTGCCCGTCGAGCAGCCGGACGACGCTGAGTCCCTTCTCCGTGCAGACCAGCGAGCGCGCGTCGCGCTCGATGTAGCCGACGTCGATCAGGCGCTCGATGATGGCCGCGCGCGTGGCCGGAGTGCCGATGCCGGAGTCCTTCATCGCCTCGCGCAGCTCCTCGTCGTCGACCAGCTTGCCCGCCGTCTCCATCGCGCCGAGCAGCGAGGCGTCGGAGTAGCGCCGCGGCGGCTTGGTCTCCTTCTCCTCGGAGCCGACTTCGAGCGTCTCCACCGCCTCGCCCTGCTCGAGCTTCGGCAGCGTCTGGTCGGCGCCCTCGTCGTCCTCGCCTTGCGCGCGGTCCTCGAAGCCCTCGCCGTAGACGCCGCGCCAGCCGGGCGCCACGAGCACCCGCCCGCGGGTGCGGAACACGTGCGCGGCGACCGTCGTCTCGAGCCGCGTGTTCTCGAACACGGCGTCGGGATGGAAGACGGCGAGGAAGCGGCGCGCAACAAGGTCGTAGACGCGCCGGTCGTCGTCCGACATCCGGTCGACGTCGTGCTGCGCCTTCGTCGGGATGATCGCGTGGTGGTCGGCGACCTTGGCGTCGTTGACGACGCGCCCGAGCGGCAGCGTGTCCAGACCGGTCACGTAGGCGGCCGCGCGCGCGTACTCGCGCCGCTTCCCGACCAGCTGCGCGGTCGGCTTGATCTCGCCCGCCATGTCGCCGGTCAGGAAGCGCGAGTTCGTGCGCGGATACGTGAGCGCCTTGTGCTCCTCGTAGAGCCGCTGCGCCGCGGCGAGCGTGCGCCGGGCGGAGAAGCCGAAGCGCGTGTTGGCGTCGCGCTGCAGCGACGTCAGGTCGTAGAGGAGCGGCGCGCGCTCCTTCTTCGTCGACCGCTCGAGCTTCGTGATCGTCCCGGCCTGCCCGCGCACCGACGCGACGATCGCCTCGGCCTCGGCAGCCGTCTTCAGCCGCGGCTGCGAGCCCGCGTGGTAGCGCCCGCCGTAGCGCCGCGCGCGATCGCCCTCCACCGGCTCGAAGGTCGCGTCGACGAGCCAGTAGGCCTCCGGCTTGAAGGCCCGGATCTGCTCCTCGCGGCGCGCGACCAGCGCCAGCGTCGGCGTCTGCACGCGCCCGAGCGAGACCGCTCCGTCGAACGAGGAGCGCAGGCGGATCGTCGCGGCCCGGGTCGCGTTCATGCCGACGATCCAGTCCGCCTCGGATCGCGACCGCGCCGCCTGCTCGAGCCGCGCGAACTCCCCGCGCGGCCGCAGCTCGCCGAACGCGCTCTTGATCGCCGCCGTGGTCATCGAGGAGAGCCACAGGCGCTCCACCGGCTTGCCCGCGTTCGCCTTCTCGTAAGTCCACGCGAAGATCAGCTCGCCCTCGCGCCCGGCGTCGCACGCGTTGACGACGCGACCCACGTCGTCGCGCGCGATCAGCTTCGTGATGACGGCCATCTGCTTCTTCGAGCGCTCGTCGCGCACGACGAGCTTGAACCTGTCGGGCACGATCGGCAGGTCGGCCATGCGCCACTTCTTGAACTTCGCGTCGTACTCGTCGGGCTCGGCAAGCTGCACGAGGTGGCCGACGGCCCAGGTGATGATGTGGTCGTCGGTCTCGAGGTAGCCGTCGTGCTTCTGGAACGTCCCGGGGAGCACGCGCGCGAGGTCGCGCCCGACCGACGGCTTCTCGGCGATTACGAGCGTCTTGCCCATGGCCGCCGCAGGGTAGCGATTCGCCCCTCAGCCGCCCGCGCACGGACCCGTGGACACGGGCCCGCCGACGGATGAGAGCGCGCGCTCGACGACCGCGTTGGGGACGCCGTAACCGCCGCGCTCGCCGCGCGTCGTGGCGGCGAAGACCGTCGTCACGACGCGCCCCGCGCCGTCGACCATCGGCCCGCCGGAGTTGCCCGAGCGCACGAGCCCGCGCAGCGCGGTCATCGACCGCTCGACCGGCCCACGGCCGTACGCGTCGGAGGAGCGCACGCGGCGCGTCGGGCCGAGCCGCCCCGGGCGCACGTCGAACGGCCCGTTGAGCGGGAAGCCGAGGACGGCCGCCGAGGTGCCGGAGTCGGTCCGCTCTGCCAGCGGCAGCGGTCGAGCATCGAGGCCGGCGACGCGCAGGATCGCGAGGTCGTTGCGCGGGTCGAAGTGGACCGCCCCCGCCGGCCGCCCCGGCCCCCGGCCGCGCAGCAGCACGCGCGTGTCGCGCTCCCCGGCGACCACGTGCGCGTTCGTGACCACGAGGCCATCGCCCGCGACCCAGCCCGACCCCTCGACGCCGAGGCCGCAGGCCGTGCCGAGCACCTTGACCACGCTGGCGGCCGCCTCCTGCACGTCGGGGTCGCGCGCGATCCCGGCCCGCGGCGGGTCGACCGCGGCCTCCGGCCCGTTCACCCGCGGGAACGGGTCGAGCGCCCGCAGCGAGTTCAGCAGCGGCCCGGACGGCGGCAGCAGCGTGTTGAGGCGCTGGAGGATCGCGGAGCGCTGCACCTCCATGCGCATGCGGTAGCTGCCGTTCTGCACCGCCAGCGCGCCGAGCATCCAGACGACGCCGAGTCCGGCCGCCGCCACGAGCACGGCGCCGAGCGCCCCGTCGGCGGGGCCGAACCCGGGCGCGGCCGCCAGCGCCCTGCGCACCGGCGCGCCGAACGCCTCGAACAGCGTCGCGAGCACCGTCCCGACTACCAGCGCCCCCAGCAGGCCGAACGCCGGCGCCCACGGCGAGTGCGAGCCCTCGGAGAGCACGAGCGGCCCGATCCGCGTCCCGATCCAGGCGCCGAGCGCCAGTCCCGCGAACGCGAGCACCCCGCTGATGAACCCCTGCGCCCATCCGAACAGCGCGAGCAGGAGGACGAGCCCCACGATGATCCAGTCGACGCCCGTCACCGGGCGAGCGTACTGGTCGACCCAGAGCGAGCCGAGGGGTGGGTCGAGCGTGCTGTCGGCGCGGGATGTCTGCGAACGACCCCGGGATGGAAGGATCACCGCGGGCGCGTCAAGATAGGGCGCGCAAGGATGTCGACGTCTCTCCGCCCCGCGCGCCGGCCCTCTGCCGTCCCCCCTTCCCCCGCCCGGCGCCGGGCGCGCTGGACGCGGCTCGCACCGCTGCTCGTCGCGGCCGTCGCCGCGTTCGTCGCCGGCGCCGCCGTCGGTCGCGGGGGCGACGACCCGCGCCGCGAGGCGGCGCGCGAGTTCGGCGAAGCCTGGACGCGCGCCGACTACGCGGCGATGCGCGCGCTGCTGACGCCCGAGGCGCGCCGGCGGGTCTCGCTCCAGCGATTCGCGGCGACCTATCGCCGCGCGGCGAAGATCGCGACGCTGTCGAGCCTCACCGCCGGCGACCCGGAGGTGCCGCGCGGCGGGAAGGTGGGCGTGCCCGTGGTGATGCGCACGCGCCTCTTCGGCACACTCTCGGGCCGCGTCGTGCTGCCGGTGATCGAGCTCGACGGCGGCGCGCGGATCGACTGGCGGCCGTATCTCGTCCATCCCGGGCTCCGCCGCGGCGAAAGGCTCTCGCGCACGACCACGCTGCCGCCGCGCGCGGCGATCCAGGCACGCGACGGCACACCGCTCGCCGAAGGCACCGCGCGGCTGGCGGAGCTGGGCGCGCTGGCCTCCGAGATCGCCGGGCGCGTCGGGCCCGCGCCGCCCGAGCGCGCGGCCGAGCTGGAGCGCCGCGGCGTGCCGGCCGGCGCGCCCGTGGGGATCAGCGGTCTCGAGCGCGAGTTCGACGTCGCGCTCGCCGGCCGCCCCGGCGGCGAGCTGCGCGCGGGCGACCGCGTGCTCGCGTCGGTCGCGCCGCGGCCCGGCAAGACCGTCCGGACGACGATCGACCCGGAGATCCAGCGCGCGGCGGTGGAGGCGCTGGCGGGCCGCTTCGGAGGCATCGCCGTGGTCCGGCCGTCGGACGGCGAGGTGCTCGCGCTGACCGGGATCGCCTACTCCGCTCCCCAGCCGCCCGGCTCCGTCTTCAAGATCGTGACGCTGGCCGGCGCGCTGGAGGCCGGCGTGGCGAAACCGTCCAGCAGGTATCCCGTGCGCACCGCCGCCGTGCTCGAGGGCGTCGAGCTGGAGAACGCGCACGGCGAGTCGTGCGGCGGGACGCTCAAGAACGCGTTCGCACACTCCTGCAACTCCGTCTTCGCGCCGATGGGCGCCGAGCTCGGCGCCGAGCGGCTCGTGGCAGCCGCGGAGCGGTTCGGCTTCAACCGGGACCCCGGGCTGATCGGAGCGCAGCGGTCCTCGATCCCTGCCGCGGGCGAGATCGGCGACGACCTCGCCGTCGGCTCGACCGCGATCGGCCAGGGCCAGGTGCTCGCGACGCCGCTCGCGATCGCCGGCATCGCCGCGGCGGTCGGGATGGACGGCGTGCTCGTGCGGCCGACGCTGCGCAAGGGCGCCGACCCGCAGCGCGCACGCGCGACCCCGCCCGCGGTCGCGCGCACGATCGCGCGCTTCATGCGTGCCGTCGTGAAGTCCGGCACCGGCGTCGGCGCTCGGATCCCCGGCATCAGGGTCGCCGGGAAGACCGGCACCGCGGAGCTCCGCGACACGACCAACGACGACCCGGATCCTGACGATCCCGACGCCCCGCCGGTCGACGACGTCACCGACACCGACGCGTGGTTCGCCGCCTACGCGCCGGCGCGCCGCCCGCGCGTGGCGGTCAGCGTGCTGCTGGTCGGGCAGGGCGCCGGCGGCGAGACGGCCGCGCCGGCGGCGAAGCTCGTCATCGAGCGGGCGTTGAAGGACTAGACGTCGAGGTCGACGATCGCTCCGTCGCCGCCCCGTGCGCTCTCGATCTCGAACTCGAGCGGACGGTTGCCGAGCGACTCGATCGTGAGCTTGAACAGCAGCAGCGAGCCCTGGATGGTGTTGTCCGAGGGCGGCGAGTTGAGCTCCGGGATCAGCTCGCCGGGCTCGACCGGTCCCGCTTCGTAGGCAAACGGGTTGACCTCGGTGTCGAGCTCGAGCGGCTCGAACTCGGTGCCCTGCGTGTCGGTGATCTTGAAGTCCTTCACCGCCTCGAGCTCGTCGTCGCCCTCGTTCTCGACGCGCATGAAGACCGCGAACCAGACCTCGTCCTCGGCCGGCTCCTCCTCGCCCTCGGGCAGCCCCTTGAGGTACCACCGGTCCTCGCGGCTCGCGGGATTGAGGATGCGCGAGATCTGCACCTGGTAGGTCAACCCGTCGACGCCGACGTAGATGCCCTCCGTATCGGCGACGGTGGCGGTTTCCTCCTTGTTTCCGCAGCCGCCGAGCGCGAGCGCTGTCAGCGCGGCGAGCGAGAGCAGGGCGAGGCGCTTCATCGGGCGCGTCAGTCTAATCCCGCGACGGTCGCCCGCGCGCCGCGATCGCGGTTCTCCTCGAGGATGCCTTGGAGCCGGCGCAGCGCCTTGCGGGCGCCGCGGCGGAACCAGCGACGGCGCCCGCTGGCCGCCTCGACGAAGCGGTCGGTCGCGAGCGGCGGCTCGGTCTCGTACGAGTAGCTCAGGCGCGTGCCGCTCGACGTCGGCTCGAGGAGCCACTCGTGGAACGTCTTGATGCGGTTGTACTTGCCGCCACGGCCGACGCCGACGATCCGGTAGGGCGGGTCGACCTCGGAGAGGTTGATGTCGTAATAGCCGAAGCGGTCGAAGCGGCCGCCCTGGCGGTAGCGCGCGCCGGCGCCGCGCCCGGCGGACTCCTCGCGCGTCAGCCGCCAGTCCTCGAGGAAGTGGTCGGTGAACTCCGGGTGGTTGGCGATGTCCGCCAGGTACGCGAAGACCTCCTCGCGCGGCCGGTCGATGTTCACGTGCAGCTCGACGGGGTCCAAGAGGCCCGCAAGCCTAGTGGAGCATGAAGCCGCAGGTCAGGCGGCGCGGCGCGCGACACGCACGCTGCGCTCGTGCTCGAGGGCGTGCATGAGCTCCGAGCGGGCCGGGGGCTCGCGCCGCAGCGGGCGGCAGAGGTCGCACACGAGCCGCTCGCCCGAAGCCGTGGCGTAGATGTGCACCACCTCGCCGGTCAGAGGCGTGCGCCGGCAGTGCAGACAGCGGTGAAGGCGCGTCTCGCGATCGCCCATCCCGCGGCGGAGAAGCGCCTTCTCGAGCTGCGGGACGGCCGTCGCGGCCGTCCGGCGGAAGCTGATCGCCGGCATTTCAGAGTGATTCGACGGCTCGCGGCGGAAGCCTCCCGGTGTTACCTGGTGTGCCGACCCCATTGACCCTCTCCCTACAATTCCTCGAGGAGTAGGGGTCTGCAGGGACGGCACGGGCGCCCCGTGCCAAAGGAGAGACGTACATGGATCCACGCACGCCAGGCGATATCGAGGCGACCGGCACGCTGCCCCTCGCGGGAGAGGGCACCATGCCCGTGACCTCCGCCGCCGAGCCGACCGCCGCGACCCGTCCGGACTGGATCGACGAGGCCCGCGCGAACCTCTCCTCGCCGGGCAAGTACCTGGCGTACGAGGACTCCGGCCGGCGCATCGTCGTGCCGGTCTCGCGCGAATGGACGCGGATCGGACGCTCGCTCGCCGCGGACGTGCGCTTCGACGACTCGACCGTCTCGCGCCGCCACGCGCTGATCGTCGCGCAGGCGGACGGCGTGCGGGTGCTCGACGACCGGTCGCTGAACGGCGTCTACGTCAACGGGCGCCGCGTGGAGTGGTCGCCGCTGGCGGACGGGGACGAAATCGTCGTCGGGCGGCACACGATCCACTTCCTGGCGGCCGCCGTCACGGCGCTTCCGGACTCGGCACCCGCCGCCGTCGCGGAGTAGGTCGCGCGGCCGCTAGGCTGCTGCGCCCAATGGCCGAGACGATCGCGGTCCTGTCGCTCAAGGGCGGTACGGGCAAGACCACAGCGGTCCGCACGCTGGCGGACGTATTCCGGCGCATCGGGCTCGACGTCCTGTGCATCGACCTCGACCCGCAGGGCAACCTGTCGGACTACTTCGACGTGCCCGCCGACGCGTCGCCGACCGTCGCCGAGGTGCTCTCAGGCGACGCCAAGCCGAAGGCCGCGACGCACGACGGGATCATCCCGGCGACCCCGATCCTGGCCGAGGTCGAGCGCACGCTGAGCGGGAAGATGGGCCGCGAGCTCGTGCTGCGCAAGGCGCTCAAGGACGCGCGCAAGCAGCACGACCTGATCCTGATCGACTCCCCACCGGCGCTCGGGCTCCTGACGATCAACGGCCTGGTGGCCGCCGACTGGGCGCTGATCTCGTCGGAGGCCCAGTACTTCGCGCTGCAGGGGGTCAACGGCGCGCTCGACGTGATCGATCAGGCGAAGGAGTACTACAACGACGCGCTCGAGTTCCTCGGCGTCGTCATGAACATCGCCGACATGCGGACGGTCCACTCGCGCGAGGCGTACGACGCGCTGCGCAAGCACTTCGGCGAGAAGGTCTTCGACACCGTGATCCGGCAGTCGATCGCCTACGCGGAGTCCGCCGAGTCGGGCCGCTCGATCCTCGAGCACCGGCCGGACCTCGGGCGCGACTACCTCGCTCTGGCGGACGAGGTGCTGTCCCGCACCGGGCTCAACGGCTGGCGGCGCAAGCTGACGCCGCTGCTGAACGCGGCTTGAGCGCGCTCAGGCCCGCGATCGCCTGGCCGTCCGTTCGAGTCGGCGGCGCGTTTCTCCGTCCGTTCGCGGCTTCCGGCCGATCACCGGCCTGTGGCCATCCCCGCCGCATGCATGCTCGTGTCCGCGGCCGTCGCCGGCTGCACGGCTGCCGAGCCGCCCGCCGGTCAGACGCTGACCGCACGCGTGCTCGAGCGCGCGCAACTGCGGGCGGCGCCCGCCGGTCGCGTCGTCGCGCGCGTCGGTCGCTTCACCGAGTACGGCGACCCGCGCGTGTACCGCGTGGTCGCCCGGCGCGACGGCTGGCTCGCGGTGCTCGCGCCGGAGCGGCCGAACGGGCGCAGCGCCTGGATCGCCGCCGAGCACGCCATGCTCGGCGCGACGCGCTGGAAGATCACGGTCGACCGCTCGGCCCGGCGGCTGACGCTGCGCCGCGCAGGGCGGGTCGTGCGCCGGATGCTCGTCACCGTCGGGGCGCCGTCGTCGCCGACGCCGCTCGGCCGCTTCGCGGTGACCGACAAGCTGTGGATGGAGCCCGGATCCGTGTACGGCTGCTGCGCGCTGGCGCTGAGCGGCAGCCAGACGCGCGGCCGGCTCGCCGGCGTGCGCCTGGCGATCCACGGGACGCGCCTGCCGGAGCGCCTCGGCCGCGCGGCGTCGAACGGCTGCGCGCGCGCGACTGCGCGCGACCTGCGGCGGCTGATGCGGACGGTGCCGCGCGGCACGCCCGTCCGGGCAGTGCGCTGAACCGGCGATACTGAGCGCAGATGCGCCGCACGCTGATCCTCTCGCTGGCCGCGCTCGCCGGCTGCGGCGGGGACCGAGCCGCGCGGGAGGACGCCGCCATGAAGGCCGGCGGTCGCGCGGCGACCGCCGAAACGGGGCGTCAAGACCGGGTGGTCGACCCCGGCGGCCGAGCCCGGGTGGTCGACCCCGGCGGCCGAGCCGCGCCGCTCAACCCCGGCGGCCGGCGCGCGGCCCGCGTGCGCGCGCGCTGGGCGACCGCGCGGCCGACCGGGCGCGTCGCGCTGCGGGCGAGCCCCGGCGGGCGCGCCGTCGGCCGGATCGGGCCGCTGACGCAGTTCGGCGGGCCGCGCGTGGTCAGCGTCCTCGGCCGCAGCGGCGCGTGGCTCGAAGTCGTCGTGCCCGAGCGGCCCAACGCGCGGCCGGCCTGGATCCGCGCGCGACGGACGCGGCTCGGCGCGACCGACGTCTCGCTGCACATCGACCGCTCCGACCGCACGCTCACCGTCCGCCGCCGCGACCGCGTGGTCCAGCGCGTCCGGATCGGCGTCGGCGCGCCCGCGCACCCGACGCCGACGGGCCGCTTCGCCGTCACCGACAAGCTCGCGATGGGCGGACCGGGTACCACCTACGGCTGCTGCGCGATCGCGCTCTCCGCGCACCAGCCCACCACGCCCGCGACGTGGAACGGCCTCGACCGGGTCGCCGTGCACGGCACGCAGTCGCCCGAGACGGTCGGCGTGGCAGCGTCGCTCGGCTGCATGCATGCGAGCGACAGCGACCTGCGCCGCCTGATGCGAACGGTCCCGCTCGGCGCGCCGGTCTTCATCCGCGCGTGACATGGTGTGGCCGGTGAGGGAACCTGAGGATCTCGGCACGTCCGTCATCGCGCGCTAGTCGCGCCAGCCGGCGGACCACTCGAACGCGCCCGGCGGCAGGTTGGAGCCGCACAACGGCGTGAACACGGTCGCGCCCCCGTAGCGCCCGGGAGCGTCGAGCAGCGCCGCGACGCCCGCGGCGCCCGCGGCCTCCACGAGCAGCCCCGTCGCCTCCGCGAGCCGGCGCACGGCCGCGCGCAGGGAGGCCTCGCTCACGATCGCCATGTCGCCGACCAGCTGGACCATCCCCGCGACCGACTCGGGGAACGGCGCGCGGATCCCGATCCCATCCGCGACGGTCTCGACGCGCTCGCTCGCGACGCGCTCGCGCCGGCGCCACGAGAGCGCCGGGGCCGGCGCCCCCTCGGCGCAGACGCCGATCACGCGCACGGCGGGGTTGCGCGACCGCAGCCAGACCGCGACGCCGAGGATCAGCGCGCTGTTGCCGACCGGGACGAGCGCGACGTCCGGCTCGACGCCCGCCATCGTCAGCTCGCGCGCCATCGTCGCGGCGCCCGCCGCGATCCAGCGGTCGCGACCGTCCTGGACGAATCGCAGCCCCTCGGCGGCGGCGAACTGCCGCGCCGCCTCGATGGCGGAGTCGTAGTCCTCGCCGCCGACCTCGATCCGCGCTCCGAGCCGCCGCATCGCCTCGACCTTCGCAGCGTTCGCGGCCGCGCCCACGAAGACGTGGCACGGGATCCCGGCGCCGCGCGCCGCGTACGCCAGCCCCTGGCCGAAGTTGCCCGCGGAGGCGCACACGACCCCTGCCTCGCCCGTCCCGGCCTCGCGCATCCACGTCACCGCGCCGCGACCCTTGAACGACCGGATCGGGTTGAGCGTCTCGACCTTCAGCGCGACCCGCGCGCCGCTCTCCTCGTCGAGCGGCGTGCCCATCAGCAGCGGCGAATGCGCGAAGACGGGGTCGAGTCCGCGCGCGGCGCGCTCGATCTCCTCCACTGTGGGCACCACGCGCCGGGACAACGCGCGCAGCATACGGCGAGGAGGCGCCGCGGAAGGATCAGAGCTCGACGACGTCCCCTCCCCGCGGCTCGAACGCCGCATGGCGGACCTCAGCCCAGCCCTCGCATTCGGCCCGGAGCCGCGCAAGGACGGCTCCGGTGGACTCGAACGCGCACCACACGAGCACCGTGGGCCCCGCGCCGGAGATCGTCGCGCCGAGCGCGCCGAGCTCGGGCGCGCGCCGCGCCAGCGCCATCGAGCGCGGGTAGA
>Ga0126312_10000610_pt1 | contig 21845 bp, 22 predicted proteins | sample Plot104A_FD_92537 | JGI IMG/M metagenome (GOLD analysis project Ga0126312, IMG submission 92537) | Serpentine soil microbial communities from UC McLaughlin Reserve, CA, USA - Plot104A | ecosystem: Environmental > Terrestrial > Soil > Grasslands | place: USA: UC McLaughlin Reserve, Lake County...
GGCAGTGAGCTCGTCGGAGACGATCTTCACCACCTGCTGGCCCGGGTTGAGCGACTCGAGCACGTCCTGTCCGAGCGCCCGCTCCTTCACGGCTGCCGTGAACTGCTTGACGACCCTGAAGTTTACGTCCGCCTCGAGCAGCGCGAGTCGCACCTGGCGCATGGCCTTGTTGATGTCGTCCTCGCTCAGCTTGCCGCGCGAGCGGACGTCACCGAGCGCGGCCTGGAGCCGGTCGGAGAGGGCGTCGAACACTGTCGGCCTGAGGCTAGCGGGAGCTCGGTGGCTGCTGGCCGTCCGCCTTTGGGATCGCCGCCCCGAGGTTCGAGAGCGCCTGGGTGAACTCGCTCGGGATGATCCACACCTTGTTCGACTCGCCCTGGGCTATCTGGGGCAGGGTCTGGAGGTACTGGTAGGCGAGCAGCTTGGGGTCGGCGTCGCCGCGGTGGATCGCGTCGAAGACGCTCTCGATCGCCTTCGACTGCCCCTGAGCGCGCAGGATCTCGGCCTCCTTCTGGCCCTCGGCGCGCAGGATGCTCGACTGCTTCTCGCCCTCGGCCGTGAGGATCTGCGACTGCTTGACGCCCTCCGCGGTCAGGATCGCCGCGCGGCGGTCGCGCTCGGCGCGCATCTGCTTCTCCATCGCCTCCTGGATGCTGCCGGGCGGGTCGATCGCCTTCAGCTCGACCCGGTTCACTCGGATGCCCCACTTGCCGGTGGCCTCGTCGAGGACGATGCGCAGGGCGGCGTTGATGTTGTCCCGCGAGGTGAGCGTGTCCTCCAGGGTCATGCCGCCGGCGACGTTGCGGAGCGTGGTCACCGTGAGCTGCTCGATCGCCACGATGTAATCGGCGATCTCGTAGGTGGCGGCCTTCGGGTCCGTCACCTGGAAGTAGATGACCGAGTCGATCCTCACGGTTAGGTTGTCCTCGGTGATCACCGGCTGCGGCGGGAACGAGACGACCTGCTCGCGCAGGTCGATCAGCGGCTTGACCCGATCGACGTAGGGCACGATCAGCCCCAGCCCCGCTTCCAGGGTGCGGTGATAGCGACCGAGCCGCTCCACGATCCCGGCTCGCGCCTGCGGCACGATCCGGATGCCTCGGGCGAGCGTGATCAGCACGACCGCGGCGATGACGATAAGCACGATCAGGGTGGCCATATGGGCGTCTCCCCTCCTATTCCGCGACGAGCGCCGTGGCGCCGTCGATCTTCATGACGGTAGCGCGGGTGCCTGGCTCGAGCACATCGTCCTCGTCGAACGTGCGCGCCGTCCAGATCTCTCCCCCTATCTTCACCTGACCGGTGTGGGCGTCGACGCGCTCCAGCACCATCGCGTTCGCGCCGACGAGCGCGGCGGTCCCGGTACGTAGCTGCGCCGGCGTCTTCAGGTGACGGCGGGCGATGGGCCGGAGCACCAGCAGCGACGCCAGCGCGGCGGCGCTGAAGACGATCCACTGCAGCGCGACCGCACCGCCGGCCAGAGCCACGAGCGCGGCCAGCATCGCCGCGATCGCGATCGGGCCGAGGAAGAACCCGAGCGTGACGATCTCGCCGGCGGCGAGCACCCCCGAGGCGATCATCCACCAGACCCAGTCGTCCATCTAGCCCGATCCTAGGGCTGCGCGCGGTCGGCTGCCAGGAGGGGTGGCGGGTTAGGGCTGCGCGCGGTCGGCTGCCAGGAGGGGTGGCGCGTTTTAGACAGGGCGCAGAGGTCCGCCCGCGGCGTGTTCGGGCGCGAGCCACTCACGCGCGCCGTGCAGGCGCGCGCGCAGGCGCCTTTGGGCGCGGGAGCTGTCGAGCGCGCAGTTCGCAGGACGCCGGAGGCCCGAGCCTGCCAGGCTGCCGCGCCGGATGCGGTCGGTGGCGATCCCGCGGGAGCCCGCGATCAGGCAGGAGAACTCGTAGCGGCTCACCGTGTCCGCGCCGGCCACGTGCAGGACGCCGGCGTCGTCGCGCTCAGCGAGCTCGAGGAGAGCGGCGGCGAGGTCGGCGACCACGATCGGCGAGCGGAGCTCGTCGTCGAAGAAGGAGATTTCGGTGCGGCCGGCGGCGGCGTCCAGCGCAGCGATCTCGTGGCGGCTTGGCGCCGGGCCGCCGTAGAGCAGCGAGGTGCGCACGGCCAGCGCAGCGGGGTGCTCGCGCAGGACGGCATGCTCGGCGTCGGCCTTGGCGCGTCCGTACTCAGTCAGCGGGCTGGGTGGATCGTCCTCGAGGTAAGCGCCCCGCTTCGTGCCGTCGAAGAGGACGTCGGTCGAGAGGTGGACGAGGCGGGCGCCGGCAGCGGCGGCAGCCCGCGCCACGGCGACGGAGCCGTCGAGGGTCGTCGCCCGGTCATCCTGGCGGTAGGCGGTGTGGATGACGGCGGCGGGGCGGAGGCGCTCGAAGGCCTTTCGAACAGCGCGTTCGTCGCGGACGTCGAGGCGGAGCCAGGTGATCTGGCCGGTGGCTCCCGGCTCGGTCGTCAGGTACGTGGCCGCAGGCGCTCGGCCTCGGGCCTGGCGCAAAAGCTCATGACCGAGGTAACCGGTGCCGCCTGTGACGAGCAGCGGCCCGCTCACGCTGCGTCGAGCGCCCCCGCCACGTCGGCGAGCAGGTCGTCCGGGTCCTCGCACCCCGCCGAGAGCCGGATGAAACCCTCGGATACGTCGTCTCCGCGCCAGCGGGCGCGGCGCTCCGCGGTCGTATGGACGGAGCCGAAGCTTGTCGCCTGGGTCACGAGCTCTGCGCCTTCGAGAAAGCGCTCGGCGCGCTCGCGGCTCCGGAGCTCCAACGAGACGAGCATCCCGAAGCCGCGCATCTGGCGACGGGCGACCGCGTGGCCTGGGTCCGCGACCAGGCCGGGGTAATGAACGGCGGCAACGTCGTCGCGGGCGGCCAGCAGCTCCGCGATCGCCCCGGCGTTCGCACAGCTGCGTGCGAGCCGGATCGCCAGCGTCGGGAGCGATCGGTGGGCCAGCCAGGCCTCGAACGGGCCGGGGATGGCGCCCGCGTCGCGACGCCAGTCGCGCAGTCGCTGCGCCTCCTCGGGATCGCGGGTCGTGACGTAGCCGAGCAGGAGGTCGGCGTGGCCGCTCATCTGCTTGGTCGCGCTGGTGAGCGTCGCGTCCGCACCCAGGTCGAGCGGCCGCTGGAGCAGCGGCCCCGCGGTGGTGTTGTCGACCACCACGAAGGCGCCGTCGCCGTGCGCGGCCTCTGCCAGCGCGGCGATGTCGTAGACCTCCAGCTTCGGGTTGGAGGGCGTCTCCATCCAGAGCATGTCCGCACCCCGCACCGCCTGGTCGAGCTCGCTCGCGGGCGTCAGTCGCACCTCCACCCCCCGTGGCTCGAGATGAGTGCTCGCCAGCCGGCGCACGTTCAGGTAACAGGAAGCGTCGACGGCCAGCACCGAGCCGGGGCGCAGACGGGTGAGCAGCAGCGCCGAAGCAGCCGCCATCCCCGAGGCGAACAGCACCGCGTCGGCATCCTCGAGCTCGCCGAGCGCCTGCTCGTAGCGCCGCCAGGTGGGGTTCCCGTAGCGGCCGTAGACGAACGGCGCCTCCTCTGGGTCGCCGCGAAGGTGGAAGGGCGCCGCGAAGACCGGTCCGGGAAGGATCGGCTCGCCCTGCCGGGACTCGGGGAGGCCGGCCCGGACCGTCCGGGTGCTGTCACCGCGCTTGGGCTGGGCGCTCATGTGATCTAGGGCTTCTGGCCGTACATCCGGGTTATGGCTGCAGCGGCGTCCATCTGGTCAAGGCTCCAGGATCGCTCGCGCGAAGTCGTCCGGGTCGAACGGTCGCAGGTCCTCGAGGGCCTCCCCGATCCCGATCAGCTTCACCGGCACCCCGAGCTCCTCGGCGATCGCGAGCGCGATCCCGCCCTTGGCCGTTCCGTCGAGCTTGGTGAGCGCGATGCCGCTGACTTCGACGGCCTCCCGGAAGAGGAGCGCCTGGCGCAGGCCGTTCTGGCCGGTCGTGGCGTCGATCGTCAGCAGCGTCTCGTGGGGGGCGCCGTCAGCCTGGCGAGCGATCACCTTTCGCACCTTTCCGAGCTCGTCCATCAGGTGATGCTGGGTATGAAGGCGGCCGGCGGTGTCGCAGATCACCACGTCGCGACCCCGCGCCCTGGCGGCCTCGATCGCGTCGAAGACCACGGCGGCGGGGTCGGACCCGGCCTCGCCGCGCACGATCTCGCAGCCGGCGCGCTCGGCCCACAGCGTGAGCTGCTCGGCCGCCGCGGCCCGGAAGGTGTCGGCTGCGGCCAGGAGCACCGAGCGATCGAGCTCATTCTGCAGGTGCCAGGCGACCTTCCCGATGGTGGTGGTCTTGCCGCTCCCGTTCACCCCCACCACCAGGATGATCGTTGGCTGAGCGGTAAGCGGGATGGTGTCGCCGTCCACGCGGGCGGTCTCGGCGAGCAGCTCACGAAGCCGGCGGGAGAGCCCCTCGCCATCCTGAAGCTCGCCGGTCTCCGCCTCGTTCTCGAGCCGCTCGACGATCCTCGCCGTGGTCGCCGCGCCGACGTCCGCGTAGATGAGCGTCTCCTCGAGGTGCTCGAACGCCTCGTCGTCGAGCGACTGGAAGACGGTCGCCTGGAGCTCGGCGCCGAGCGCCTGGCGGGTCCTGGCCATGTTGTCGCGCAGACGCCGGAAGAAGCCCCGCCGCTGCGGCTCCTCCGCCGTCTCCGGCGGCAGCGGCGGCGCTTCGTTCCCGGTGTCGAACAGGTCGTGCCAAGTGCGGGCCATCGGGCCCGAGAGAATACGGGGGGCCGTTCCCCGCCCTAGCAGGCGACCATGGCGGGGCGGATTCCCCGCCCTAGCAGGCGATGTGGATTACTTCTTCGGGCCCTTCGCGTGGCCCTTGCCGGGCGGCCTCGTCACCCTCTCGCACGAGCCGCCGGCGGCCTCCGCAGTCGCGTCCGCGATCACGTCGTTCCGGCCGAGCCGCACGGTGTCCATGCCCTCGCCGCACGTGACGGTGTCGGCCTGCCCGCCGTCGCCGCGGGCGTCTATCCGGTCGTCGCCGGCGCCACCGTCGAGGGTGTCCTCGCCGCGGCTGCCCTTCAGGCGGTCGTTGCCCTCGTCGCCGGTCAAGGTGTCGTCGCCTTTGTCGCCGCGCATCACGTCGTCGCCAAGGCCGCCGTCGATCTGGTCGTCGCCGGCGCGGCCGTGCACCCGATCGTCGCCGCCCATCGCGCTGATCTGATCGGCGTCCGTCGTGCCGTGCAGCCCGTTGGCGTTGTCGTCCCCGGTCATCACCGCCGCGAGTGAGGCGGCCGCGAAGCAGAGCGCCGCGGCCACGGCCGCGAACGCTGCAAGCATCGTCTTGCGAGTCACTGTCGTCCCTTCGATTGCGTGGACTTCCGCATCAAGAAATCGGCCGAAACGCGCCGGTTCTGTAGTTCGCGCCGAATTCGACGGACGTGCTAAGCGCGAGGCGCGCGGCTCAAGCCGCCGCCTCCTCGACCGGCTCGCCGCCGAGCTTTCGGGACACCACGCGCGAGACCCCGTCGCCGCCCATGCTCACTCCGTAGAGCGTGTCGGCGGCGTCCATCGTGCGCTTCTGGTGCGTGACCACGATGAACTGAGCGCGGTCGGAATAGCGCTTGACGAGCTCGAGGAAGCGGTCGATGTTGATGTCGTCGAGCGCGGCCTCGACCTCGTCGAGGATGTAGAACGGGCACGGCCGGGCGAGGAAGACGGCGAACATGAAGGCGAGCGCGACGAGCGACTTCTCTCCTCCTGAGAGCAGAGACAGGCGCTTGGTCGACTTGCCCGGAGGCGTCACCTCGATCTCGACCCCGGCCTCGGGCTGCTCCTCGTCCTCGTCGGGGCCGGTCCCTTCGACCTCACCGGGCGAGGGTCCATCTACATCGCCTGCCGGTGCCTCACCACCGACGACCGAGCGCGGCGCCTGCTCGGCCTGGACAAGCCGTAGCCGGCCGCGGCCACCGGGGAACAGGTGCTGGACCACATCCTCGAAGTTCGCGGCCGCCGCCTCGAACGTCTGCTCGAACGCTTCCCGGATGCGCCGGTCGGTCTCTCTGATGAGACCCTCGAGCTCGGCGAGCGCCGTCTCGAGATCGCCTCGCTGAGCCTCGAGCTCCTCGACATGCGCCACGGCCGCCTCGTACTCCTGCCCCGCGAGCGGGTTGACCGGACCGAGCTGCTCACGGCGGCGACCCAAGCGCTCGACGCGCGCCGCGAGAGCCTCGCGTTCCGCCTCCGATAGCGGCTCGGCCGCCGGCCAGGTCGCCGCGTCCGGCTCGGTCACCTCGTCAGAGGCAGCCGCCGCGTCGGGGTCGGTCGCGGGGTCGGACGTCGCCGGCTCGGGCTCGAGGCCGAGGCGGCGGGCGATGTCGGTCAGCTCCCGCTCCACGTCGCGCGCGGCGTCACGCGCCTGCTGCGCGGAAACCTCGGCGGTCGTCACGCTCTCGCTCGCCCGCTTGAGGCGACCCTGGAGCTCCGCCTCCTTGTGGGCGCACTCGCGGAGGACGGCCGCCGTCTGCTCGCCGGCTTCGGCGCCCGCGTCGAGGTCGCCGTGGAGGGCGTTGCGGCGAGCCGCCAGCGCCACTGTCGCCGCCTCGAGGGCGCGCGCCGCTCGGTTGGCGTCGGCGGCGACCGCGCCGTCGCCCTCGGCGCCCGCGCGCATAACCGTGACCGCTCGCGCCCGCTCGGCTCGCTCGAGCTCGATGCGTTCGGCCAGTCGGCGCTCGGCTCGGAGGTCCGCCACCAGCTCGGCCCGACGAACCGCCTCGGGCCCATCCCCGGGGGTCTCGCGGCGGCGAGCGAGGACCCACTCAATGCGGCTCACGGACTCCCCCGCCTCGGCGGCCGTCCGCAACACGCGCCGGAGGCCCGCTTCCGCCTTCTCGCGGACGGCGTCGGCCTCGGCGACGCCCGCGACGGTGCGCTCCACCGCCGCCAACGCCTCGCTCTCCTCGTGGACCGCACTCTCGGATGCGGCGACGAGCTCGTCGCGTCGCCGGAGCTCCTCGAGCAGCCGCTCGGCGCCCCCGGTCGGCGCCTGCGAGAGCTCGCCGGTGGCCGTGTCGATCATCCGGCCCGAGCGCGTGACGGCGACGCCGCGGAAGCCCGCCTCCAGCTCTTCGAGGGCTGCGACTACCCAAACGCCCATAAGCAGCCGGTCTGCGACGGCTGCGACCGAAGTCTCAGCCCGCACAACCTCCCTGAGTCGAAGCGCGCCGGGGGCCGGAGCGCCCGCCCCACTCGGCGACGGCCCTTCGGGCGCTTCCTCCTCGCGGGGTCCGTTGCCGGTTGACGCGAGCAGCGCGGTTCCACCGTTAGGGCCAGTGCGCTCGAGCAGGCGCTCGCCTTCGGATAGGTCCTCGACGACGCCCGCGGTCAGGCGCGGCCCCAGCACGGCCGCAAGGGCGAGCTCGTAGCCGGGCTGGACCTGAAGCCCCTCGGCCAGCTGGTCGGCCTCGTCAGGAAGGACTCTCGCGGCGCGTACGAACTGGTTCGCGGCCGCCAGCTCCGCGCCGGCTCGTGCTGCTCGCGCCCGAGCGACCTCTGCCGCGCGCTCCGCCTCGCTCCGGCCAGCGCGCGCCTCCTCGGCGACCCGCTCGCGGTCGGCTAGCGCCGTCCGGCCTTCCTCGACCGTCTTCTCGAGCTCCCGAACCTCTCCGCGCGCGTGCCGGAGCTCATCATCGAGCCCGGCGAGCTCCCGCGCCAGGCGCTCCTCACGCCGAGTGTCGAGCGCCGCGAGCTCACGCTCGATCGCGCGGACGCGGGGCAGCGGCGCTCCGTCGTTGTCCGCCGTCTCCTGCGCCTCCAGCACCTCGAGCTGACGCAGGCGGCGCTCGCGCCGCTCCTTTGCCGAGCCCGCCTGCTCGCGCACACGCTCCAGGCGCATCCCGACTCGGTCCGCGGCTGAGCCGGCGGCGTAGAGGCGCGCCTGAAGGAGCTCGCGGTCGCGGGTGTGCGCGGCGAACGCCTCCTCGGCCTCCTCGCGCCGGCGCGCCACTTCTGAGAGCAACCGCTCGGCCTCGTCGCGCTCGGCGCGCGCCGCCCGGGCTCGCTCCTCGGCCCCGGACAGAGCGGCTCCCGCCACCCGCGCGGCGTCGCGCGAGAGCGACCAGCGGGCCTCCAGCGTCTGACGCTCGAGGCGCTCGTGCAGCTCCGCCGCCTCCGCTTGGCGCTTGAGCGGCCGCAGCCGCGAGCGTGCCTCGCGCTCCACGTCGAGCGCTCGCGACAGGTTCTCGTCGGTCCGCTCCAGCTTGAGCTGCGCGCGCCGGCGCCGCTTTCGGTGCTTGCCGAGACCCGCCGCCTCCTCGATCAACAGCCGGCGCTCGCGCGGACGAGAGAGCACGATCTGCTCCACCCTCCCCTGCGAGACGACCGAGTGCATCTCCTTGCCGAGCCCGGAGTCGGAGAGCACCTCGATCACGTCCACCAGCCGGCAGCGGGCGCCGTTCAGGCGGTACTCGCCCTCGCCGTCGCGCGCGAGCCGGCGGACGATAGAGATCTCCGAGAAGTCGCTGTCGAGGCGCCCGTCCCCGGGCCACCCGGGGCTCACGCCGCCCGCCGGCTGGTTGTCGATCACCACCTCGACCTCGGCGGCGCTCGAGCCGCTCACGCCGTGCCCGCCGGCGAAGATCACGTCCTTCATGGACTGCCCCCGCACCGCGAGCGGGGACTGCTCGCCGAGCGCCCATAGAACGGCGTCCGTGATGTTCGACTTGCCCGAGCCGTTCGGGCCGACGATCACGGACACGCCCGTGCCGAACTCCAATCTGGTGCGGCCCGGGAAGGACTTGAAGCCCTTGAGCGTGATCGAGCGCAGGTGCATCTACGAAACCGCTTCTTCGTCCGGATGGGGCGCGTCCCCGGAGGGGTCGTCCTCCAGGAGATCGAGCGCGTGCTCGGCCGCTTCCTGCTCCGCGCCCTTCTTCGTCTTTCCCTCGCCGCGGCCGAGCTCCTTCCCGCCCACCTCGGCCACCGCGACGAAACTGCGGTCGTGTGCCGGCCCCTGCTCCTCGACCGTGCGATAGCTGACGATCTCCGCGCGCCGCGCCAGGCGCTCCTGGAGCACCGACTTGTAGTCCACAGGGTGCTCGAGCGCGTCGTCGATCTCGTCGGCGAACGACTGGACCACAGCCGGCGCCGTGCGCTCGAAGCCGAAGGCGAGGTAGGAGGCGCCGATGATCGCCTCGCAGACCGAGGCGAGCACGCGCTCCGATTCGACCAGCATCTCCGCGCTCCGCCCGGTGGCGCTCTCGGGAGCCGCGGCCTTCAGCTCCTCGGCAACGCCGAGCTCCTGCGCGACCCGCGCGCACGAAGCCCCGCTGACCGCCTGGGCTCGCACCTTCGTCAGCCGGCCTGCCCCGTAGCGCTCGAACCGGGGATAGAGATGCGTGGAGACCGCGAGGCTCAACACGACGTCCCCGATGAACGCCAGCCGCTCATAGGACTCGGCTCGATGCTCGACCCAGGAGGCGTGCGTAAAGGCCTGCCGCCGAAGGTCCTCCGGCAGCGCGTTGAGGAGGGCGCCGAGCGACTCAACCCTCCGCGACATGGGCGGCGACGAAGTCCGCGGCCTGGCCGACCGTCAAGATCCTCGCCGCCTCCTCGTCGGGAATGCGGATCCCGTAGTTGTCCTCGAGCTCCACCACCAGCTCCACGAGGTCGAGCGAGTCCGCCTCGAGGTCCTCCTTGAAGCGAGTGCCATCGCCGATTTGCCCCGGCTCCACCTCCAGCTCGGTGGCCAGGTGCACGCGAATGCGCTCGAGGACCTCTTCCCGCTCCATCCCAGACCCCTGTGCGGACTAGCCGCCCTCGACCCTTTCCGGAGTCACCGCATCGACGCTACCAGTGGGCGCGGATCGCAAGACGCCCGCGGCGGCGAGCGCGTCCGCCGTTCGGCCGACCATGTCCTCGTCCACGGCTCTCCCGGCCAGCCGGACGGCGTGCTCGATCCCATTCGGCCCGAAGCTGCCGTGCGCGACGACGACCGGTTTGCGGAGCCCGAGCAGAATGGCGCCGCCCACCCGCTCGGGGTCGACCTGGTCGCGCAGGCGGGCGACCTTGGCGCGGATGAGCAGCCCGCCGACGCTCGAGATCGGCCCGGACCGCACCGCGTCGCGGATCGTGTCCCGCACCGTCCGGGAGGTGCCCTCGAGGACCTTGAGCGCCACGTTGCCGGTGAAGCCGTCGGTTACGACGACGTCGGCGGTGGCCGCGGGCAGGTCGAAGCCCTCGACGTTGCCGATGAAGTTGATGTCGCCGGCGGTGAGCCGATCGTGCGCCTCCAGCACGTCGGGCGTGCCCTTGCCGGATTCCTCACCGACGGACAGGAGGCCTACCCTGGGCCGCTCGACACCCACCACCGCCTCCATGAAGCAAGCGCCCATGTAGGCGAACTGCATGAGGCGCTCCGGACGCACCTCGACGCTCGCCCCGGCGTCCAGGAGGAGCACCGGCCCGCTCGGGATCGGCAGGAGCGCAGCGAGCGCCGGCCGGTGCACGCCGCGGAGCCGCTTGATCGCGAGCGTGGCCGCCGCGAGCGTCGGGCCGGTCGACCCGGCGGACACCAGCGCATCTGCGCGACCCTCGGCCACCGCGCGGGCGGCGAGAACGATCGAGGCGTCTCGCCCGGAGCGCACGGCGGCGACCGGCGCGCCGTCCGTCGTGACGGTCCGAGGGGCGTCGACGACCTCGGTGCGCGGGCCGGCGACCCCGGACACCTCCGCGGCGGGGCCGAACAGCAGGACGGGTAGCCCGGCGCGGCGGGCGCCCTCGGCGACGGCGGCCGGCCCCTGGTCGGCGCCGTTCGCGTCGACCGCTATCACGGAGTCAGGATTCGTCGTCCTCGCCGGAGCCACCCCGCTCGACCACGACCTCCCGGCCGGCGTAGGTGCCGCAGTTCGGGCAGACGCGATGGGGCAGACGCGGCGCGTGGCAGCGCGGACAGTGCTGCAGCGCCGGCGGGCTGATCTTGTGCTGCGAGCGGCGCTTGTGCGTCCGCGAATGCGACTGTCGCTGCTTTGGGACGGCCATTGCGGCGAAGGAGTGTATCGGCCCGGTGGGCCCGCGAACCGCAGTTCGGTTGTGTGGAGAGCCGACCTCCGTCGCGTGCGGACGCCCCAGGGCGGGGCTCCGGCTACTCCAGCCTCAGCTCGCGCAGCGCGGCCCAGCGCGGATCCGGCGCCCGCTCGTGCCCGTGGTCCGGGCCGGCCTCGTTCAGGTTCTCGCCGCAGACGACGCATAGCCCGAGACAGTCCTCGCGGCAGAAGATCTGGGTCGGCAGCGCCAACGCCAGCGCATCGCGGGCCCAAGCACGCATGTCGAGCTGCTCCCGCTCGAGGTAGGGCGAGCTCAGCTCGTCCCCGCCGCCGGGCTGGTCCACCTCGCGCGCGTCGACGACGACCTCGTGATCGGCCTCCTCGAGGCAGCGCATGCACGGTCCCGCGAGCTCAGCCTCGAAGCGCAGACGCAGCGAGTAGCCGCTAGTGGTGTGCGCAACGTCGAGCGTCGCGTCCACGGTCCCACCTGGAACTTCGTAGCGCTGGCCGCCGAAGTCGAAGGCGGCGACGGGCAGCCCCAGCTCGAGCCTACGGCCCTCTCCGGAGGAGAGACCGAGCCTGCCGACGTCGAATATCTCCGTGCGCTGGCCCATGCCTTCGAGGTTAGCTCGGCGGCGATGCAGGCCGCTTCAGTTAGCGCGCGATCAGCTCGATCCGGTAGCCGTCCGGGTCGCGGACGAAGCAGATCATCGGCCCTTCGGTTCGCCCGCCCGGACGGTAGGGAGGCTTCTCCGGCTCGATTCCCTCGCGCGCCAGCTGCTCGAGCGTGCCGTCGAGGTCCTCGGTCGCGAGCGCGATGTGGTTGTAACCGGTGCCCAGGTCGTACGAGTCGACCCCATGGTTGTAGGTGAGCTCGAGCACCGGGTCCTCGTCCGGCAGCCCCATGAACACGTTGATCGCCTCGTCGCCGATCGGAAACCGCCGGCGCTCCTCGAATCCGAGCTTCTCGTAGAAGGAAACCGAGCGATCGATATCGCCGATGCGATAGCAGGTGTGGAGATAGGAGGGCATGGCGCGAAGGTTACGCGCCGCCCGCTAGCCGACCTCGGCCTCTTCCCGGCCCTGCAGGCGGTCGCGGCCGCGTTGCACGGCCGCGATGAACTTCGTCAGGTTGACCTCGAGGGTGTTCAGGATGTCGTCGGCGTAGTCCTCCGCACCGAGCCGGATCTCGCGCTCGCGGGCGCGGGCGTCCTCGACGATCTCCTCGGCCTGGCGCTCCGCCTGCTTGACGATCTCCTCCTCCGAGATCAGGCGGATCTGCTCCTCGCGCGCCTCCTTGATGATGCGCTCCGCCTCGCGCTTGGCCTCGGCGAGCATCTCCTGCCGCTCCTTCACGATCCAGCGCGCCTGCTTGATCTCCTCGGGGATCGTCGCGCGCATCTGGTCGAGGATGTCGTAGACCTCCTCCTTGTCCACGCGCACTTGGTCCGTCAACGGGACGGGCTTCGCGTTGTGAATCGTGTCGTCGAGCTTGTCGATCAGGACCAGGACGTCCATGCGGGTCTCCAGTTCGCTAGCGCCTCAGCTCTTCCTGCAATCGGGCGGCCACAGGGTCCGGCACGAGCCCACTGATGTCGCCGCCGAACATCGCCAGCTCCTTTACTCCGCTCGAGCTCAGGAAGCTGAACGAAGGAGCCGCCATCAGGTAGATGCTCTCGATGTCGGGCGCCATCTTCCGGTTGAGCTGATTCATCTCGAACTCGTACTCGAAGTCCGAGATCGCCCGCAAGCCCTTGACGATCGCCTTGGCCCCGTGCTCACGCGCGAAATCGACGAGCAGAGTATCAAAGGGTTTTACCTGCACATTCGCGTATTCCGCCACCTCGGCCTCGATGAACCCGACGCGCTCCTCGGCGCTGAACACCGTCGTACGCTTCCTGACCGGCTGGTTGACGACCCCGACGATGAGCTCGCCGAAGACTCCCGCCGCCCGGCCGATGATGTCGAGATGGCCGAAGGTGACCGGGTCGTACGAGCCCGGACAGACCGCGGTTCCCCCGTCGGGATTGGACGTCACGCGCGCGGGGGAGGATCGGGAGCCCCGTGGATCGCGATGCGGGTGTCGCCGTAGACGCGCTCCACCTGGAGCGGCAACGAGAGCTCGAGCGGCCTGCGCTTGTCGGATTCCGTCACGATGCGTGCGCTTTCTGAAAGCACCGCCGGCAGCGCGTCGGACAGCGAGCCGGCGATGCGAGACGCAGAATCATATGGGGGGTCGGCGAAGACGAGGTCGAAGGTCCCCTCCGGTCGGGCCAGGAAGCGCAGAACGTCCTGCCGTCTGATGGGCTGCTCGAGGCCCAGCTCATCGAGGTTGCGGCGCAGCGCCGAGGCGGCTCGCGCGTCGCGCTCCACGAAGACGACCGTCGCCGCGCCGCGCGAGAGCGCCTCGATGCCGAGTGCACCGGAACCGGCGTAGAGATCGAGGACGCGCGTTTCCGAGAGGTCGCCGAGAATGGAGAAAACGGCCTCGCGCACGCGGTCGGCAGTGGGCCGCGTGCGCGCACCCCGGGGCGCGCGCAGCCGGCGGCCCTTGAAGCGACCGGCGACGACTCTCACGCCGGGATCGGGTCCAAGTCGGGGCCGAAGCGGGCCACCACGGCCTCGCGCATCAGGCTGTGCTGAGGGCGCTCCAAGGTCGGGTCGCTCCGCAGCAGCTCGTCCGCTCGGTCGCGGGCGCGCACCAGGAGCTCGGCGTCCTCGGGGAGGCGCGCCACTCGGAACTCCGGCAGCCCGTGCTGACGCGTGCCGAGAACGTCGCCCGCTCCGCGCAGCTCGAGGTCGATCTCGGCGAGCTTGAAGCCGTCCCGCTCCTTGGCGATCGCGTCGAGCCGCGGCAGCCGCGGGTCGCCGAAGAGGATGCAGAGCGAGCGGTGCGCGCCGCGCCCGACCCTCCCACGAAGCTGGTGCAGCTGCGAGAGGCCGTAGCGCTCCGCGGCCTCGATGAGCATCACGCTCGCGTTCGGCACGTCTATGCCGACCTCGATGACGCTGGTAGCCACGAGCACGTCGGCTTCGCCGCGGGCAAACGCCTCCATGGCCGCCGTCTTCCGCTTCGACGGCAGCTGGCCGTGGATCAGCTCCACCCGGAGGTCGCTGAACTCGGTGGCCCGCAGGCGCTCGAACTCGACGGTGGCGGCCTTCGCCTGCAGCGCCTCCGACTCCTCGACGAGCGGGCACACGACGAAGCACTGCCTCCCCGCGGCGATCTCCTCTTGGATGCGCGCGTAGGCTCGGGCGCGGGCGCGCGCCCCGTCGACCACGAACGTCTCGACCGGCTGGCGCCCCTGCGGCAGCTCGCGCAGGACGGTCGCGTCGAGGTCGCCGTAGGCGGTGAGGGCGAGCGTCCGCGGAATCGGCGTCGCGGTCATGTGCAGGGCATGCGGTGTCAGCCCCTCCGGCGCCTTGCGGTCGAGCGCCGCGCGCTGGCGCACGCCGAACCGGTGCTGCTCGTCGACGACGACGACGGCGAGGTCGCGAAACTCGACGACCTCCTCGATCAGGGCGTGCGTGCCGACGACGAGCTGGAGCTGCCCGCTCGCGAGCCGACCGAGGAGGTCGCGCCGCCGCGCCGGGCTGGTGGAGCCCGTCAGGAGCTCGACCGGCAGCGGACCCCCGAGCAGCGAGTCGAGCGTGCGGTGGTGCTGCTCCGCGAGCGTCTCGGTCGGCGCCATGAGCGCAGCCTGGGCGCCGTTCTCGACCGCCCGTAGCATCGCCCCCAGCGCGACGACGGTCTTCCCGCTCCCCACCTCGCCCATGAGCAGGCGCTGCATGGGGCGCTCCCCGGCCAGATCGGCGTCGATCTCCTCGAGCGCGCGCTGCTGGTCGCCGGTCAGCTCGAACGGGAGCGACCAGCGCCAGCGATCGACCACCGCCCCGCGGGCGGCGAGCGGCCGCGCTCGGCGACCCTCGCGCCGTGAGCGGCGCCTTCCGGCCAGCGCGAGCTGAAGGAGGAAGAGCTCCTCGAAAGCGAGCCGGCGACGGGCCTCGCGCTCGTCCATCTCGCGGTCCGGGAAATGGGTTGCGGCCAAGGCTGCCGGCCGGTCCGGCAGGCGCTCCTCCACGCGCAGGAGCGCCGGCAGCGGCTCGATCGCATCGAAGATGCGGCGGTAGGAGTCCCATACGAGCTGGCGCAGCCGCGCGGCGCTGATCCCCTCGGTCGCGGGGTGAACGGGCACGAGGCCCACGGTGTGGACCGGCGCATCGCCGTCTCCACCGAACAGCTCGTGCTCGGTCACCCAGAACTCGTTGCGGCGGCGCAGCTTGCCGTGCAGGAGCACCTGCGAGCCCTCGCCGAGCTGGCGGGCGATCCAGGGCTGGTTGAACCAGACGGCGACGAGCGGTCCGCTCTGGTCGAAGACGCGCGCCTCGACGCGCTTGCGGCGACGATCGCGCATGGGCTTGACGGTCACGCCGCGCACGGCCACGGCAACCGTCGCGTCCTCCCCGACCGTCAGGTCGGTGATCATGCGGACGTCCCGGCGGTCGCGGTGCGAGTGCGGGAGGTGCTCGATGAGGTCGCCGACAGTGGCGATGCCGAGGGAGTCGAGCGCCTTCCCTGCCGCGCCCCCCAGGCGAACCGGCTCGGCCAGCCTGCTGGGACGCGGATAGGAGCGCTGGCGCGCCGCGCGCGCCTCGGCGGCGGTCAGCTCGTCGGGGGAGGCGAAGCGGAACGGCACGGGTACAGCATGATCGCCGGCGCGGCGGCTACTCGGCGCAGAAGAGCCACCACCAGGCGGGCTGGCCGCCCTCGTGGTACTCGACTTCCACGCCGTCCGGGACGAGCGACTCGACCGCGGCGCGATCGAGTGGTGCCCGCTCGCCGGCGATGCATGTGAGGAGCTCCGCCCCCGCGGCGATCCGCTCGAGCGTGGCGGCCAGCGTGGTCGCCGGCTCGCCCCAGGCAACCAGCTCTCCGTCCGCGTAGCCCAGCGCATCGCCCGCCGCGAAGCGGGCCTGCGCGTCGTCGCGGGCGGCGGGCGCCACGCCCCCGTTCCGCAGCGAGTCGGCGGCCCGGCGGACCGCGGCGGCGTTCTCGTCTCCGCCGCGGACAGGATCGAAGGCGAGCAGCGCCGCCAGCCCCTCCTGCGGCGCGGTGGTCGGAACCACGCGGGCCGGCTTTTCCGACAGCTCCGCGGCCCGCTCGGCGGCCAGGATCACGTTCGGGCTGTTCGGGAGCACGACGACCTCCGCGCCGGGCGCGGCGTGGATGCCGGCCAGCAGCTCGTAGGTCGAGGGATTCATCGTCGCGCCGCCGTCGACCACAAGCACGCCGAGCTCCTCGTACAGATGCTTGACACCCTCTCCGCTGGCCACGGCCACCACCGCGCAGGCCGCCTCCGCCACGCCCGCTCCGTCGCCGGCCAGACGGGCGCTGCGGTCCGCCACTTCCTCGTGCATATCGGCGACGTCGAAGTGGGAGAGCTCGCCGACCGCGTCGAAAGGCGCCACCGCCAGCTCCGGCTCGTCGGTGTGCACGTGCACGCGGAGGGTGCGATCGTCGCCGACGACGAGCACCGAGTCGCCGATCTCCTCGAGCATCGGGATGAAGCGGCCGGCGTCAAGGTTCTCGCCGGTGACGGCGAAGTTCGTGCAGTACCGGTAGCTCGAGGACTCGTGCTCGGGACGGTGCAGAACGGCAGGCGCGTACTGGTGCTCGAGCTGCGGAGCGGCCGTGCCGCGCAGCGCGGCGAGACAGCCGGCGAGGATGACGGTGAGCCCGTAGGCGCCGGCGTCGACCACTCCCGACTCCCGTAGGATCGCGAGTTGCTCGGGACCGCGCTCGACCGCCTCGTTCGCCGCATCCAGCGCATTCTCGAGCACCTCGGCAAGCAGCGCGTCCTGCTCGGTGGCGCTCGCGTCGGGCCCGAGCCGGCGGGTGTCCATGTGCGCGAGGTCGTGGGCGACGCGCCGCGCCATCGCCCGCACCGCCGACAGCATCGTGCCCTCCGCCGGGTCGCGAACCGACGCGTACGCGGCGTCGGCCGCCCGCGCGAACGCGGCCGACACCAGGATCGGATCGACGAGCTCACCCGGCCGCGAGGCGAGCTCCTCGGCCGCGCCGCGCACGATCTGGGAGAGGATGACGCCGCTGTTCCCGCGCGCCCCCAGCAGGGCGGCACGCGCCACGGCGCCGACGATCTCGTCCCGACCGATCTCGTCGATCGGCGCGCCGTTCATGGTGCTCAGCTCGTCGACCACAGCGCCCAGGGTGAGCGCCATGTTGTCGCCGGTGTCGCCGTCGGCGACCGGGAAGACGTTGAGGTCGTTGACCTCTTGGCGGCGAGACTCGAGCTCGGCGAGCGCCGCGGTGACAACCCGCCGAAACCGAACGAGGCTCTCGTCGGGCACGTGTGCTTCGTACACCGGGAGCTTTCTACACCAGAGTGCGGCGGAGTTACTACTAGACGGCCTTCGAAACCTTCCCGGCCTTGAGGCAGCGGGTACAAACGTACTCGCGCCTGGGGGTGCTGCCCACGAAGATCCGGACCTTCTGGAGGTTCGGGTTGAAGCGCCGCTTCGTCGCCACCATCGAGTGGCTGCGGCTATGACCGAACGCGGGCGCCTTCCCGCAGACATAGCAGACCTTGGGCACGGCGGATGAGGGTATCAGCGGCGAGGACCGACGCTGCGCAAGCTCAGGCCCCCGCGGAGAGCACCGCTCGCGCCGCCCCGAGAGCCTCCTCGATACCGGCCCGGTCCACATCCAGGTGGGTCACGGCGCGGACGCGGCCGTCGGGCGTTCCGCTCAGCTCGACCGCTCGCCTCGCCATCGACTCCACGAAGCCGCCTGGCGCGGTCTCCTCCATCGACTCCGCGGAGCCGCCCGGCACCGAGAAGATCACGATGTTGGTGTCGGGCGGCACCACCTCGCAGCCGAGCTCCCCGAGGCCCTCGGCCAGCGCCCGGGCGTTCTCGTGGTCATCGGCCAGCCGGTCGACGTGGTGGTCGAGCGCGTAGAGGCAGCCCGCGGCCACGATTCCGGACTGGCGCAGCGCCCCGCCGAGCATCTGCTTCCAGCGCCACGCCTCCTCGATCAGCTCGCGCGAGGCCGCCAGCACCGCCCCCACCGGCGCGCCGAGGCCCTTCGTGAAGTCGATCCAGGCGGTGTCGAAGCCGCCGGCGAACTCCGCCGCCGGGACGCCCGAGGCGACGACCGCATTCATGAGCCGCGCGCCGTCCATGTGCTTGCGGAGGCCGTGCTCGCGGGCCACCTCCACCACCCCGCGGACGGTTTCGAGCGGCCAGATCCGCCCGCCGCCCATGTTGGTGGTCTGCTCCACCGAGACCACTCGCGAGCGGGGAACGTAGCGGCTGGCCGGCCGGATCGCCGCGCGCAGGGCAGCGGGTGAGAAGACTCCCTGCTCTCCGTCGAGCGCCTGGATCATCAGCTGCGAGCTCTGCGCCGGCCCCCCGGCCTCGGCGATTATCGGGTGCGCCGTACGGTCGAGGATCAGCTCGTCGCCGCCCGGTCGCGCGTGGAGGCGGAGCGCGATCTCGTTGCACATCGTGCCGCTGGGAAGGAATAGGCCGGCCTCGTGTCCGAGCAGCTCGGCGACGCGCTCCTGGAGGCGCACGGTCGTCGGGTCCTCGAAGCGCTGCTCGTCGCCAACCTCCGCCGCGGCGATTGCCCGGCGCATGTCCTCGGTGGGCCGCGTCTGCGTGTCGCTGTAGAGGTTGACCAACGGCGCTGGAGGCTATCGTCGCCCGCCGCTCAGCTCGCGACGCAGCGCCGCCATGCGCAGCACCGCCCGAGCTGCGTCCTCGCCCTGGTGGCGCTTGCCGCCGCCGGTGCGCGCGAGCGCCTGCTCCAAGTTGTCCACGGTCAGAACGCCGAACGCGCACGGAACGCCGGTGTCGAGCGCCACCCGCGCGATCCCGCTGGCGGCCTCCCGGCAGACGAAGTCGTAGTGATCGGTCTCGCCGCGGATGACCGCCCCTAGGCAGGCCACTCCCGCGTAGCGACCGGACTCCGCACAGTACTTGGCGCCGAGCGGGAGCTCGAACGCTCCCGGCACGTCGTGCACGTCCACCGACGCCCCCGCGTCCTCCATCACGCGTCGCGCGCCCTCGACCAGCCGCTCGGCGAGCTCTTCGTAGAAGCGGCCGACGCAGGCCGCGTAGAGGTCAGGCACCCCGCTCTCCGCGTCGCGGCGTCGGGCCCTGCCCGTACGGATCCGACGCGGAGCGCTCGCGGTCCTGGATGCGCTCCTCGAGGATCATCTCCTCGTCGAGCGCGAGGCCCTGGTGGTGGAGCAGGTGCCCGAGCCGCTGCTTCTTGGCGCGGAGGTACTCGCGGTTGTGCTCGCCCGGCTTCTGCTCGATCGGGACCTGGTCCGTCACCGTCAGGCCGTAGCCCTCAAGGCCGACGATCTTCTTCGGGTTGTTGGTGAGGAGGCGGATCGAGGTCAGTCCGAGGTCGACGAGGATCTGCGCCCCGATGCCGTAGTCGCGCAGGTCGGCGGGCAAGCCGAGCTTCATGTTCGCGTCGACGGTGTCGAGCCCCTCCTCTTGGAGCTTGTAGGCGCGCAGCTTGTTGAGCAGCCCGATCCCGCGTCCCTCCTGGGCGAGGTAAAGGAGCACGCCCCGCCCCTCCTGGTCGATCCGCAGCAGGGCGTCCTCGAGCTGCTGTCCGCAGTCGCAGCGGAGCGAGTGGAAGACGTCGCCGGTGAGGCACTCGGAATGCACCCGCACGAGCACGTCCTCCTTGCCCTCGACTTTCCCCTTGACCATCGCGACGTGGTGCTTGTCGTCCACCATCGTGCGAAAGCCGACCACCTGGAACTCGCCGTACTTCGTCGGGAGCTGCGTCTCGACCACCCGCTCCACGAGCTTGTCGTGGCGGCGGCGATAGGCGATCAGGTCGGCGACCGTGATCATCTTGAGGCCGTGCCTGGCGCAGTACCCGACGAGGTCCGGCACCCGCGCCATCGTGCCGTCGTCGTTCATCACCTCGCAGATCACGCCCGACGGGTTGAGCCCGGCGAGGCGGGCCAGGTCGACGGCGGCCTCGGTTTGACCGGTCCGCTCCAGAACGCCGCCGGGCTTGGCCTTGAGCGGGAAGATGTGCCCCGGCTGCACGAGGTCCTGTGGGCGGGTCTTCGGGTCGATCGCGACCTGGATGGTGTGCGCCCGGTCGTGCGCCGAGATGCCGGTCGTGATCCCCTCACGCGACTCGACCGTGACCGTGAACGCAGTCTGGAACGGCGACTCGTTCTTAGCCGCCATCAGATCGAGGCCAAGCTCGTCGCAGCGCGCAGGGGTCAGCGCGAGGCAGATCAGCCCGCGGCCGTGCTTGGCCATGAAGTTGATCGCGTCGGGGGTGGCGAACTGGGCGGCGAGGGTGAGGTCACCCTCGTTCTCTCGGTCCTCCGCGTCGCAGACGACGACCATCCTGCCCTCGCGGACGTCCTCGATCGCCGCCTCGATCCTGCTGAACGGGGAATCGCTCATGCGTGCAGCTTCTCCACGTACTTCGCGAGAACGTCGACCTCCAGGTTGAGCGTACGCCCGGGCGCCGCCGAGCCGAGCGTGGTGCGCTTCAGCGTCTCGGGGATGAGCGCGACCTCGAAGGCCTGGTCATCGACCGCCGAGACCGTCAACGAGACCCCCTCCACCGCGATCGCTCCCTTCTCGACTAGGTAGCGCAGGAGCTCGGGGGCAGCCGCGATCCGAACCACTCTCGAGAACCCGTCCTGGCGCACCAACTCGACCGTGCCGGTCCCGTCTACGTGGCCCTGAACGATGTGACCGCCGAGCCGGTCACCTGCGCGCAGCGGCAGCTCGAGGTTCACCTCGTCGCCCTCCGCGAGTGGACCGAGCGAGCTGCGACGCAGTGTCTCCGACATCACGTCCGCCGAGAAGTCCTCGGCGTTCGGCTCGACCGCAGTCAGGCAAACACCGTTCACCGCGATCGAGTCGCCCGGAGAGAGCTCGACGGCCAGCGGCGAGGACACGCTGAGCCGAGCGCCGTCGCCGGCTCGCGCGAGCGCTCGCACTGTTCCCTTGCCGGCGACGAGCCCGGTGAACACGTCAGCGCCCCTTTAGGGGCGTGGGGCTGCAGAGGCCCGAACGATGGATCCGGTCGAGCATCTCACCACTCCCTCAGTCGCGCCGTAATGAGCACGTCGTCGTCGATCCGGTCGACATCGACGGCCAGCGCCCTGCTCGCCGAGCCGATCGACTCGATCCCGATCCCCTCGACCGTCGTCTTCGCCTCGCGGCCCCCGAGCAGCAGCGGGCCCACGACGATGCGGGCCTCGTCGATCTCGCCGGCTTCGAGGAACGCGCCGGCAAGGTGAGGGCCGCCTTCGAGCAGCAGCGATTGCACCTCACGCCCACCGAGCTCGGCCAGCCCCGACTCGATGCGGGCGGCCTCGTTCGCGCCGGTGGCCACGATCACGTCCACGCCGGCGGCCTCGAGCGCCTGCACGGAAGTGCGAGCGGCCGCGCGGGAGCAGATCACCGTGACCGGCACGTCGGCGACGCCTCGCACGAGCTTGCTTTCGAGCGGAAGGCGCGCCTCAGAGTCGAACACGACGCGCCTCGGCTGGCGCGCGACCCCGTCGATCCGCGCCGTGAGCTGCGGATCGTCAGCCAGGGCCGTGCCGATCCCCACCGCCACGGCGTCCGACTCCGCCCGCCAGCGGTGAGCGCGGGCTCGGCTCGCCTCCCCGGAGATCCACTGGGAGTCGCCGGTGCGCGAGGCGACCTTTCCGTCGAGTGTCATGGCCGACTTGAAGACCACCAGCGGCCGGCCCGTCCGAGCGTGCTTGCGAAACGGCTGGTTGAGGAGGCGGGCGGCGTCGGCGACCTCGCCGTCCACGAAC
>Ga0126312_10000611_pt1 | contig 21843 bp, 20 predicted proteins | sample Plot104A_FD_92537 | JGI IMG/M metagenome (GOLD analysis project Ga0126312, IMG submission 92537) | Serpentine soil microbial communities from UC McLaughlin Reserve, CA, USA - Plot104A | ecosystem: Environmental > Terrestrial > Soil > Grasslands | place: USA: UC McLaughlin Reserve, Lake County...
GCTCGACGACGACGGCGAGCTAGGGGACGACGACCTCGCCGGCGACGACGGCGAGGAGACCGGCGCCGAGACCTTCGTGACCATCGAGGTCTCCGGTCTCTCGCTCTACACCCATCACGGCGTCAGCGCCGCGGAGCGCGAGGTCGGGCAGCGGCTCGTGGTCGACCTGCGGCTCGACGTCGGCGAGAGCGACGCAACGCTGACCGACCGACTCGAGGACACGGTCGACTACTCCGAGGTCTGCCAGGCGGTTGCGCTCGTCGCCCAGCAACGCTCCTATCGCACGCTCGAGCGCCTCTGCGCGGCAATTGCCGACCGCCTGCTCGATCGGTTCGGGCTCGAGAGCGTGTGGGTCAAGGCGGCCAAGCCCGAGCCGCCGATACCGCTGCCGGTCGACGAGGTCTCCGTCGAGCTCTGGCGGGAACCGGAGGAGTGATCGGTTACCTGGGCCTGGGCGCCAACCTCGGCGATCGCCGCGCGGGCCTGCAGGCTGCGGTCGACGCTCTCCCGCGCCACGGCGTCGAGGTGGTGGAGAGCTCGTCGGTCTACGAGACCGAGCCGGTGGGGGAAGTGCTCGACCAGCCCCCGTTCCTCAACGCGGCCGTACGCATCGAGACCACGTTGGGACCCGAGGACCTGCTCGACGCCTGCAAGGCCGTCGAGCGCGAGCTCGGCCGCGAGCCCGCCGGGCCGCGCCACGGCCCGCGCCCGATCGACGTCGACCTGCTCCTGCTCGGCGAGGCGCCCTACGCCTCCCAGCGGCTGACCCTGCCGCACCGCGAGGTCACCTCGCGCCGCTTCGTCCTGGTGCCGCTGCTCGAGCTCGACCCGGACCTGCGCACCCCCGAAGGCACGGCGCTGGCCGACGCGCTCGAGCGCCTGCCTGAAGCGGGCTGGGTGCGGCGGCATTCGGGCCCACTGGCGATCTAGCGGGGTGCCCGGCGGACGTTGCCGGGTGCTCCACTAGCCGCCGTCGCCGCTGCGGGCGGGCGCGCCGGGGGCGCGCCGCAGCGAGCCGGGCCCGGGCGGCCCGGTCTGGGACTGCATCTCGCCCACGATGCGCCGCGCCTCGTCCAGCGCGTGGTTGAGCGCCGCCGAGGTGCGCTCGGTCTCACCCATCTCCAAGGCGTACTTGGCCAGGACGAGGGATTGGATGACGTTGTCGTGGATCTCCAGCGCGTGGGCGCGGCGCACCCGCTGGCGCTCGACCTCGGCCGTGGCGGTCGCGAGATCGCGCTCGGTCCGCTTGCGCTCGGTGATGTCGCGCGTGACCTTGCCGAAGCCGCGCAGCGTCCCGTCCTCGTCGTGGAGGGCGGTGATGACGACGCTGGCGATGTAGCGCGAGCCGTCCTTGCGCACGCGCCACCCCTCCTCCTCGTAGCGTCCGTCGCGCCGGGCGACCTCGAGCTCGTGCTCCGGGTGGCCGGCCTCGATCGCGTCCTCGGTGTAGAAGCGCGAGAAGTGCTGGCCGACGATCTCGTAGGGCTCGTAGCCGTTGATCCGCTTGGCGCCCTCGTTCCAGGTGACCACGTTGCCCTCGGTGTCGAGCATGAAGATCGCATAGTCGCGCACGTTGTCCACCAGGAGGTGGAAGCGCTCCTCGCTGCGCAGCGCGGCCCGGGTCTGCTGGCCGAAGCGGCGCGCGTTGTCGATCGCGGTGGCCGCCCGGCGGGCGAGGTCCTCGGCGAAGCGCAGGTCGTCCGGGCCGTAGTGCTGTCCCGACTCCGCCGTCACGAACGTGATGGCGCCGAGCACGCGCTCGCGGGCGATCAGGGGGACGGTCATGGCCGATACCAGTCCGAGCCGGCGCACCAGCTCGAGCAGCTCGCGCTGGTCGTCGGGCAGCGTCTCCTCGAGCACCTCGTCGGTGATGTGCTCGAACAGCTCCGACCGGCCGGTGCGGATCACGTTGGGGATCCCCGACGTCGCGCTGGTGTCGGGCGGATAGCGCCGGCGCATCTCGCGCGCCAGGGCGACCTTCTCGGCATCGACGTGGGCCACGGCGACCGTTTGGATCGACCCCCGGTCGTCGACGAGGTCGACCGAGCACCAGTCTGCGACGTCGGGCACCGCGAGGTCGGCGACCCGCTGGAGGGTCTCTTCGTAGTCGAGCGACTCCCCGAGCAGCTCGCTCGCGCGCAGCAGGAACGCCAGGCGGGGCTCCATCACCTCATTCTCCTATGCGGACCGCGTGCGTGACTAGAGTCGCCCAGCCCATGCTTCTCGTGGTCGACGTCGGCAACACCCAGACCCACTTCGGGACCTTCCGCGACGCCGAGCTGGTCGAGCACTGGCGCTTCGCCACCGTGCGCGAGTCGACCGGAGACGAGCTCGGCGCCGCGTTCGCCAGCCTGCTGGAGCTGCGCGGGCAGTCGTTCGACGACGTCGACGCCTCGATCGTCTCCACCGTGGTCCCCGAGCTCGAGCCCGAGTACGAGGCGATGGGCGCGCGCTATCTCGGCCACCCGACCCTGCTCGTGGGGCCGGGCCTGAAGACGGGGATGCCGATCCGCATCGACAACCCGCGCGAGCTGGGCGCCGACCGGCTGGTGAATTCGATCGCCGCCTACGAGCGGTTCGGGGGGCCGTGCGTGGTCGTGGACTTCGGCACCTCGATCAACTACGACGTCGTCTCGGCCGACGGCGAGTTCCTCGGCGGCATCATCGCCCCGGGGGTGGAGATCTCGATGGAAGCCCTTCACCAGCGCGCGGCCAAGCTCGTGCGCGTGGACCTCGAGCAGCCGCGAGCGGTGATCGGCAAGTCGACGATCGACTCCGTGCGCTCGGGCGTCGTGTACGGGTTCGCGGGCCAGGTCGACGGCATCGTGGAGCGGGTGCGCGGCGAGCTGGGGGACGACACGCGCGCGATCGCGACCGGCGGGCTGGCCGAGTTCATCACCCCGTACTGCGAGAGCATCGACGAGGTCGACGACCTGTTGACCCTTACCGGCCTGCGCCTCCTCTACGAGCGCAACCGCTGACGCCGGCCTCAGAGCCGCCGGCCGTACCATGGGCCCGTGCTCGCACAGCCCTGGACGCTCGCCGGAATCCGCATCCCCAACCGGGTCGCGCTGGCGCCGCTCGCCGGCATCGGCAACTGGTTCGTGCGCCTGCAGGCGCGCCGCTTCGGAGCCGGGCTCGTGGTCTCCGAGATGGTCTCGAGCTTCGGCGTCCACCACGGCAACGAGCGCACGACGCGCGAGATGCTGCGCGTGCACCCCGCCGAGCACCCGGTGTCGCTGCAGCTCTTCGGCGCCGACCCGGAGGTGATGCGCAGCGCCGCCGAAAAGGTGGCCGCCGCCGGCGTCGACCTCATCGACCTCAACATGGGCTGCCCGGTCCCGAAGGTATGCAAGACGGGGGCGGGCGTGGCGCTCCTGCACGAGCAGGACCGTGCGGTGGCGGTTGCGCGCGCCGCGGCCGAGGGCAGCGGCCTGCCGGTGACGGTCAAGCTGCGCAGCGGGAGCGGGCCTGGCGATCGGTCGGGGGTCGCGCTCGCCAGGCGACTCGTCGACGAGGCCGGCGTGGCCGCGATCGCGTTCCATCCCCGCCATGCCGCCCAGCACCACAAGGGAACGCCCGACTACGACCTCGCCGCCGAGCTGGTCGACGAGCTTCCGGTGCCCGTGCTGATCTCGGGCGGGCTGCGCGACGCGGACAAGGTGCGGCGCGTGTTTCGCGACACCGGAGCCGCCGCCGTCCTGCTGGCCCGCGGGGCCCTCGGCAACCCGTGGCTGTTTCAGCAGGTGCTCGGGCTGCGCGCCGACGAGCCCTCCGCCGACGCGGTCCTCGACGAGCTCGACTGGATCATGGACCGCGCGTGCGAGCACTTCGGGCCCGAGCGCGCGGCCCGCTACCTGCGCAAGTTCTACCCCTGGTACGTGGAGCGGTTGGGCGCCTCCAAGGCCCTGCAGCAGCGCCTGATGAGGACCGAATCAGTGGCCGCGGCGCGGGCCGAGCTGGCCCCGTTGCGGCTTGCCCAGGCGGCCTAGAACCGGCCAAAACCGCCGCTATACTGCTCCGCCTTTCGCACCCCCGGGAAGGCCGCACCCCAATGCCCCGAGACGTGATCCTCACCCAAGAAGGCCTCGACAAGCTCAAGAACGAGCTCGAGTACCTGTCGCAGGAGAAGCGCCGCGAGGTCGCCGAGCGCATCAAGGAGGCGCGCGAGTTCGGCGACATCATGGAGAACTCCGAGTACGACGACGCCAAGAACGAGCAGGCGATGCTCGAGGCGCGCATCGCCGGGCTCGAGGAGAAGCTGCGCGCGGCCCAGGTGGTCTCGTCCAAGGACCTCGGCACCGACATCGTCCGGGTCGGCTCGGTCGTCCATGTCAAGGACGAGAAGTCGGGCAAGTCGGTCAAGTACACGATCGTCGGCTCGGCCGAGGCCAAGCCGGCCGAGATGAAGCTCTCCAACGAGTCGCCCGTCGGCAAGGCGCTGCTCGGGCACAAGCGCGGCGAGACCGTCGAGGTGCCGGTGCCGCGCGGCCCCAAGCGCAAGCTCAAGATCACGAAGATCGACGTCGGAGTCTAGGCGGGCGGAGCCCGTCCTAGACGGTCAAGGGCGGCGGATGGAGCCCCTCGCGATCAAGGGCGCCGGCAGGATGCCGGCGGCGTGCTGACCCGATGGACGAGCTCGTCTCGGCGCGGCGCGAGAAGCTCGAGCGCCTCCGCGCCGAGGGGATCGATCCGTTCCCGCATGTCTACGAGGGCGTCGAGCCGATCGCGGCGGTGATCGCCGCCCACGAGGGCCTGGCCGCGGGCGAGGAGACCGAGGTCACGCATCGCCTCGCGGGGCGGCTGACCGCCCGGCGCGGCCAGGGCAAGATGGCGTGGCTCGACCTCGTCGACCGCTCCGGCCGGCTCCAGCTGCAGGCCAAGTCCGACGTGATCGAGGACTACGATCGCCTGCTCGCGCTCGACCTCGGCGACCTGGTCGGCGTCGACGGCGTCGCCTTTCGGTCCAAGCGGGGCGAGCTGTCGGTGCGGGTGACGCGTTGGCAGCTGCTGGCCAAGTCGCTGCGCCCGCCGCCGGACAAGTACCACGGGCTGCACGACGTCGAGACCCGCTACCGCCAGCGCGAGCTCGACCTCATGGCCAACGAGGAGACGCGCGACCTGTTCCTGAGGCGCGCGCGCGTGATCTCGGCCGTGCGCCGCTACCTCGACGAGCACGGGTTCGTCGAGGTCGAGACCCCGGTCCTGCAGCCGCTCTACGGCGGCGCGCTGGCCCGGCCGTTCACGACCCATCACAACGCCCTGGACCGGACCCTTTACCTGCGCATCGCCACCGAGCTCTACCTCAAGCGCCTGATCGTCGGCGGGCTGGAGCGCGTCTACGAGCTCGGAAAGGACTTCCGCAACGAGGGGCTCTCGACCAAGCACAATCCCGAGTTCACGATGCTGGAGTTCTACGAGGCCTACGCGGACTACCGGGCGATCGCGGAGCGCTGCGAGGAGCTCGTGGCCTTCGTCGCAAGTCAGGCGGGCTACGACGGGCCGCTCGACTTCACGCCCCCCTGGCGGCGCGAGACGCTGCAGGACGCCATCCGCGAGCGGACCGGGGTGGACGTGCTCGCCCACCGCGAGCGCGACGCGCTGCGGAGGGAGATCGAAGCGGGCGGCCTGGACGTCCCGGCGGGGGACACCTGGGGACAGCTCGTCGACGCCCTGCTCTCGCACTACGTCGAGCCGGACCTCCAGCAGCCGACCTTCCTGCTGGACTACCCGGTGGAGCTGTCCCCGTTCGCCAAGGACCACCGCGACGCCGAGGGGCTGGTGGAGCGGTTCGAGGCCTTCGCCGGGGGGATCGAGATCGCCAACGCGTTCACCGAGCTCAACGACCCCGATGAGCAGCGGGCCCGCTTCGAGGCGCAGACCCGCGCAGGGGCGGCCGGCGACGAGGAGGCCCACCCGTACGACGAGGCCTTCGTGCGCGCGCTCGAGCACGGCATGCCGCCTACCGGAGGCATCGGGATCGGCATCGACCGGCTGGTGATGCTGCTCGGTGGCCGCCGGGCCATCCGGGAAGTCGTGCTCTTTCCGGCAATGCGCGACGCCTGACTCCAAATGACCGTCTGGGCCCGGTTGGTATCCTGGGGCATGCCCGGTCGACAGACCCGAGCGCTCATCTATGAAGGCCCCCCGGCCGACTACAGAGGAGCGCCTCGGGACTTTTGCGTCCCCTCACAACGTTCGGAAAGGCCACCCACGACCACCCGATAAAGCCCTCCGCGGGAAGGAAGCACCGAAGATGTTCGAGCGATTCACAGAGCGAGCGCGCCAGGTGGTCGTCCTGGCCCAGGAAGAAGCGCGGACGCTCAAGCACAACTACATTGGCACCGAGCACATCCTGCTCGGACTGCTGCGCGAGGAAGAGGGCCTTGCCGCCCGCGTGCTCGAGTCGTTGGACATCACGGTCGAGCGGGTGCGCGCCCAGGTGGTGCGCATCGTGGGTTCCGGCGAGGAGGTCACCTCGGGCCAGATCCCGTTCACCCCGCGGGCCAAGAAGGTCCTCGAGCTCGCCCTGCGCGAGGCGCTGAGCCTCGGCCACAACTACATCGGCACCGAGCACATCCTGCTCGGGCTCGTGCGCGAGAACGAGGGCGTGGCCGCTCGCATCCTGCTCGACTTCGACGCCGACTCGGAGAAGATCCGCAACGAGGTCATCCGCATGCTGTCCGGCCCCGGCTCGCGCCGGCAGGGCTCCGGTGGCGGCGGTGGCGCCGCCGCGACTGGCGAAGGCAAGAAGTCCTCGAAGCTGCTCGACCAGTTCGGCCGCAACCTCACCAAGCTGGCCGCCGACTCCAAGCTCGACCCCGTCGTGGGGCGCGAGACCGAGATCGAGCGGATTATGCAGATCCTCTCGCGGCGCACGAAGAACAACCCGGTGCTGATCGGCGAGCCGGGTGTCGGCAAGACCGCGGTGGTCGAGGGCCTGGCCCAGCGCATCACCGCCGCCGACGTGCCCGAGCTGCTCAAGGGCAAGCAGATCTACACGCTCGACCTCGCCGCCCTGGTGGCGGGCTCGAAGTACCGCGGCGAGTTCGAGGAGCGCCTGAAGAAGGTGATGAAGGAGATCACCCAGCGCGGCGACATCATCCTGTTCATCGACGAGCTCCACAACCTCGTCGGGGCGGGCGCGGCCGAGGGTGCAATCGACGCCGCGTCGATCCTCAAGCCGGCACTGGCGCGCGGCGAGCTGCAGACCATCGGCGCCACCACGCTCGACGAGTACCGCAAGTACCTCGAGCGCGACTCCGCGCTCGAACGCCGCTTCCAGCAGATCCGCGTCGACGAGCCGACCACCGAGGAGACGGTCCAGATCCTCAAGGGGCTGCGCGAGCGCTACGAGCAGCACCACAAGGTCAACATCACCGACGAGGCGCTGGTCGCCGCCGGCGACCTGGCCGACCGCTACATCTCCGATCGCTTCCTGCCCGACAAGGCCATCGACCTCATCGACGAGGCCGCGTCGCGCATGCGCATCAAGTCCATGACCTCTCCGCCCGTCTACCGGGAGCTGGAGGAGGAGATCGAGTCGACGCGGCGCCAGAAGGAGGCCGCGATCGAGGCGCAGGAGTTCGAGAAGGCCGCCAACCTCCGCGACAAGGAGCGGCGCCTGACGAACAAGAAGCGCGAGCTCGAGGAGCAGTGGGAGTCCGGCGAGTCGGGCGAGCGGCCCGACATCGGCGAGGAGGAGATCGCCGACATCGTCTCGATGTGGACCGGCATTCCGGTGTTCAAGCTCACCGAGGCCGAGACGGCCAAGCTGATGCGCATGGAGGACGAGCTGCACAAGCGCGTCATCGGCCAGCACCAGGCGATCGAGGTGGTCTCCAAGGCGATCCGGCGCTCGCGCGCGGGCCTGAAGGATCCGAAGCGGCCGACCGGCTCGTTCATCTTCCTGGGCCCGTCCGGCGTCGGGAAGACCGAGCTGGCGCGCACGCTGGCGGAGTTCCTGTTCGGCGACGAGGACGCGATGGTGCGCGTCGACATGTCCGAGTACATGGAGAAGCACGCCGTGTCGCGGCTCGTGGGCTCGCCCCCGGGCTACATCGGCTACGACGAGGGCGGCCAGCTCACCGAGGCAGTGCGCCGCAAGCCCTACAGCGTGCTCCTGCTCGACGAGATCGAGAAGGCCCACCCCGACGTGTTCAACATCCTCCTGCAGATCCTGGAGGACGGCCGGCTCACCGACGCCCAGGGGCGCACGGTGGACTTCCGGCACGCGATCGTGATCATGACTTCGAACATCGGGGCGACTGAGATCGCGCGCAACACGCCGCTGGGATTCTCCGTCTCCGACGATGAGACCGGCGTCAGCTACGACGAGATGAAGAGCCGGATCATGGGCGAGCTCAAGAAGGTCTTCCGGCCCGAGTTCCTCAACCGGATCGACGACGTCATCGTCTTCCACAAGCTGGCCAAGGACGAGATCAAGGAGATCGTCGAGCTGCTGCTGCGGCGGATCCGCCAGTCGATGGCCGAGCGCGAGCTCCAGCTCGAGCTCACCGACGAGACCAAGGACCTCCTGGTCGAGAAGGGCTGGGATCCCTCGATGGGCGCGCGCCCGCTGCGCCGGGCGATCCAGCGCTACATCGAGGATCCGCTGGCCGACTTCGTCCTGCGCTCGGAGCTGCCGAGCGGGTCGACCGTCATGGTCGAGCGCACGCCCGACGAGGAGCGCGCCGCGGAGGGCGACGGCGACAGGGCGTCGGACTCCTCCGACGAGGTCCGCCTGACCTTCATCGAGCCCAAGCCGGCGCCGCAGCCGGTCGGGGTCGGTGCCGAGGGCGGCCCCTCCGAGGACGAGCCGACGGACGAGCCGCCGGCTGAGGAGCCTCCGCCGGCCGCCGACGACTCGGGCTCGTAGCAAGTGTGACCAGCGTCTCAGCCGCGCGGCATGGTCAACGCCATGCTGCGCGGTCGTGGACGCCACTCGCCTGAAGGCCATCCCGCTCTTTGCCCGCCTGTCGGACGAGGAGCTGCGGCGGGTCGCGCCGCTGGCCGCCGAACGCGAGCTGCCCGCGGGCGCGATGCTTGCCAACGGGGGCGAGGAGCTCCTGCTCATCGACGAGGGCACGGCGGAGGTCTGGTGCGACGAGCGCCACGTCGCCGACCTCGGCGCGGGCGACTACTTCACGACCGGCCCGACCGTCGTCGCGACCTCGCCGGTGCGCCTCGTGGCGCTCGACATCGAAGCCGCGCGTACGCTGGCGCTCGCGTAGGCTGCCGGAACGGCTGCGATCGAGGAGGAGTAGATGGACGTTTCACGGCTGAACGCGATCCCGCTGTTCGAGTCGTTCTCACAGGACGACCTTCGCAAGATCGCGCCCTTCGCCGAGGAGCACTCCGTGGGCGACGGTGAGACGCTCGTGCGCGAGGGCGACTACTCCTACGACCTCATGATCATCGAGGAGGGCAAGGCCGAGGTTCGTCACGGCGCCGACAAGGTCGCCGATCTCGGCGCGGGGGACTTCTTCGGCGAGATGGGGGTGCTCGAGCGCGACCGGCGCAACGCCGACGTCGTGGCCGTCTCGCCGATGCGGCTGATCTCGTTCAAGACCTACGACGTCAAGCGCATGGAGCGCAACCTCCCCGAGGCGATCGACAAGCTGCGTGAGGCGATCGCGCAACGCCGCGGGAACTAGATCGAGCTTGGCCGCCGTCGAGATCAAGGTTCGCGACAACGGGCCGTACAAGGTGACCGGCCCCGTGCGCGTGATCGATGCCGACGGGAACGTGTTCGAGGTCGAGGACGACCGGCCGATCGCGCTGTGCCGGTGCGGGCAGTCGCACACGAAGCCGTTTTGCGACTCGAGCCACAAGGAGACCGGCTTTCAGTCGTGTCCGCGGGCGCACGGAATCTGAGGCCCGCCACCCGCGCCGTCCACGCGGGTGCGACGGCGCCGGACCAGGGCACGCCGGTGGGGCCGCAGCCGGTCTTCGCCGGGCCCTTCCACCTGCGCGGCGACCCGGCGACGTCGCCATATGGCTACGGCCGCTACGACAATCCCACCTGGTCCGCGTTCGAGAAGGCGCTCGGCGAGCTCGAGCGCGCCGACGCGCTGCTGTTCGGATCCGGCATGGCCGCCGCCGCGGCGGTCCTGCTGACCGCGCTGCGCCCCGGCGACGTCGCCGTACTGCCGGCCGACGGCTACTTCCAGGTGCGGGCGCTGGCGGCCGAGCACCTGGCGCCGCGCGGCGTGCAGGTGCGCGAGGTCGCGACCGACGAGGCGGCGATCCGCGCAGCGGTGCCCGGTGCGGCGCTGATGTGGATCGAGACGCCGTCGAATCCAGGTCTGGACGTCGTCGACATCCGCGCGATCGGGGAGGCGGCGCACGCCGAGGGGGCGCTGTTCGTCGTCGACAACACGCTTGCGACGCCGCTCGAGCAGGCGCCGCTCGACCTGGGCGCCGACGCGACGGTGATCAGCATCACCAAGGCGATGGCCGGGCACAGCGACCTCCTGCTCGGCTCGGTCGCGACCCGTTCGCCGGACCTGCACGAGCGGTTGACCCGCTGGCGGTCGCTCGCGGGGTCGATCCCGGGACCGTTCGAGGCGTTCCTCGCCCACCGCTCGCTGCCGACGCTCGACGTGCGCCTCGAGCGCATGTGCGCGAACGCCCTTGCGCTGGCCGAGCTGCTGGCGGAACGCGACGACGTGCTCGAGGTCCGCTACCCGGGCCTGCCCGGCGATCCGGCCCACGCGGTGGCCGCGCGCCAGATGCGCCGGTTCGGGCCGGTGGTCTCGTTCACGCTGCGCGACGCCCCGACCGCCCAGCGGTTCCTCGACGCCGCCGAGCTGGTGGTCGAGGCGACGTCGTTCGGCGGCCTGCACACGATGGCCGAGCGTCGCCAGCGCTGGGGCTCGGACGGGGTGGCCGAGGGGCTCATCCGCCTTTCGGTGGGCCTCGAGGACCCCGACGACCTGCGGGAGGACTTCATGCGGGCGCTCGACGCGGTCCGCTGACCGGCGCGGCGCGTACTCCCTGCATGTACGCCTGGATCGTCAGAAAGATCTTCGAGGGCCTGATCGCGCGCCTCAACCGCGGCGACCTCACCCTCCTCGAGCGCACGCTGGCGCCCGACGTGACGCTGGTGTTCCCGGGCCGGAGCTCGTTCGCCGGCGAGCACCGCGGCAAGCCGGCGGTCGTGGCCTGGTTGCGGCGCTTCGTCGCGCTCCGTCCCCATTACGCCATCCACGACGTCACCGTGGCCGGGCCGCCGTGGAGCATGCGCATCGGGGTGCTGTTCTCGGATCGCATCCCGCTGCCGGGCGGCGGTCACTACAGCAACGCCGGCATGGAGTACGTGCGCGTGCGCGGGGGCCGGCTCGCCGAGATCCGCGTCCACCTCGACACGGACAGGGTGGCCGAGCTGGACGAGCGGCTCGAGCCCGCGGCCGTCGCTACGTGATGACGTAGACCGGGTTGGGCAGCTTGTAGCGGTGGCGCGCGTGGCCGCCGGCGAGGTCGGATTGCTGGTCGCCGACGTTCTCGAGGATCGTGTAGCCCTGCCGCTGGAAGGTTGCGCGGGCGCCCGACTTGTACGGGACGACCGAGTCCTGGGTGTAGCTGGCCGGCTTGAGCACGAGCTTGAAGCCGCGGTCAAAGCCCTGGTCGCGCAGGTTCTGCTTGGTCACGGAAGCGATCGCGTCCGGGCGGCCGGTGATGAAGGCCACGGTCACGTGCTTGCGCCGCGCGAGGTTGTAGAGGCGCACGGCCGGTGTGACGACTCCGCCGCCCTGCACGGCGCAGGTGGCCAAGCCGCTCAGGTCCCAGTCGACGGGCTCCAGGCACGGCGCGTTGAACAGCGACGTCTCGTCGATGTCGAGCACGATCATCGGACGGCGCGGCGCCGTGCGTGCGGCGAGGTCGCGGCGCAGAGCCGTCGAGGCCCGCTTGACCACGGCGGCGATGTCGTCGCTCCAGCGCCCCGAGTCGTAGTAGGCCGAGATCTCGGCTCCAGGGGTCGACGTCCGGGTGGTGGCGGCGCCGGCAGGCGCGGCGAGGGCGAGGGCCGCAAGCAGGGCGAGGGCGACGGTGGAGCGCATGGCGAGACCCTAAACCGCCGTGCCGCACAACGATGCGGGTGCGGGGGCCCCGGCGAACGGCGGCGACGAGAGGGGTCGGTCCGGAGGGGCGATGGCAATTCAACAGCGTTGAATGGAAGGTTTGGGGGTCTACAGCGACCACAACCTTCCAATCAACGCCGTTGAATTCGCTTTCCGTTGGAGCTCGCGCCGAGCGGCCCGCGCTCACCCTCCTTCGTCGCCCGCCGTTCACGCGGCCGACGCGACAAACCCGCCCGCGCTGAGCTGCACGGCCTCCGATAGCGTCGGCCGCATGTCCGAGACACCCGCCCTGATGCGCCGTCCCGAGTGGGAAGCGCTGCGCCGCCACCACGCCGAGATCTCCTCCGCCCACCTGCGCGACCTGTTCGACGCCGACCCGCAGCGCGGTGAGCGCCTCGCGGTCGAGGCCGAGGGGATCTACCTCGATTACTCCAAGCACCGGGTCACCGACGCAACGATCGGGCTGCTGATCGAGCTTGCCGAGGCGTGCGGCCTGCGCGGGCGCATCGACGCCATGTTCCGGGGCGACCGCATCAACGTGACCGAGGACCGTAGCGTGCTCCACGTCGCCCTGCGTGCGCCGCGCGGCGCGTCGATCGTCCTGGACGGCGTCAACGTCGTCGACCAGGTCCACGAGGTCCTCGATCGCATGAGCGCGTTCGCGGATCGGGTGCGCTCGAGCGACTGGGTCGGACACACCGGCAAGCCCATCCGCAACGTGATCAACATCGGGATCGGGGGGTCGGACCTCGGGCCGGTCATGGCCTACGAGGCGCTCAGGCACTACAGCGAGTGGTCGCTGACGTTCCGCTTCGTCTCCAACGTCGACGGCACCGACTTCGCCGAGGCCACGCGCGACCTCGACCCGGCCGAGACGCTGTTCATCGTCTCCTCGAAGACGTTCACGACGCTCGAGACCATGACCAACGCCCACACCGCCCGCGATTGGGCGCTGCGTGGCCTCGGCGACGAGGCGGCGGTGGCCAAGCACTTCGTCGCGGTCTCGACCAACGAGCAGGGCGTGCGCGAGTTCGGGATCGACCCGGCCAACATGTTCGGCTTCTGGGACTGGGTCGGCGGGCGCTATTCGATGGATTCGGCCATCGGCCTGTCGACCATGCTCGCGATCGGCCCTGAGGGCTTCGGCGAGATGCTCGCCGGCTTTCACGCGATCGACGAGCACTTCCGCACCGCGCCGTTTGAGCGCAACCTGCCGGCGCTCATGGGGCTGCTCGCGGTCTGGTACCGCGACTTCTTCGGCGCCCAGACCGTCGCCGTGCTGCCCTACGACCAGTACCTCAAGCGCTTTCCCGCCTACCTGCAGCAGCTGACGATGGAGTCCAACGGCAAGCACGTGACGCTGGACGGCGCTCGGCTCGACTACGACACCGGCGCCATCTACTGGGGCGAGCCGGGCACGAACGGCCAGCACTCCTTCTACCAGCTCATCCACCAGGGCACCGTGCTCATCCCGTGCGACTTCATCGCCTTTCGCGGCACCCTGAACCCGCTCGGCGACCACCACGACCTCCTCACGGCGAACGTGTTCGCGCAGTGCGAGGCGCTGGCGTTCGGCCAGGAGGCGCCGCCCGACGAGCCGTACCGCCAGTTCGACGGCAACCGGCCCACGAGCACGTTCATGCTCGACGAGCTCACGCCCGCGGCGCTGGGCAAGCTCGTCGCCCTCTACGAGCACAGCGTGTTCACCCAGGGCACGATCTGGGGGATCGATAGCTTCGACCAGTGGGGCGTCGAGCTGGGCAAGGTGCTGGCCAAGGCGATCATCCCCGAGCTGCAGGCCCAGGGGGAGCCGGACCTGAAACATGACAGCTCGACCAACGCCCTGATCCGGCGCTACCGGGGGTCACGGACCGGCGGCTAGCCCTTCAACGCGCCGTTGCCGTCTGACCAGCGGGGCGGCTAGATCGCCGTGGGGTGTCGAGGCTCATAGATCCCGAGCTCGCCTGCGCCGGGGACCGCGATGCGCGCCAGCCGGCCCCAGCCCTCGTCGCTGATCGGCGCGGCGATCTCGACGCCCTTGCCCTCGAGCTCGGCCAGCGTCGCCTCGATGTCGTCGCACATGAGGTAGAGCTCGTGCTGGGGCGGGCCGTCGGTGGGGTGGACCGCCACCTCGGCGGGCGGCAGCGCGAAGATCAGCCAGCCGCCGCCGGCGTCGACGGACTCGAAGCCGAGGACGTCGCGCAGGAAGACCCGTGCGGCGTCGGCGTCGTGGGCGAAGAGGATGGCGTGCGCACCGGTGAGCATGGGGGCGAACGTGTCCTGCTCGGAGCCTACGCTCATCGAGATGGCCCGCGCCCGCACCTCCTTCGTCTGCTCCGAGTGCGGCCAGGCCGAGCCCAAGTGGCAAGGCCGGTGTCCCGGTTGCGGAGCCTGGAACACCATGGCCGAGGAACGGCTCGCCCGCGGGCCGGCCCAGGGCGCGCCGGCCGGCGCCGTGCGCGCCCTGCGCGACGTCGACGCGGTGGCCGTGCGCCGGCTCGCCACCGGCATCGGCGAGCTCGACCGCGTCCTGGGCGGCGGGCTCGTCCCCGGCTCGCTCGTGCTCATCGGCGGGGCGCCCGGCATCGGCAAGTCGACCCTGACCACGATGGCCTTGGCCAACCTGGCCGCGGCCGGGCGCCGCGTGCTCTACGTCTCGGCCGAGGAGTCGCCCGCCCAGGTGCGGCTGCGCGCCGAGCGGCTCTTGCCCGCCGCGCTCGACGTCCCGGTTCTGGCCGAGACGTCGCTCGAGGCGGTGATCGCGACCCTCGAGGCCGAACGGCCCGAGGCGTGCGTAGTCGACTCGGTACAGACGCTGCACGCAGCCGACCTGTCCGGCGCCCCTGGCTCGGTCGGGCAGGTGCGCGAGGCCGCCGCCGCGATCATGCGCGTGGCCAAGGCCTCCGGCACGGCGGTGCTCCTCGTCGGGCACGTTACCAAGGAGGGCGCGCTCGCCGGCCCGCGCGTGCTCGAGCACCTCGTCGACTGCGTGCTGCAGTTCGAGGGCGAGCGCGAGCGCACCTACCGCACCGTGCGGGCCCACAAGAACCGCTTCGGCTCGGTGGACGAAACGGGCGTCTTCGAGATGCGCGACGCCGGCCTGGTCGAGGTGCTCGACGCTTCGGCCCGGTTCGTTGCCGACGCCACGCGCGCGCCCGGCTCGGTCGTCTTGGCCGCCATGGAGGGCACGCGGCCGCTGCTCGTCGAGGTGCAGGCGCTCGTGGGGGAGTCCGAGCTCGTGCCGCCGCGCCGCGTGGTCAGCGGGATCGACCGCAACCGGCTGGCCCTGGTTCTCGCGGTGCTCGCCCGTCACGGGGGCCTGGGCCTGGGGACCAGCGACGTCTTCGTCAACGTCGTTGGGGGCGTGCGGATCGACGAGCCGGGCGCCGACCTCGCCGTCGCCCTCGCCGTGACGGGCGCGGCTCGCGGCGCCACCCTTGCCGGCGGGCCGCTCGCGTGCTTCGGCGAGATCGGGCTCACCGGCGAGCTGCGCACGGTCGCCCACGCCGACCGCCGGGCGGCCGAGGCGCGCAAGTTCGGCCTGCAGCCCGTGATCGGGCCCGCCGGCAGCGGCGCGACCGAGGCGGCGACGCTGCGCGAGGCGCTGCGGCTCGCGCTGCCCCGTCCGGACCGGATGCCGCGCTCAGAAGCTGCGTAGGGCGCAGCGAGATGCTGCGGCTCAGGTAGTAAAAGACTGCGCCAGGTGTGGTAAGTGCCGCAACGACATCCTCGTCCCAGCACGGAGCTGTTCCCGTAGGCATGCGCGACGACGCCTTTCCCGGCGAGCCGTTCACCGAGGACGTCACCGTCCGCCGGCAGCGCTACGTCTCGACCGAGACCGGGTTTGCCGTGCTCGACTGCACGGCGGGGGGCGACGCGGTGGTGCTGGTCGGGCCGCTCGCCCACCTCGAGGAGCGCGAGCGGGTCCGCGTCGCTGGGGAGTGGGTCGATGATCCCCGCTACGGGCCGCAGGTGCGCGTGCGCAGCGCCGCGCCGCTTGCGCCGTCCGACGAGGAGGCGCTGCTCGCCTACCTGCGGCGGGTCCGCCACGTCGGCGTCCGGCGAGCGCAGCGGCTCCTCGACGCCTACGGCGAGGGCGTGCTCGACGCCGTCGACGCCGATCCGGGCCACGCCCTCGCGGCGGCCGGCCTGTCCGGCCGGCGCGCCGCCGAGGCCGTCGCGTCGTGGGAGGCGCTGCGCTCGCTGCGCTCCCTGCACCTGCTGCTGGCTCCCCACGGCCTCGCCTACCTGGCGGCCCGCATCCACGCCCACTACGGCGACGGCGCGCACCGCGTCGTGCGCGAGGAGCCCTACACGCTCACCAGCGTGTTCGGTGTCGGCTTCCAGACCGCCGACGCGATCGCCGCGGCGGCCGGCGTGGCCCGCGACGACCGGGCCCGCACACGGGCCGCGCTCCTGCACATCCTCGTCGAGGCCGAGCGCAGCGGCAGCTCCTGCCTGCCGAAGGCCGAGCTCCTGCAGCGCGCCGGCGGGTTGCTGGGCGCCGCGCCGGGCGAGGCGCTGGTGGCCTACCTGGCCGCCGACGGCGAGGTGGTGGTGGAGGAGGGCGAGTGGATCTACCGAGCCGCGACGGCCGAGCTCGAGGCCGAGCTCGCCGATCAGGTCCGGGCGCTGCTCGACGGCCCGCCGTCGGACCGGCTGCGCGTGCCCGCGTCGCCCGACGGCCTGCTCGGCCCCGGCGTGCAGCTCGCCGCAGCCCAGTGGGACGCCGTGCGCCGCGCGTGCGCGCACCGGCTCTCGATCGTCACGGGCGGGCCGGGGACCGGCAAGACCGCCAGCATCCGCGCGATCTGTGCCATTGCTGCGCGGCGGCGCGCGACGATCATCCTCGTCGCACCGACCGGGCGGGCCGCGGTGCGCATGGGCGAGGCCACCGGCCTGCCGGCGTCCACCGTGCACTCCGCGCTCGGCTGGATCCCGGGCCATGGCCCCACCCTCGACGAGGACAACCCCCTCGACGGCGACCTGCTGATCGTGGACGAGACCTCGATGGCGACGCTCGAGCTGATCGTCACCCTGCTGCGGGCGGTCGGCCCGAAGACGCATGTCGTCTGCGTCGGCGACGCCGACCAGCTCGCGCCCGTGGGCGCGGGGAAGCCGTTCGCCGACCTCGTCGCCACCCCGGACGTCCCGACGACCCGGCTCGAGCACATCTTCCGCCAGGCGGCCGGAAGCATGATCGTCCAGGGCGCGCACGCCGTGCGGGCGGGCCGCGCGCCGGCCTTCCGTGCGCCCGACGGCGGCCGGCGCGACTTGTTCCTCATCGAGCGCGTCGACCCACGCGCCGCCCGGGACGAGATCGTCTCGCTCGTGGCCGAGCGGTTGCCCGCCCACTACGGCATCGACCCGCTCGCCGACATCCAGGTCTTCGCGCCCGTGTACCGGGGCGAGCTCGGGATCGACGCCCTCAACCGCGCTCTGCGCGAGGCGCTCAACCCCGGCGGCGAGCCGGCGACGGCGCGCTTCCGCATCGGTGACAAGCTGATGCTCACCGGCCGCAACCTGCACGACCTCGGCGTGATGAACGGGACGCTGTTGCGGCTGGTCGAGGTCGCCGACGGCGGCGAGCGCCTGCTCGTGGCCGCCGGCGAGGCCCTGGTCACGCTGCCCGGCGAGGAGATCGACCACCTGCAGCTCGCCTATGCCTGCTCGGTCCACAAGGGGCAGGGCATCGAGCTGCCGATCGCCGTCGTCGTCGCCCACCCGGCCGCGGGGGCCCGCTTCCTGCGGCGCGAGATGCTCTACACGGCGATGACCCGGGCCTCGGTGGCCACCGTGATCGTCGGCAGTGGCGACACGATCGCCCGCGCCGCCCGGGTGACCGAAACCGAGCAGCGCCACAGCCGCCTGGCCTGGCGACTGCGGCGCGAGGCGTAGTCGCCCTCGGGCCGCTAGCCGGTCTCGTAGACCGGCTCGCCCTCCTGGGCGGATGCGCCCTCGGGCCGTAGGACCAGGACCGCGATCGCCAGCGCCGCCAGCACGAGGCCCAGCGCCACATAGAACGCCACGTGGACGCCGCCGGTGAAGGCCTCCGCCGGAGAGTCGCCCGCCCGGGCCAGATCGGCCGTCCGCGTGGTCGCGAGCGTCGCCAGGACCGACAGGCCCAGCGCGCCGCCGACCTGCATGGTCGTGTTGACCAGGCCGGAGGCAAGCCCGGCGTCGCTCCGGGTGGCGCCCGACATGGCGATGTTCATCAGCGCCGGGAACGACGAGCCAGCTCCGGCCCCGACGAGGAGCATCACCGGCAGCACGTTGATCCAGTAGTTGCCGTCGGCGGGGATCTGCGTGAACCAGGCCATGCCGAGGGCAAGCAACGCCAGACCGCCCAGCAGCGTCCGGCGGGCGCCGAAGCGCATCACCAGCCGCTCGGAGTAGCGGGCGGAGAGCAGGCCCATCGCGATCGTGGTGGGCAGGAAGGCGAGCCCGATCTCGAGCGGGTCGTAGTGCAGGACGCGCTGCAGGTAGAGCGAGCCCATGAAGAACATCCCGAACATGCCGGCGACGGTGAGCGCCTGGATGAGGTTGGCGCCCGAGACGTTGCGCGAGCGGAACAGCCGCAGCGGCATGAGCGGCTGGCGCGCCGTCGCCTCGCGGGCGACGAACGCGGCCAGGAGCACCAGCGCCCCCGCGCCGAGCAGCAGCGTCTCGGTCGCGCCCCAGCCCTTCTCCGACGCCGGCGAGACGAGGGTGTAGACGCCGAGCATGAGCGCGGCGGTGATGAGCACCGCGCCGAGGACGTCGACGCCCTCGCCGAACCCCAGGCCGCGATCGGCGGGCAGCAGCCGCACCGCCGCCAGCGCCGTGGCGATGCCGATGGGGATGTTGACGAAGAAGATCCAGTGCCAGCTGATCGCGTCGGCGATCACGCCGCCGAGGATCAGGCCGATCGAGCCGCCGGCGGAGGCCACGAAGGCATAGATGCCGATCGCCTTGGCCTGCTCCTGCCGCTCCGGGAACATCGTGACGATCATCCCCAGGATCACGGCCGAGGTCATGGCCCCGCCCACGCCCTGCACGAACCGGGCAATGACGAGCATCGCGGGCGTCACGGAGAGTCCGCAGACGAGCGAGGCCGCGGTGAACAGCGCGAGCCCGGCGAGGAACATGCCGCGGTGCGAGATCAGGTCGCCGAGGCGCCCGGCCAGGAGCAGCAGCCCGCCGAAGGCGATCAGGTAGGCGTTGAGCACCCAGGCGAGGCCCGACTGGGTGAAGTCGAGGTCGTGCTGGATCGTCGGCAGCGCGACGGTGACCACCGTCCCGTCGAGAACGATCATGAGCATGCCGAGGCAGAGGACGTAGAGGGCGATCCAGCGGGTTCGGTCGTTCGTGGCCGTCGTAGTCATCGCGTCGACAGTAGCGGCGACAACGGCGGCGACAACCCCCGCTTTCGTACCTTTCGCCCCGCTAAAATGCCTTATCGATGGCAGCGCGATCCGGGGAAGAGCTCGCTGAGCTCGAAGCACGCCAAGAGCCCCGGCTCGTCAAGGCGTTGGAGATGGTCGCTCCCGGCACGGCGCTCCGTGAGGGGATCGACAACATCGTCCATGCGCGCACCGGCGGGCTGATCGTGGTCGGCGACCCCGAAGAGCTCTCGCTCCTGTTCAGCGGCGGGATCAAGCTCGACATCGACTACACGCCGGCTTTGCTCTACCAGGTGGCGAAGATGGACGGCGCGATCATCCTCACCGCCAACGCCACCAAGATCAACTGGGCCAACGTCCAGCTGATGCCCGACCCCACGATCCTCTCGATGGAGACCGGCACCCGCCACCGCACCGCCGAGCGTGTCTCCAAGCAGACCAGTGCCCTCGTGGTGGCGATCTCCCAGCGGCGCGAGGTCGTCTCGCTCTACGTCGACGGCGCCAAGTACATCCTCGAGGACATTCCGGTGGTGCTGGCCAAGGCCAACCAGGCCCTGGCCACGCTCGACAAGTACCGCAGCCGCCTCGACCAGGTCTCCACCCGCCTGACCGCGCTCGAGTTCGAGGGAGGTGCCACCCTCCACGACGTGCTCACGGTCATCCAGCGCGCCGAGCTGGTGACGCGCATGGCGGTCGAGATCGAGCGCTACATCGTCGAGCTCGGCACCGAGGGGCGCCTGATCGAGATGCAGCTCGACGAGACCATGGTCGGCGTCGCCGCCGACCGCGCGGCGCTCGCCCACGACTACATCGTCGACCCCTCCGACGACCAGTTTGCCCTGGTGCTCGACCAGCTCGCGCGTCTGCCGCACCAGGACCTCCTCGACTTCGGCCGGCTGGCAGAGCTTCTCGGCTACGACCGCAAGGCCAACACGCTCGACTTCCCCGTCTCGCCCCGCGGGTACCGCATCCTGGGGCGCATCCCACGCCTGCCCAAGCTCGTGGTGCAGGAGATCGTCCGCGAATTCGGGCGATTGGACGAGATGCTCGCCGCGACCGACGGCGAGCTCGAGACCGTCGAGGGGGTGGGGGAGATCCGGGCGAAGGACATCCGCGAGGGACTTCGCCGGCTACAGGAGATCAATCTCGTGGACCGCTATTTGCAGACCTAAGGAGGAAGCGCTATTCCGGAGCAGATCATCGAGGAGCAGATCGAGGACCTCGTCACCGAACTACCTTTCGTGGAGTTCGATATCGGCGACAACGTCGTCTATCCCCACCACGGTGCGGGCAAGGTCCTCAAGAAGGAAACGCGCGAGATCTTCGGCGAGAGGCGCGAGTACCTCACGCTCAAGATCCTCCACAACGACATGACCGTGATGGTCCCGACCGAGAACGCCGCCAAGGCGGGGCTCCGCCAGGTCATCGACGAGGTGACGGTCAAGAAGGTCCTGGACGTCCTTGCCGACGACGTCTCGGACATGCCGAAGAACTGGAACCGGCGCTTCAAGTACAACCGCGACAAGATCAAGACCGGTGACATCTACGAGCTCGCGGAGGTGGTGCGCAACCTGGCCCTCCGCGAGACCGAGAAGGGGCTGTCCACCGGCGAGAAGCAGATGTTCACGCGGGCGAAGAAGATCCTCGCGTCCGAGCTGATGTACGCGCTCGAGATGGACGAGGACGACGCCGAGGCCCACCTCGACGACCTGCTGGCCAAGTCGGCCGAGGCCAACGGCAGGGTGCCGCTCGCGGCCAAGTAGTGCCGATCGTGGCCAGTTAGTGGCGATCGCGGTCCTCGTGGCCGCCGGACGTGGCGAACGCCTTGGCGCCGAGCGGCCCAAGGCGTTCGTCATGGTGGCCGGAAAGCCGATGCTGCAATGGTCGATCGACGCGCTCGCGCCCGCGGTCGAGCACGTGGTGGTCGCGCTGCCGGCCGGAGCCGACGCCCCGCCGGGCACGATCGGCGCGGCCGGGGGCGAGCACCGCTCCCAGTCCGTGCGCAACGCGCTGCGGGCCGCCCCGGACGGGGACCCGGTCGTCGTCCACGACGCGGCCCGTCCGCTCATCACGGCCGAGCTCGTGGCCGATGCGATCGCCGCGCTCGACGCAGACCACGACGCCGCCATCGCCGCGGCGCCGGTATCGGACACGGTCAAGGAGGTCGAGGGCGACGAGGTCCGCCGTACCGTCCCACGTGAGCACCTCTGGGCGGTACAGACGCCGCAGGTGTTCCGGCGCGCGACGCTCGAGCGCGCCCTCGACGTCTCCGACGACGTGCTGGCGCGGGCCACCGACGACGCCTGGCTGGTCGAGCGCATCGGCGGCCGGGTCAAGGTCGTCCCGTTCCCGCCGGACAACATCAAGGTCACCTCGCC
>Ga0126312_10000612_pt1 | contig 21837 bp, 21 predicted proteins | sample Plot104A_FD_92537 | JGI IMG/M metagenome (GOLD analysis project Ga0126312, IMG submission 92537) | Serpentine soil microbial communities from UC McLaughlin Reserve, CA, USA - Plot104A | ecosystem: Environmental > Terrestrial > Soil > Grasslands | place: USA: UC McLaughlin Reserve, Lake County...
GGGCGACCCAGCCGGCGAGCGTGACCGTCTTCCCGACCTGCTCGGTGCGGATCTCGCCCGCTCCGGTGTCGCGCCAGCTCATTCCTGGAGCCCCGCGATCAGTGCCTCGACGTCGGGTGCCTCCCCGTTCTTGACGACCTCGACGCGGCGGGCGCCGAGGCGGCTCGCCTGCGTCCGCTGGCCCTTTACGGACCTGCCCGCGTAGTCCATGTCGGCGCTGATGTTCCGGCGCCGGAGCTCGGCGAGCGCGGCGGCGATTGCCCTTCGGTCGGCGCCTTCTTCGGCGACGAAGAAGACGTCGATTCCCTCGGACTCTACGTCGCCGTCAGGGAGCGAGAGCAGCAGGCGCTCGATGCCGGCGCCGAAGCCGATCGCCGACGTCGGCGGGCCGCCGATCGTCTCGATCAGCCCGTCATAGCGGCCGCCGCCACAGATCGTGTCCTGGGCGCCGATCGCCTCGTCCTTGAACTCGAACGTCGTGCGCGTGTAGTAGTCGAGGCCGCGGACGAGCGTCGGACGCAGCTCATAGCTGACGCCGAGCGCGTCGAGAAAGCCGCGGACCTGCTCGAAGTGCTCGCGACACGCATCGCAGAGCGAATCGCCGATCTTCGGCGCTTGGGCGAGTACGGACTGGACGCGCTCGCTCTTGACGTCGAAGACGCGGAGCGGCGTCGTTCGGCGCTTGGCGCGCGCCTCATCGTCGAGCTCGGCGTCGTGCTCGTCCAGCCAGGCTTCGAGCTGTTGGATGTATGCCGGGCGGCAGTTCGCGTCACCGATCGAGTTCAGCTCGAGGAAATAGTTGCCGATGCCAAGGCGGCGAAGGAGCTCGTCGTAGAGCTGGATCAACTCGGCGTCGACGGCAGGATCGTCCGAGCCGATCGCCTCGACCGAGAGCTGCCAGTGCTCGCGATAGCGGCCCTTCTGGGGCCGGTCGTAGCGCCACATCGGGCCGACGGTGTAGAGCTTGACCGGCTGGGGCTCGCGGTGCATCCCGTGCTCGAGATAGGCCCGGCAGATCGGCGCCGTCGCTTCCGGGCGCAGTGTCAGCGAGCGTCCGCCGCGGTCCTCGAACGTGTACGTCTCCTTTTGCACGACGTCCGAGCCCTCGCCCGACGTCCGGATGAAGAGCTCGGTGTCCTCGAATCCCGGCGTGACGATCTTGCCGTAGCCGTAGAGCGCGCAGAGGCGCTCCGCTTCTCCGAGCACCCGCTGCCACACACCTTGCTCGGAGGGGAGAATGTCATGCGTCCCCCTCGGCGCCTCGAACTTCACCGGGCTGCGCGCAGCTCCGCGAGGAAGGGGTTGCGTTCGCGCTCGGCGCCGAGCGTCGTCTGCGGGCCATGCCCCGGATAAACGATCGTTTCGGGCGGCAGCCGGTAGAAGAGCATCCGGATCGACTCGACCAGCGTGTCCCAGTCGGCGAAGGGGAGGTCAGTCCGCCCGACCCCGCCGGCGAAGAGCACGTCGCCTGAGAAGAGCGTGCCGTCGGTGGCGTAGGCGAGGTGCCCTGGGGAGTGACCCGGCACCGAGAGGGTCTCGAACGTCAGTCCGGCGACCTTGAATATTTCTTCTCCCTGAAGCCGGACGTCCGCTCTGTATGGCCGAATCGGCTGTCCTGGGTAGAAAGCCTGCGGATTCTCGAGCACGGGAGCCTCGCGCTCCGGCATGTATACGGGCGCGCCCGTTGCAACTGCGAGCGCCGCGATCCCGCCAATGTGATCCCAGTGGCTGTGCGTGACGAGGATCGCGGCGATGTCGAGACCGAGGTCGGCACCCTCGTAGCCCGGATCGACGACGACCGCCTCGGCCGAGCTCCGATCGGCGCGAACGACGTAGCAGTTCGTCTGTGTGGGCCCGAGCGTATGGGTCTCGACGATCGGAGCCATCCCGCGGCGAGTCTAACGACGGCTTGAACGGGGATAGGATCGGGCCGTGCAGAGCTGGAACCTGCTGGAGCTGAAGACGCCGGGCGGCACCCGGAGCCCCATCGTCATGCATTCCACCGACGAGGCCCGCGCGGTGCTGATCGGCATCGCCCCGGGCCAGGAGCTGGGCGATCACCAGGTGCACGAACGTGCCTACGTGGTCGTTGTCGACGGTCAGGTACAGATCGACGCCGGCGGGGATTCGCTGGAGGCGGGGCCCGGGACGCTCGTCCGCTTCGAGGAGAAGGAACGTCGCCGCGTTTCCTCAGCCGAGGGCGCCCGGCTGCTGCTGCTACTGGCCCCCTGGCCGGGGGCGGGGCATTATCGAGGTGATCCGAAGCCCCGGGAGGGTTAGCCCTTGCGGCCGGTCGCCGTGCCGCTGCGCTTCGTGAACATCCTGTACATCAGCGCGTCCATCGCGTAGCTGAACGGTAGGAAGAACGCGAGCAGGAACGCCGTGTTCAGGAGCCGCTGCGCAATCGTCAGCTCGCCGCTGAGCAAAGTCACCGTCAAGAACATCAGCGGCGCGAAGATCAAGCCTCGCTTGCCGACGCGGCGCCAAGAGGGCGGCTGCACGTTGCGCATGCCTGTCTGGCGCCGCGCGGGAGCCGAAGCCGTTCGCTTCCCGTTCCGTCTGGGCGCATCGTCGTCTGAGGGTGGTTCGACCTCGTTGCCTTCCTCGTCGACCCAGACTTCTTCCCACTCGTGGCGCCGCTCTTTCGCTCGGCGCCGTCGCTGCTTTCGGCTCGGCATGCGGTCAGCCTAGATGAGTGATGCCATGAGATCGCAGGTTCGGGGCGCGAGCTGGCCGCTCTGGGGCGCGGCGGCGAGGCGTTGCCGATGCCCGTAGGGCCGCGGTGACGACTCGGCGGCGCGAAGCGCACGCGCCGGGCGGCGGGCCGCTTGCGGGCCGGTGGCCGGTGCGGGAGCGGCCCAGACGCGTCAGCTCGCGCAGCCGGTACGCGCGAGATCGTGGCATCACTCATCGTTATCGCCGCCAGATCGTTTCGCCGTCCTTGATCACGCCGGCCACGACCTCACCGGCGACGTGATAGGCGAGATAGCGCCAGTCGCGGGCGCCGAGGAGGACGATGTCGGCGTCGTAGCCCGGGGCTAGTCGTCCCTTCCTGTCGGCGCGGGAGAGGACATGAGCTGCGTTGACCGTACTCGCCGCGAGCGCTTCGGCCGGTGAGAGCCCGAGTTGCGTGCACGCGAGCGAGCAGACGAGGGGGATGCTCTCGCAGAACGCGCTGCCGGGGTTGAAGTCGGTCGCGAGTGCGAGGGCGGCACCGGCGTCGACTAGCTGCCGCGCGGGCGGCATCGGGCGGTTGAGGAAGAGCGCACTGACCGGAAGCACGACGGCGGTGACCTCACTGGCCGCGAGGGCCCTTACCCCGTGCTCACTCGTCGCTTCCAGGTGATCGACTGAGCGCGCCCCCAGCTCGATTGCGAGCTCCACACCGCCGGCCTCGGTGAACTGGTCCGCGTGTAGGCGCAGCACGAGGCCGAGCCGCTTCGATTCGGTCAGATAGCGACGGGCTTGGCCGACATCGAACGCGCCGCGCTCGAGGAAGACATCCGCCGCTTCAGCCGTTGTGGCGGCGTCGGGCAAGACGTCGCCGATGACGAAGTCGAGGTAGCCGTCGCCGTCCTCCCGGAACTCCGGCGGGACCGCGTGGGCGCCGAGGAACGTCGGGATGCCGCCGGCTTCCCGGATCGCGCGCAACGACGCCAGCTCGGTCTCTCGGTCGAGCCCGTAGCCCGATTTCGCCTCGAACGTCGTCGTGCCGGCATGCAGCATCCACTCGTGATGACGCCGGACGGCCGCGCCGAGCGTCTCCTCGCCGGCGGCGCGCGTTGCGCGCACCGTGGCGAGGATCCCTCCACCCGCAGCGTGGAGCTCTTCGTAGGTCGCACCCGCGGCTCGGAGCGAGAACTCCTCGACGCGCTCGCCGGCGAAGCACGCGTGCGTGTGACAGTCGACGAGGCCCGGGATGGCGCATAGTCCGCGACCGTCGAGCTCCTCGAGATGTCCATCGGGCGCAGCCAATCGGCTCATTTCGCCGACCGCCTCGATCCGGCCGCCTGAGCAGAGGACGTAGCCGCCCCTGATCACCTCGACAGCGCCGAGCTCGCGCCCGCGCAGAGGCGAGTCTTGCCCCGCCGGGGTGGCAACCTGCTCGAGATCGCGAATCAGGAGCCGGCGTCCGCCGGCAGCGGCGTCTGTCACTCGCCGGCCGACTGCGGAGGCAGCTCGAGGCCGTGTCGCTCTGCAGCCTGACGGGCCGCGGGATAGCCCGCGTCGGCGTGACGGAGCACGCCGATCCCGGGATCAGCGGTCAGCACGCGCTCGAGACGCTCGGCCGCATCCGCGGTGCCGTCGGCGACGACGACCATGCCCGCATGGATCGAGTTGCCGATGCCGACACCACCGCCGTGGTGGACGCTGACCCACGTTGCGCCTGCCGCGGTGTTCAGCAGGGCGTTGAGAATCGGCCAGTCCGCGATCGCGTCGGAGCCGTCGAGCATCGCCTCCGTCTCCCGGTATGGCGAGGCAACCGAGCCTGAGTCGAGGTGATCCCGGCCGATCACAATCGGGGCCGACACCTCGCCGCTCCGCACGAGCTCGTTGATCGCCAGGCCTGCTTTCGTTCGGTCGCCGAGGCCGAGCCAGCAGATCCTCGCGGGTAGCCCCTGGAATGCCACCCGCTCGGGGGCGAACTCCAGCCAACGCTGAAGGAGGTCGTCGTCGGGAAAGAGCTCGCGAAGCTTCGCGTCGATCGCCGCGATGTCGCTCGCCTCTCCCGACAGCGCCGCCCAGCGGAACGGCCCCACTCCGCGGCAGAAGAGCGGTCTGATGTACGCCGGGACGAAGCCCGGATATGTAAACGCCTCTTCTACCCCACCCTCACGGGCCTCACCTCTAAGGTTGTTGCCATAATCGAAAACATAGCTTCCGGCTTGGACGTACTCGAGCAGGCCGCGCACATGTGTTGCGATCGAGTCACGGGCTCGTGACAAGTACGCCTCGGGGTCACGTACGCGCAGCTCAGCCGCCGCTTCGACGTCGAGCCCCTGCGGGACGTAGCCGTTGAGCGGGTCGTGGGCGGCGGTCTGATCGGTAACGAGATCGAAGTGCTCGCCGCGCGCGGCCAGCTCGGGAACGACGTCGGCGGCATTGCCGAGCAACCCGACCGAGAGCGGGCGTTTCTCCCGGGCCGCCGCACGCACTCGTTCGATCGCCTCGTCAACCGATTCCGTCGCCTCGTCGAGGTAGCGCGTCTCGAGCCGCCGTCGGATTCGCTTCGGATCGACCTCGACACAGAAGACGGCGGCCCCGGCCATGGTTCCGGCGAGCGGCTGGGCACCGCCCATACCGCCGAGTCCTGCCGTAAGGATCTTCCGACCCGACAGGTCGGCAGAACCGAAGTGGGTCTCACCCGCAGCCGCGAAGGTCTGGTAGGTGCCCTGGAGGATCCCTTGAGTACCGATGTAGATCCAGCTCCCCGCGGTCATCTGCCCGAACATCGTCAGCCCGAGGGCCTCGAGCCGCCGGAACTCGTCCCAAGTCGCCCAGCGGGGCACGAGCAGCGCGTTGGCGATCAGGACTCTCGGCGCGCCGGTGTGCGTTCGAAAGACGCCGACGGGCTTGCCGCTCTGGACGAGTAGCGTCTCGTCATCGGCGAGCCGCAGCAGGGCGGCCACGAGCCCGCGAAGCGCGTCGTGACTTCGGGCCGCTTTGCCGGAGCCGCCGTACACGATCAGCTCCTCCGGCCGTTCGGCCACCTCCGCGTCGAGGTTGTTCAAGAGCATGCGCAACGGAGCCTCGGTGGCCCACGAACGGGCGTTCAGAGTCGTCCCCCGCGGCGCGCGGATCCGGCTGAGGTCGCCGCAGAGCGCCTCCACGGCGGCGTCGAGCGTGCCGACCGCGGTCACGAGAGCTCCCCCACCTTGGACTCGACCGCCGCCGCGAGCGAGCCGTCGCGGATCGCCGTTGCCACAGCCTCGATCTCACCGGACAGCGGTCGGTCCTCCGCGAGCCTCGGCGACAACGTCCGGACGAACCGTCGCGCCGCGTCCGACCCGCGCCCGGGCGCCAGCGGCGCGAGAAACTCGACGGCCTGTGCGCCGGCGAGCAGCTCGATCGCGACGGCGCTTTCGGAATTGGCGAGCACCTGCCAGGCCTTGAGCCCGGCGGCGTTCCCCATCGAGACGTGATCCTCCTGGCCGGCGCTCGTCGGAATCGAGTCGACGCTCGCGGGATGGCTGAGCGCCTTGTTCTCGCTTACGAGCGATGCGGCCACGTACTGCGGAATCATGAAGCCGGAGTTGAGGCCGCCATCCGCGGCGAGGAACGCGGGCAGCCCCTCCGACAGGCTCGGGTTGACGAGGCGCTCCGTCCGACGCTCCGAGATGTTCGCGAGCTCCGAGACGGCCATCGCCAAGACATCGAGGGCGAATGCGAGCGGCTGACCGTGAAAATTGCCGTTCGAGACGACCTCGCCGGAGTCGACGAGCACGAGCGGGTTGTCGGTGGCGGCGTTGAGCTCGACCCCAACAGTCTCCTCGACGTACCGGATCAGATCGCGACAAGCCCCGTGAACCTGAGGTGCGCAGCGCAGCGAGTACGCGTCCTGGACGCGGCCGCACCAGCGGTGTGAGTCCATGACTGCCGAGCCCTCGAGCAGGCTGAGGACGTTCTCGGCAGACTCGGCCTGGCCGCGGAGCGGCCGTAGCGCCTGCACCTCGGGCCGGAAGCTCTGGCGCGAGCCCTGAAGCGCCTCGGTCGACAGCGCGCACGCGATGTCCGCGGCGATCGCCAGGCGCCTCGCGCGCACCGCGCCCAGCGCGCCGAAGGCGGCCATGAACTGCGTCCCGTTGATGAGCGAGAGACCCTCCTTGGCCCGCAGCCGCAGCGGTTCGAGCCCCACACGCCGCAGAGCTTCGTCGCCGGACAGCCGCTCGCCTTCGACCCACGCCTCGCCCTCGCCGATCAACGGCAGGGCGAGATGCGCGAGCGGCGCGAGATCGCCGCTGGCGCCCACCGACCCGCGGCTCGGCACCCGCGGGAGGACGCCGCGGTTGAGGCACTCGACGAGGAGCTCAGCCACCTCGATCCGCGTCCCCGAACACCCGACCGCAAGGGCGTTCGCGCGCAGGAGCAAGGCGGCACGGACGACCTCGTCGGGATACGGGTCGCCGACGCCGCAGGCGTGACTGCGCAGGAGCCGCACCTGCAGCTCGTCCGCCAGCTGCGATGGGATCGTCTTCGAGACGAACCGTCCGAAGCCGGTGTTGACACCGTAGGTCCTGGCCGGATCGGCGGCAGCCCGCTCGACGACCTCGCGCGCCGCACGCATCCGCTCCTTCGCCGCATCCGATAACGAGGCGGGCGCGCCGTCGTTCGCGACCGCCCAGACGTGGTCGACCGTGAGATCCTCTCCGGTCACGAGCTGCGTCTCGATCACGACCTGACTTTAGTCCTCGAGCAAGCGCGTCTCGATCAGTCGAGACGCGTCGAAACCATCGATCCGGAGCATCGCGCCTGCCGCCGCCGCCGCGGCACCCGCGGGCATCAATCCGACCAGCTCCGACCCCGCCACCTCCGCTCCGCGCGAAGCGGCTTCGGCCTCGATCCGGGCGACGATCTCGTGAAGTGCCGCCGCCTCCCAATCCTCCACGTTCATGCTCACCTGGACTCGCCCCGAGCCCGGGAGGTCGAGCCCGAGCGCCCGCACCCCGGGGAAGCCGCCGTCGCGCTCGCGGACGACGGCTGCGATCGCGTGCGCGTCCTCAAGCGTCGCGTTCCGAAGGTCGACGTTGAACGCGACCAGCGGCCGGCGCGCCCCGACCATCACGCCGCCGGTAGCCGGGTCGAGCTCACCCGGGCCGAAGTCGGGCACGAGCTCGTCCGCGGCCAGCCGCCGCGCGAGCTCGTCGGTCCCGCCCTGACGGAAGAACGCAGGCCCACGCCCAGGCGCGAGCTCGCCGTAGAGGAAGACCGGCAGTTCCAAGTCCTCACCGATCCGACGCGCGAGCTCCAACGCCGCCGCCCGGGCCCGCTCCATGTCCTCGGGCCGTAGCGGCACGAGTGGGACTACGTCCGCCGCACCGATCCTCGGATGTGCGCCCTCATGACGCCGCAAGTCGATCCGCTCACACGCAACCGCGACGCCCGCCAGCAGCGCCTCCACGAGGGCTTCATCCCGGCCCACGAGCGTGTAGACCGAGCGGTTGTGGTCGAGATCGGAATGGACGTCGAGCAAGCGGACGCCGCCGGCGAGCGCCTCACGTATAGCCGCGATCGTGGCCCGGTCGCGCCCCTCCGAGAAGTTGGGCACCGACTCGAGCGGAAGCACGGCCCTACTCTAAGGAGCCGTGAAGGCGTACTACGAGGCCCGTGCACACGAGTACGACGACTGGTGGCTCGGCCGCGGGCGCTTCGCGGAAAGGAACCGCCCAGGCTGGGACGACGAGCTCACGGCTCTCCGCCGAACGGTGGAGTCACTGCCGCCGGCCCGGACTATCGACGTCGCGTGCGGCACGGGCTTCCTCACACGTCACCTCCCGGGTGAGATCACGGGGCTCGACCAGAGCCCGAGCATGCTCGAGGTAGCCGCCGAGCAAGCATCCGACGCCGAGCTCGTCCTGGGCGACGGGCTCTCTCTTCCGTTCGCAGACGGCTCGTTCGAACGCGTCTTCACGAGCCACTTCTACGGGCATCTGGATGACGAGGACCGTACGACCTTCCTCGCCGAGGCCAGGCGGGTCGCCCCCGAGCTCGTCATCGCCGACGCGTCGCTCGCCCACTCCCCGGTCGCCGAGGAATACCAGGAGCGGATCCTGGACGACGGATCCCGCTGGGAGGTCTACAAACGCTTCTTTACCGGCGAAGGCCTCGCAGCCGAGCTCGGAGGCGGACGCGTGCTGCACGAAGGACGCTGGTTCGTCGTCGTCGCTTCGCCGTGAGAACCACGCTCGTCATCGTCGTCGCTTTCGCGCTTCTCGCCGGTTGCGGCACCGATGACGCGCCCGAACAGGCTAGTGAGGACTCGGGCGGTCCACCCGACGTCGCGGAGCTCGTGTGCGGCGAAGACGGGCCCGAGCTACTCACGCCGATCGTTCGAGGACACGCCGACGGCGTGCACGTCCGGGTCCGAAACGAGAACGACTACCCGGTGGAGTTCGATTTCGAGGTGACGCGCGGGGACACGGGCGGCGGCGGAGCCGAGGCTCCCCCGGGCACGTCCGTCCAAGTCGTGCCGTTCGCGGCGGAGAAGGTCAGTCTCGGCTGTGTCCCCGAAGCGTTGGATCGCGTCGAGCTCCATGTGGTCGACCCCCAGGACGAGCTGAAGGCCGCGGACCCCGAGTGCAAAGAGCTACGGAGCGCGGACTTCGCCACACGTCTGAACGACGGCATACCTCGCGACCCCGTCGCGCTCGCCCGCCACTACTTACGCGGGAAGGGACTGCACCAGACCGATCTCGTCGAGCGAGCCGTGTCGATCGCGAGTGAGTTCCCGGTCGTCCGCGTCGTCCGAGCCGGCCGCGTGGTAGCGGAGGTGACCTTCGACAGCATCGGGCCGAACTACATGAGCGGCACCGTCGAGATGTGCGCCGACTTCGCGGAGTGACGCGCCGCCGCTCGTCGTATCGCTCGATCGCCTCGCTCCAGCGTGACAACCGCGTGTGCCGTGCGTGCATCGACGCCGGCTACCCGCTCGAATCGCTCCCCGTCGTCCAGCCGTACACCGGCCAGCGCGCCTACATCCACGGCCAGGCCCCCGGCGCGCTCGAGGGCGACCAGCGCCTGCCCTGGCGCGGCCGCGCCGGGCGGACGCTCCGGCACTGGCTCGAGCTGGACGAGGACGATTTCTATGCCACGTTCTACTGCGCGTCGGTCACGCGCTGCTACCCCGGCAAGTCGCCGTCGGGATCGGGCGACCGCACGCCGACGACCCGCGAGCAGGAGCTCTGCGCGTTCTGGCGGGAGTGGGAGCTCAGGTTGATCCGGCCGGAGTTGATCCTCGTCGTCGGCGGGCTCTCGGCCAGACGGCTACTCGGCGTCTCCAACCTGGCCGACTGCATCGGCCGGCGGTTCGACCTCAATGGCGCCGTCGCGATCCCGCTGCCCCACCCGTCCGGGACGAGCCGCTGGCTGAACGACCCGGCCAATCGCGAGCGGCTGGCCGACGCGCTCGCGGTCGTCAAGGACGAGCTGAGGCGGCTTCGAACTGCGCTTCCTCAGTCGAGCCCGTGAGTGCGAGCGTCGACGAGCTTCCGCCCGAGATCACCTGCGCGACGGCGTCGAAGTAGCCGGCGCCGACCTCGCGCTGGTGGCGCGTGGCCGTGTAGCCGTGCTCCTCGAGCTCGAACTCATGCTCCTGGACGCGCACGTAGGCCGGCATGCCCTCCTCGACGTATCCCCGCGCCAGCTCGAACATCGCCGCGTTCAGCGAGTGGAAGCCCGCGAGCGTGATGAACTGGAACTTGTAGCCCAGCTCGCCCAGCTCTTGCTGGAACGCGGCGATCTGCTCGTCATCCAAGTGTTTGCGCCAGTTGAACGAGGGCGAGCAGTTGTACGCCAACAGCTTGCCGGGGGAGCGCTCGTGGATCGCCGCGGCGAACTCGCGCGCCTCGCCCATATCCGGCGTCGAGGTCTCGAACCAGACGATGTCCGCGTACGGCGCGTAGGCGAGTGAACGCTTGATCGCCGGCTCCACGCCCGACCGGACGTGGAAGAACCCCTCGAGGCTGCGCTCGCCGGTCAGGAACTCCTCGTCGGCCGGGTCGACGTCGCTCGTCAGCAGCGTCGCCGAGTCGGCATCTGTCCGCGCGATCAGCACGGTCGGCACGCCCATCACGTCCGCCGCCAGCCGCGCCGCCTTCAGCGTCCCGATGAACTGCGAAGTCGGGACGAGCACCTTGCCGCCGAGGTGCCCGCACTTCTTCTCGGATGCGAGCTGGTCCTCGAAGTGCACGCCCGCAGCACCGGCCTCGATCATCCCCTTCATCAGCTCGAAGGAGTTGAGATTGCCGCCGAAGCCGGCCTCGGCGTCGGCGACGATCGGCGCGAACCAGTCACGCGTGACGTTCGCCTCTTGGTGCTCGATCTGATCGGCACGCTGGAGCGCCTTGTTCAGCCGCCGCACCAGCGCGGGCACGCTGTTCGCCGGATAGAGGCTCTGGTCCGGGTACGTCTCGCCGGCGAGGTTGTTGTCGCCCGCGACCTGCCAGCCACTCACGTAGATCCCTTTCGCGCCGGCCTTGACCATCTGCACGGCCTGGGCACCGGTGATTGCGCCAAGGGTCGGCAGGTAGTCCTCGGTGTGGAGCAGCTCCCAGAGCCGCTCCGCGCCGCGACGAGCAAGCGTGTGCTCGATCTGGATCGAGCCCCGCAGCCGGTCGACGTCCTCGGGTGTGTAGTCCCGGCGGACCCCGCCCCAGCGTGATTGTCCGTTCAGCTTGCTCATCAGTCGGCTCCCTTCAGTCGATGTAGGCGTAGGCGGGCAGGGTCAGAAACTCGATGAACTCGTCCGCGAGCGCGACGCGCTCGAACAGCTCTCTCGCCTCCGGGAAGCGGCCGCCGTCCGGCAGCTCCTCGTCGAGCACTTGACGAACGCGCTCGGGCGTCACCTCCCCGTGGTGAACCCACTGCCAGATCTGAGAACGCGAGATCTCGGCCGTCGCCGCATCCTCCATCAGGTCGTCGATCGCCGCGGCCCCGACGCCGCGCAGCCACGACTCGAGGTACCGGATCCCCACGCTGACGTTCGTTCGCAGGCCCTGCTCGGTGATCTCGCCGCCGTCGACGCGCAGGTCGAGGAGATCGGAGGCACCGACGTCGACGTCCGCGCGCTGCCGGTCGAGCTGGTTCGGCGCCTCGCCGAGCACGCCGTCGAACACCTCCGTCGCCACCGGAACGAGGTCGGGGTGTGCAACCCAGGTGCCGTCGAACCCGTCGCCTGCCTCGCGCACCTTGTCCTCGCGCACCTTCGCGAGCGCGGTCTCGTTGACCTCGGGATCGCGGCGGCTCGGGATGAAGGCGGCCATGCCGCCCATCGCGTGCGCGCCGCGCCGGTGGCAGGTCTTCACGAGCAGCTCTGTGTATGCGCGCATGAACGGCGTCGTCATCGTCAGCTGGGCGCGATCGGGCAGGACGAAGTCGGGTCTCGTGCGGAACTTCTTGATCAGGCTGAAGAGGTAGTCCCAGCGGCCGGCGTTCAGCCCGACGATGTGGTCGCGCAGCTCGTAGAGGATTTCGTCCATCTCGAAGGCCGCGAGGACGGTCTCGATCAGGACCGTGGCCTTGACGGCGCCGCGCGGCAGGTCGAGCTCTTCCTCGGCGAAGTCGAAGACGCGGTTCCAGAGCCGCGCCTCGAGGTGGTTCTCGAGCTTGGCGATGTAGAAGTAAGGCCCGGTGCCGCGTTCGAGCAGCCTTGCGCCATTGTGGAAGACGTAAAGGCCGAAGTCGAAGAGCCCGCCCGAGATCGGTTCGCCGTCGACGAGCACGTGCTTCTCGGGCAGGTGCCAGCCTCGCGGCCTCACGACGAGCACGGCGGGGTCCTCTGCAAGTTCGTAGCGCTTGCCGTTCGACTCGAGCTCGATCGTCCGCTCGACCGCGTCGATCAGGTTGACCTGGCCCTCGACGACGTTCTGCCACGTGGGCGAGTTCGCGTCCTCGAAATCGGCCATGAAGACGCGCGCGCCCGAGTTGAGCGCGTTGATCACCATCTTGCGATCGACAGGGCCGGTGATCTCGACTCTCCGGTCCTGGAGGTCGGCCGGCGCGGGCGCCACTTGCCAATCGCTCTCGCGGACATCATGAGCCTCGGGAAAAAAGTCCGGCAGCGCGCCGGCGTCGAGCTCGGCCTGGCGAACCGCGCGTGCATCGAGCAGGCGCCTGCGCTCCGCGCCGAACTCGCGCTGGAGCGAAGCGACGAACGCGAGCGCCTCGGGCGTCAGGATCTCTGCGACCCTGCCCTCGACGGGCGCACGAACGTCGGCGACGCTATTCGTTCCCGTGATCGCGCTCACAGGGCTCTGGGCAGGTGCACGGTGCGTGCTCCGAGCGGAGGAAGAGCTCGCTCCCCCTCGCCGGGCTTTGCTCCACGCTCGGCTTGCGGCGTAGTGGTCTCAATAGGTTCACGGTGCCTCCTTCCGTCGAAGGCATCCCACCCTATGGAGGCCGTGGTATAAACACCAACTGTTTAGTTCGATGTTTTGATAGAAAGCGTCTATATGAGACTCGAGCAGCTGAACGCCTTCGTCGAGGTTGCGCGCCGCGGGAGCGTCAGCCGTACGGCCGAGGCCTTGTACGTGACGCAGCCGACGCTGACCGCTCGCCTGAAGGGCCTGGAGCAGGAGCTCGATGCCAAGCTGTTCGTCCGTTCTCAGCGCGGGATGCGGCTTACCGACGCGGGCCGCGCCTTCCTCCCCTTCGCCGAGCGAACGATCGACACCGTCTCGAGCGGACGTCGACTGCTGGCCGAGCTTGCCCGCGGCGAGAGCGGTCAGCTGGCGCTCGGCGCCGCGCCCGCGGTGAGCACCTACGTGCTCCCGCGCATCCTCACCCGCTTTCGTCGCACGCATCCGAAGGTCTCGCTCGCGGTCCGGACTGGACACTCGGAGGAGGTGCTCGAGCTCGTGCTGCGCGAGCAGGTGCAGGTCGGGCTCGGCCGCGCTTTGCACCACCCCCAGGTCGAGGCGATCCCCCTGTACGAGGACGAGCTCGTACTCGTCGTCGATCCCAGGCACCGGTTCGCGGAGGAGCAGGAGATCGGCCCGGACGAGCTGACCGACGTGCAGCTGATCCTCTTCGACCGCACGTCGAGCTACCACCGGCTGACGAGCGAGTTCTTCGAGAGCGTCGGCGCCGTCCCGCGCGGGGTCATGGAGCTGGACAACATCGACGCGGCGAAGAAAATGGTCGAGCAGGGATTGGGGGTTGCTTTCCTCCCCCACACAGCCGTGTCCGCGGAGCTGGACGCAGGGTCGCTCAAGGCCGTGACGCTCGCCGACGCGCCGTCGCCCAAGCGCCGGATCGTCATCTTCCGGCGCCGCGACTCGGGCCCGCCGTCCGGCCCGCTCCAGGCGTTCCTGAACTGCCTCTCGGATTTGAGGCCGAGCCTGCAGGACGAGGCTCACCTCTCGACGGCGTAGCTGGGTGCTGCCGCGGTCTCTGGGACCACGATCGGCGCGGCTAGATTCTGACGATGGCCACCGTTCCTTCCTACCGCAGCACTTTCTGGCGATTGCTGGGCTTTCTCAGGCCGTACAAGTGGTCGCTCGTGGTCTCGGTCCTGCTCGCCGTCGGCTCGCAGGCCGCGGCGGTCGCGATCGCGTTTCTGACGGGGAACGGGCTCGAGGAGGCTGTTCGCTCGGCCGACCGCCGGACGATCTGGCTCTACGCGCTCGCGATTCTCACGATCGGCCTGATCCGATCGCTGCTGATGATGGGGCGGCGGCTGATTTCGGGCCGGCAAGCGCTCGGGGTCGAATTCGACATGCGCAACGGGCTCTACGCGAAGCTGCAGCGGCTGTCGTTCGGCTTCTACGACCGGCACCAGACCGGTCAGCTGATGTCGCGCGCGACCGTCGATCTCCAGGCCGTCCGCTTCTTCCTCGGCTACGGCCTGATCTTCTTCTTCCAGCACGTGCTCACGATCGTCGGGGTCGCCGTCGTCATGTTCGTCCTCGACTGGCGGCTCGCGCTCGCCGCGACGGCGATCACGCCGCTGATCGTGCTCGTCGCCTACCGCTACTCGAGCGCCTCGCACCCTGTGCTGCGCGACGTCCAGCAGAAGATGGCGGATGTCGCCACGGTCGCCGAAGAGAACATCGTCGGCGTCCACGTCGTCAAGTCCTTCGCGCAGGAGCGCACCGAGGGGGAGAAGTTCGCCGACCGGTCGGAGGCGGTCTTCGGCCGCAGTGTCGACGCCAACCGCCAGCGCGCGCTGTACGTGCCGCTGCTGTCGTTCCTTCCGCTCTTGGCCCAGGCGGTCGTCCTGCTCGTCGGCGGCCGGATGGTCGTGAACGGCAGCCTCGGGCTCGGGTCGTTCATCACGTTCAACATCCTCGTCGCCATGCTCGTGATGCCGTTGCGGATGCTCGGCATGTGGATCGGCCAGGCGCAGCGGGCCACGGCCTCCGGAGAGCGGATCTTCCAAGTAATGGACGAGGCGGAGGAGGTGTCCGACCGACCCGACGCCGTCGAGCTGCCTGCAGGCGACGGCCGAGTCCGGTTCGAGAGCGTGTCGTTCGGCTACAACGGGCGCCGGCCGGTGCTCCACGGGATCGACCTCGAGCTCGAGTCCGGGAAGACCGTCGCCCTGATCGGGCACACGGGCTCCGGGAAGACGACCGTCGCCTCGCTCGTGCCCCGCTTCTATGACGTCACCGCCGGCCGGATCTCGATCGACGGCCTCGATGTCCGGGCTGCGAAGCTCACGGCGCTGCGCCGAGAGATTGGGATCGTCGCCCAGGATCCGTTCCTGTTCTCGGCGACCGTGTGCGAGAACATCGCGTTCGGCCGGCCGGACGCGACAGACGAGCAGGTGGAGGAGGCCGCGCGCCTCGCGCAGGCGGCGGAGTTCATCGACGAGCTACCGGACGGCTACGACACGGTCATCGGCGAGCGGGGGATCACTCTGTCCGGCGGCCAGCGCCAGCGGATCGCGATCGCGCGGGCGCTGATCCTCGACCCGCGGATCCTGATCCTCGACGACGCCACCGCTTCGGTGGATGCGACGACCGAGGCGCGCATCCGGCTCGGGCTGCGAGCTGCGATGCAAGGTCGGACGACGATCATCATCGCGCACCGCCTCTCGACGCTGGCGCTGGCCGACGAGCTCGTCGTGCTCGACCGGGGACGAGTGGCAGCGCGCGGGACACACGATGACCTGCTCGAGCGCAGCTCGGTGTATCGCGAGATCTACGACCACGGACTACTCGAGAGCGAGTTTGCGGCCCGGGTCGAGGGACGCGCGGACTCGGTAGCGCCGGCGGAGGCGACGGCGTGATCGGCCCTACTCAGCGACACGGTCTCGGCACACACGCGTCACCCACGCGCGCGGAGCTCGCCGCTAGGCTCGCGCCATGGGTCGGGGAGGTGGGGTCTCCCACTGCAGACGCGCGTGAACATCTAAGGGCACTCCGCAACGGTATCCGGAGGCAGGCCGGATGAAGGTCTGGCAGCCCGGGTCGCACCTCTCGGTCCGGCGTGACGTCAGGGTCGAGGACTGGTCCTGGCAGCGCACGGCACGCCGCATCTCGACGCTCGCCCGGCTGACCGCGCCGTACAAGCTGCGCACGGCGCTGGCGATCCTCTCCCTCCTCGCCGCCACGCTCACTGCGCTCGTCCCGCCCTATCTGGCCAAGCTCGCGCTCGACGACGGCATCCGCCAGCAGGATCTCCAGGCCCTCACCGTCATCGTCGCCCTCTTCGTCGTCGCCGGCCTCGCGAACCTCGCCACCTCGGCCGCGCAGACCTACTTCACCGGCTGGACGGGGGAGCGCATTCTCGCCGACCTCCGCAACAGGCTCTTCCGCCACCTTCAACGCCTCTCGCTCGGCTTCTACGAGCGCAACCGGGCCGGGGTCATCATCAGCCGCCTGACGAACGACGTCGACGCACTCGACCAGCTCGTCACCGACGGCGTCACGACCCTCGTTCAGAACACGCTTCTCCTCGTCGGCTCGGCGGCCGTGCTCTTCTGGCTCGACTGGCGGCTGGCGCTCGCCACGCTCTCCGTCATCCCCGCGATGGCGATCGCGACCGCCATCTTCCGGATTCGGAGCTCGCGCGCCTACCGGGCCGTCCGCGAACGGCTCGGCCTCGTCACCGCCACCCTCGCCGAGGACATCGCCGGCATGCGCGTCGTGCAGTCGTTCACGCGCGAGTCGGCCCGCCGACGCAACTTCGAGGAGGTCAACGCGCACTACCGGGCCGCGAACCAGCAGACCGTGGTCACGAACGGCCTCTACTTCCCGTTCGTCGACTTCCTCTCGGCGGTCGCGACGGCGGTGGTGCTCGGCTACGGCGGCTATCTCGTCGCGGGCGGCGAGCTCACCGTCGGGACGCTCTTCGCGTTCATCCTCTACGTCTCGAACTTCTTCGACCCGGTGCAGCAGCTCTCGCAGCTCTACAACACGTTCCTCGCGGCCGTCGCCGCGCTGGACAAGATCATGGACGTACTGGACGAGGAGCCCGAGGTTCGTGACCGGCCGGGTGCGGGCGAGCTCGGCCAGATCGACGGCCACGTCGAGCTCCGAAACCTCCGATTCGGCTACGGAGAAGGCCCCGAGGTGCTCCATCGGCTCGATCTCGACGTGCCGGCAGGAACCACGGTCGCGCTCGTCGGTCATACCGGCGCGGGCAAGTCGACGATCGCCAAGCTGCTCGCCCGCTTCTATGACCCGCGCGACGGGTCGATCACGGTCGACGGCACCGACCTCCGCGAGGTGACGCAGGAATCGCTCCGCCGTCAGCTTGGCATCGTCCCGCAGGAGGGCTTCCTGTTCGCCGGCTCGGTGCGCGACAACATCGCCTTCGGACGACCCGACGCGACCAACGAGGAGATCCGTGCCGCTGCCTCGGCCGTCGGCGCGCACGAGTTCATCATGCGGCTGGAGGACGGCTACGAGACCGACGTCCAGGAGCGCGGCACCAGGCTCTCGCTCGGCCAGCGGCAACTCGTGGCCTTCGCGCGGGCGTTGCTCGCCGATCCCCGCATCCTGATCCTCGACGAGGCCACGTCGTCCGTCGACATCGGCACGGAGCGAAAGATCGAGACCGCGCTGGTGACGCTTCTCGCCGGGCGGACCGCGTTCGTGATCGCTCACCGCCTCTCGACGATCCGCGGCGCCGACCTGATCGTCGTGCTCGAGCACGGGCGGATCGTCGAGCAGGGATCCCATGACGAGCTCATGGCCCGCCGCGGGCTCTACACCGCCCTGTACGGCGACTGGGCCGCCGACGTCGCCTAGATCGGCTTGATCGCCGGCGTCGTCGGGGAAGTCTGGCGCCTCTTCCTCGCGCGCTTTTGGCGCACGTTGCTCGTCGTCGCGCTCCTCCTCGCGCCGCTCGAGCTTCTGATCGCAATTCTTGACCCGGACTTCACGTCGCTTGCGCCGGGGTGGTGGGCGTGGGTGGGCTTCACATCCGTGATCACGCTCGTCGCCTTCCCCTGGGTGATCGGCGCGCTCGTCCACGATGTCGCCGAGGGCGACCGCACGGCAACGGATGCCTATGCCCGAACCTGGGATCGCCTCCCCGACCTCGTCATCTCGGCGGTGGTGACTACGGTCGGGATTCTGCTCGGGACGATCGCCCTGGTCGTGCCGGGATTGATCCTCATGGCGCGGTGGGCGCTCGTCGTTCCGCTGATCGTGCTGGAACGAGCTCCTTGGCGTCTCGCCCTGTCCCGATCGAACGAGCTCGTCCAGGGACAGACGAGAACGGTGGTGGCGATCTTCGTGCTCCTGACCCTGATCGGGCTCGCGCTCGTCGCGATCCCGCTCGCCGTCGGCTACCTCCTGCTCGAGAACGTGATCGGGGCGTGGCTGGCGACGCTCGCGGTCGACACCGTCTTCATCGCGTTCTACGCGTTCGCGCCCGTCGTGCTGTACAGGCGGCTCGCGACCTAGCGCTACAATCCGAGCCCCATTGCGGGGTCGTCTAATGGTAGGACGCTCGGCTCTGGACCGAGTAGTCTAGGTTCGAATCCTAGCCCCGCAGCCTGACCAGAAAGGGCCGCATTTGCGGCCTTTTTCGTCAGACGGTCAGCTGGAGCGGCGCCACGCTGTCCGATGGCCCGAATACGCTCCTCGCCGTGCTGACGGATGCCTTCCAGCGCGGGGCGGCCGAGTTCATCGGCACCTTCGCCCTCATCTTCGTCGGCGCCGGGGCGGTGATCGCGGCGGGACCGACCGTGGAACCGGGAGTCGTCGGCGTCGCTCTGGCCAGCGGGCTCGTGATCGCGGTCATGGTCTCGGCCGTCGCCCACATCTCCGGAGGCCACTTCAACCCGGCGGTCACGCTCGGCTTCCTCGTCACCGGCCGGCTCGCCCCGCTCCTGGCCATTATCTACTGGGTCGCCCAGTTCGCGGGCGCGATCGGAGCGGCGGCGCTGCTGCGCTGGATCTTCGCGGACGACGCCGAGGGGAACCTCGGCTCGCCGGTGCTGAACCCGGGAATTCAGCCGGAGGCCGGGCTCTTGATCGAGGCGATCCTTACGTTCTTCCTCATGTGGGTCTTCTTCGCGACGATGGCCGATCCGCGCGGGACGTTCAAGTCGATCGCCGGGCTTGCGATCGGCTTCGCGGTCACGATGGGCATCCTGATGGGCGGCCCTCTCACCGGCGCCGCGATGAACCCGGCGAGGGCGCTGGGGCCCGAGCTGATCTCGAACACGTGGGACGACTTCTGGATCTGGTACGTCGGCCCGTTCGCCGGCGCCGTCATCGCGGCCGTCGCGTACGAGCTGCTCTACCTCCGCCCCGTGGGACCGGCAGTCGTGGGCCCGCCCGAGACCGGGGTCGAAGAGCCCCGCCCCGGCGACACCGCTCTTTCCTAGGCCCGCAGCCTCCGATCGCGCTCGCGAGCGTCGCTACACTGAGCCTCCCGGCGCATTCGTCTAGTGGCCTAGGACACCGCCCTCTCACGGCGGCGGCACGGGTTCGAATCCCGTATGCGCCTTCTACAGGGTCAGACCCGCTTGCGCAGGGCGAGCACGTTGGCCACGAAGTGGCGCGTCGGGCGAGTAAGTCCGCGCTGCAGGACCGACGCCAACCCCTGGTAGTACGCGCCCACCGCGAGCCGCGCGTCCATTCCGAACTGGTGGAGGAGAAGGTGCAGGAACGCGACACCGAGGCGAACGTTGCCGTCCATCGTCCTCGGGACGCGCCCGCCGATCACGAACTGCTCGACGAACGCCCTGGTCGCGGGAATGACCTGCATGACGCCGACGGCGCCGGCGCGGGAGCGAACGTGGCTCTGAAAGCCCGACTCCTGCCATGCGAGCGCTCGGATGAGGTCGAGGCTGACGCCGTAGTGGGCGGCCCAGCGGCGGAGCGAAGCCTCGACGGCCGCGCGCGACGCCGAGTGCGCCGATCGGCGAGCGACCGGCCGGCTCGCGCCGACACCCGTGAGAAGCGCCGCGCGCGTCCGCCTCCCGACGATGCCGTCCGGGGAAAGCCCCGCACGGCGCTGGAAGCGGCGCACGAGCCGCTCGATGACCGGCCCGAAGCCGCTGTCCAGGTACCGGGGTGGGAAGCCGCGCTTGGCAAGCAGAAACTGGAGCACCGAGACGTCGAAGCCCGCCATCCCGCGCCTGAGCATGCGTGTGCCGAAGAGAGGGCCCCCGAACCGTCCGAACGCAGCGCGCGTCCGCCTGCCCACGACGCCGTCCGGCTCGAGCCCCTTCGACCGCTGGAAGTCGCGGATCGCGCGTTTCGTCAACGGCCCTGCGATCCCGTCGATCGGGCCCTTGTAGTAGCCGTGGCGGTAGAGCGCGACCTGGACGCCGGGCACCTGCACCTTCGCGAGCGCCGCCGCCTCGCCGCAGACAACGCCGGCGACGGCGAGCACGAGGACAAAGAGCAAGAGCCTCCGCACGGGTCCACCGGCTACGCCTTCTGAGCAGGATTTCCTCCCTCGCTATTCCGGACTCGTCTGGTTCTCGTGAAAATCGACCCGCTACCGTCCCGGGATCCATTCTCGAAGCGACAGAATTCTGCGCGCCGCCCGGGTGATCCCGAAGGGTCGCTGGACCGCGTACGGGGAGATCGGGATCGCCGCAACGGGGACGACCAAAGCAGCTCGTGCAGTCGCGAGGTCGGCCGCCCGCGACCCGGCATTCCCAGCTGCGTGGCGCGTCATCCACGCCGACGGGTCGATTCCCGACGGTTGGGGAGCCGACGACGGCGGACCCGAGAGATGTCGCCGACTGCTCGAGGAGGAGGGCGTGAGGTTCGTCAACGGGCGCGCCGACCCGGCGCAGAAGCTCCTCTGGGAGGAGATCGAGTTGCTCCTGGCCGGTGAGCCGGCCGACTTGCAGGAGGCACGATGGCGAGAGTGATCTGCGACATCTCCACGTCACTCGACGGCTTCATCGCCGGGCCGAACCAGACGCTCGAGCAGCCGCTCGGCGAGGGCGGCGAAGGGCTCCACGAGTGGGCCTACGAGCTGGCGAGCTTTCGCGAGCGTCACGGCATGGACGGAGGCGAGACGGGCGCCGACGACGAGGTGGTGAAGGAATCGCTGGCCGCGCAGGGCGCGGTCGTAATGGGCAGGGGCGGATGTTCAGCGGCGGAGCAGGCCCGTGGGAGGACGACCCCAATGCGGACGGCTGGTGGGGGGACGACCCTCCGTTCCGCGTTCCGGTGTTCATCCTCACCCACCACGCTCGTGAACCCGTCACAAAGCAAGGCGGAACCACGTTCACGTTCGTCACCGACGGGATCGAAGCCGCACTCGAGCAAGCTCGGGCGGCCGCCGGCGACCGGGACGTGTTGGTCGCAGGCGGCGCCGATGCCATTCAGCAGTCCTTCAGGGCGGGGCTGCTCGACGAGCTTCAGATCCATCTCGTTCCGGTGCTTCTCGGCGACGGCGTTCGCCTGCTCGACAACCTCGGCGCCACGCAAGCCGGCTTGGAGCTCGATCGGGTGGTCGATTCCCCCGCCGTCACCCATCTGAGGTACCGCGTCGTGAGGGACTAGCCGAGCGTCAACTCCTGACGCACGGTTCCGGCGCGCTGGTGGCGCGCCTCGACGGTGACGGACGACCCCGAAGGCGCCTCCACCACCCACTCCACCTTCGCCCGGTCGCTCGTCGCGTCGTTCGACGCCCACCAGAGCAGCGAGCGTCGGTGCACCCGCCCGTCGAGTTGACCGAGCTCGACCTTGCGCTCAC
>Ga0126312_10000613_pt1 | contig 21814 bp, 26 predicted proteins | sample Plot104A_FD_92537 | JGI IMG/M metagenome (GOLD analysis project Ga0126312, IMG submission 92537) | Serpentine soil microbial communities from UC McLaughlin Reserve, CA, USA - Plot104A | ecosystem: Environmental > Terrestrial > Soil > Grasslands | place: USA: UC McLaughlin Reserve, Lake County...
CGGCCGTCGGCGAGCACGAGCCTGTCGATGCGGTTCCCGGACCAGCCGCTCGACGCGAGCGTGCTGCGCTCGGCGACCGGGCCGAGTGAAGCGAACAGCTCCTCGGCCGCCTCCGGCACCGGATCCGCCGCCGGCGCCGTGCGGGGCCGCGCCGTGTAGAGCCAGTGGCGCGCCACGCGGCCGGCCGCGTCCAGGTGCAGGTAGTGGCGCTGGCGGATCGCCTCCCCGTCCTCCCCGATGCGCTCGAGCCAGACCGCGACGCCGCCGGGATGCTCGGCCGCGTCCCACTCGATCAGGCGGCCGGGGCCGCGGAAGACGCCGGCCAGCGTCGCGGTGATCTCGTCCGGCCCGCGCACGCGCCGGCGAGCGCCGGGGAGCGCGGCGTCGAGCGTGGCGTCGGGGGCGTAGAGCTCGCCGAGCCCGGAGAAGTCACCGGTTTCGATGCTCGCGCGCAGCGCGGCGGCGGCCATCCGGTGAGCCTATGCGCTGGAGGTCGCTCAACGACGGGCATTGAGCGGGTGAACAGTCCTGCCTAAGTGTTGCCTGCCAACACCAAAGCAGGATCGTCTCCTACGACCAGCTGTCCCAGGCCTGCAGCGAGGAGAGCGGGTCGAAGGGGCGGCCGCCGTCGTACCAGCCCGGCCCGCTCCACATCTCGAAGTGCAAGTGGCAGCCCTCCGCGTTCCCCGTATCGCCCACGGCGCCGATCGTCTGGCCGGTGTACACGCGGTCGCCCTCGCTGAACGGTGAGGGCTGGTCGAGGTGCATGTAGACGTAGTCGACGTCGGTGCCGTCGCCGTCGATCACGACGTAGTGGCCGGCGGCGGCGTGGTACTGCTTGAACTTCACGCGGCCGCCGCGGGCGGCGACCATCCGGGTGCCGCAGCGGGCCATCACGTCCTGGCCCTGGTGGGAGTGGCCCGCGCGCCCCGCGCCGAAGCGCGCGCCCGCGCCGCCGAAGTCGTGGGCGCCGCGCACCGGGAAGATGTGGTCGTAGAGGTCGAACGCGTCGCGCTGCACGTCGCCGGTCTGCGAGCTCTGGGCTTCAGAGCCGTCGGCCGAGGCGGCCGTCAGCCGGAACGAGTAGCGGCCCGGCCTGCCGGCGGCGCGGCCGAGCCGGCCGTTCCAGGAGATGCTCTGGACCTGGTCCGCCGGCACTTCCTGCGGGATCCAGGTCTTCACAACGCTGCCGTCGGCCCCGCTCACCAGCTCGACCTTCAGCGCCGCGGCCGAGGCGCCGGAGAGCCGGAACGAGAACCTGACTCCGGGCCGGGCGTCGACGAACGCCTTCGTGCGGCTGGTGCCGGTCTCGATCTGCGGCGCGCCGCTCACGCGCGGGCCCGGCACGGGCGAGAGCTCCGGATTCGGCTCGGGCGGCAGCGGCGGCAGGATCAGGACGGCCTTGGAGAGCGGCGAGTGCCCGCCGGCGGCGGTGGAGAGCGAGATCGGGCCGGTGACCGCGCCGAGCGGGACGCGCGTCTGGACGCGGGTGTTGCTCCCCGCGCGCACCTTCACGGTCACGTCGTCGCCGCTGCCGTAGCTCCCGTGGTAGGTGAGCTGGCTCACGGCGGCCAGCTCGGTGCCGGCGATCTTCAGCACCGATCCGCCGCGCGCCCGCCGCTTGGAGGCGCAGCGCCGCAGGCAGGTGACCTTCGAGACCTTGGGCGTCGCGACGTAGGCGCTGCCGCCGCCGGACCCGCTCGTCTGCGCCGAGGCTCCCGCGGGTGCCGCGACCGCCGCGCACAGAATGAGTGCACAGGCGCAGCGCTTCCCCGGAAGACGGGTGTCTCGCAAACTCCTACGGCCTCTCTTCGTTTGGGCCTACGGGGTTAGCTGACGGGCTCGCACCTGAAGAGCGGCGCTACCACCGGGGTGATCCGGCGGATTCGCCCCCTCGCAGGAAGTCTTCGACCACCTGCGAACGGTTCCCCCGTTCACCGGGCCTACGGCGGAGTGGCCCGGCGATTCGGCAGGCAATGGATTCGCGGCAGTATATCCCCGCTCCAGGCGGCTTACGAAACCAGGCTGCCGCTACACTTGTGCGCCTGCCGCCCCCGGGGCGGCTCCTTTGTGATGAAGACGTATGTGGCGACACCGGCTACCCGCGAGCGCAACTGGCTCGTGGTCGACGCGACCGGCAAGACGCTGGGCAGGTTGGCGACCCAGATCGCCGACGCGCTGCGCGGCAAGCGCAAGCCGGACTACACGCCGCACATCGACGTGGGCGACTTCGTGGTCGTCGTGAACGCCGAGAAGGTCGCGGTCACCGGCAACAAGCGCGAGCAGAAGCGCTACTACCGGCATTCCGGCTACCCGGGCGGGCTGCGCAGCCGCACGCTCGACGACATGCTCGAGCGGAGGCCCGAAGAGGTCCTGCGCCTGGCAGTCAAGGGAATGCTGCCGCGCACGCGCCTGGGACGCGCCCAGCTGCGCAAGCTGAGGGTCTACGCCGGGCCGGACCACCCGCACGCCGCGCAGAAGCCAGAGCCGATGGAGGTTGACGCCTGATGACGGAAGAGCCCCAGCAGCCCGAGGGTGAGGCGCCCGAGGACGACGGGGACAGGCTTAAGCCTGTCCCCGAAGGCGCTCCGGGCGAGCCGGGCGAGGGCACGCCGTCGGAGGCCGCTCCGGAGCCTGAGGCGACCGCCGGCGACGCGGACGAGACCCCCTCCGACTCCGAGGCGCCCGGTCCCGAGATCGAGGGCCTCGAGGAGCTCGACCAGGCCGCCGGGCAGGCAGCGGAGCAGCCGGAGGGCGCCGAGGAGTCCGAGGCCGCCGAGCCGCCGGGCGCCGCCCAGGAGCAGCCGGAGGGCGCCGAGGAGCCCGAGGCCGCCGAGGAGCGGCCCGAAGGCGCCGAGGAGCAGCCGAAGGGCGCCGAGGCGCCGCCGGAGGGCACCGAGGAGCAGCCGGAGGGCGCCGAGGCGCCGGCCGCCGATCGCCCGCCGCGTACCCGCCGTGGCCGGGACGACGGCGACCAGGAGGAGGTCATCCCGGGCGCCCACCTCGAGCCCGACCTGGTGCTCGAGGAGCAGCGTCCCGAGGGCGAGTACGGCGAGTACGACGAGTACGCCGATGCCGAGGGCGCGCCCGAGGACGCCGAGCCCGGCGAGGAGGGCGCCGAGGCCGCCCCGGTCGCGCATACGCCGCTCGAGCTCGCGGCCGACGCCCGCTACCACGCGACGGGGAAGCGCAAGAGCGCCATCGCGCGCGTCATCCTGAGGCCCGGCGAGGGCAAGTACAGCGTCAACGGCCGCCACCTCGACGAGTACTTCCCACGCGTCCGCCTCCAGCGCATGGCGAGCCAGCCGCTGGAGGCCGCGGGCTACCAGACGCGCATGGACGTGGTGGCCCGGATCCACGGCGGCGGCGTCTCGGCCCAGGCCAACGCGCTCCGCCACGGCATCGCGCGCGCTCTGGTGGAGGCCGATCCGGCGCTGCGCGCCGAGCTCAAGCGCCGCGGCTACCTGACGCGGGATCCGCGCCAGAAGGAGCGCAAGAAGGCCGGCCTCAAGAAGGCCCGCAAGCGGCCGCAGTTCTCGAAGCGCTAGAAAGCCCCATGGCGCTGTTCGGGACCGACGGGGTCCGCGGGATCGCGGGCGAGTTCCTGACCGCCGACGTGGCCCTCAGGCTGGGCCGGGCGGCGGCGCTCGGCTCGCCCGCCGAGCACCCGCAGGTCCTGATCGTGCGCGACACGCGCGAGTCGGGCGAGATGCTCGAGGCGGCGGTCGCCGCCGGCATCGCGGCCGGGGGAGGGCACGCGCTCCTGGGCGGCGTGCTGCCGACCCCGGGCGCATCCGTGCTGGTGAGGCGCTACGGCTTCGACATGGCGGCCGTGGTGTCGGCGTCGCACAACCCGTACCCCGACAATGGCATCAAGTTCTTCGGTCCCGAGGGCATGAAGGTGTCCCACGAGCTGGAGGCCGAGATCGAGCGGCGGCTCGAGGAGCCGAGCTCTCGCATCGGCCGCCTGCGCGAGTTGCACGGGGCCGGGAACGACTACCTGCGCGAGCTGGAGCTCCGCTTCAAGTCGCTCGACCTCAGCGGGCTGCGCGTGCTGCTCGACTGCGCTAACGGCGCGACCTACCGGGTCGCACCCGAGATCTTCCGGCGGCTCGGCGCCGACGTGGACGCGTTCGCGGTCGAGCCCGACGGCCGCAACATCAACGAGGGGGTCGGCTCGACCAACATCGAGGCGCTGGCCGAGCGGCTCGACGGCCACGATGTGGGGTTCGCCTTCGACGGCGACGGCGACCGCGTGCTCGCGCTCGACCGCAACGGGACCGTGGTCGACGGCGACGAGCTGATGGCGCTGGCAGCGCTCCACCTGCGCGGCAGCGGCCGGCTCGCGGGCGACGGCGTGGCCGTCACCGTCATGACGAACTACGGCTTCCACCGCGCCATGGAGGACGCCGGGATAGAGGTCGCGACGACCGACGTCGGCGACCGCTACGTGCTCGCCGAGCTGGTCCGGCGCGGCTGGGCGCTCGGCGGCGAGCAGTCCGGCCACATCATCGACACGGGCTTCGTCCCATCCGGCGACGGCACCGCCGCCGCGCTGCTCGCGCTGGAGGCGCTCGCCGGCGCGGACCTGGCCGAGCGCCACGCCATGGACAAGCTGCCGCAGCGGCTCGTCAACGTGCGCGTGCGCGATCGCACCGCGCTCGAGGGCGCGGATGCCGTCTGGGCGGCGGTCGAGCGCGAGTCGAAGTCGCTCAGCGGCCGTGGCCGCGTGCTCGTACGCCCCTCGGGCACCGAGCCTCTCGTCAGGGTGATGGTCGAGGCGCCCGCGGAGGCCGAATGCGAGGAGATAGCGGGCCGTTTGGCGAATCTGGTCGAAGCAGAGCTAGGCTGATTCGACCCATGTGCGGGATCATCGGATACGTGGGGTCGCGCGAGTGCCGCGACCTCCTGCTCCAGGGCCTCCAGCGGCTCGAGTACCGCGGCTACGACTCGGCGGGGCTCTCGCTCGTCACGGACGGCTCGATCGGCAGCGTCCACGCGGTCGGGAACCTGCAGAACCTGCGCGACGCCGTCGCGGGCTTGAACGGCCATCTGAAGGGCTCGACCGGCATCGGCCACACGCGCTGGGCCACTCACGGCCGCGTGACCGAGGCGAACGCCCACCCGCACTGGGACACCTCGGAGCGCTTCCACATCGTCCTCAACGGGATCGTCGAGAACTGGACCGGGCTGCGCGACCGGCTCAAGGCCGACGGCGCCGAGTTCACCTCCGAGACGGACGCCGAGGTGGTCGCGCACCTGATCGCCTCTCGGGCACGCGAGCTCGCGGCGCGAGCGAGCACACCGTCGTCACCCGGGGGTGACCTCGTCGAGGCCGTACGGCTCGCCTACAACGAGCTGCGCGGGCACTACGCGTTCGTCGCGATGTCCGCCGACGAGCCCGACGTGCTCGTGGGCGCCCGCAAGGAGTGCCCGCTCGTGGTCGGCCTCGGCGACGGCGAGAGCTTCATCGCGTCGGCGATCCCCGCCTTCATGTCCGAGACGCGCAACGTGCAGCTCGTGCACGACGGCGAGATCGTGGCCGTGACACCGGAGGGCTCGCGCTTCATCTCCCCGGACGGGGCGGCGATCGAGCGCGAGGTCGACAGGGTCGACTGGAACGACGACGAGGCCGAGAAGGGCGGCTACGAGACCTTCACGCTGAAGGAGATCCACGAGCAGCCGGACGCTGTGGCCGAGACGCTCGCCGGCCGGCTCGGCGAGGCGGGCGTGGAGCTCGAGGACATCGGGCTCTCGGACGACTACCTCAGAGGCATCCGGCGGGTGGTGATCGTCGCGGCGGGCACGTCCTACCACGCTGGCCTGGTGGGCCGCTACGCGATCGAGTGGTGGTCGCGCGTGCCCGTGGAGATGGACATCGCCTCGGAGTTCCGCCACCGGAACCCGGTGATCGACGAGCACGACCTCGTGATCGGCATCTCGCAGTCGGGCGAGACGGCCGACACGCTGGCGGCGATGCGGCTGGCCCGCGAGCGCGGCGCCAAGGTGCTGGCCATCACGAACATCCAAGGCAGCCAGGCGACGCGCGACTCGGACGGGGTGCTGTTCACGCGCGCCGGGCTCGAGATCGGCGTGGCCGCCTCGAAGACGTTCGTCGCGCAGGTGGCCGCGATGTACCTGTTCGCGCTGAAGCTCGCGCAGCTGCGCGGTCAGCTCGAGGCCGACGTGGTGGCGAGGCTGTGCGCCGAGCTGCGCGCGATGCCGCACTCGGTGGCGACGGTCGTGGACCGGGTGGACGAGCAGGTGCGCGTGATCGCGGAGCACTGGAAGGACGCGGGCTTCTTCCTCTACCTCGGCCGCCACGTGGGGCTGCCGATCTGCCTGGAGGGCGCGCTCAAGCTGAAGGAGCTCTCGTACATCCCGACCGACGCCTATGCGGCCGGCGAAATGAAGCACGGGCCGATCTCACTGCTCGACGAGCGCACTCCGGTGGTGTGCGTGGCCACGGACTCGCCGGTGCTCGACAAGGTGCTGTCGAACATCGCGGAGGTGCGCGCCCGCGGTGCGCACGTGATCGCCGTCGCGACCGAGGGCACGGGACAGGTGGCCGAGCACGCCGAGGAGGTCGTGGAGGTGCCGCGGACCGACTGGCTCCTCCAACCGCTACTGGCCGTGATCCCGCTCCAGCTCTTGGCCTACTACATCGCGCGCGCCCGCGGGCTGAACATCGACCAGCCGCGCAACCTCGCCAAGACCGTCACCGTCGAGTAGGTTCACGCGCCGATGAGCGGCGTCGGCATCGACCTCCTCGACGTCGGGCGCTTCGAGCGCGCCCTGGAGCGGCGGCCGCGGCTCGCCGAGCGCGTCTTCACGGAAGCCGAGCGCGAGTACGCAGCCGGACGCGCGCGGCCGGCGATGCACCTCGCGGCGCGCTTCTGCGCGAAGGAGGCCGTGGCGAAGGCGCTCGGGCTGACGGGCTGGAGCTTCCGCGACGTGGAGGTCGTGGCCACCGGCGCTGCGCCGGAGGTGCGGCTGAGCGGCACTGTCGCAGCGCGAGCCGCTGAGCTCGGCGGCGAGCTAGCGATCTCCCTGACACACACCGACGACGTGGCCGGCGCCGTGGCGATCCTCACGTGAGCTCGCTCCCCGCCTGGCTCGACCCCGTCTACGAGGCCGCCGAGATGCGAGCGGCCGACACCTGGGCGATCGAGGAGCAGGGCGTGCCGCAGGACGACCTGATGGAGCGTGCGGCGCTCGGCCTCGCGCGGGTGACCGCCGCGACCGCCGGCGACGGGCCGATCCGGATCGTCGTGGGGAAGGGGAACAACGGCGGCGACGGCCGCGTCGCCGCGCGGCTCCTTCAGGAGGACGGCCACGAGGTCGAGCTGATCGACGGCACCGAGCCCTTCGAGGCCGAGCGCCTCGATGGGTCGGGCGCCGTCGTGGACGCGCTGCTCGGCACCGGCTTCGAGGGCGCGCCGCGCGAGCCGGTGGCGTCGGCGATCGCCGCGATCAACGCGCAGGACGCGCCGGTGGTGGCGTGCGACGTGCCGTCCGGGGTGAACGCCTCCACCGGCGAGATCGAGGCCGAGGCCGTCATCGCCCAGGTCACCGCGACCTTCCACGGCTCGAAGGTCGGACTCTACGTCGAGCCCGGGAAGGGTCATGCCGGGAGCATCGAGGTGGTGGAGATCGGCATCCCGCGCGGCGCCCCGGAGCCGCGAGCGGCGGGGCTGATCTCGGAGCGGGTGCTCGGCCTCTATCCGCGCCGCGCGCGGAGCGGCTCGAAGTTCGAGTCCGGCGTGGTCGTGGTCGTGGGCGGCTCCGCTGGGCTCACCGGCGCCCCGACGATGGCCGCGCGCTCGGCCCAGCGGGCGGGGGCGGGCTACGTGCAGGTGGCGGTGCCGGAGCCGGTCCAGCAGGCGGTGGACCTGCGCCTGCTCGAGCAGATGAGCCGCGGGTTGCCGGACGACGGCGGCTTCCACACCCCGGAGGGCGTCGCAGACGTCGAGGAGATGGCCGAGCGCGCCGGGGCGGTGGTGCTGGGCCCCGGCCTCGGCCGCGCCGAGGGCGCGCAGGAATTCGCGCGCGGCGTCGCTGTGGCGGTCGAGGCGCCGCTGCTGGTGGACGCGGACGGGCTGAACGCGCACGCCGGGCGGCTCGAGCTGTTCCGCGAGCGCGAGGCGCCGACGGTGCTGACCCCGCACGAGGCGGAGCTCGGCCGGCTGCTCGAGCTCGAGCCCGGCGAGATCGCGGCCCATCGGGTGGAGCACGTCCGCGAGGCGGCCGAGCGGAGCGGCGCGGTGGTGCTGCTGAAGGGCGACGACACGATCGTCGCGCGGCCGGGCGGCCCGCTGGCGATCAGCCCGGGCGGCACGCCCGCGCTCGCCACGGCGGGCACGGGCGACGTGCTGTCCGGCCTGATCGGCGCCCTGCTGGCCAAGCGGATGGACGCCTTCGAGGCGGCCTCGCTGGGCGCGCTCGCGCACGTGCTGGCCGCTCGGGCGGCCGCGGAGCGCCGCGGAGCCGATCATGTGATGGCCGGCGACGTGATCGAGGCACTGCCGCGCGGCTTGACCTTGGGCGAACGACGGCGGTGAGGGTGGCGATTTCTTCCGACGATCCTGCCTAGGTGTTGGATACCAGCACTTATCCAGGATTGTTGGTGAAGACCAACCCCCTCACCGCTGTAGTTCGGCGAGCGGGGCGTTGGGATAAGGTCGCGACCGTGGCCGAGCGCGTTCGCGAGATCATGGACCCGAACCCGGTGACGGTGGCGCCCGAGGCCTCCGTTCAGGAGGTCGTCGAGGCGCTCCGGAAGCATCAGCTGCCCGGTCTGCCGGTCGTGGACTCGGACGGGCGCTGCGTGGGGATGGTCACCGAGCAGGACCTCGTGCTGCCCGACAACGACGGCGACCTCCACATCCCGCACTACATAAACCTCTTCGGCGGGACGGTCTTCCTCGAGTCGCTCGGCCGCTTCGAGGGGCGCCTTCGCAAGGCGTTCGCGGCGAACGCCGCTGACATGATGACCCGCGATCCCGACACGGTCGACCCGGACACGAGCGTGCGCGACGCCGCCCGGCTCATCCACAGGACGGGCCACAACCGGCTGCCGGTCGTCGAGGACGGCCGGCTCGTGGGCGTCGTCACGCGGGTGGACGTGCTCGGCGCTCTGGCGGCTTGACCACTCGTGCCGTCGCGAACATCGACCTAGGCGCCATCGAGCGCAACTGCCGGCGGCTCCCGAAGCCGCTGTGCGCGGTGGTAAAGGCGAACGCGTACGGGCACGGGATGGTTCCGGTCGCCGAGGCGGCGCTCGCCGGCGGTGCCGCGTGGCTGGCCGTCGCCACGGCGGATGAGGCGGCGGAGCTGCGCGCCGCCGGCATCGAGGCGCGCCTCCTCGTGATGGGCGCGCTCACACGCGACGAGCTCCGTGCCGCGATCGACGCCGACGCCGACGTCGTGGCGTGGACGCAGGACGTTGCCGACGCCGCGCCGCGCGTGCACGTGAAGCTCGACACGGGGATGGGCCGGCTCGGCACGAAGGACCTCGAGCTCGCGCGGCGGCTCGCCGCGCACCCGCATACGGTCGGCTTGATGACCCACTTCGCCACCGCCGACGAGCGGGGCGACAAGTTCTTCCGTGCCCAGCTCGATGCGTTCTGGGAGTTCGCGGACGCCGTGGGAAGCGGGGATCTCATCATTCACGCGGCCAATAGCGCCGCGGCCCTGCGTGACCCCGCGTCGCACCTCGACATGGTGCGCTGCGGCGTGGCGATCTACGGGCTCGACCCGTTCCAGGAGGATCCCGACGCGCATGGCCTCGAGCCGGCTCTGTCGCTGCGCTCGTGGGTGGCATCCGTGCGTCGCCTCGAGCCGGGCGAGAGCGCGGGCTACGGCCGCCGCTGGCGGGCGGAGGAGCCGACCTGGCTCGCCACCGTCCCGATCGGCTACGGCGACGGCTGGCGCCGCGCGCTTACGAACAATGCGGACGTCCTGGTCCGGGGCCGGCGCCACCCGCTCGCCGGAGCGGTCAGCATGGACAACGTGACTGTGGCCCTCGGCTCGGAGACGGACGTGGAGCTGGGCGACGAGGTGGTCCTGATCGGCCGCCAGGGCGACGAGCGGATCCTCGCCGAGGAGGTGGCGCGGCGGCTCGGCACGATCAACTACGAGGTGACCACGGGGCTGCTGCCGCGGGTGAGGCGCGAGCCGGTCCGGTGAGCCGGGCATGGATTGTCGGCGGGGCGCTGCGCGACGAGCTCCTCGGCCGCGAGGTCACCGACATCGACATCGCGGTCGAGGCCGACCCGGAGGCGGCCGCCCGCGAGCTCGCCGCGCAGGTGCGCGGCCCGGTCTTCCGGCTGTCCGAGGCGTTTGGGGCCTGGCGCGTGGTCGACCGGCGCGGCGGGCGGATCTACGACTTCGCGCCGCTCCAGGGCGCCACGATCGAGGACGACCTCCGGACACGGGACTTCACGGTCAACGCGCTGGCGCGCGAGCGGGAGGGGAGTGCCCCGCCCGGGGGCGAGTCCGCGGCCGCCGCGGGCGAGCTGATCGACCCGCTCGGCGGCCGCGCCGACCTCGACTCCCGCACACTCCGGGTGATCGGTCCCGAGGCCTACGAGCGCGACCCGCTGCGCCCGCTGCGGCTGGCTCGCTTCGCGGCCGAGCTCGGCTTCGCGCCCGACCCCGAGACCGCGCGCCTCACGGAGGCCGCCGCCGCGCGCGTGCCGGAGGCGTCGGGCGAGCGCGTCTTCGCCGAGCTGCGCAGGCTGGTGCTCGCCCCGGGCGCGGTCGCGGGCCTCGCGCTCGCGGACCGGCTCGGGCTGCTCCCCGCCGTGCTGCCCGAGCTGTCCGACCTCCACGACGTCGAGCAGAGCCACTTCCACCACAAGGACGTCTACGGCCACACGCTCGAGGTGCTCGAGCGGCTGATCGAGCTGGAGGCCGAGGCCACCGGCGAGCTCCGCGAGGTGCTCGACGAGCCGCTGGCGGACGAGCTCACGCGCGGCGAGGCGCTCCGCTTCGGCGCGCTCCTGCACGACATCGGCAAGCCCGCCACGGCGACCGTGCGCGAGGACGGGCGCGTCACATTCATGGGCCACGACCGCCTGGGCGAGGAGATGGTGCGGCAGATCTGCCGCCGCCTGCGCACGAGCGAGCGACTGAGCCGCTTCCTCGAGGCCGTGACCCGCCACCACCTCGTCCTCGGCTTCCTCGTGCACGATCGGCCGCTCGACCGCCGCGCTGTCTACCGCTACCTGAAGCGCACGTCGCCGGTCGCGGTCGAGGTGACGCTTCTGTCCTGCGCCGACAGGCTCGCGACGCGCGGCAAGAACGCCGAGAGCGCGATCGACGCCCACCTCGAGCTGGCGAAGGAGCTGATGCCGGCGGCGCTCGAGTGGCGGCTCAGCGGACCGCCGCGCCTCCCGCTGCGCGGCGACGAGCTGGCGCGCGAGCTCGGCATCGAGCCCGGGCCCGCGCTCGGCCGGCTGCTGGCCGAGCTGGAGGAAGCCGCATACGCCGGCGAGATCGCCGGACGCGAGGATGCGGTCGAGCTCGGCCGACGGCTCAGCAACAATCCCTAGTCGTGATCGTCGATTGCGCGATCTACGAGGACGGCGTCCGGCGCGACGGCCGCGTCGAGCTCGAGCACGCCTACGACGAGCGCCACCAGGCCGGCAAGTTCGTGTGGATCGGGCTGTACGAGCCGACCGAGGAGGAGTTCGACTCGCTGCGACGCGAGTTCGACCTGCACCCGCTCGCCGTCGAGGACGCCATCCACGCGCACCAGCGGCCGAAGCTCGAGGTCTACGACGACATGGTCTTCCTGGTCCTGAAGACCGCCCGCTACGTCGACCCCACCGAGGTGATCCAGCTCGGCGAGGTGCTGGTGTTCATCGGCGACGATTACGTGATCACCGTGCGTCACGGCGAGGCCAGCTCGCTGGCGCCGGTGCGCGAGGCGCTCGACGCCAGCCCGGAGCGCCTTAGAAAGGGCCCGGGCGCCGTGCTGCACGCGATCCTCGACCGGATCGTCGACGACTACCAGCCCGCGATCGAGGGCCTCGAGAACGACATCGATGAGGTTGAGGAGCAGCTCTTCGCGGGCCAGCGGACGAACCCGGCAGAGCGCATCTACAAGCTCCAGCGCGAGGTGCTCAGCTTCCGCAAGGCGACCGCTCCGCTCGTGGATCCGATCGCGAAGCTCGCCGCCGGGCACTACGGGATGATCCATCCAGAGATCCGCGACTACTTCCGCGACGTGAACGACCACCTGATCCGCGCCCGCGACCAGCTCGACGCGATGCGCGACCTCCTGTCCGGCTCCCTCCAGGCCAACCTCGCCCAGGTCGGCGTACGCCAGAACGAGGACATGCGCCGCATCTCGGCTTGGGTCGCGATCATCGCAGTGCCCACCGCGATCGCCGGCATCTACGGCATGAACTTCGAGCACATGCCCGAGCTGCGCTGGGAGCTCGGCTACCCCGGCGCCGTGCTGGCAATGCTCGTGATCTGCGCTCTCCTGTACCGCTACTTCAAGAAGGTGGGCTGGCTGTAGGCTGCCCGCCCATGCCTGACGACTGCCTCTTCTGCAAGATCGCGGCGGGCGAGCTGCCGGCGGAGATCGTCCAGGAGGACGAGCACACGATCGCGTTCATGGACGTCAACCCGTGGACGCGCGGCCACGCGCTCGTGATCCCGCGCAACCACTCGCGGAATCTCTACGACGCGCCCGACGAGGACCTCGAGCACACGGTCACCGCGGCGAAGCGGCTCGCGCTCAAGATGCGTGACGCCCTGGGCTGCGACGGGATCAACCTCCTGAACTCCTGCGAGGCCGCCGCGTGGCAGACGGTCTTTCATCTGCACATGCACGTGATCCCCCGCTACGACGACGACCCGCTGCGGCTCCCGGGGCAGCCGCGTCAGCCCGAGGAGGGCGAGCTCGCCGAGGTCGCGGCGGAGCTCCGCGGTCGCTGACCACGCGGGGACCTAGCTCCCTTCCGCCGCCCACCGGTGGTAGCGTGGTGCCGTCAGTGTCGGCTGCAGCCGGCGTAGTTGAAACATGCAGGTGCCGTGGTTCGGATTCGCGACGCTGGACCGGCCGGGCACACGCAGGAAGGGGCAACAAGTGCCTACCGGAACCGTCAAGTGGTTCAACGACGAGAAGGGATACGGCTTCATCACTCCGGACGACGGAGACCGTGACCTGTTCGTCCACTACACGGGAATCGACGGTCAGGGCTTCAAGTCGCTCACCGAGAACTCGAAGGTCGAGTACGAGGAGGAGACGGGCGACAAGGGCCCGAAGGCGGTGAACGTTCGCGCCATCTAGGCGCCCGGCCCGCCGTGCCCAAGGAAGAGAAGATCGAGATGGAGGGCGAGATCGTCGAAGCCCTCCCGAACACCATGTTCAAGGTCCAGCTCGACAACGGGCACGAGGTCCTCGGCCACATCTCCGGCAAGATGCGGAGGCACTACATCCGCATCCTGCCGGGCGACAGGGTCAAGATCGAGCTGTCACCGTACGACCTGGATCGCGGGCGGATCACATATCGCTACAAGTAGTCCGCAACACGCAGTCGAAGGCCGTGTTCGTACCCCGGTAATGAAGCGATTCGCGCTGCTCACAGCCGTTTTGGCGGCCGCGCTCGCCGCGCTGGCGCCGCCCGCGTCCGCCCGGATCATCGAACTGGGTGGGACGGCGGACGCCGCCCCGCTCAACTGCCCGCAGCAGGGCGACATCCTCTGCGTCGCGGCGGTGCGCATGACGGGCTACCAGGGACGTGCCTCGGGCGGCCCCAAGAACCCGTTCTACATCCGCCGGGACGGCCATCTGGTGGCGTTCACCGTCCAGATGTCGAAGCCGACGGAAGAGGAGATCAGCTTCTTCAACAGCCACTTCGGGACGCCGGCCCTGGCCCGGATCTCGGTGCTCCGTCGTGGCACCACCCGCAAGACGCGGCTCGACCATCGGCTCATCAGGCAGTCCGACCGCTTCCGGCTCGACCCGTACTTCGGCTCGAAGCCGACGTTCGTCTTCGACGAGCCGATCCCGGTGAAGGAGGGCAACTGGATCGCCCTCACGGTGCCCACTTGGGCGCCGCTCTTGGCGAACCCGATCGCGCGCGAGAACTGGTGGCGCTCGTCGCGCGCCAGCGACAGTTGCGACCCGCCCAACAGCCTCCGCCAGTTCGCGATGGAGGACCTGCGCGAGGTGGCCAAGTTCGGCTGCACCTATCACGGCGCGCGCCTCCTCTACTCGGTCACGTACATCCCGAGCAACCGCATCACGAACGAATCTGCCGGGTAGCGCAAGACCCCCCTTCAACCGGCGGGAACATCGCGCTAGCATCGACGCGATGACCACCGAGGGGTGGATCTTCATGGTTGGCTTCCGCGTCTTCGACGTCGGCCTGCTCGTGATCTGGCTGATCTGGTTCTTCAGGCTGCGCGACGACGACGACGACTCGCGCGGCGACGACGGCGGCGGGGGCGAGGGGCCCGGTCCGCGCGGCGGCCGCAACGGCCCCGGAGGCGGCGGCATCAAGCTGCCGCTGGGCGCCTGGAACCTCGGCCGCGGCCGGGTGCGCGACCACTCCCGCCGGCCCGGCGTGGGGCGGCGGCGCGACCACGAGCCGCGCGTGCCGGCGCCGGCGCGCGTCAGACGCCCGAGCTCACCCGTGCCGACACACCGCGGCTGGTAGCTCAGCCGCAGGCGCCCGGGTTCTCGTTGCAGTACTCCTCGAAGCGCTCTGCCGGGCTGTTGTCGGGCGGAGCCGCGTCGTTCTCCGGGGTGTCGGCCGGCGGCTCGCCCTGGCCCGGCCGCGGGCCCTCGTCCGGAAGCGTCTCCGTGGCCGGGTCCACGGTGGTCGAGGTTGGCGGGGCCGTCTCCGTAGCGGGCGGCGCAGTGGGCGCCGTGGGCACCGCGAGGTCGGGCAGCTCGCGGGTCGTCTTCGCCTGCTCGTCGTCGCCGCCGCAACCCACGAGGGCCGCCGCGAGCAGCAGCGGCAGCAGCCTCGCCCGCGCGGTCAGCGCTCGACGGCCGGCAGCCGCCGGCCGCAGTGCGGACAGTCGTTCAGGTCGTTCTGGACCAGCTGCTCGAGGGAGCATCCGCACGGGCGCAGGTTCTCGACGGCGTAGGGGAGGTCGCTCGGCGAGGGCGCCAGCGGGAGCAGCGCTCCGACGACCTGGAACTCCTCACCCGACTCGTGGTCAACGTAGGTCACGCCCGGCTCCACCTCCCGGACGATCTCGCGGTCCGAGCGGGCGCGCAGGCGGTAATTCTGACGGGCGGGCATCGCGCGGGAAGAATAGCGGCGGGCCATGCGGATCCTGATCTTCCACGGCTACCTGCTCCGGGGCACCGGGAGCAACATCTACAACGCGAACCTCGTCCGGACGCTGGCGGCGCTCGGGCACGAGGTGCACCTGCTCTGCCAGGACCGCGACTGGGAGCCGCCGGAGCGCGTGACCGTCCACATCCCGGATATCGGGCGGGTGCTGCCGGTCTACGTCGCAGACGAGTACGAGGGCTTCGACGCGAAGCCCTACCCCGAGCTCACCGGTGCCGAGCTGGAGCACTACATCGCCGCGAACGTCGAGGCGGTGCGGGGCGTCCCGACGCCGGACGTGGCGCTCGCGAACCATTTGGTGATGGGGCCGGTGATCCTTGCCCGGGCGCTCGCCGGGCGGGCGCCCTACGCCGTGAAGATCCACGGGAGCGCGCTCGAGTACACGGTGCGCCCGAATCCCGAGCGCTTCGTGCCCTACGCGCTCGAGGGGATCCGCGGCGCCGCGGGGGTGCTCGTGGGGTCGCAGCACACGGCCAACTCGCTGTTCGAGGTGCTGGCCGAGGAGCCGTCGCTGCCCGAGCGCACCAGACTCGGGCCGCCGGGGGTGGACGTGCACGAGTTCCGTCCGCGCGAGCCGGACCTGGAGCAGCTGGCGGCGCGGCCGGCCGCCGCCTGGGGCGGCGAGCACGGCTCGGCGGAGGTGCTGCGGCTGATCGACCCGTCGCGCGACCGGATCGTCAGCTACGTCGGGAAGCTGATCGTCTCCAAGGGAGTCGACCTCCTGCTCGCCGCGTGGCCGCTGGTGGTGGCCCGCGTGCCCGACGCCCGCCTGGTCGTCGTCGGCTTCGGCACCTACAAGGACGCGCTCGAGCGCTTCGTCGACGCGCTGCGCCGTGCCGACGTGCCGGCCCTCAGGGAAATCGCGGCGCGCGGCCGGGAGCTGGAGGGCGGCCGGGCGAGCGAGCTGCGCCATCTGGACGCCTTCCTCGACACGATCGACGACGACTGGCTGCGCGCGGCGCCGGCCGCGGCCGAGCGGGTGCACTTCACCGGCCGGCTCGAGCACGACGACCTGCCGCTCCTGCTCCCCGCCTGCGAGGCCCAGGTGATGCCCTCGACGTTCCCGGAGTCGTTCGGGATGGTGGCCGCCGAGGCGGCGGCCTGCGGCGCGCTGCCGCTGTCCGCGAATCACTCCGGGATGGCCGAGGTCATCGCGACCCTCAGGCCGGCGCTTCCCGAGCGCCTGCGGCCGCTGATGGCCTTCGACGTGGGCCCGGGAGCGGTGCGTGAGATCGGCTCGAAGCTGGTCGAGTGGCTTGAACTGCCCCCGCGCGAGCGCGCCGAAGCTCGTGCCGCGCTGGCCGCCGAGGCCGCCCGGCGGTACTCCTGGGAGAGCGTCGCGGAAGGCGTAATCGAGGCTGCGTCCAGCCACCTGACTGGATAGTCTTCCCGCCCCGTGAGCCTCACCCGCAACACGGTCATGGCCGTCCTGACGGCAGTCTGCGCGGCCGCGATCGCGCTTCCGCTGGGCGCCTGCGGCCGCAACGAGCCCGACCTCGAGAACGGCAAGGCGAACTTCGTCGAGAAGTGCGGCTCGTGCCACACGCTGGCCCGAGCCGGCACCGGAGGCACGACCGGCCCGGATCTCGACACCTCCTTCCAGACCGCCCTCGCGGACGGCTTCGACCGGGACACGATCGAGGGCATCGTGCACAGGCAGATCTCGCACCCGAACAAAGAGGGCGTGATGCCCGCGGGGCTCGTGAACGGCGAGGACGCGAAGGACGTGGCCGCCTACGTGGGCTACGCCGCCGACCGCAAGGGCCAGGACGAGGGCGCGCTCGCCTCAGCGGGTCTGGCGCAGGCCAAGACCGGCGAGCAGATCTTCACGGCGGCGGGCTGTGCGGGCTGCCACACGTTCTCACCGGCCGGCTCGAACGGCACCATCGGCCCCAACCTGGACCAGCTCAAGACCCAGGCGGGGAAGCTCGTGCCCGGCAAGTCCGCCGACGAGTACATCCGCGAGTCGATCGAGGATCCCGGCGCCTACCTCGTGAAGGGCTTCCCGAACGCGATGCCCCCCTTCAAGGGCCGGCTGACCGACGAGCAGATCAACGCGCTGATCGACTACCTCCTCCAGAAGGGCGGCTGACCGGCGGCTCAGCGGCCTGGAAGGAGCCTGTCGCGTCCGCGTGGGCGATGCCGGGCCGCTGTGACCGGGCGGAAGTCGCTGCTGCACGGATACGCAACGCCAGGCGCGCCGCCGCGCGGACAAGCACCGCAAAGAAGAAGATCAGAGCGAGGATCGGCAGAGCGAGCAGCATGATCTCGATGACGGCCAGCAGTGCGTGGCCCCAGTCTTCGCGCGCGACGGTGAAGTTGACGATCTCGGCGCGTGCTGACACGGCCGCCTCGGTCCTACTGAAGATGGCCGGGGCGTGCCATGCCACGTACCCCATGAGGCCGACGATGGCCGGCAGCGCCAGGAGCATGTACGCCGCGAAGATTCGCCTCACTCGCGGCCGCAGCGGCGCCGGAGCAGGCCCACCGCGGCCCTTGCCCAGTCGGTGCTTGAGCCTCGGGCCGGCATGCGAGTAGAGATCCGGGATGCCGGTGAGATCGGCGAGCAGCCAGTAGCCATCCAGGCGGATGAACGGAATCAGTTGTCGCGCAACGTCGAGGTCGATGAGGAAGCCAGCGGCCAGGAGGAACGGGTTCCCGGTGGCCGCACCTGCTGCAATGAAAGCAGCTGCCGCGAGGAGGTTGAAATACAGGCCACCGAGGTCGGTCCGAATGCGGGCACGGCGCCCCAGGCGATAGCTCTCGGTGACGTCCGTGTAGAAGATCGGTATGAAGAGATAGACCCCGGCGCCCATGGCGCGCGCCCTCCCGCCCCCATAGCGCAGCGCGGCGGCATGTCCGAACTCATGAAACACGTTCGCGACGATGAGCAGGCCGGCGATCAGCGGCAGCGACAGCGGAGTCGCGACCACCTGCTGGAAGGCGGAACTGGGGTCCCCTTGTAAAAAGAGCCATAGCTGGCTGATACCGATGAGAACCAGGGCGGCGAGGAGCAGCGGCGGGCGATAGAGGTGCTGAAGGAAGCGGCTCACGCTATCGATCGCTCGAGGCCCGAGAACGCGAAGGCGAGCGTTGGCAAGCAGTGGCGAAACCGGGCGCGGGCTCGGCGCCCGCTCCGGGGCGTCGTCGTCCACGATCAGGCCCAGTGGAACGAGCCGGGTCCTGATGATCAGCCCGACGTCCCCGGTCGTGACCTCCCACTGCGTCAATTCGGTCAGTTCGCGAGCGATCTCATCGAGCGTTGTGACACCGTCCGCGAGGTCGACGACCCGATAGAGCAGCTCGCCGACCTGCACGAACTCTCGGCCGCGGCGGACGAGCCACTGCTCTTCCACGAAACCGCTGCCTTGCAGGCGCCCCTCCGGCTCGACGCCCGACGGTCGGCACGGGATGACAGCGCCCATGAGAGGGTCATCCATCCCGTGCCCGAATCCGTCGCTGCTACTGGCTAGCTGTGGCGGTTACTGGGCACACCCGAGGCCCGCCGACGCGACCGCCACCTGGACGCAGATCTCGTTGTCCTCGATGGTGACGACATCATCGACAGCGACCGCGACGCCGACCAGTCCGCCGACGCCGATTGCGCGCGCGAAAAGATTCCGCTCGGGCAGCTCGACGGCCGAGAGACCTTCGATCTCTGCTGTGGTGAGACGTGGCTTGGACATTGAACCCCTCCTTGGGTATCCGTGTTCCGTACCTACGTCGGCTACCCGGAGCATGGGGCCGAAACCTGCGGTCTCTACGTGACGATCGGCACGAGTTCCTCGAGGAGCTCCGGCGTGGCCGCCGCGATCACCCCGTGCCGCTCTCCGTCGAGATCCTCGGTCGCGCCGCCCGCCTCCTTCACCAGCAGGCGGCCCGCCGCCTCGTCCCAGGCCTTCAGGCCGCGCTCGTAGAAGGCGTCCACGCGTCCGGCGGCCACGTACGCGAGATCGAGGGCGGCCGCGCCGGCGCGGCGGATGTCGCGGACCCGGGGGAGGAGGCGCAGCAGGATCTCCGCCTGCTCGGCCCGGCGCGGCGCCTCGTACGAGAAGCCGGTCGCGACCATCGCGCGATCGAGGGCAGGGCAGCGGGTCACCTGGATCGGCACCCCGTTCATGACCGCCCCCTCACCGCGCACCGCGCTGAAGCACTCGCCGTCGACCGGGTTGAAGACCACCCCGGCCGCCACCCCCTCGGCGTCCTCGAGCGCGATGCTCACCGCCCACGTCCGCAGCCCGTAGAGGAAGTTCACGGTCCCGTCGAGGGGGTCGACGATCCAGCGCCGTCCGGACCGGTCGTCCTCGATGCGAGAGCCCTCCTCGCCGACGAGCCCGTCATCGGGCCGCTCGGACGCCAGCAGCTCGCGAATGACGCGCTCGGCCTCGCGATCCGCGTCCGAGACCGGGTCCGTCGGCGTGGACTTCGACGCGAGCCCCTCCGCGGCGTGGCCGAAGTACGACATCAGGACCTCGCCCGCGGCGCGCGCCGCGCGCTCGGCGAGCTCCAGGTCGGCGCTCACTAGAGAGCGCGGATCAGGAAGACGATGCCGACGATCACCGCCATCACGACGGCGACGTAAAGGAGGAACCGGAAGGCCTCCTGCTCCGATCGCAGGGGGTTCAGCATGCGTCTATAGGAGGTAGACCGTCGAGTACACGAAGATCCACATAACGTCGACGAAGTGCCAGTAGATGCCCGGGACCTCGACGCCGCGGTGCTCCTTCGGCGTGAAGTGGCCGCGGAATGCTCGGACCGTGGCCATCGTGAGCAGCGTGAGCCCGACGAAGACGTGCGCGCCGTGGAGGCCAGTGAGCCCGTAGAAGATCGTGCCCTGGGCGTGGTCGTGCGGCGCGAAGCCGAGGTGCACGTACTCGTTCACCTGGATCGTGAGGAACGTGAGTCCGAGCAGGGCGGTGGTGAGGAGGCCGACCCGCAGCGCGTTGCGGTTCTCGTTGCGCGCGCCCTCGAGCGCCCAGTGCATCGTGAAGCTCGACGAGACCAGGATCGCGGTGTTGACGCCCGCGATCAGCTTGGGGAGCTCGTCGCTGCCGATCGGGAACCAGCCGCTGTCCGCCACGACCCGGATGAAGAAGTAGGCCGTGAAGAACGCTCCGAAGAGCATCACCTCGGAGATGATGAAAAGGAGCATTCCGAGGAACTGCGCCTCGACCCGCGAGGAGCGGTTCGCCGCGGGCGGTCCGTGGTGATGGTCGTCGTGCGCGACGTCCGCTGCGATCGAGGCGGACTCCATCAGGTGGGCTCCTCCTCGGCGACCACGTGCTCCACCGGCTTACGAGTCGAGGTCTCCACACGCCCCACAAGGTCGCTGCGCAGCCAGCCGGAGCGCGTCTCGGGGAAGGTCGAGATCACGATGTCGTCCGGCGCGTAGAACTGGAGCGCGTTCTGGATCGCGGTGTAGGGGTCATGGTGCTCGACCTGGCCGACGGCGTGGAGGCCGGCGTCCTCGAGCTCCTTCAGCGTTGCGGCGAGGCGCTCGTGCGGGTCACCCTCGCCGTTTCCGTCGGTCGGCTCCGACTGCGGCGCGATCACGATGAAGCGGCGCGGCTCCTCGCTCGCCTTCTTCTTGAGCGCGTCGAGCAGCGGGCGCGAGGCCATCGTCTGGTTGGCCACCACGAGCGTGCGCTTCACGTCGTCGCGCTCGGCGTCGAGGTCCACGACCACGTGCTCGACGGGACGCCTCGCTGCACGCGCCACGCGGTCCACCAGGCCCTGGCGCAGCCAGCCCGAGCGCGTCTCGGGGTGCGTCGAGATCACGATCTCGTCGTAGTCCTGCTCGCCGAGCGCGTCCATCACCGCCGAGTAGGGGTCGGGGTCCATCACCTCGCCGTCCGCCTCGATTCCCGCCTCGCGCAGCAGCGCGAGCGTCATCTCGAGCCGGTTCTGGGCCGCGTCGCGCACGTGCTCGTCGTAGATCACGTAGCCGTGCTTCGGCTGGTTCTGAGGGCTGATCACGTGCACGTGGACGTCGTCGCCCTGGGCGTGCCTCCTCACGGCGTCGATCAGCGGCTTGCCCGCCACGGTCTCGTTGGCGACGACGAGGACCCGCTTCATTGGTCAACCGGCGGTGGAGCGCCGCCCCCGCCGGCCGGCGCCGGCACGGCGGCCGCGGGCTCCTTCTCCTTGAAGACCGCGTGGACCGCGCCCGGCACGCCGTACTCGTAGGGCCCGCCGACCACGGTCGGCACCTCGTCGAAGTTGAACACCGGCGGCGGCGACGACACCTGCCACTCGATCGAGTGCGCGCGCCACGGGTTGCCCTCCGCTACCGGGCCATGCCGCCACGAGGCGATCATGTTGTAGACGAAGATCAGGAACGAGGCGCCGAAGATGAATGCCGAGATCGAGATGATCGCGTTCCAGGTCGCGAACTGGTCAGCGTAGTCGGCCACCCGCCTCGGCATGCCGTCGATGCCCACGAAGTGCATCGGGCCGAAGGTGAGGTTGAAGAAGACGAACGACAGCCA
>Ga0126312_10000614_pt1 | contig 21802 bp, 22 predicted proteins | sample Plot104A_FD_92537 | JGI IMG/M metagenome (GOLD analysis project Ga0126312, IMG submission 92537) | Serpentine soil microbial communities from UC McLaughlin Reserve, CA, USA - Plot104A | ecosystem: Environmental > Terrestrial > Soil > Grasslands | place: USA: UC McLaughlin Reserve, Lake County...
ACAACAAAACGCACACAACAAAACAGCTCGAGCACAAGCACAAAGTATCATTCAGGCGAAGCACCACAAAATGATGATGATGAAAAAAAAGAAGAAGAAAAAGAAAGAAAGAAAGAAAGAAAGAAAGAAAGAAAAAAAAGAATGGGTGTAGGCGCCGTGTTTCGCTTTCCTGCTGTGCTTGCTATGTGCTGTTGTCCTTTGGCGGCTCGGAGCTCTCATGCTCCACCCTTACCGAAAGTCTGTACCACTTGTTGTTGTGCCTGAAGCTAAAGATCGACCCGTCCCTTATCACGGCTCCCGAGTAGGGCGAGCTTATCTTGTCCACCAGCCTGTTCCGTAACTTGTCGACCTGGTACTCTGCTATCAAAAGGTTGCCGACGATGTTTTCCAGCTCAAAGTCCCTTTCCTCAAGCTCCGAGGCTTTTCTAATCTGCATTCTCGATGTACAGCCTGCCTCCGATCTTGTAGTGGACCTCTTCTATGAAGAGCACTCGGTCTATCACTGGAGATGTCAGGTTTGCGCCGCACACCGGTACCCCTGAAGTTTCTTCTTCTTCGACGAGTATGGTGCTCATATATATCCAGTCTCTAATAATGAGACTCGTCCTAATACGCTTTTATTGTAAATAGTTAACTTTTAGCCCCCAGATCTGGTATTGATTTTTTGCAATACATGAAAGTAGTTCAGGATTTGGCGCCAAATTTGGCTATTTTACGCGCTTCAAGAGTGCTTAAGATGCGCACATTCGGCGCGACTTGTGCGATACGGCGAGACTGGCGATTTTACAACTCGTGTATGCTGAACTTGGACATGCAGCCAGTGCACTCGTATATCTCGTCGCCGACAGGCCCAGACACATTGAACTTGACAATTGTAGTGCACTTGGGACAGCGTCCGTCTACCCTGCGAGTCTTCCTTGCTGGCCGCGCCAGCGTTTTTCTCCTTCTGCTTCCCATTACACCAGCAAAGACACAGCACCGTTTTATAAATCAAATTTCAATCCCACAAGCCCCTCACATTCATACCATCATCATCATCATTTTCTCTGACCCTGGTATAGTAGTATTAGTATATATCTGCCTGACCTTTGTTTTGGGGGAGACAGAGACACACATACACGTATACAGAGATAGATCTATCGATATCGATCGAGTTCTATCGTTGTTCCTTCAAGCCGCTAACAGGCACTACCTGGCGAGACCTTTGGGCAAGATACGTAAAGACAACTCCTATCACCACTGCTGGAATTGCCCAATAGTACGAACTAACCCCGTCAATCACTACGGGCGGCGGCTTTCCATATCCGAACACAGGGTACGTTGAAGGTGGCTGACTGCCTACAACGGCGCCAAAGATAATAAACCCAATCATCAGTGTGAATGCTTGGACGGCAAGAACGCCGAAGATCGTTGTCTTCCATCTCCTTTGATAATTCGATGTTTCTTCTTCTTTGAGTGGACCATTCGATGTTTCTCCCTCTTTGAGTGGACCCGTTTCAGTACTACGCGCACGTCTGTAGTACAACTTTGCAAAGATTTTCGGAGCCAGCCAAAGTCCTGCAGCAAAGGCCACGTGAGCCATCCAGGCCTGGAACCACCATATAAAAGGCGGGAGAGCATCGGTTAAGACCCATACCGGGAAAACCACCCAGTAGAAAACAGTCATAAACGAAGCAAAAACGATAGCATTGAAAAATGTCACTCTTCTAACGAGCAGGTAGTAGGACAAGGAGAATCCCCATCCCTGCAGGATGTGCTGCATCATTCCTGCAGTCAGATTTTGGTAAGTGAAAATGGTGCCTGTACTTCCCGTCAAGCTGGCCCCCCAGTCGAACCAGTGATCCCAAAACGGAACCCCAAAAATAAGATTCATGGGAACCCTGGCCCAATCATAAAGGCTGTAGGCTAGAAGTGCCCATACACCAAAAATGCCTAGGGTTTTAGGCGTAATCCCGCTTTTGCCTGGAAGAAGAGCTGCCAACATGAATGCAACCAAAATGGGGATCAGAGTCGCGTAAAACGTGGCTGCAGAAAGAGGCACTGCTGTGTAGGTAATCCAATGGATAGTCAATGCCAACTGCGGGGTAAAAAAGAAGAGAGCGTAAAGTCCACGAAAGCCTATCCATTGTGTTACTTGATCTTTGACACTGTCACCGTAAGTGCTACTTAATTTCATAGACCTTCTGCTGCCGCCTCCTCCACACTTTCCTGATTACCAGATCTTACATCACGCAGTTCTATACTTTGGCTGTCGCTCCAAGAGAGCTCTCGCTCGTTTCGATCTCCTACAAAGTTAGCAGACATCGACCAGTCCAGTGTGATTGGCGAGGTAAAGCTTGCTGGGTTAATTGATCCAACGTCGCTATGGCAAGAAACATTTACTGTGCTGTTGTCATCCCTATCCACCAGCGGTTGATAGATATACCAAGGTTCACTGCCTGTAGGTTTTGGAAAGGCAGTTTCAAAATGCCGGCAATGAAAAATGATGTTGCCTTGGTAAATCCCTGTTGCTTTGAAGTTAAAATCGTTCACTTCCAATACCAGAGGAAAACCAATCCAATCCAGAAACTTTCTATGCAAAACTCCTGATTCTAGTGAATAGGTGGCCTCTTGTGCTTCGCCTACACTCTCAACTTTTTCGAGGTTGACTACTTGGCTCACCGATGGTTCTATCTTATCAAAAGCGCCAGCATCACGCACATCTATCGTTGGGAATGTCCAAGTGGCGGTCCTTGCGTAGACAAAGATGAACGGTCCTATGTAAATCAAAATCAGAATCACGACACCCGCGACAAGAGGCAACAGCATGTGGCATTACATGCTTTAGTGTCTGATTTTATAAGAAGTGCGATTAATAATTCAGGATATCATTATATGGTTTTTATAATTCATTTCCTTTTCTAGTCTCGAATGTATGGACGTTTGTTAAAATAGATTAAAAGTGGTGAGAAATTAGACGAATGTTATAGTTCCCAAAATTGGAGATTCAATAGAGAGAATCAACATAATGATAATTCTTATATTGCATTGCCGGCTACGACAGGATGTGCTTTTGCCTGAGCGCTGCTCCATAAGGGTAGATGGGCAGGAATGCCAGCTGGCGCCTTCTTATGTCGTGTCCGTGTCGTCGAGTGAAGGCGAATACATGATTGCAGCCGTATGCGAGAACCATCGCGCCATACTCGAAGGCAAGCTTGCTGCCATGCAAAAGGTGGGCAAAGTACGGCAGGGTAGGATAAACTTCCAGCCAGTGAAAATGGTTGTCACCGACTGTGTCATGGGCATGGACGACGACTATATCGACATCGAGCTCAACCGCGGGGTCGAGTCTAATAGAAAGCTCGCCTAGGCGTTCTGTCGAGAAAATTTGTCGAAATTTTTTGCACGATAAAGTTTCGCAGAATGTGACTTTCGCTATTGCATCAATTAGATTGATTACGGTTAATTTTGTCTACTATGCAAACATGAAAGCAATTTAGTTCACTGTAACTAAACCGGTTTATAGAATCTTGTATCGCATTTCTTATTACACAAAATAGCCGTATCAATATGATGAAAACAAAACCCACGGGTTTTGTTGCTTTGATAGGCATAAGCATTATTATTCTCTCCATGACAGCGGTTGTAGGAACTCTTGGGGTTATCGCTTCTATCCCTAACGAAGCGACAGCTCAACAACAGCAGGGAAATCAAGAATTTGACGCAATATTAACAAGTGCAGCTGAAGTCCCTCCTGTTCAAAGTAGTTCTTCAGGATTTTCAGAACTAGGAGTAGTAGCCGGTGGTAACAGCATGGAATATGATATAATTGCTATTAATATTGACAAGGTAACTCAAGCGCACATACATCAGGGAAGTAGCAGCGAAGCGGGTCCTGTTGTAGCAACACTTTTCAATGCATCGACTCCAACTGGACCTGTGAGTGGAGAATTAACAGATGGATTTATTACTTCTGCTAACTTAGAGGGGCCATTACAAGGAAAACAATTGTCAGATCTGATCGCCTTAATGCAGAATGGACAGGCCTACGTTAATGTGCATACTGAGCAAAATCCTGACGGTGAAATAAGAGGAACCATTGCAGCAGATACTGATTAAAGTTAATAATAATCATTGTCGCTTGCTCACCTATTTTTTGGTACTGATTTTTGTTACTGAATTTTTTATTAATCTAGTCATCATCAAAACCACTCTCGATATTTCACAATCTATGAAAGAAGGAAGAAGAAAGATGTACACCGGATCTCCAGTTAGAGTTCTACTATGGAATAATCGTATGGCTACTACCAATAACGCAACAGAAATACCAAGGTACCTTACACACGGTAAGAAAAAGGCAACAACAACAACCAACGAATGGTCGCCTCATATCACGTAATCATAATGCACGTTCCCCGGTTTCCTTGCTTCCTATATCATCACAAGCCTCAGGAATATCTTTTACAAAGAAAGACTTTTTGCCATCAGAAGATGAACAAGTGCTTAGCGAACGGATTTTACGTCGTCAACGATTATTTCTTTTGCCGCAGAACCGGGGACAAATACCTCCACTTTGGTTCTTGATTCAAACTCTGGAGCTATACCTTTTTCCGATTCTGTACACTCCTCTCATATGAAACAACTTCCTTTAGTTCATGTTGAGCACGACCACCACGTCCACTGACATTATAGTGGGAAAGATCTCACCAACTTTGTGTTCGTAAAGAACCTGGTTTTTACTTCTGAAAGTCTTGTGTTTGGAATTCTGATATTTTTTATCTCTTTCATCAAAGTGCCAGAGAAAATTCTTTTTTAACAGCCATGATGGATTTTATACTGGTTTTTTAAAACCTGTGATTCTATGTCGTCTTGGATCTCTCAGGTTTCGTCGAACGCATCATCTAGCTATATATAGCATCAGACAGAATTTAGCATTTTCTACCTGATGCTTTTAGACAAAACTTGGCTAGGGCTTTTTATCACTGCTACTACTACTACCACCACCACCACCGCTACCGCTGCCGCCATCATTATCTTTGTCAACAACATTATCATTATCCTTCTTGTCGTCATCATCATCCTCATTCTTGGGGTCTTCAAGCGCCCAGGGCGCCCACCTCCCTATTATCTTGGCCCAGTCGATCCTGAGCGAATAATAGACTACTATCCCGAGCGCTGCAACGCTGGCAATCGCAACTATAATGAGCGTCGTAAAGTCTGTGGTTTCTCCAAGAATGCTCTCGACAAACGGCCTGCCAAGATAGAACGAGCTCCACACTATAACCTCGTTCATGAGAACTTTGCCGGCAAATGTGGCAGCAGCAAATTTCCACGGGTTGTACTTGGCAAGCCCAAGTGGGATGTAAACGATGTCGTCCGGTATCGGCGTGAGGGCGGCGATAAAAGCCCCGAACCAGCCATATCTGCTCAGCAGGTTTTGCAGTGGGCGCATTCTCTGCTTTGTCTGGTCGCTCAGGATCTTCCGACCATAGTAGCTGATGAAAAAGATTATCGTCTTTGCAGCTACTATGCCTGCTGCGCTGACAATGGCAATTATGTGAGGATTGAAGTTTGGGTTAAACGAGGCAGTTATCAGAACAGGAAAGTATGGGACCGGCACAAATGGGATGAGGCTGAAAACAAAGCTGATCACCAAGATGCCAAGGTATCCGAGTTCTGGGTCAAATGGAAACAAGTCCTCAATGCTGACCAATTGCTAAACTCTCTTCTTCTTCTTCTTATTCTTAGTATGCCCTTGCAAACATTGCAACCTTCATTGATTCTTGCCCGCAGTAAATGCATTTTGCTGGCCTGTCCTTCTGGTCAAACGGTATGGCCCGGATGTCAGCGCCGGTTTCGTCTTTTATCTTCTCCTCGCATTCCTGCCTCCCACACCAGCCGGCAAGAACAAATCCACCCTTGCCCTCGATTGTCGACTTGAACTCGTCATAGTTGGCCGGCCATGAGATCCGTTCATTAAGCAGCTGTCTCGCCCTTGCAAGCAGGCTGTCCTGTATCTGCTCAAGGAGCGAGCGAGTAGTTTCCACCAGCTTGCTGCTGCGGTCGGATTGCATCTTCTCCTTTGTGTCGCGCCTCACAAACTCTGCCTGCCCCTTCTCGATATCCCGGGAGCCTATGTTTATCCTGAGGGGCACGCCCTTCATCTCCCACTCGTTAAACTTCCAGCCCGAAGTGTACTCGTCGCGGCCGTCCATGTAGGCGCGAATGCTGGCCTGCTTGAGCTCGGCCTCCATCCTGGCGGCGTGGTCCTTGACAGGCTTGGCGTCCTTGTCCTTGAATATAGGCACTATCACTACTTGGATTGGCGCGACCCGGGGCGGCAGCACCAGCCCCTTGTCATCGCCGTGAACCATAATGAGCGCGCCTATCAGGCGCCACGACACTCCCCACGAGGTCTGCCAAGCAAAGTGCTCCTTCGTGTCCTTTCCAAGGTACTTGATCTCGAAGGGCTTTGAAAAGTTCTGCGCAAGATGGTGAGAGGTGCCCATCTGGAGCGCCCTGCCGTCCGCCATCATGCCTTCAAGCGTGGTGGTGTACTTTGCGCCGACGAATTTCTCCCGGTCGCTCTTGAAGCCGGTTACCACGGGAACCGCAAGGTAATCCTCTATCAAGTGCTTGTAAATGTCAAGTATCGTCATGACTTCTTGCTCTGCTTCTTCCTCTGTGGCGTGGACAGTATGGCCTTCCTGCCAGAGGAATTCAGAAGTGCGGATGAAGGGCTTTGTCGCCTTTATCTCTGCGCGCAAAGCGGTGTTCCAGAAGTTGATCTTTAAGGGCAAATCACGGTAGCTGGTTATCCACTTGGCAAATATCGAGTACGCAAGCGTTTCAGAAGTCGGCCGCAGCGCCAGTTTTTCGCTGATGTCATTGTTGCCGGCCTTTGTAACCCAGAACACCTCAGGAGTGAACCCTGCAAAGTGACCCTCTTCCTTTGAAAGGAGGCTCTCAGGTATCAGCACGGGCAGAAAGCCGTTCTGGTGGCCTGTCTCCTTGAACTTTTTGTCAAGTATGTCACGTATCGACTCCCATATGGCATAGCCGTAGGGCCGCAAAACGATAAAGCCCTTGACGGGCGCGTAGTCGGCAAGGCCAGCTTTGAGGACTGCCTGGGTGTACCACTCGCTAAAATCCTCGCTTTTCTTGACAGTGATGCCGACTGCCGCTTCTTTTGATGGTTGCGAACTCACAATCAAGCATTGGCAGAACGTATAGCATTTATGAAGTTTATTGTACGAATAATGGCAGGCAGCCGTTTGTAGAAAGATCGCCCCCTTTCGCTGGCCCTTCGACAGCTTTTCAAAATCCTTCTGGTAGTATAGCTGCAGAACCCTCCCCTGACTGGAATTGCAGGCCTTCTGCAGCGCCTCCAAAAGCTGGGCTATCCTGTCAATCATACAAAACACGCCCATGTCAGCCATTATGGCCACCCAACTCTTTCCGGAGAAGACTGCCGCATGCGCAATCACAGCCTATTGAACAGCAGTTCGTTTTCATACTGCGGGTGCAGGTACATCATCATCTTGTACGAGTCCATCAGCAGCGGCAGTAGTAGCAGCAGAAGAAGAAGAAGAAGAAAACCTTGGCTTTCGCGCATCTTTGCGTTGATCCTGCTCTTGCTCAGGACTTCCCTAACACCGTCACGGTCGCCTTGTAGTAGGGAAGGAGTATGACGACTTCGTTGTTCTCAAGCCGCCTCTTGGCGTACTGAGAATACACATCCTTCTAAAGCCGACCATGCAGGGGTAATCGACGGCATAGTGCTCATCGGCGATTGAATCCACAGCAGTTCAACAATATCAGCTACGTTCTTGGCCACCTCCTTCCTCGCTTTTTAAAAAACGCAGCCATTACTTTTGCAGGTATATATATTATGGCGCAGCAAGCCGACATGCAAAAGCGGCTGGAATACATGAATCAGGTCGTCCAGAATTCCAGCCTCAATGCCCAGTGCATCTTGGGCAATAATAAACGAGAACTACAGAATATATTCATTCCTGCAGACCAAGATAATTCATCATTCATCTGTACCCAAGGGACGTGGCCGAGGAATCAGCGACCTCGCGGCCGTCGTCATGCACCACCAAGTAATGGCTGAGACCTACTACCAATCAATGCTCGAAAGGCACAATCTTGCTGCTGAATTGCAGGCTTGCTTGGGCTTAGAGCGGCTCGCCCTTGCAGTAGACCTGTCCGGTGATCCTGCTATGGTAGTTCCTGCAGACGTAGCACTGGATAAACGCGACTTCCTTTTTCAGCACGGGACAGTCCACGGCCTCCAGTTTCATGCGCTTTATCATCTTGGGGCTAGCGCCTTTCAGCTTCAGCTTGCCCTTTTCATCCATCATACCGACGCTCTGGAGCTCTGCCTTCGCCTCGTCGGTAAGCTTGATCGACTTTTCTACCTGCTTGACTGGAACCAGATGCTTGATGCCTTCTGGAAGATCACTCATCTCTATTGGATTTGCTCGTAGCTCTGCTATATGACCCTTTGGGAGTTACGCAAAGTCGGTGATCCGGGTCTGGCTCTTGGCACTGCGCCACAGCCTGCTCTTGCGTGCGATTTCCTGCCTTGACAAGGACATGCTTGCAGACGCGTGAGCCAGCGCGCTGTCGAAGGTCTCGAATTTTGCCGGAGGCTTTTTCAGGGCTTCCCTCACCCCTTCCCTTATCTGCCAGACGCCCACAGGCATGACGTACTCCGGGTGGATTTCGCGAAGCACGAGCGCTGCTGCCTTTCGCCGCCGGCGCGACAGGTGCTCTGCAACTGCAAGGCGAGCGGCAAAATACGCGCCAGCAATTGAAGGGTAGTGGTCAAGCCCCCTTGCGTCTTCATAGTCGGAGCCGGTAGCGATGTGGCCCCTGTTTGTAAACCACGACTCTATCATTTCAAAGCTCCACACGTCGTCAGGCACAAGTATCACAGAGTAGTTGTTGGCAAGGTGTGAATACTGCATCGCTTCAAACAGGTCTATCGCTTGATTAATTTCGTTCTCCTTGACCAGCCTGCCTGAAATGACGTCATCCGTAGCTGAAATGCTCCAGCGCGTCGGCACCAGCTTGCGGTTCTTTTTCAATCCGAGCATCCCCACGCTGAGCACCCTCTGTACGCTGCTCGTCTCCACGCCGCGTGTGTACAGCTCCATGATTGCGTCGGCCGCGCGCAAATCGGTGTCATAATGCGCCGACTCGATGCGCTGGTCCGCGGAAAGCGACGACGCCCTGAAGGTTTTTATCGGCGCCGCCGGCCCAAATGGCGCAGCCTCGGCGTTGAGCCTGAGCTCTTTTTCCAGCTCGGCGTCTGCAAGCAGCCTCTTTTCAAAGCTGGCCTCGCTATCGGCGGGCCGCTCCGACATGGCAAGCTCCTGTAGGCTCTCTAGGTACCGGCCCGAAGTGTCGTTCACCTTCAGGCTGGCGACTCCCCTTACAAGCGACAACCGGTAATTCGCTATTTCTTCAAGGCTCTTGCCGGCCCAAAGCTCTGTCCTGTCATAAATCGCAGTGTCGCCATGCAGCGGCGGGATCATTGGCCCGACCCTCACTTTTGGGTAGCCGTACCTACCGACAAACACGGACGGAGGGCTTGAGCCGTCTATGCTGTCAACCGAAAGCTTGGCAGAGTTTTCCTTGAGGAACCGGATCCAATTCTGCTCAAGCCTCCTCTTTATGTCGGCCGGAGAAGACACAATAGTTACAATTGCGAGATGTAGCATTTATAGCATCATTAGCAACCTAGAAGTATGTAGCATTTACATAGCAGATTACGCCCTCATAGCAATAGTCGGCCGTCAGTAAGAAAGTTAGAAGCAAGCGTGTCCGGGTAGGTGTCTACAGCCATCTTTTCGATATGAAGCTGGATGTGGCTCTCAAGGGTCAGCCACCATATCTGAAAGACCATCTCAAACAGTGTGTCTCTCAAGAAAATGCCTTGACTATTTGCGACTACATTCTAGCGTATCAAGTAGAAGCCAGTAGCCTGTCTGATCACCATAAGACGAATGTCTTTTTGACCTTGAAGAAACTAACTACTCTGCATCAAAACCAGCCTTTCCGGGACATGACCAAACAGGAAATTATTGCATACTTGGATACTCATAGAAAGTCTGAACAAAAAGACCCGGAGCACAAGTGGAAAGCTGCTACCTACAACCACTATCTGACAGCGCTTATCAGATTCTATCGCCGGCTGAAATATCCCAATTTAGAGCAGCTATCAGACTCAAGCACACCAAACTGGAACAGGTACGTGATATTGTGCCTATCAAAAGCGGCTCGAAGAATCCAGCTATGTTTTGCTCTATTCTTGCACCGCTTGGTCCGAAGGTTTGCAAGCTCTGTCACGAACTTGTAATAGTTTGGATTGAGCTTGATACCGTATCATATTGTTATTGTTGTCTTGGCTGGCAAGACAATGCTAAGATATCAGAAGCTCGAGAATGAATGAGAAGCCTCAAATAATGTTGCTGCGTATATATCAATCATGAAAGCGAATTCAGAAATATTATTCAATCATCGCAGGAAAGGTGAGCAGTGATGGTTGAAGTAAGCACGATTATTGCGATCGTAATAACTGCAATTACCATCGCGGCCATTGGATTCTTCATATACAACCGCAGGTTTCGAGGCAGGGGGAGACCTTTTTTCAGATCACGCTCAAGACCATACGGAAGAACGACTCCAGAGGGAGAACCACTCGAAGGGTACGATCAAGGAAGGAAAATAGGCTCATTCGCTAGAATAGCAATACCAGTCATAATAGGAATCATCGTGCTCGTAGTAGTGCTGTCAGCTAGCATAAAAATAGTGGAAGCCGGGCATAGGGGAGTTCTGCTAAACTTTGGAGCAGTTGATACCTCAGTATCACTAAACGAAGGTATACATTTCGTTACGCCATTCCGTGATAACGTAATTCCCCTCGAAGTTAGAACACAAAAAATTGTCGAGAGCGCAGCCTCTCAATCCAAAGACCTGCAGGATGTCCGCACAGAGGTTGCATTGAACTATCATGTAAGTCCTGACAACGCCCAAATACTGTACCAGCAATTGGGGTTTGAATATGCAGCTAGAGTTATCAGCCCATCCATCCAGGAATCGGTGAAGCAGGTCACTGCAAGGTTCAACGCAGAAGAGCTTATCACAAAGAGAGAGACCGTAAAAGCAGAAATTGAGCAGCAGATAAAGCAGAGGCTGGCAGATTATAATGTCTTGGTGGAAACTATTTCTATCACCGACTTCAAGTTCTCAGAGCAATTTACTCGTGCTGTCGAGGCCAAGGTAGAGGCTGAGCAGAGGGCGCTTCAGGCCAACAACGAGCTCAGGAGGATACAGATTGAAGCCCAGCAGGCAGAAGCAAAAGCCCTTGGCGAGCAAAAGGCAAACGTCGCCCACGCAGAAGGGGTAAGACAGGCAAACATCCTGCAGGCGCAGGGCGAATCGGAGGCCATAAAGATAATTGACCAGCAGCTGCGTAACAACCCGCGTTATCTAGAATGGCTCAAGACGCAGCAGTGGGATGGAGTCCTGCCACTTGTGACAGGAGGCGACGGAGCAACGCCTTTTATTGAAATCCCATCTGAGGACTCTGTCCAAGCCGCAACTATCAATCCCTCAGGAAATTCAACAAGTACTGGAAATGCAACTCAAGCTCCATAGGAGATTGTTGTCAGCAACTCCTTCTTTTTTTACACAGATTTGACAGAACCGAAAAAACGAGACAATAATAGGAAGAACGCCCTATAATATAGTCATGAGTGAATTTGCTTTCATTAGGTTTTTGAGCAATGGCCTTCTCACAGAAGAAGAGCGTAAAGATAAAAACGACATTATCCAGCTAACCGAAGACGTGCTTCATGCTCAGGGACTGGAATGCGATGCCTCAATTGCCAAGGTGTCAGCGGATCAACTGAAAGACATACTAGAACAGGTAAGAGTGCTAAGAAAGAAAAAGGTAAGAGAAAAAGAGGCAAGAGAGGAAGAGCAAAGTGTGCAAAGTTACATCCGGTAAGGTGTTGTCGTAAAGTGGTAGAGGTTCTATAAAATGGATTTTACACAGCGCTGGCTTGTAATGATCGCAATTGCGACAATTATGTTTGCCATTGCATTGCTTATCTTACGAATCAATATCAGGTCGCTCCTTATCTTTTTTGTAATTGGCATATCTGCTGTTACTTTGTGGATGGTTGTTGATGCAAGATTTTTTGCGCCCCAGACCAAGAGGAGTGGCAATGCAAAGAGCCAGCCCTGCACCTGTCCCGTATGTAATCATGACTCCGAAGAATTGTGCTTCCGGAACAGATGTGCATGTTGTTTGATTACAAAAAACGACAAGGTGGTAGGACACTCAGGCAGTGCCCTGCAATAGTGAACTGGTATCAAACGGCTGGCTGCTTCGAGAGAAAGTTGATAGGGTTGCTCATCAACTGAAGACTTCACAAAGCCTAGTAGAGTGCATCCTTTAGGATCGATATCGCTGCTACACGATGATCGATAACAAAGGAATTAAGCTGACACTTATCGAATATCTCCAATATTCTGAATCTTTTTTCAGCGAATATAAACCGTACAAGACCAAAGGTTAATAGCATTAGCAGATCACCCATGAATTCGCTATTGGCTCATAGTAGCAGTGGAGGAGATTTCAAGAGAGATGGACCCAATTGACAAGACTGTTCTCACTGCACTTTATTCGAGCATGCTCGACCCTTCGATCTCTGCGTACGATAGGTTGAAGGCCAAGCTACCAGTAAGCCAAGAGTTCTTTAATTCAAGAATATCTGCGCTTGCCAAGATGAGCTTTGTCGAAAAGGACGACTCGACAAAGCTGACGTTTATCGGGCGCGACGCGCTCAAGGTGGTGCTCGTCGGCGGCGTGTTCGATCTTATCCATCCAGGGCATATCCACACGCTCAAGGCCGCAAAATCGGAAGGCGACGTGCTCGTGGTTATTGTCGCAAGGCAGTCGACTGCACAAAAGATCAAGAAGGACAGAAAAATCTATCATGACGAGAGCCAGCGAAAGGAGCTGGTCGCTTCCCTCAATTTTGTCGACTTGGTGCTGATTGGCAGGGCAGGCACACTTTATGACACAGTCGAGTACGTCAAGCCAAATGTCATTGCGCTTGGCTACGACCAGGCGCACAGCGAAAAGGACGTCGCCGAGAACTGCAAAAAGCGCAACCTGAACGTGCATGTAATAAGGTTGCCGACTCCAATCCCCGGCTCTAAGAGCAGCAAGATGAAAGAAGAGCTAGGCGACTCTATCTACGGCATCTGAGCAGGAGCAAGCTGCACCTGCACCTTTATCCTGTCGCCGTTCTTGATGCCCGCCGCCTGCTTGATAGACACCGGCGCTATCACTTCAAGCATGCTATCGTCATAGTGCGTCCGCTCAAGCACAAGGACGGCGGCGTTGGCTACCGCCCCGTCGTTTATTATTGCCCTGTAGCACTTGACCCAGCCGTACGTGCGTGTGCTGTCACTGAAACCATCGACAAATATTGACGGGTGCCTCCCAAGCTCGCGCCGGGCGTTCATGTATAGCTGGTCGACCAGCCGGACGTTGAGCGTTCCGGGGTACGGCTCGTAGCCGAGCTTGTCTTTGAACTGCCGTCTGTATCCTTCAAGCGACATGTAGTATGCACCCTCGCCCATGCCCGAGACGACGCTTCCTTCAAAATCAATTGCTGCCGGCGACGACTCGAGTGCCGCGTGCAGTGACGAAAATAGGTTCTGGATTTCGGTATGGCCCTTGTCAGTGACCCTCACTGCAAACTTTTGGCCGCGCCTGATCCGTTCGATGTAGCCTGAATTTTCAAGTTCCAGCAAATGCTTCGACGCGGCCTGTTGCGACCGGCTTATGCTTTTACCAAGCTCCGCGGTCGTGACTTCGACAAAATTGTGGCGGGCCCCCTTTGACAGGAGCTCCACTATCGTTAGTATGTGCTGCAGCTTGATGTCGGCGGTGGTCGGCATTATCCTCCGCTACTACTAGTTGTTTATCCCGATGTCGCCGAAGGTCCTGACGCGGATGTCTGCCGGCTTTTTCAGCTCTGCCGTCCTGTGCCCAATGATATACTCTATTCCCACCCTGTCTGCTGCGTCGACGAGCCTCTGGGTGACGATCCCGTCCAGCACCAGCAGTTTTCCGCCTTCAGCGCTGTCAAGCCTCTTGATGACTTCGGAGACCGGCACTTTGAGGAGCTGGTTCAGCGAGCCGTCCAGCACTACCGCCTCGAGCGTTTCATTTATCTGTGGGTAGACGTCCCGGACGGCTGAGACTATCTCTGGGGCGTCTTCTACTATCACTTCTTTTGACGGCTGGGCTGGTTGTGGTGGTGGCGGGGGCGGAGCGCGGTACTCTTCGCGTGGCTCGCGTTCTCTTCGCGAGTGCGAATGCCTCCTATCCTGAGCGTGTTCCTGCCTCATCTGCGGCGCGGCAGCTTCGATTAAAAAGGCATCCTTTAGAATTTCGGATATCTCTAGCGGCGTGCATTCCTCGACCTCTTTGCCCGGCGGAGCCCTCAGCACCTTGTCTATCTTGACTACGCCATGAAGCTCTTTGAGTATCAGGTCGCCGGCCCTATCGCCGTCAAGGAACGCAACCACTTTTTTGCCTTCGGTGAGCTTTGTCACGGTCTCGTCGATTCTGGCGCCCTCGATGGCAATGGCGTTGTCAAAGCCTGCGCGGAGCAGGTTTATGACGTCTGCCCTGCCCTCGACCAGTATTATCCAGTCAGAGTCAAAAACGCCTGTCCCGCACGCCAGCTGTGCCTTGCCAAAGCTGGTGAGCTTGCCCGGCTTGCTGGCGTCATAGACGTCCTTGAGCATCTCCTCGCCTTCGCTTATCGTCCTCGTGGCCCAATCCTGCACTATCTTTTTGGCGCGGTCGACGATGATCTTCTTCTTTATCGCACGTATGTCGTCGATCCCCATCAAGTTGAACTTGGCCTGAAACGGCCCAACCTTGTCGATGCTCTCAATGGCCGCGGCAATGAGCGCTGCGGTAGAGATGTCAGTGCTCATGGGTATCAGGGCGTCTCCCTTTGCCATGTTACCCTTTGTGTCCACGTTGACTTCGATCCTTCCAACCTTGGAGACTTTTTGCAGCTCGTTCAGGTTCATTTCCGGTCCGAGGAGGCCTTCGGTCTGCCCAAAAATAGCACCGATAATATCGGCCTTCTCGACTAAACCATCAACTTCAAATTTTAACTTAACATGATATTTTACAATACCTGTGCTAGGCAATTTTTTCATAACCTCGTAGTTTGGTTGCTATATAACAAAGTTTTCTTCGCTCGAATATAAGTGCTATGTCCGCTTCAAGAGTTCGCCAATTGGCTTATCAATCACATCATGTGTAAAAGTACAGATCTTTGCGACTGCCAGTGATCCCCGAGAGATGAGGAGCATATGTTGCCAAGTCCTCGACGTGGCGCACCTTGCCATTTGTTATCCTTGCCAACGTCTTTTTGTAGAACAGGCTGACGTTATGCCTGCGGGACTGAAGCTGCGAAGCGAGTCTGCTTGTCAGGTACTTGCCCGTCCTGTCCATGTCAAGAAGCAGGATTATCTTTTTCCGCTCGCTATCGTGGCTGTCCAAGAAATCAGCGATCCCCTTAAAGTGATGGAAGACTGCAGGGTTGCCTGTGAATCCTACCCGGGCAAGCGCTTCTGCATCACGCCTGCCCTCGACCACGATTACAGAGCCTCTCTCAAATTCTTCGTTGAGCATGCCGACAAAGCTTCTCAGCCGCTCGACGGTCTGGTCGTTAACGTTGAATTGGTAGCCCATCGGCCGGTTGTTATGTAGCTCTTGCGAGATTTAACATTTTTGTCTCTCAACATAATAAATACACCGCACGATCTCTCATATGCCATGCAATTGGCGCGCAAGATACTGTCTGTGCAAAACACCGAGTGTGAAACCCTGGGCTCGCTGGAAAACATGTTCAGGTCAGACAGCTTTCAGATCGAGAACATCAACGCGCAAAAGGATCATGTGCCGGCAAGCGCAAAAGACTACTCTGCGGTAGTCATACTTGGCGGCCCAATGGCAGTCTATGACAACCTGCCATATTTGCAAAAGGAGCAGGATCTCATCAGAGACGCGATAAAAAATGACACACCGGTCCTCGGCGTATGCCTCGGATCACAACTCATCGCGCAGGCTGCCGGTGGGCGCGTCTACAAGGGCAAAAAGAAAGAGATAGGATGGCAGAGCGTTTACGTGACGCCAGCCAGCAGCAATGACATTTTCAGAGGCATAACCGACAAGACAATCAAGGTGTTCCAGTGGCATGGCGACACATACGACCTATCTCTCAATGCAAAAATTCTTGCATACTCTGATCTTTACCCCCAGGCTTTCAGGATCGGCTCGGCTGTCGGCATCCAGTTCCACCTTGAAGTCGACAAGAGCCTGATAGAGCGGTGGATACAGGAGTACAGCGCCGAAGTGAGCGCGGAAAAGATAAGGCCAGAAAGCATAATGCCAGCAGCAGGCGACATTGAAGAACTCTCTGCCAGATGCAGACAGGTATACAGAAACTTTTCCAAGGTGCTAAGTTGAGTATTGATTGTAGTTGTCCGGCTTTAGGTAACTATAAAAGAAGCTGAACAGGTTTTTTGTCTCGATACAAATGGCTAATGAGGAGGTCCAAAAGATCTTTAATGACGTTTTTTCAATCAACGAAAAAGTAATCACAGAAGAACTCGCTAAAAAGATTTTGACTGAATATGGTGTCAAGGTGCCCAAGTACGCGCTGGTAAAAAGCGCGGACGAGGCTGAAAAGAAGGCGCGGGAAGTAGGCTTTCCACTTGTCGCCAAGATAGTCTCGCCTCAGATACTTCACAAGACGGACGTCAACGGTGTCAAGGTCAGCCTGAACTCCGAAGCTGCCGTAAAGGAGACGTTTAACGACATGCACGGCAGGCTGAGCAAACAGTACAATGTCAAGGGAGTGCTTCTTGAAAAGATGGCTGCGCCGGGCGCAGAGCTCATCGTGGGCCTGCAGAACGACTCGCAGTTTGGACCTATCATAATGGTCGGCATCGGCGGCATCTATACCGAAGTTTTCAAGGACGTTGCTTTTCGGGTTCTACCGATAACAAAGGAAGACGCTGTGAGCATGATGGAGGACCTGAAGGGCAAGCAGATACTGAAGGGCTTCCGCGGTGCCCCGCCAGTAAGCATGGACGCCCTTGCAAACGCACTTGTTAGCATTGGCAATCTCGGAACCGACATGGCGCCGTACTATGAGAGCATCGACTTTAACCCGGTGATATTCTACGAAAAAGACTATGTCGTTGTGGACGCCAAGATCCTGCTCAGGGACAATCCCGACCTGCAGGTAATATCAAAGGCGCAGCCGGACTCAGAGTTCATGGATCTCTTTTTTAACGCCAAGTCGGTGGTGCTCGTCGGCGCGTCGCCGGAGGCCGGCAAGATAGGCAACTCGGTCCTTGAAAGTCTGGTAAAGCACGAGTACAAGGGCAAGGTGTACCCCGTCAACGCAAAGGGCTATCCAGAAATAATGGGCATCAAGGCGTACAAGAGCCTTGAGGAGATACCCGACAAGGTTGACATTGCCGTCGTCACGGTGGACCTGAAGTTCGTGCCCGACCTGCTCAAGGCGGCTTCAAAGAAGGGCATCCACAACTTTGTTGTGATCTCCGGCGGAGGCAAGGAGCTTGGAGGCGAGCGCGCTGCTATTGAAGCGCAGGTAAAAGAGCTGTCAAAGCAGCTGAGAATAAGGATAATCGGCCCCAACTGCATCGGTATGTTTAACGGCGCAAACCGCCTTGACTGCGCGTTCCAGGGACACGCAAGGATGGTACGCCCCAAGAATGGCGACGTGGCGTTCCTGTCGCAGAGCGGGACTGTCGGCATTGCGTTCATGGAAAGCTCTGACTCGTTTGGCATGAGCAAAATGATCTCGTATGGCAACAGGTCTGATGTCGACGAGGCAGACATGATATGGTATCTATCTGAGGATCCACAGACCAAGGTCATTGGCCTGTACGTGGAGGGTCTCGGCGACGGCCGCAAGTTCATGAACACTGCGAAGAGCGTAATCAAGGAGCGCAGCAAGCCCATCGTAGTGTTCAAGAACGGCAGGAGCGCAAGAGGAGCCAAGCAGGCCGTGTCGCACACTGGTTCTCTTGGCGGCTCGTACGGCGTGGTCAAGGGCGCGTTCGACCAGGCAGGCATCATTTCAGTAGACAATTATGAAGAGCTGACGGCAGCGCTCAAGGCGCTCACGTGGCAGCCGGTGCCCTCAGGAGGCAGAGTGGCGATGGTCACAAACGGCGCCGGTCCCATAATTGCGGCAATTGACAACTTTGAGAGGCTGGGCCTGCAGGTGGCAGAGCTGAGCGACCAGAGCAAAAAATCGCTCAAGGACCACTACCCGCCGACTTATGTCATCGGCAACCCCTGCGACATCACCGGCTCTGCAAACGCGGACGACTATCGCTTTGCAATTCAGACATTCATTGACGACCCAAGCGTCGACATCGTCATGCCGTGGTTCGTCTTCCAAGACGACCCACTTGAAGAAACCATAGTAGACGTGCTGGCGTCGTTCCAGAAGCAAAGGAAAAAACCGATACTGGTTGGCGCGATGGGCGGCCCGTTCACGAAAAAGATATCGCAGCGCATCGAAGACGCAAACGTGCCTGTCTACCATTCTGTCGGAGAGTGGGTGACGGCGGCAGGCGCGCTGGCAAAATGGTCAAGGGTAAAAGGCAGGGCAACAAAGTAGAGTAGGAAGCCCTTTTCCCTTTTGATTTAAATTAGCTTGCTGCGCCACCGGCATTGTTGGAAAATCCAGCACTCGGGACGCGCCGGGCTTTTGGGTTCCTTTTCATATGCGTATCAATAGCCGTCGGCACAGCTTCAGTCATTAGCGAGATTGCGTACCTTAACAGCTCGCCATTCTATTACTATGCCATCATATGGCTTGGCATCTTTGGCGCGGTGTTTGGAGCAGGGTTAGCAAAATTCCGTAAGGCAGCCCCGGCTATACGTGGCAGAATGAAGAGCAGCGTGTCATGGTCTGCTGGCGCAAACGCGCTCAACGCTGTGTGCTGGGCCGGGCCGTTTGCCGCAATCGCTCTGTTTTTGTCGCTGTACCAGTACCTTATCCTGCTTGGCATTGGCCTTGGCAATCTGTGCACCTACCTGATGATAAAAAAGTATAGCGGCGCAGACAACCGCGAGCAGCTAGTAGTCGCGGCCATTTCGCTTGCCGCAATACCGGCTGTAGTCGCAATCGACAGCTCGCTCTTTGCCACTCATCAGGATATCGCGGTGATGCTGTCAAGAATATTGATAGCGGTGGCCTATGCCGCCGGTGGCGCGTTCGCCCTTTTCAGAAAAGGAGAAAAAGCGGGCCCGGTGGGCTTCGATCCCACGACTTCCGGCTCTCTTCAATAGGATTTAGAAGGCAGGCGCTCTATCCATGCTGAGCTACGAGCCCGTTGGCGCTGTATCCATCCTCGTCGTCCTGCCAGCGAGAGCCGCACATGCTGTTGTATCGATATATTCGCCTTTTTTTGCGTCCTAGACGATACTAGAGCAAAGTGCAGCCAGGGGAACAACGCAATTTGTAGTTTGAAAGAATCGATATATAAAATGTGCCCAGCAGCAGGCTATAGAGCTCGAAGCACCAAAGCGATAACGCCATCAAGTATCATTTTGCTGATTCTTCCTACTATTATAGTAGCCGTAACCACCGCGCTATTATTAGAGTTGTTTTATAGCAACCATACAAAAGCCCGCTATTAATATTAAGCCACCAATGACAAGCGATATCTTATAACTCCAATTAGCGGGCATCCAAATAGCACCAAATATACCAATAAAGAGCAGTATTCCACCAAGTAACATTGCAAATATGCCCGCGGTTCTAATATTGTCTTTTTTCTTAGTTGTACTCACGTCTGCTTATTCTCCTTATTTTCTTCTTGTCCTGTCGTCATTGTTGTCATCGTCATCATCATCACTTCTCTTCTTTTTTCTTCACCTCTAGCCAGGCCGTTAGGTCAACGAGCCACAGCACAAAAGCGAGACAGCCTGGTAGAGCGTTACCTTGGTAAGGTAATGAACTATGTGAACAAAAGTACAATGCAGCATATACCATATATTAGTAAAAGATGGACCGGGTGGAATTTGAACCAACAACCTCAGCATATACTCTTTCATGATCAGTCTATCGTCGATTGAAAGCTGCTTTAATTCCAGCCCACCTCATTCTTAAAAGCCCATTTTGCTACTGACTGATGTGTGGTTCTGTCGATGGGAATTTTTTCTTCCAATAACCCCATGAATAGAATTCAAGGTGTTTGGTCATTGCCTGATAGTAGGAGTTGCTACGAAAAATCATCGCTGAAAAAAGAAGAGCTCTTCACAATCTCAATGTGACTCCCAAGCCGAGTGCAAGAGAAAGCAAAGAGAGGAAGAGCAATGAGAAAAAGAAAGATTACGCACAAGGAAGAGAAATTTATTTAAGCTTTCAACGACCTGAGAGCATCAGATACGAGGTGGTCAAAAAGAGAAAATGTCATTTCCGAGAGGAGGCGGTCTCTCTGGGACATCATCGCAACCGCAAGTCCCAATTCTTGTCCTGAAGGAAGGAACCTCAGAGACCAAGGGTCACGAAGCTCAGCGAAATAACATCACTGCAGCAAAGGTCATTGCAGAGCTTGTGAGGAGCGCCTTGGGACCGAGAGGTATGGACAAAATGCTTGTTAGCCCTGTGGGTGACGTGACAATAACAAATGACGGAGCAACCATTCTCAAAGAGATTGACATTGAACATCCCGCGGCAAAGATGATGGTCGAAGTCGCCAAGTCGGTGGACAATGAAGTGGGAGATGGCACAACTTCTGCAGTCATTTTGGCTGGCGCGCTGATTGAAAGGGCAGAAGAGCTGATCTTAAAGAAAGTGCATCCAACTTCCATAATTGAAGGGTATGAGATGGCTTCTGAAAATGCAATTGAATCTCTGAGGTCTGCTGCAACAAAATTGGAAGACCCTGCTGGCAAAGACAAGGAAATGCTGCACAGGGTCGCACGGACGTCGATGGCTTCTAAGCTGATTTCAGCAGAATCCGTCCAACTGGCAAAGATTGTGGTTCAGGCAGTGTTGGATGTCGTGGAAGAGCGAAGAGAGCCAGTGGCAGAAGAAGGCACCGGTCAGACGGAAAGGGAACTAACTCTCTTACAAGTAGATGTTGACAACATCAAGGTGGAAAAGAAGGCTGGCGGGTCAATGTATGACACTCAGCTTGTCTCTGGAATAGTCTTGGACAAAGAAGTTGTGCACGCGAGAATGCCAAAGCGAATTCAAGGCGCTAAAATTGCCTTGCTCAATGCTCCAATAGAAGTCGAAAAGACTGAAATGAGCGCCGAGATACGCATCTCTGACCCGCAACAGATGCAGATGTTCCTTGAAGAAGAAAACAGGATGCTGAAATCGATGGTCGACAAGATTGTTTCAACAGGCGCAAATCTAGTGCTTTGCCAGAAAGGCATCGATGACATTGCACAGTATTATCTGGCAAAAGCTGGAATCATGGCTGTCCGAAGAATCAAGGAAAGTGACATGCTGAAGCTGGCAAAAGCCACAGGCGCCAGATTAGTAGACAACATCGAAGAGATAGCTGCTTCTGACTTGGGGTCTGCGGAGTTAGCAGAAGAACGCAAGATAGAGAGTGACAAGTGGGTATTCATTGAAGGATGCAAGAATCCAAAAGCAGTCACTATCTTGATCAGAGGAGGTTCACAGAGAGTAGTTGACGAAGC
>Ga0126312_10000615_pt1 | contig 21802 bp, 25 predicted proteins | sample Plot104A_FD_92537 | JGI IMG/M metagenome (GOLD analysis project Ga0126312, IMG submission 92537) | Serpentine soil microbial communities from UC McLaughlin Reserve, CA, USA - Plot104A | ecosystem: Environmental > Terrestrial > Soil > Grasslands | place: USA: UC McLaughlin Reserve, Lake County...
CAGCGATCCCACACACGGGTTCCCCTGCCTTCCGCCTGCCGGTCGCGAGGTCACATGTCAGTCGGGTCCCCCGCCGCTCGGAAGCCCGGGTCTCGCGTCAGGTGAGACCGGGACGATCACGCTAGAGACGATGGATCCCTGCGGCAACGAGCTCGCGATCGTCGAGCTCATCGTCGACACGGGTGCTCAGGGCGAAGAGGGAGGCCCCGGCAGCCCCGAGGCGGATGTGAACTTCGACCGCGAGGTCCGAGTCCAGTGCGACGGCGGCGGTGGTGGTGGTGGCGGCGACGGCGGCGGCGACAGCAACAACGATGCCGCCGCGGCCGAGGAGTGCCCCGACGGGAGTTTCAGGGAGACGGAGCACACCAACGAGGACCGCACGACGGGCGAGCCCGAGGGCGAGCATCGGCACTCGAGCTTCGAGATATCGCAGGACTGCCTCGGCGATCCCAGGGGCGGCGTCGACGCCGGCTTTGGCGGCGCGGCGAAGAGCACCGAAGTGAAGGCGACGAGCGTGCTGCCGCCAATCATCGGGGGCTCTGCTCTCGTGTTCGTCGGACTGGCAACCGGGGGCTTGGCGCTCGCCCGCCGACGCTAGGTGCCTGATCAGCCCGACGGGCTGAAAAGGACGGGCCGCAAGCGCCTTGTGCTTGCGGCGTCGGCGGTTCTCGTCCTAGCCGGCGCTTTCCTGCTGTGGCAGGTCCTGTCTCAGCCGAACAGGCCGCCCAAACCGGTAGCCGCGGCCCCCATGGAGCCGCCGCTCCCTCTGATGAAGGAGGAGAGGCGCCTCGAGAAGCGACGTAGGAAACGCGATAGCACCGAGCCACGCGTTCGCCTCCCGCCAGGTCGCAAGCCCGCGGATGGACCGAGGCTTGCCAGGGTCGTCATCCCCGCAATTGACGTGCGGGCGCCGCTGATCGCGATCGGCCTGAACCGCGATCGCTCGATCCAGGTTCCGGCGGACGTGCGCGAGACCGGCTGGTGGCGGGGGGGCGCGATACCGGGCAGGAAGGGATCGGCGGTCATCGTCGGCCATGTCGACTCGCAGGCGGGCCCGGGCGTCTTTCGCAACCTTGGACAGCTCGGCAACGGCGACAGGGTGACCGTGGTCAAGAGGAGCGGCGCACGCGTCAACTTCGTGGTCACCGGCAAACGGCGGGTCCGCAAGACAGACTTCCCCACAGACGCCGTCTACGACGACACGCCTGATGCGACGATCCGCCTCGTGACCTGCACGGGCGAGTTCAACCGGGCGAGCGGCCACTACCGGGACAACCTGATCGTGTTCGGCCGGAGGATTTGAGCTCACGCCAAGGCGCCGCCCGCCTGGGCCTCGCTCAGTGGTGGTGGTACTGATGCACGAGCGCGTGGCCCTTGCCCCGCGCGAGCAGGTACCGGTTCGCCCACCACGCGAACGGGAAGGCGACCGCGAATCCGAGGGCGATCGAGCCCCACAGGAGCGGGTCGAGGACGCTCGCCTCCATCGCACCGGGCACGAGCAGGACGACGAGGTTGTCGATCACCTCCATGATCGCGATCGACACCGTGTCGGTGGCGAGGATGACGGGTAGGGCGGCGGCGAAGGTCAGCCCGGCCCGGAAGAGGGGGATCGAGGTCAGGGTGTAGCCGAAGACGAAGGCGAGCCCCACCGCAGCGCGATCTGGCCCACGTTGCTCCAGCCGAGGGCCGTGGCGATCGCCATGCCGACCACCTCGCCGGCCGCGCAGCCGGTAAGGCAGTGGGTGGTCGCGCTCACCGCCAGGCGGTTGAGGGAGCCCTCGTCGTGGTCGTGGGCCGCGTGATGCTCGTGACCGCCGTGCTCGGCGGTCGCGCTGTGGTCTTGGGTCATTCGTCCTGCCCGCCTAGAGCCCTGTCGATGCTCACACGGTAGCCTGCGAGTTCGCCGTCGCCCCCGCCCGGCCTCACGCCGCCTCGGAGCCGGGCCCGCCGTCCGACTTGGCCGGCGCGGCATCGCCCGGCGTGTGCAGGAGGTTCTCCACCTGGCGGACGCCCTCCACCCGCTCCGCCTTAGTGGCGAGCGCGGCGATCTTCGCCTCGTCGCCGAGCTCGCCGCGCAGGTAGATGACCCCGTTCTCGGCGTTGACGCTCACCGCGCCGCGTGTGTCGGGGTCGGCGTCGCCGAAGATCTCCGTCTCGACCTTGCGGGCGAGCGCCGGGTCGTTCAGCCGCGTCTCTGCCGGCTCGCGCTCGGTGCTCGAGGAAGCCTTGGCCGCCGCTCCGGCGGCGACGCCGCTCGCGTAGCTCGCCTTGCGCTCGGTCTCGCGCTTGCCGCGGCGCATCCACTTGCCGAGCTTGTCGGTCGCGACGTCGCGGCGGCGCTTGCCGCTCTGGGGGTCGAGGAAGTAGGCGCCCGCCACGCCGATCACGCCGGTGGCGACCACCCGCCCGCGCGAGGGGCGGCGACTGCGCGCCGCCTTCAGGACCTTGGCGCCGGTCTTGGCGCCCTTGCCCCTGGCCCAGAGCTTGCCCCCCCCGCGAGCCGACCGCCCGAGCAGGCTGGTTCCGCGGCGAAGCGCGCGCGGATTGCGAGCGGCGAGCTTGCCCCCGTGCCAGGCGACCTTCCCGGAGCCGCGCGGGTTGCGGGCCGCGAGCTTGGCGGCCCGGCGGGTGGGCTTGGCGGAGAGCTGAGCCATGGTCGATCCTTCCTTTCGATCCAAGTTCCCGGCGAGCTGCCGCGGCGCGCGGGGACCCGCGGACCGAGCGCCCGCTCGACGTGGCGCGTACCCACCCGCGGCCGGCGCCTAACCCCGGTCGCGCCGGCTCCTCGCCGCCCTGCGGCGGGGCCCCGCGTCCCGGCCCGCGAATGCCCGATCGAACAGCTGCCTGGCCTGGGTGCCCGTGTCGCGCGAGTCGAGCAGGACGACGCCGAGCGTGCGCCCTCGCCGGCGGACGACGCCGATGTAGCTGTGCCCCGCGCGCTGGGTGTAGCCGGTCTTGAGTCCGACCGTGCCGCGGTAGCGCAGGCGCAGGAGCGGATTGGTGCTGTTGAGGTAGAGCTTCCCGCCGCGGATCGGAAAGCGCACCGCCGCCTGGCGCTGGCGGGTGACCCGTGCGATCCGCCGCTTCTTCATCGCCACCCGCGCGAGGGCGGCAAGGTCGGCCGCGCACGAGCGGTTCCTCTTCTCGAGCCCGTGCGGCGAGGCGAAGTGCGTGCAGCGCAGCCCGAGCTCGGCGGCGCGGCGATTCATCAGCTCGACGAACTCGCGCTTCGACCCACCGACGTGGTCGGCGAGGGCGAGCGCCGCGTCGTTTCCCGAGACGAGCAGCAGCCCGTGGAGAAGCGAGTCCGCGCGCACCCGCCCCCCGCGCGGGAGCATCCCCACCCCCGAGCCCGAGTATCCGAGCGCCTTGCGAGTGACGCGCACGCGCTCGCGCGGCGAGGTTCGCTCCGACACGAGCAGCGCGGTCATGACCTTGGTCAGGCTGGCGATCGGGAGCACGGCCCGGGGATGGCGACTCCACAGGACGCGACCGGTGCGGAGGTCGAACAGGAGCCCCGCGCGCGGCGGGTCCTTGAGGCGCGCCCTGACGGTCTCCGGGTAGCCGAAGTCGACGGCGGGCGCCGCCTCGGAGCGCGGCGCGGGCGGCGGCGCCAGGCCGGTGGGGAGGGCCCCGGCGCGGTCGAAGCTGCGTCCGAACTCGTGCCCGAGATCGAGGCCGGCCACGACTACGGCCCCCGCCACGAGCAGCGAGAGCAACACGCTGAAGGCGGTCTTTCGCCGCCGCCACCTCGGTCGGCGCAGGCGACCGCCGCTGAGCGGGCCGGCCGTCATCTTCCCTCGCGCCTCCCGAGCGCTCCGAGCGCCCCGAACACCACGAGCGCCAGTATGACGAGCGCGGCCACGACGACGATCGTCACCCCCTCCCGGAGGAGCACCCACACGGTGAGGAAGGCGAACAGGGCGGCGAACGCCAGGGTGAGCGCGTAGACGACGCCGCGGGCCATCAGTACACCGCGAGGCGCCGGTCTTCGAGGTAGTCCTCGTGCACGCGGTTGGCGAACAGCTTGATGCACAGCAGGCCGAACACGAAGCCGCCGATGTGCGCGAAGTAGGCGACGCCGCCGCCCTCGGAGATCGGGCCGCCGAGGTCCGCCGCGCCCGCGAGGACCTGGAACAGGAACCAGAAGCCGAGCACGACCAGGGCCGGAAGCTCGATGAACGTGATGAAGAAGATGATGAGGACGAGCGTTATCACGCGGGCACGTGGATACAGGAGCGCGTAGCCGCCGAGCACGCCGGCCACCGCCCCGCTCGCGCCGATCGTGGGCACCTGGGCGTCGGGTGCGACGAGCGTCTGCGCGCCGAGCGCCACGAGCCCTCCGGCGAGGTAGAAGACGACGTACCGGACCGGCCCCATCGAGTCCTCGACGTTGTTGCCGAAGATCCACAGGAACAGCATGTTGCCCGCGAGGTGGAGCAGGCCGCCGTGCATGAACATCGAGGTGAACAGCGTGGCGAGGGTCGGCGGGGCGCCCGGCACGGGTCGAGAGCCGCACTCGATCTCCCGGCCCGCCGCCGCGCAGTGGGATCCGGGGTGGGAGATCTCGTACGGGATCGCCCCGAACTCGACGGCGTTCGCCTCGTCGATCGACGCCCCGGCGAGCGACAGCCGGGCGTCCTGGAAGAAGAAGAAGGCGAGCACGTTCGCCACGATGATCGCCACCGTCAGGTACGCGATCCGGCGCGTCGGGATGTTGTCCTTGAGCGGAAGCATCGGGCGGCGCGAGGAGCGCGCCCGAGCCTAGCCCGAGGCGGAGCGCCCGAGCGCTATCCCGCCGCGGCCTGCTCGAGGGTCTGCTCGGCGTGGTAGCTCGAGCGCACGAGCGGCCCGGCGGCGACCGACTCGAAGCCCATCGCGTAGGCCTCGCGCTCGAGCTCCGCGAACTCGTCGGGGTGCCAGTAGCGCACGACGGGCAGGTGGTTCCGTGTCGGTCGCAGGTACTGGCCGACGGTCAGGACCTGGACGTCGTGCTCGCGCAGCGTCCCGAAGGCCTCGAGCAGCTCCTCCTTCGACTCGCCGAGGCCGGTCATGAGGCCCGACTTCGTGACGACCTCATCGCCGGCCATCTGCTTGGCGTTGGCGAGCACGCGGCACGAGCGCAGGAACCGCGAGCCGCGCCGGGCGAGCGGGTAGAGGCGGGGCACGGTCTCCACGTTGTGGTTGAAGACATCGGGGCGCTCGGCGATCACGCGCGCGAGCGGCATCTCCTGACCGCGGAAGTCGGGCGTGAGGACCTCGACCTTCGTCCCCGGCGCAAGCCTGCGGATCGAGCGGATGACGCCGACGAACGCCCGCGAGCCGAGGTCGGGCAGGTCGTCGCGGTCGACGCTCGTGATCACCGCGTGGCGCAGCCCCATGCGCTTGACCGACTGGGCCACGCGCAGCGGCTCGAGCGGGTCGTTGTGCGTCGGCTTGCCCGCCTGGACATTGCAGAAGCCGCAGCGCCGCGTGCACGTGTCGCCGAGGATCATGAAGGTGGCCGTCCCGCGCTGCCAGCACTCGCCGATGTTGGGGCAGGCGGCCTCCTCGCACACCGTGTTGAGCTCCTGCCCGTCGATCAGCCGCTTGAGCTCGCGGAAGCGCTCGCCGCCCGGGGCCGGGACCTTGAACCACGGCGGCTTGCGCTCGCGGAAGGGCCGCACCTCGCCTAGCTCGAGCACGCGCGCGCCGCCGGGGTTGGAGCGCGAGCGGGTGGGGGCTCCGGCGGGGCCCCTGGCCGGCGGGGCGGTCATGTGGCGGCGGGCTCCCGGGCCCCGGCTCGATCGAGGAGCCGCGCGAGCGACACGAGCCGCTGCCGGCGCCCGAGCTCCTCCGCGAGCCGCCACGCCACTCGCCGGCGGAAGCACCGCATTCCTCCGGCGCGCCCGGTCTCGCGGGACAGCGAGGTCATCCGCACGCCGCCGATCCCGCACGCGACCACCCACTCGAACGGCTCGAGGTCGCAGTCGACGTTGACCGCGAAGCCGTGCGTCGTCACCCCGCGTTGCACGTGTACGCCGATCGAGGCGATCTTGCGCTCGCCGACCCACACGCCGGTCAGGCCGTCGCGAACCTCGGCCGATACGCCCTCGTCGGCGAGCGCGGCGATCAGCGCTCGCTCGAGCGAGCGCACGTACTCGAGCACGTCGCGTGCGGCCACGATCGGATAGCCGACGAGCTGGCCCGGCCCGTGGTAGGTGACGCGCCCGCCGCGGTCGCACTCCTCGACCTCGACGCCCCGTGCGCGATACCAGTCCTCGCCGAGCGGGAGGTCGGCGGCCTCGGTGCGCCGGCCCTTCGTGTACACGGGCGGGTGCTCGAGGAGCAATAGCGCGTCCGGGATCGCGCCCGCCTGGCGCGCGGCCCGCAGGCGCTCCTGGAGCGCGACCGCCTCGCGGTAGGCGACCCGGCCCGCGTTCCCCACCCATAGCTCCACCCGTGCGCCGTCGGTTCCGGCGTATCCAGGGCGATGGCGACTCGGCGCGAGCGTGGCGGTCATCGGCTCGGACCGATGCTACCGCCCGGCTACGCTCGCCACATGCCCTCCGACTGGCGCGACCGCGCCGACCGGCTCCGCTGGCGCCTGCGCGGAGGCATAATGTGGCCGACCTTCGCGGTCGTCACGTTCGCCGAGGGGCTGCTGCTCCACTACCTCCCGCCGCTCACCTCGGGCGTGGAGATCGTCCCGGGCGTGATCATCGCCTCGTTCGTCAACCTCTTCCTCCTCGGCGTGGTCGCCCCGTGGCTCGCCCGGCGGCTCGAGGGGCGGCAGGCGGCCGGAGCGTCGAGCGCGCCGCCCCGCGACCCGTCGCCCAACGGCGCGGGGGCCGCCGCCCGCGGGGCCGGACCGCCGTACGAGGTCCTGCTCGATCGCATCGGCATCGGCATCCTCGTGGCGGGCGCCCTCGGCCTGCTCGCCGCCGGGCTCGCCTCGAGGCCGCTGATCGTCTCCGAGACCGAGGCGACCGAGATCAATGCGCGGACGGTGCGCGGGTACGCCTTGCGACACGGAAACGCCGAAACCCGCGCCAACGTCGACGCGGCGAACACGATCCGCATCGCCGAGGGCTACTTTCGCACGTGCATCCCCGCGAACGACCGCCGTACCGCGTGGTGCCTGTTCGTCGACACGAACCGGCGCCCGCCCCATGTCCGCGAGGACTCGAGCCCGACGCCGAACGACAAGTACGCGGAGCGCGGGTAGGGTGCCGCCCTCGGTGGCCACCTACGACCTGCTCGCCGATCTCCCGCTCGAGATCGAGTCCTACGCGCTCGAGGGCGTCGAGCGCGACGTCACGAGCGACTTCACGCGCCTCACCACGGTGATCCGCCTGAGAGGTGGCGGCGAGGAGGGCGTCGGCGAGGACGTGACCTACGAGGGGCTCGACCACGTCGCCCTTCAGGACGCCGGGCCCCACCTGCCGCTCGCCGGTCGGCACACGATCGAGAGCTTCTCGCGCTTGCTCGACGAGCTCGACCTGTGGCCCGCGCCGCCCCAGCGCGAGCCCTCACGCGACTACCGCCGCTGGGCGTTCGAGTCGGCGGCGCTCGACCTGGCGCTCGCGCAGGCCGGCCGGTCGCTCGCGGAGGTGCTCAGGCGCGAGCCGCACCCGGTTACCTTCGTGGTCTCCCTGCGGCTGCCCGACCCGCCGATCATCGAGCCGATCCGCCGCCGCCTCGAGCGCTACCCGAGCCTGCGCTTCAAGCTCGACCCGACGAGCTCGTGGGACGACGAGCTGATCGCCGCCCTGGCCGCCACCGGGGCGGTCGACTCGGTCGACCTCAAGGGCGCCTACGAGGGCACCCCGGTCGACCAGCCCGCCGACCCGCGCCTTTACCGCGCGGTGGTCGAGGCGTTCCCGGACGCGTGGATCGAGGACCCGAAGCTCGGTCCCGAGACCGACGAGATCCTGCGCGACCATCACGACCGGATCACCTGGGACGCGATCATCCACTCGGTCGACGACATCGACGCGCTCCCCTTCCCCCCGAAGATGGTGAACCTGAAGCCATCCCGCTTCGGGCCGCTCCGCGCGCTGTGTGCCGCCTACGACCTGTGCGCCGAGCGAGGGATAGGCGCCTACGGCGGCGGCCAGTTCGAGCTCGGCCCGGGACGCGGGCAGATCCAGTACCTGGCTTCGCTCCTCCACCCGGACACTCCCAACGACGTGGCGCCCGCCGGCTACAACGTCCCCGATCCCCCGGCGGGGCTCCCCGACAGCCCGCTCGCGCCCGAGCCGTCCGCGACCGGCTTTCGCTGGGGCGAGTGGAGCTGAGCGCAAGTTCCGGCCCGCCCCTGGCGCGGAGCGCACCGACGCGCTAGAACACCGCGACGATGCGCTCGCGCCGCAGGAACCGCCCGGCTCGTCGCCTGCGCGTCTCGATCGACGCGCTGCCGCGGGCGACCAAGGTCGCCATGCTCGAGGGCATCCGCGAGACGCCGATCATCGTCGGCGCGTACACCTCACCGGACGGAACGTGCCCGATGCTCGCCGCGCATCGCCGGGGCGGGCGCACGAGCCTCGCAACCTTCGCGCGTGCGTGGGACGGGTACACCCGCGCCGAGCGCGGCCCGCGCCCTGCGAACGAGCGCGAGCTCCGCACGCTCGAGGCGATGCTCGAGGCGAGCCTGTCCCAGGAGGAGGCGCCGCCCGGGAGCGACCTTGCCAGCGCGATCGCCGAGCACCGCGCGGCGCGCGAGCGCGGGACGGCGACAGCAAGGCGAACAACAGCGCCAAAGCGACGGCCCACCGGGGCCCCTCCGGGCGACCCCGACCGCTCGCGCGGGCTCGGGCGACTACCGGGCTGGGCATGGTTGCGCGTCTTCCGGCGCCTCGACGAGTACGAGGCGGCGCTCGCGGCCGCGGAGGCGACGAGCCCCACGCCGGACGCGGCCGAGGCGCTCACCACCGGCGCGGCGGCCACCTGACCAGCGGCTGATCGCCTCCTCAGGCCTCCTTCGGCTCGGCGCGCGGCGGGATGTGGAGCTCCTCCTCGGCGTCCTCGCCGCGGTGGAGCTCGCGGCTGCGCTCGACCTCCGCGTCTAGCTCGGACCCGAACAGCAGCGCGTTGTTGACGATCCACAGCCACAGCAGGAAGACGATCATCCCGCCGAGAGCCCCGTACGTCGCGTTGTACTTGCCGAAGTTGGCGACGTACACGCCGAACAGCAGTGAGGCGGCGATCGCCAGCAGCACGGCGAGGACCCCGCCCGGCGTCACCCAGCGGAAGCCGGGAAGGCGTGCGTTCGGCGCGATGTAGAAGAGGATGGCGACGAGCGCGGCGACGACGAGCACGATGACCGGCCACTTGGCGATCGACCACACGGTCATCGCCTCGGGCCCCAATCCGACGACGTTGCCGACCGCCCTGGCGATCGGCCCGCTGATGACCGACGCGAGCACCACCGCCGCGACGGCGATCAGCATGAAGATCGTTACGATCAGTCGCAGCGGGATCAGCTTGACTGGCCCGCGCCCCTCCTCGATCTCCCAGATCGCGTTCGACACGCGGAAGAACGCGCCGATGTACCCCGACGCCGACCACAGCGCGCCGAGGAGGCCCACGCCGAGCAGGGCCCCCGCGCCGCCGCGGCTGTTGACCACGCCCTCGATCGCCGGCCGGAAGGTGTCGGCCGCCCCGCCCGGCGCGACCTGGGTGATGATGTCCATCAGCGCGCGCCCCGTGGCGGGGCCGCTGACGAGGCCGAGCAGCGCGACGAGCACGAGCAGCGCCGGAAAGAAGGAGAGCACCGCGTAGTAGGTCAGCGCCGCCGACCAGTCGGTGATGTTGTCGTCGGAGAACTCCTTGACCGTGCGCTTGATCGTCGCCCACCACGAGCGCTTGGGAAGGTGGGTCGGGGCTTCGGGCTCCGGCTCCCCGCGGCGGTCGGGGGCGTGCTTCTCGGGCGTGTCGGCCTTGCGGGGCCTGTCTCGCTCGGCCATGGTCGGCCCATTTCCCGACGAGCTCGATGAGGAAACGGGCACCGCCGCCTCGCCGTCACCGCGCCGGCGCTCGCCGCTCTCCTCGTCCCGGGCCGGCTCGGGCGCCGGACCTTTCCGCTGGAGCTGCTCCCTCAACCTCGCGAGGTCCTTTCTCGCGACCGGGGCGAGCGCGCCGACGAGCGGCCGCACCACGGCCGCTGCGCCGCGGGCACGCGGGAGCGACAGCGTCGAGGTGAGGCGCGTGCCCGTGGGGAGCGGCGCGAGCGTGTAGCTCACCTGCGGGCGGACGCGGCCCGACGCGCGCCGCACCGCCCAACGCCGGCCCTCCTCGTACTCGATCACCTCGGCCGGCGTCTCGACCGTACGGCCGAGAACGGTCCGCACCTCGACGTGCCGCGCGCCGACGCCCGCGTGCGACTTGGAGGTGAGCCGCATCTCGCGGACACCGCTGCGCCACTCCGCGTCGTTCAAACCGACGAGGTAGGCGAACACCTCGCCGGGCGGGCGCGGGATCTCGATGCTGACGCTGTTCTCGCTCACCGCGCCGCGCTCGATCGCCGCGTCCGACTGACGAGCCTCACAGGGCGAGCGCGAGCGGCCCCTCGAGCAACTCGCGCACGCGCGCGAGGAACGCGGCGCCGTCGGCGCCATAGAGGATGCGGTGGTCGCACACGAGCGAGAGCGACATCGCCTCGCGCGCGACGATGCGGCCCGAGTCGTCGACCACCGGCTTCTTCTTCAGCGCACCCACCGTCAGGAGCGCCGCCTGCGGTGGGTTGATGACCGCGGAGAAGCGGTCGATTCCGTACATCCCGAGGTTCGACACGGTGAACGTGCCGCCCGAGAGCTCGGGCGGGGTGATCGTCTGGTCGCGGACCTTCGCGATCAGCTCGCGTGCGGCGCGCGAGATCTCGCCGAGCGACTTCGAGCCGGCGTCGAAGATCGTGGGGACGACGAGCGCGTCCTTGGCGGCGACCGCCACACCGACGTTGATCTTCTCGTACAGCTCGAACTGCCCGTCGCGGTAGGCGGCGTTCACGCGCGGGTGCTCGCGCAGGGCGAGCGCGCACGCCTTGACGATCATGTCGTTGAACGACGGCGCCGGGTCGGTCAACTGCTTGAGCCTGCCGCGCAGCTCGACGCACGCGCTCATATCGACCTCGGCCTCGAGCGTGTAGTCGGGCGCCGTCGCCTTCGACTCGGCCATACGGCGCGAGACCGTCCGCTGGATGCGGGTGAGCTCCTGGACGTGGACCTGGCCCTTGGGCCCGGCCTCGCCGCGCGGCTCCGGGCGCTGGGGCTCGGGGACGGCCGCCTCCTGCTCTTCCTCGCCGGCCGCCTCGCCTTCGCCCTCGGTCGGCGCCTCACCGGTCCGGGCGCCCTCGGCGGCGCCGTCGCCGCCCTCCGCCGCGGCGAGCACGTCGGCCTTTACGATCCGCCCGCCCGGGCCCGAGCCCTCGATCGCGCTCAGGTCGACGCCCTGCTCCCCGGCCACCCGCCGCGCGACGGGCGAGGCCTTGATGCGCCCGTCGCCGTCGGCTGGGGCGCGCGAGCCGGCCCCGTTGCCCTGCGGGGCGCCGCCGTCGGTCGCGGCTTCGCCGTCGCTCGCCGCGCCGCCCTGCTCGCGCTCGGCGGTCGCCACCTCGGCGCCCTCTTCCCGGGACCCCGACCCGTTCTCGTCCGCGCTCGACTTACCCTCGCCCGAGCCGCCCTCGCCCGAGCCGCCCTCGCCCGCCTCGCTCTGGCCACCCCCCGAGCCGTCCTGCGACGCCTCGCTCGCATCGCCGATGCGCGCGATGGTCTCGCCGATCGGAAGCGTGTCGCCCTCGCCGGCCACGACCTCGATCAGCGTGCCGTCGGTGTCGGCGTCGTAGGTCATGTTGGCCTTGTCGGTCTCGATCTCGACGAGCGGCTCGCCGCGCTTGACCTGGCCGCCCTGCTCGACGAGCCACTTGAGCACCGTGCCCTCCTCCATCGAGTCGGACAGGCGCGGCATCGTCACGTCGGTGGCCATGGTCGGCGCGCTCCTAGAGATCTCGGAAGGTCGAGAGCATAGCCTTCACCACGTGCTCCTCATGCGGCATTGCGGCCTGCTCGAGCGGCTTGGAGTAGGGCATCGGCGTGTCGGCCCCGGTCACCCGCTGCACCGGCGCGTCGAGGTGGTCGAACGCCTGCTCCTGGATGAGCGCCGCCAGGTTCGCCCCGACGCCGCCGTGCGGCCAGCCCTCCTCGACGATCACCGCACGGTTCGTCTTCTTGACCGACTCGACGATGGTGTCGAGGTCGAGCGGCCGCAGCGTGCGCGGATCGATCACCTCGGCCTCGATCTCGTGCTCGGAAGCGAGCGTCTCGGCGGCGTCGGCGGCGACGAGCGCCTCGCGCGATATTCCGACGATCGTCGCGTCGTCGCCCTCGCGGCGGATCGCCGCCTCGCCGAAGCGGATCAGCCCGTCGCCGTCACCGTCGTCGGGCACCTCGCCCTTGCGGCCATAGAGCGCTTCATGCTCGATGAAGATGACCGGATTCGGACCGCGGATCGCGGTCTTGAGCAGGCCCTTGGCGTCGGCGGCGGTAGAGGGGACGGCGACGAGCAGCCCCGGCACGTGCAGGTAGATCGCCTCGAAGCAGTGCGAGTGCGTCGGTCCGAGCTGGTGGCCGCCGCCCTGCGGCATGCGGATGACCATGGGCACGCCGACCTGGCCGCCGAACATGTAGCGGATCGACGCCGCCGCGTTGATGATCTGGTCGAGCGCGAGCAGCGAGAAGTTGATCGTCATGATCTCGACGACGGGGCGCAGACCGCCCATGGCGGCGCCCACGCCGGCGCCCACGATGGTGTTCTCGGAGATCGGCGTGTCGCGCACGCGCTTCTCACCGAACTCCTCGAGAAGCCCTTGCGTCACCTTGAAGGCGCCCTGAAAGACGCCGATGTCCTCGCCCATGATGAAGACGTTCTCGTCCTCTTGCATCTCCTCGCGCAGGGCCTGGTTGAGCGCCTCGCGGTAGCGGACCTCGGCCACGGTCAGTCGCCTCCGCCCTCTTCCTCACGCGGTCCCGACGACTGCTCCTCGCCCTCTTCGGGGTCGGGGCGCTTGCGCCGCTCCTCGGCGTCACCCACCTCCGCGTAGGCCGCGCCCGCCTCGGCGAGCTCGCGCATGGCCTCGCTCGAGGACTCGCGCAGGGCCTCGCCTCTGTGCGTCTCGGGAGCGCGCTCGTCGATGACCCACCAGCCCGGGATGCGGTCGCTGTCGTAGGAATAGAGGTCGTCGTAGAGCGCTTCGAGCTCGGGGAAGGGGCTCCGTTCGGCGAACTCGACCGCCTCGTCGACGCGCTGCTGGGCCTCGGAGTCGAGCGAGTCGACGTCGTCGTCGGACATCACGTCCTCCCGGGTCACGCGCTCCCGGAAGGTGGCGATCGGGTCGCGGCGCTGCCACTCCTCGACCTCCTCCTTCGAGCGGTACTCCTCGGGATCGGCCATCGAGTGCCCGCGGAACCGGTACGTGACGGCCTCGACGAGCTGGGGCGTGCGCTCCTCGCGGGCGGCCTTGAGCGCACGCTCGATCTCGTCGCGGGTGTCGAGCACGTCCATGCCGTTGCACCGCGAGCCCGGCACGCCGTAGCCGTCGCCGCGCTTCGAGAGGTCGGTGATCGCCGAGTGGCGCTCGATCGCCGTTCCCATCCCGAACTGGTTGTTGATGACCATGAACACGACGGGCAGGTTCCACAGCGCAGCCAGGTTGAGGCACTCACCGAAGTTGCCCTGGTTGACCGCGCCGTCGCCGAGCATGCACAGCGTCACGTCCTCCGTCCCCAGGTAGTCGGAAGCGAGCGCCAGGCCCGCGGCGAGCGGCATGTTCGAGCCGACGATCCCGTAGCCGCCCATCAGCCGCTTCTCGACGTCGAACAGGTGCATCGAGCCGCCGTGCCCCTTGGACACGCCGTCCTGGCGGCCGAAGAGCTCGGCCATCACGCGGTTCGGGTCGACGCCGCGCACGAGCGCCTGCCCGTGCTCGCGATAGGTCGAGATCAGGTAGTCGGACTCGCGCATGGCGAGCGCCGCGCCGACGACCGCCGCTTCCTCGCCGATGGCCAGGTGGAGGAAGCCGCCGATCGCCGCCTTGGTGTACATCTCGCCGGCGCGCTCCTCGAAGCGGCGGATGAGGAGCATCTTGCGGAGGATGTCCTCGCAGCCCTCGCGGTCGGGGAGCTCGTGGTGCTCGCCGGGCTCGACCGGAAGACGCTCATCCGGCGAGCGGTCCTGCTCGTCGGCGGGCGCGGCGGCGCCGTCGGACGAGTCGGCGGCCCGCTGCTCTTCCTCCCGCGCCTTGGCCTTGGCCATGCCAGCGGGAGATTACTCGATGAGCGTGGGCCCGGGTGCTCGCTCAGGAAACTCCCGCGCGGCCGCCGATCAGCCAGCGCTCGAGCAGCGGATCGGTCACTACGAAACGCTGACCTGCGTCGAAGAGGCGGCCTTCGTCGAGCAGTCGGTCGATCGCGTCGCGCGCGGTTTCCCGTGGCAGGGCGACCTCCGCCAGAGCCTGCTTGGCGGTCGGCGACCCCGGTGCGCTGGCGACGACTACGAGCGCCCGGCGATCACTGTCCGAGAGACCCTGCCACAGCGCCGCGAACGCCTCCCCGAGCTCCTGCCCGAGATCCTCGAGCACGCCGGCCAGGGTCGCCTCGTCGGCCACGCCCCCCTCGGGCGTACGCTCCCACAGGAGGTGCGCCGAGAGCATCGCGCGCTGCGGGTGGCCCCGCACGAGGTCGAGCAGCGGGCCGAGCGCCGGCCCGGCGTCGCGACCCGTCGCCGCGAAGCGCTCGGCGATGAACGTCGCGAGGTCGCCGTTCGCCAGCGGTCCGAGAAAGATGCCGCGGGCCTGGCCATAGAATGGACGCTCGCGATCGGCGAACAGCGCCCGCATCATCCCCGGGTGCGAGCCGGCGAAGACGTACCCGACGTCGTTGTCGTGTTGCTCGATGACGCTCCGGAGGGCGCCGTCGAGCGCGGGCGCGAGCCGATGACCGCTTGGAACTCGTCGAAGGCGACGACCACCTGCAACCCGGCTCGCTCCGCCGCTCGCCGTGGAAGGTCGAGCAGCGTGAGAAGCCGCTTGCCGGCATCCGTGTCGAGTTGCGACGTGACTTCCACCGCCGGGGTCTTGATCGTCGGCTGGAGGCCCCGAAGCAGTCCCTCGACCCACGCGGCCAGCCGGCCCTTCAGGCCCCGGTAGCCCAGCTCGAGCCGCGCGATGGCGTCCTCGACTGAGAGAATCCCGTAGAAGTTGACGTAGACGGTGGGATGGCCTTCGCGCTCGGCCGTGGCAAGAGCGGTGCGTACGAGCGAGGTCTTCCCATATCGCCGCGGGGCGGCAAGGCGCGAAGGATGACCGCCCCGAGCAAGCGAGAGGATGCGAGAGAGCTCCTCCTCGCGGTCGATGAGGTCCGCTTCGCCGACCGGCGTCGCGTAGACGAACGGGTTGGCGGAGAAGTCGCCGATCAGACCACCCTAGCGACTTCGCGGCGGGTACGCCACCCTTTTGGTAGTGCTTACGCCACCGCTTAGTCGGTGGATGGTCCACCGCCGCGCTCGTCTTCAAAGCCGCCGAAGAGCTCTTTGCGGGCGGCGTCGGCAACCCGTTCCCCCTGGAAGAGGCGGCCGCGGGCCCCAATAGCGGGCAGACCGATCACGCCGCGGGCGGCCGCCGCCTCGCTCGTCGCTCGTAGCCGCTCCTCTACCGACCGGCTCTCGATGCCCTTGAGCACCGCGCGCGGGTGGAGCTCGCACGCCGCTGCGGCGACCAGGACGTTGTCGACCTGCGAGAGGTCGCGCCCGGCGGCGAACGCCTGGCGCAGCGCGGCCAGCGAGAAGGCGACGACCCGGCCCGACGCGGCGGCGAAGGTGGCGGCGCGCAGCGCGACGTCGAGGTCCTCCGGCCATGGGTCCGGGAGGCGCGGCTTCGGGAGACCCTGGGCGGCGGCGCGGCGGCCGAGGTCGGCGAGCTCGTTCGCGTGCGGGCTTGCCCCCACGCTCTGCCGCTCGATCCGGATCGGAACCCACACCGGCACGAACGGCAACTCGTGGTTGACCCGCTCCGCCGCGAGCCAGCACTCGGGCGAGGCGAAGTCGAAGTAGAAGATCGGCCGGGCTGGGTCCTCGGGCAGCTCGTCCGTGGCCTTCAGGCGCGGTGCCGCGGTGCGGCCGTCCGCGGCGCTCAGCCGTGGATCAGCCACCCGTCCGTCGCCCGCGCCGCCTCCATCGTCGCCTCGGAGAAGGTCGGGTGGGCGTGGACCGAGCGCGCCACCTCGGCAAACCCGCCCTCGAGGTCGCGCGCGACCACGAGCTCGGCGATCAGGTCGGTCGCCTTGGCGCCCACGATGTGCGCGCCGAGCATCTCGCCGTAGCGCTTGTCGCCGACGATCTTGATCATCCCGGTCCGCTCGCCGTACACCGTCGGCGCTCCGACCGCGCCCATCGGCACCTTGCCGACCACCACGTCGTAGCCGGCGTCGCGCGCCTGCTTCTCGGTCATGCCGAAGCTCGCCACCTGCGGGTGGCAGAAGGTCGCCGCGGGGATCGAGTTGTAGTCGAGCGGGTGGGGGTCGAGGCCCGCGGCCGCCTCGACCGCGACGATGCCCTCGTCGGAGGCCTTGTGGGCGAGCGCGGGCCCCGGCACGACGTCGCCGATCGCGTAGACGCCCTCGGCCGAGGTCCGCAGCCGCTCGTCGACCTCGATGCGCTCGTTCTCGCCGGTCTGCACGCCCGCGTCGTCCAGCCCGAGCCCCTCGACGTCGGGCCCGCGCCCCGCGGCGATCGCCAGGTAGTCGAAGCGCTCGGTCTCCCCGTCGCCGTACCTGATCTCGACCCCGTCGTCCGACACCTCGGCCGACTCGACGTTCGCCTCGGTCACGATCGTCACGTTCTGCTTGCGGATCTCGCGCGCGGCCGCCTTGGCGATCTCCTCGTCCTCGAGCGGGAGGATCTGCGGGAGGGCCTCGAGCAGCGTGACCTCGGTGCCGAGGCGTCCGTACGCCGAGGCGATCTCCGAGCCCGACGCGCCGGCCCCGATGACCGCGAGCTTGGCGGGCAGCTCGCGCAACGCCCAGGCGCGCTCGGTGTCGAGCACGCGGTCGCCGAACTCGAGCCCGAGCAGGGGCTTGGGCACCGAGCCCGTGGCGATGATCACCGCGCCGGCCTCGAGCTCGTCCTCGCCGACGCGCACGTTGCCGCCGCTCGTGAGCGCGCCGTGGCCCTCGACCACGTCGACCTTGTTGCCCTTCATCAGGCTCCCGACCCCGCCGGTGAGGGTCTTCACGACCTTGTCGCGGTGCTGGGCCGTGCCCTCGAAGTCGACGGTCGGCTCGCCGTTGAGCTGGACGCCGAAGCTGCCCGCGTCCTTGACCTCCGAGAAGACGTCGGCCGCACGCAGCACCGCCTTCGCGGGAATGCACGCGTAGTTGAGGCAGCGCCCGCCGAGCCTGTCACTCTCGACAATGGCGGTCTTCATGTCGAGCTGGGCCGCCCGGATGGCGGCCACGTAGCCCCCCGGGCCGGAGCCGATGACGACGCAGTCGTACGCGGAGTCGGCCATGCGGAGCCGGAGACTAGCGAGGGGCGGCCGTCGCGCCGGCCCGCTCGAGACGGGCACGAAGCGCGTCCGGCACCGGCTGCGCGCGCCCCGCCGCGTAGTCGTAGCCCACGAGCACGCCGTACCCCTCGGCGACGAGCCGCCCATCGGACTCGGCGACCATCCGGAAGTCGAGCCGCAGGCTCGAGCGGCGTAGCTCGCCGGGCTCGATGGAGATCCGCAGCTCGTCGTCGAAGAAGGCCGGCGCGCGGTAGGCGATGTGGCATTCGGCGAAGATCCAGCCGAACTCGCTGCGTGACGTAGGGGAGTGCTCGGGCGCGAGCGTGCCGAGGAAGTCGATGCGCGCGGTCTCGAAGAAGCGCAGGAACTCGACGTTGTTGAGGTGACCCATCGCGTCGAGGTCGCCGAACCGCACGCGCTCGACGATCAGGAACGGCTCTCGCGCGGGCCGCGCGGGCGGGTGCGCGCCGTCGACGCGGTCGCTCATCGCCGCTGCGGCATCTGGATGCGCGCCATCGCCTTGACGAGGAACCAGAACAGCGCGCCGCCGGGGATGATCACGACGACCGCGAAGACCGCCGCCTGGAGCGCGTTGGCGCTCAACACGACGGGAAGGCCGACGCTGATCAGGGTCAGGGCGAGCAGGACCTGGAATCCGAGCACCGCCCAATAGCGCGCGCGCCACATCCCCCACGCCGTCACGAGCAGGAGCACGGAGAAGACGAGCGCGAGCACCGACGGGCGCTGGCCGCGGATGTCGAGCCCGGCGAGCCACAGCCCGGCGTTGACCGCGCCGAACACGACGGCGACGATCGCCCCCACGGTGACGGCGCGCGGCCGCTCGCCCTCCGCGAGCGGCTCGAGCCGCTCGCGCGCGGCCGCGTCGCGTGCCTCGGAGCGCGAGACGCGCGGGCTCGTGGCTTCTGTCCGCGCGTCGCTGCCGCCGGCGCTCTCGGCCGCACGCCGCCTAGAGCGCCGGCCCACCGACCGCCTCCCGGGGGCACGACCGTTTCAGCCCGGCCCGCAGCGCGCGCGCCGCCGCCCGCGGGTCTTCGGCGTCCTGGATCGCCCGCACGACCGCGATCCGCTCTGCCCCGGCGTCGGCGACGTCGCGCACCCGGCTCGCGTCGATCCCCCCGATGGCGAAGAACGGATGCCGCGCGTGCGCGGCGGCGTAGCGGACGAGCTCGAGCCCGACCGGCTCGAGCGCCGGCTTCGTCGCCGTGCGGTAGACCGGGCCGACCGCGATGTAGTCGGCCGGCGAGGCGGCCGCGGCATCGATCTCCTCGGGCGAGTGCGTCGAGAGGCCGATCACGAGGTCGGGCCCGACCGCGCGGCGGGCTTCGGCCACCGGCGCGTCGTCCTGGCCCACGTGGACGCCGTCGGCCCCGGCGGCGAGGGCGAGGTCGGGGCGATCGTTGACGACCAGGAGCGCGCCGTGGTCCCGGCAAAGCCGCGCGAGGCGCCGAGCCGCGGCGACGACCTCCGCTTCGCGCGCATGCTTGTCGCGAACCTGGACGAGGTCGACCCCGCCCGCGAGCGCCTCGGCCACCAGATCGTCGGTCGACGACTCGCCCGTCCCAGACCGGCCCGTATGCGGCTCGATCACGAGGTAGAGGCGTGCGGCGCGCACCCGGGCGCGACGCTCGTCACCGGTCCGCTGCGCACCGGACGCCATCGGGCTCATCGTGACAGAGAGCATGCGGGCCGACGCGACGACGCGCCGGCCTGCTTAGATTCACCCGCCCGGCACGCCACAGGAGACGCGTTGACGCCAGTCGCACCCATCGGCATCGGAACCTCGCTCGTCCTCATCACCCTCGGGGCGATCCTCAAGTACGCGATCACCGAGGGCAACATCTGGTTCCTCGACATCCAGGCGACGGGGACGATCCTCCTGCTGGTCGGCATCCTCGGCCTGATCATCGCGCTTGCCTACACGCTGCTGCTCAGCAACCGGCGCCGCGAGCCGGAGGTCGAGCGCGAGCGAGAGTTCTACGACGAGCCGACCCGGCGTCGCCCGTAGGCCGGTACGGGCGGGCCGAGGCGGTCCTCCCTCGGCGCGCGCCCGCGCGCGGCTAGACTCCAGGCACACGGGAGCTCGGGCGAGACCGGGCTGAGAGGGCGGCTGGGCGCCGCCGACCGTCGCACCCGATCCGGGTAATACCGGCGCGGGAAGATCGTCGCCGACGCCTCCGTCGCCCGGGCGGAAGATGAGTCGGAGACCCATACAGCAGAGCTTTGACGTGGTGGTCGTCGGGGCCGGGGTGGTCGGCCTGGCGGCGGCCTGGCGCGCGCGCCGCGGCGGCCTGACGACGCTCGTGGTCGAGCGCGACCGCGCCGGCGCCGGGGCCTCGGGGGTCGCCGCGGGGATGCTCGCCCCGGTGACCGAGGCCGACTTCGGCGCGGAGACGCTGCTCGCCCTGAACCTCGCCGGCCGCGAGCGCTGGCCGGCCTTCGCGGCCGAGCTCGCGGAGCGCTCCGGGCACGACACCGGCTTCCGCGAGAGCGGCGCGCTGATCGTCGCCGCCGACCGCGACGATGCGGAGGAGCTCCGCCGGCTCGCGTCGCTACAGCGCTCGCTCGGACTCGACGCCCGCTGGCTCTCGGGCCGCGACTGCCGGCGACTCGAGCCGGGTCTCTCGCCCCGGGTCGTCGGCGGCATCGAGGCGCCGGGCGAGGCGCACGTCAACCCGGGCGCGACCGTGGCGGCCTTGCGTGCGGCATTCCTCGCGGCGGGCGGGGAGCTCCTCGAGGGCATCGCCGTGGAGGGCGTCGAGCTCGCGCAGAGCGGCTCGCGTGTGGCCGGCGTGCGGCTCGCCGGCGGCGAGCGCATCGCGTGCGAGGCCCTGGTAGCCGCCTGCGGAGCGTGGAGCCGCTCGCTCAGCGGCCTTCCGGCCGAGGCGCTGCCGCCGGTACGCCCCGTCAAAGGCCAGGTCCTCACCCTGAGTTCGCCGGCGCGTGACGTTGCGATCGCGTCGTGGATCGTGCGCACCCCGCGCTGCTACGTCGTCCCGCGCTCGGAGGGGGAACTCGTCGTCGGGGCGACGATGGAGGAGCGCGGCTTCGACACGCGTGTGACCGCCGAAGGCGTCTTCCGGCTGCTCGAGGCCGCTCGAGAGACGCTCCCCGAGGTCGATGAGCTCGAGCTCGTCGCGGCCCGCGCGGGGCTCCGACCCACGACTCCCGACAACCTGCCCGTGATCGGCGCGGCCGAGGACGGCGAGAACCTCTTGTGGGCCACCGGCCACGGCCGCAACGGCGTCCTGCTCGCCCCGCTAACCGCCGAGGCCGTCGCCGCAACGCTGCGCGGTGACCCGAAGCCGGCCGTGGTCACTTCCTGCTCCCCGGACCGCTTCGAGCGGCGCGGCGCCCGTCCGCCCGTCGCTCCGGTGGCCTGAGGCGCGCGCGGTGCTCCGCATCGTCCTCAACGGCGAGAGCCGCGAACTCGCCGCCGGCGCGACCGTCGAGCAGGCGGTCGCAGCGACCGGCGCGCCCCTGCCGCACACCGGCCTCGCCGTGGCGGTCGACGGCGAGGTCGTCCCGCGCGGCGAGTGGGAGCGTACGCCGCTCGCCGAGGGACAGCGCGTCGAGGTGCTCCAGGCGGTGCAGGGCGGGGCGCGATGAGCGGGCTCGAGATCGCCGGCCGACGCTTCGAGTCGCGGCTCATCATCGGCACGGGTGGCTTCCGCTCGCTCGCTGCGGTGGCCGAGGCGATCGCGGCCTCCGGCGCCGAGCTCGCGACCGTGGCGCTCCGCCGCGTCGATCCGGACGCGCAGGGCTCCGTGCTCGACGTCGTCCGCGAGGCGGGTTGCCAGGTGCTCCCCAACACCGCCGGCTGCTTCACCGCGCACGACGCCGTGACCACGGCGCGGCTCGCGCGCGAGGCGCTCGGCACCGACTGGATCAAGCTCGAGGTGATCGGCGACGATCGCACGCTCCTCCCGGACGCGGCCGAGCTCCTCGATGCGGCCGCGACCCTCGTCGAGGAGGGCTTCACCGTCCTTCCCTACACGAGCGACGACCCCGTCCTCGCCGCCCGGCTCGAGGACGCCGGCTGCGCCGCAGTCATGCCGCTCGGCTCGCCGATCGGAAGCGGCATGGGCATCGGCAACCCGTACAACCTGCGACTCATCCTCGAGCGCGCGGGCGTGCCGGTGATCCTCGACGCGGGCATCGGCACTGCGTCCGACGCGGCGATCGCCATGGAGCTCGGGTGCGCGGGGATCCTGCTCGCTAGCGCGATCTCGCGCGCCGAGGATCCTGCGC
>Ga0126312_10000618_pt1 | contig 21708 bp, 22 predicted proteins | sample Plot104A_FD_92537 | JGI IMG/M metagenome (GOLD analysis project Ga0126312, IMG submission 92537) | Serpentine soil microbial communities from UC McLaughlin Reserve, CA, USA - Plot104A | ecosystem: Environmental > Terrestrial > Soil > Grasslands | place: USA: UC McLaughlin Reserve, Lake County...
CCGACGTTGTGGTGCGACTTGATCGTGGCGGCGCCGGTGCTCCCGCCCGACTCGATCACGTCGGAGTAGAGCGTGCCCTGGACGAGGTAGCGCGGGTGCCCCAGGCGCGTCGCCTCCTCCTCGAACACGCGGATGAACTCCTCGCCGATCACCTTGCGCTTGCGCTCGGGGTCGGTCACCCCGGCGAGGCGGGCGAGAAAGCGGTCCTCGGCGGGCACGACGACGAGCGGCACGTGGAAGTGGTCGCGGAACTGGGCGACCACCTGCTCGGCCTCGTTGCGGCGCAGCAGGCCGTGGTCGACGAACACGCACGTCAGCTGGTCGCCGATCGCGCGGTGGACGAGCAGCGCGGCGACCGACGAGTCGACCCCGCCCGAGAGGGCGCAGATCGCCCGGCCGTCGCCGACCTGCTCGCGGACGTGGCGGATCTGGTCCGCGGCCACGCGGCCGGCGGTCCACTCCCGCCGCGCGCCGCAGACGTCGGTGAGGAAGGTCTCGAGGACGTCGGTGCCGTAGGGGGTATGGACGACCTCGGGATGGAACTGGATGCCGTACAGGCCGCGAGACGTGCTCTCGAACGCGGCCACCGGCGAGCTCGGCGACGAGGCGAGCGCCGTGAACCCCGGCGGTGGCTCGTACACGCTGTCGCGGTGGCTCATCCAGCACGTCTGCTCGTGCGGGAGACCGGCGAACAGGCGTCCCGGCTCGCGCACGGTGAGCTCCGAGCGACCGAACTCCCCCGCCTCGGCGAGCTCGACGCGGCCCCCAAGGTCGTGGGCCATCACCTGCATCCCGTAGCAGATGCCGAGCACCGGAATGTCGAGACCGAGCAGCTCGGGGCGCAGCCGCGGGGCCCCCTCGGCGTACACGGAGGCCGGCCCCCCGGAGAGGATCAGGCCGAGGGGCTCGCGCCGGAGGATCTCCTCGAGCGGCGCGTCGTGGGGCAGCAGCTCCGAGAAGACGCCGCACTCGCGCACCCGCCGAGCGATGAGCTGCGAGTACTGGCCGCCGAAGTCGAGCACGAGCACCTCCTCGGTGGCGGCTCGACGCGGGGCCGGGGTCGCGCCTGCGTCCGATGCCCCGCTCGGCGCGCCGTTCGCCGGGGCGGCGCCCTCGGCGCCTGCGCCCGGAGTCACCCCGACCTCCTCCGCGGAGGCTCCCGCGGACCCGGGCGCCGCGGTCTCGGTCACCCGTGCAGGAAGCTGCCGGCGGGCGCGCCGTTCGGGTCGGCCGCCACGGCCACCTCGGGCGGCCCACCCACGGGAACCTCTTCGCGGTCGGCCGCCGGCGACTCCGCGGAGCCCTCGCCGGGCTCGTCGTCCGAGGCGAGCGGCCCGTCGTGCGAGGGGCGGCTCGGCGGAGCGGCGATCGCGGCGCGCGTGGCGCCCATGCCGATCGACTGCTCGCGCTGGAGCACCTTGCCCTCGGTCTGAAGCGCGGGCGCCACCATGACCTCGGCCCGGTGGAAGGAGGGGATGTCCTCGTAGCCGCAGGTCGCCATCGAGGTGCGCAGGCTGCCGACGAGGTTGAACGTGCCGTCGTTCTCGTGCGCCGGGCCGAGCAGGATCTGCTCGAGCGTCCCGTTCTGGGTCGTCTTCACGCGCGCCCCGCGCGGAAGCGACGGATGGAAGGTCGCCATGCCCCAGTGGAAGCCCCGCCCGGGCGCCTCGTAGGCGCGCGCGAGCGGCGAGCCGATCATCGCCGCGTCGGCCCCGCAGGCGAACGCCTTGGCCACGTCGCCGCCGGTGCGCATGCCGCCGTCGGCGATCACCTTGACGTACTCGCCGGTCTCGAGCATGTGCTGGGAGCGCGCGGCCTGGACATCGGCGATCGCCGTGGCCTGCGGCACGCCGATGCCGAGCACGCCGCGCGTCGTGCACGCCGCCCCGGGCCCCACGCCGACGAGCACGGCCACCGCACCGGTCCGCATCAGGTGGAGCCCCGTCGAGTACGATGCGCACCCGCCGACCACCACCGGGCACGGCACCTCCTTGATGAACTCCTTGAGGTTGAGCGGCTCGGAGCTCGTCGAGACGTGCTCGGCGGAGATCACCGTCCCCTGGATCACGAGGATGTCGAGGCCCGCCTCGAGCGCCACCTCGTAGTGGTCGCGTACCCGCTGTGGGGTGAGCGAGGCGGCGCACACCACGCCCTGCTCCTTGATCTCGCGCACGCGCCGGGCCACGAGCTCGGGGCGGACGGGCGCCGAGTAGACGCGCTGCATCTCCCACGTGGCCCGCTCGGGCGGGAGCTCGGCGATGCGGGCGAGCTCGGCGTCGGCGTCCTCGTAGCGGGTCCAGATGCCCTCGAGGGTGAGCACCGCCAGCCCGCCGAGGCGGCCCATGTGGGCGGCCATCGCCGGCGAGACGACGCCGTCCATGGCCGCCGCAAGGACCGGCAGCTCGAAGCGATACGGCCCGAGCGTCCACGTGATGTCGATGTCGTCGGGATCGCGCGTGCGCCGGGAGGGCACGATCGCGATGTCGTCGAACCCGTAGGCGCGGCGAGCCTTCTTGCCTCGGCCGATCTCTACTTCCATGACGGCATCCTAGGGCTGGGGACGGACGGAGAGGTCAGCCTACCAACGGGCTCGTGCGCCCCCGAAGCGACCGTGCGGGCGAGCGGAGTGCCTGACTAGCCCAGCGCCGGCTCCTCCACCCGCTCGACCCGCACCTCGCCGAGCATGCGCTCGACCTTGCGCGGGTCGAGCACCCCGGCGCCGAAGTGCTGGGTCGACTCGGCGCCGCAAGCGGCGCCGAAGCGCAGGGACTCCTCCGGCGCCTGGCCGCCGTAGCGGGCGGCCACGTAGCCGGCGAGGAAGGCGTCGCCCGAGCCGACGGCCGACACGGGCTCGAGCGCCTCGACGGTGACGCGCACGAGCCGCCGGTCGGTCTCCGGCCCGACGAGCCCGAGGCAGCCGCTCGAGAGGGTCATGATCGCCTCGCGGGCGCCCAGGGCGACGACGCTCTGGAGCCCGCTCACCCGATCCTCCTCGTCGGTGAACTCGTGACCGACGAGCTCCTCGGCCTCGGGCTCGTTGGGACTCACCACGCTCGGCTCGGCCCGCGTGGCGAGGCGCAGCGGCTCGCCTTCGGCGTCGAGGACGGTCGTCACGCCGAGGCGACCGAGCTCCTCGACGAGGCGGGCGTACAGGCCCGGCTCTATCCCGCCGGGGAGGCTTCCCGAGAAGATGCAGATCGCCGCCCCCTTGGCCAGGTACAGGAGCTTGTCGACGAACAGCTCGAGCTCGCCCTCGGAGACCGTCGGGCCGCGCTCGTTGATCTCGGTCTGCACGCCCGAGGTCGGGTCGACGACCGCGGTCGAGGTGCGGGACTCCTCGCGAATCCGCACGAAGTCGTTGAGCACCGCCTCGGCGGTGAGCTGCTCGATGATGCGCGTGCCGGTCGGCCCGCCCGCGACGCCGGTGGCGATCACCGGCTGGCCGAGCGCCTTCAGCGCGCGCGCGACGTTCACGCCCTTGCCGCCCGCCATCGAGGCCTGCTCGACCGCGCGGTGACGACGCCCGAGCGCGAAGTTGGGGACGGCCAGCGTCTTGTCGATGGCCGCGTTGAGCGTGACGGTGATGATCATGGGGCGTTCGTCGTCGTGCGCCGCCCTCGGCGCCGGCGCCGGAGCAGGACGACCGTCGAAACCATGGCGAGAAGGACGAGCGCCGTCAACCCCGCCCCGAGCACCGCCGGACGGGTGAGCCAAGAGAGCGGCTTCCGACCGGGCACGGCGGCCGCGGTGACGAGCGGCGCGCTGGCGAGCACGTGCGCGCCGTCGCGCAGCTCGACGGCGCCCACCCGCCGACCCGCGGGTAGCGGGCCCTCGATCGCCCGCGGGGCGCGTACGACGAGGGCGGGCGGTCGGCCCTCGCGCACGGTCGCGACCAGCCCGGACGGCGCGCCGAGCGCCACCCTCGCTCCGCCGCGCCCGGAGATCGGGCGGGAGGCGACCTCGGCCCCGGCCCGGACCACGCGCCGGCGCTCGAAGCGGTCGAGGCCCCAGCGCAGGAGCGCGAGCGAGTCGGCGTTGCGGGCGGCCTCGGTCGGCGATCCGAGCACCACGCTGACGACGTCGGCCCCGTGCGCCCGCCCCGAGCCGACCAGCACGTACCCGGCACCGAGCGTGTGCCCGGTCTTGACGCCGGTGACGAAGCGGTACGCGCCGACGAGCGTGTTGCGGTTGCGCACGGTGCGACTCCGGGCCCCGCTGCGCAGGCGCGCGCGCGGCCGGGCGACCGTGCGAGCGAAGACCGGCACGCGCAGCAGCCGGGTCGCCAGCTTCGCCAGGTCGCGCGCGGACGAGCGGTTTCGAGGCGAGTCGAGGCCGATCGGGTTCGTGTAGCTCGTCGAGCGCAGCCCGAGCTCGCGAGCTCGGCGGTTCATGTCGCGGACGAAGGCCGCCCGCGAGCCCGAGAGGTTCCTAGCGACCGTGACCGCCGCGTCGTTGGCGCTCTCGAGCAGGAGCGCGCTCAACAGATCGCGCACGCGCATCCGCTCGCCCGCCCGCAGGCCGATCTGCGACTCGATCGGCGCGGCGTCGTAGCGCGCCGCGGTGAGCACGTCGCTCGGCCGCGTGCGCTCGAGCAGCAGGAGCGCGGTCATGAGCTTGGTCGCGCTCGCGATCGGTCGGGGCCGATCGGCCCGCCGCTCGAATAGCGGCTCGCCCGAGCGGGCGTCGATGACGATCGCGGCCCGCGCCTCGGGGTCGGGCCGCGGCACGCGTCCCGCGGAGGGCGAGGCGGTGGCGCCGAGGACCGCGGCCGCCAGCGCGACGGCGAGCGCGACGACCTGCGTGCGGACGCGCCGCGGCGAGGAAGCTGCGGCGGGGATCACTCGCGCAGCTTGATCTTCTGCCCGGCGGTGAGCGTCTGTGGGTCGAGCTCCGGGTTCAGCTCCTCGATGCGCTCGATCGTCGTGTCGTTGCGGCTCGCGATCGAGCCCAGGGTGTCGCCTGCCTTGACCCTGTATGTGGCGCGTCCGCGCAAGCGGCCGCGGCGCTCGCCGCGGCTCGAGCGCTCGGAGGAGCGGTCACCGGACTCGCTCGAGCTCTCCACCGAGCCTCCCCCGACGAGCGCCCCCGAGCTGAGGACGACGATCAGGAAGAGAATGGCGAAGGTGCCGACCGCCACCGGGGCCAGCAGGCGCAGGTTGGCTTCCCGGCCGTCCTCCATGGCGACGGTGATGCTACTCGGGCGAGCGGCGAGCCCGGCTCCGCCGCGGGCGGCGCGCGACCGGGCATCGCGTAACTCGAGGTCATCCCGAGGCGACCCGCCACGTCGCCGCTCGCAGCGCTGCGGTGGCGCGGCAGGCGGCGGAGGCGGGGTCGTCACCCGCCTCACGCCAGGCGTCGACGATCGAGCGCGATGCGGTGACGAGCCCGGCGGCCGGATGGGGGTCGAACGCGGGACGTAGCGCCTCGACGGCCCCACCCTGGGCGCCGACGCCCGGCAGCAGGAAGACCGCCCGCGGCATGAGCTCGCGTAGGCGAGCGAGGAGGTCGGGCCGGGTGGCGCCCGTCACCGCACCGACGCCCGCGAGCCCGCGCTCACCGATCGAGCCTCTGCCGAGCTCGTCGACGAGCCCGGCGAGCAGCTCGTGGAGCGGCCGGTCGGGGGCCGGGCGGTCCTGGATCCGCCCGGCTCCGGGGTTCGAGGTCCGCACGAGGCAAAAGACACCCGCCCCCGCGTCCGTCGCCGCCTCGACGAGCGGCTCGAGCGCGTCGGCACCGAGCAGCGGGTTGGCGGTGAACGCGTCGGCGCCGAGCCCCGGCACGTGGCCGAACGGCGTGGCGGTCGCGCCGACGAGCGCCTGGCCGTACGCGCGCGCGGTCGCGGGCACGTCGCCGCGCTTGCCGTCCGCGATGACGAGCAGGCCGTGCTTGCGCGCGGCGTGTGCGGCCGCCTCGAGCGCGCGCCACCCCGGCACTCCGAGTCGCTCGAAGCAGGCGAGCTGGAGCTTGACCGCGACGCACTCCTGCCCCGCAGCCTCGATCGCCGCCCGGCAGTGGCGCTCGACCGCGGCCGCCGCTCGCCCCGCGGCCGCCCCTGGCTCCACCGGCCCGGATCCCGGAGCCGGTTCGCCCTCGTCGAGGGCGACCGGCCACAGCGCGACCGGATCGGGATCGAGCCCGAGCACGATCTGGCTGCGACGCTCCTCCACGAGCGCCGCGAGCCGGTCGCCGAAGGCACGACCGTTGCGGCCGCCCGCGGCCGCGCCGGCGGACTGTCCGCTGAAGGACCCGGTGCCCGTTACCCGCCGCGAACCGACTTCTTGAGCCCCGAGCCGGCGCTGAAGCGGGGCACGCGGCTCGCCGCGATGTCTATTCGCTCGCCGGTCTGGGGGTTCACCCCCTGGCGGGCGCCGCGCTCGGCGGACGAGAACTTACCGAACCCGGTAAAGTTCACCTCGCTGCCACGCACGAGCGCGTCCTGAATCACATTGAGCGTCGCGTCGACGGCATTGGCGGCGTCCTGCTTCGAAAGCCCTGCCTCCTCGGCGACCTGGTCGACGACCTCGGCCTTGGTCACGCCTTCCTCCTCTCGTCTGTTCCGAATCCCGTTTCCTCACGGGAATCGGGCACGCTAACACCGCTGGTGGACGCGTGGGCGCCCCCGCCTTCGGCGAGCTCGAGCATTCGCTCCGCCGCGGCCACCACCTCGTCGAAGCGAGGGTCGTCGGGGCGCAGCGTCGTCGGGTGGCCGGCGTCGTCGTAGAGAAGCACCCGCGGCGCCCGGTCGCGCTGGCGACGGCGCGCCGCCGCGGCGACCCCCTCGGCGAGTCCGGTGAGGCGGCTCACCGTCCCGCGGCGCTCCTTCATGCGCGCTCCTCGCCCAGGTCGACGAGCGCCCGGCGCAGGTCGTAGCGCATGAGTGACGACAGCGGGTAGCGCCCGGTGACGGCGGCCAGCACCCACCCGCCGCGACGCACGGCGAACACCGCGCCACCGGCCGTCGTCACCTCGACTTCGCCGAGGCGCTCGGGCGTGCCGCGCCCGCCGGCGGCGGCGCGGTCGGCGGCGTCGAGCAGGGCGGCCGCCTGCCCGGTCAGAGTCTCGCCCATCTCCGGGTCGTCGGGGTGGGTGGCGGCGAGCGAGCCGTCGGGAGCGACCAGCACGGCCGCCCGGATCTCGCTCGAGAGCTCGGACAGGCGTCGGAGGGCGAGCTCGGGTGTCACGACGGCCGAGGCCACGGAGCGGCGAGAATACCGCCGTGGACCTGGCGAGGATCGCGTGGCTCGTCACGGTCGGGACCTTCGTGGTCGCGGCCGTGCTCGTCTTCGTGAACGGCTACGTCGGCTACATGCTCGTCCTGCTCGCGGTCGCCGCAGCGGCGGCGATCAACCTGCGCTGACGCCGCCGCGCGAGCGGTCAGCGGCCGCGAGCCTCTCCGTGCTCGGCGTCGCTCGACCGGACCACGTCCTCCGGCTCGAGGTGGATGAGCACGTCGGCGCCGCGCAGCCGGGTGCGGATCTCATGGGTCAGCTCGTGGGCGAGGTCGTGGGCGCGCTCGAGCGAGGTCCCGCGACGGAACTGGACGTGCAGGTCGACATAGCGGTCGCTGCCCGCGCGGCGCGCCCGCAGCGCGTGGAAGCCCACGACCTCCGGCGAGCCGTGCGCGGCGATCGCGTTCTGGACCGCGGCGAGCTCGTCGGGCGGGAGCGCCTCGTCTACGAGCACGCGCGAGGACCGGGTGACGAGCCGCACGCCGGAGGCGACGATCGCTCCCGCCACGACCAGCGCGACGCCCGGGTCGATCTGCTCGAACCCGGTCAGCTCGACGAGGACGAGGCCGGCGAGCACGCCGCCCGAGGTGAGCGCGTCGGTGCGGAGGTGCGCGGCGTCGCCCTCGAGCGCGGGCGACTCGGTCTCGCGCGCCTTGCGACGGAGCAGAGTCGACACGACCACGTTGGCGACCACCGAGAAGGCGATCACCCCGATCCCGACGCCGAGCAGGCCGACCTCGCTCGGCTCGAGCAGGCGGCGGATCGACTCGATGACGATGACCGCGGCGCCGACGAGGATCAGCACGCCCTCGAACGCCGCCGCCAGGTTCTCGACCTTCGCGTGCCCGTAGGGATGCTCGCGGTCAGCGGGCTCGCCCGCCTTGCGCACGGACACGTAGGCCACGATCGAGGCGATCAGGTCGATGCTCGAGTGGACCGCCTCGGTGATGACCGCGATCGAGCCCGTCAGGACCCCGGCCACGAGCTTGAGCGCGATCAGCGTCGCGTTCGAGGCGATCGACAACCCGGCCGCGCGGGTCTTCGTCCGGCGGTGTGCGGACCCGAGCACGGCGGCCCCCGCCGAGCCGGCGGCTCGACCCCGATCGGCCGGGTCGGCCGCGCCCGGGTGCCCGGGTACGAGCCCGCCCGGGCTCATCGCAGCGCTCGCTCGCGCTCGGCGAGCCACGCGCGCAGCGCGCGCGCCGCGCGCCCGCGGTGGCTGATCGCGTGCTTCTCCGCCGGCGCCAGCTCGGCCATCGTGCGTCCGTCGGAGCGGTCCGCGGGCACGAACGCCGGGTCGTAGCCGAAGCCGCCCTTCCCGCGCGGCTCGGCGGCGAGCGTGCCCTCGCACCGGCCCTCGAAGAGGTGCGGCTCGGCCGCGCCCGGCTCGACCAGGGCGAGAACGCACACGTAGGCCACGCGCCGATCGCCGTCGGCCGGTACGGCGCGGAGCAGCTTCGCGAGGTTCTCCTCGTCGCTCGCGTTCTCGCCGGCGAAGCGCGCAGAGAGCACGCCGGGGGCGCCGGCGAGCCCGACCGCCGCGATGCCGGAGTCGTCGGCGACCGCGGTGCGCCCGGTCGCCTCGGCGGCCGCGCGCGCCTTGATCGTGGCGTTGGCGGCGAACGTGGCGCCGGTCTCCGGCGGGAGCGCGACGCCGGCCGGCAGCGGCTCGATCCGCCACGGCTCGAGCAGCGGCGCGAGCTCCCGCAGCTTGTGCGTGTTGCCCGTGGCGAGCACGAGCGTCGCGTCGGCGTCCACGCCCGCGCCTCCGGCCGGCGCGCTTAGCCCGGCAGGCCGCCGGTCGCCTCCGCCTGGGCGGCCCGCAGGGCTTCGATGCCGGGCGCCGCGACCTCGAGCAGCGCGTCGAGCGAGGCGCGCGAGAGCGGCGTGCGCTCGCCCGTCGCCTGGACCTCGACGAGCCCGCCGTCGCCCGTGACCACGAGGTTCATGTCGACCTCGGCCGTCGAGTCCTCGGAGTAGTCGAGGTCGAGCAGCGGATCGCCGCCGACCATCCCGCACGACACCGCGGCCACCGAGCCCGTGAGCGGCAAGCGGGCGAGCGACCCCTCCTCGACGATCCGCGCGAGCGCGAGCTGGAGCGCCACGTACCCGCCGGTGATCGCCGCGCAGCGCGTGCCGCCGTCGGCCTCGAGCACGTCGCAGTCGACGTACACGCTGCGCTCGCCGAGCGCCTCGAAGTCGACGACGACGCGCAGCGAGCGGCCGATCAGGCGCTGGATCTCGACCGTGCGACCGTCGGGGCGGCCGCGGGACACGTCCCGCTGCTTGCGCTCTCCGGTCGACGCGGGCAGCATCCCGTACTCCGCGGTCACCCACCCGCGCCGCTGACCCGCCATCCAGCGCGGGACCGAGTCGACGGCGCTGGCCGTGCAAATCACGCGGGTCCCGCCCTGGGAGATCAGGGCGGAGCCGGTCGCCGTCCGCACGAAGCCGGGAGCGATCGCGACCGGGCGCAGCTCGCCCGGGGCGCGCCCGTCGCGCCTCACGCCGCGGCCGTCCCGGCGAGCGCGGTGGCAAGCCGCTCCGCCGGCGTCACCTCGACGTGGCGCACCTCGCCGAGCGGGAGCTGGAGGAAGCGGGTGCCGAGGCGACGGAACGCGTCGGGGTGGCCCGAGCACAGGAAGCGGTAGGACCCGCGCCGGCCCTCCGGGCGCCCCACCCCCCGAGCGGCGAGCTCGGCGTGGACCTCCTCGGCGATCGCCGCGCCCGAGCTCACGATCTCGACGCCACGCCCGAGCTCGCGCTGGAGGATCGGCCGGACGAGGGGGTAGTGCGTGCAGCCGAGGATCACCGTGTCCACCTCGGCGGCGCGCAGCGGCGCGCACACCCGCTCGACCTCGCCGACGACGCGCTCGTCGACCTCGTCGCCGGCCTGGATCAGCGGCGCGAGCGCCGGAGCGGCGACCGAGGTGAGCGTGGCGCCGGGAGCGGCGGCGGCGAGCGCGCGGTCGTAGGCGCCGCTCTCCACCGTGGCCGGCGTGGCGAGCAGCCCGACGCGCCCCGAGCGCGTGACCTCGGCGGCGAGGCGCGACTCGGGCCCGACGACCCCGACCACGCCGACGCGCCCTTGCAGGTGCTCGCGCATGACGGGGAGCGCCGCGGCGGTGGCCGAGTTGCACGCGACGACGACCAGCTTCGCGCCGTGGTCGAGCAGCATCTCGGCGAGCTCGAACGAGAAGCCGCGCAGCTCCTCGGAGGAGCGCAGGCCGTACGGAAAGCGCGCGGTGTCTCCCAGGTAGAGGAAGTCCTCGTGCGGCAGCGAGACCAGGCACTCGTGTAGGACGGTGAGGCCGCCCACCCCGGAGTCGAAGACGGCGATCGGGCGATCGGACGCGGCGGTCACGGGACCATGGTGGCACGGACGGCGGGCGCCGCGGGGGCGCTCTCAGGCGAGCGCCCAGAAGCGGCGCACGTGCGCGACGGCCCGGTCGGTGAGCGCGTCGGGCGCGACCGGCCGGGGCTCGCCGCCGGCGGCCAGCGCGGACAGCGTCTCCGCCACCGAAGCGGCGAGGGCGCGCGTGTCGTAGCCGCCTTCGAGCACGGCGCCGACCGGCGCCCCCGCCGCATCGCCGATCGACCGCGCGTGGCGCGCGAGCTCACCAAACGACCCGGTCTTGAGCCGGCACGAGGCGAGGGGGTCGTCACGGTGCGCGTCGAAGCCCGCCGAGACGAGCACGAGGTCGGGGTCGAACTCGCGCGCCGCCGGGGCCACGACATGCTCGACGAGCGCGAGCCACGTGCTCTCGCCCGACCCGGGCGGCACGGGCAGGTTGATCGTGAAGCCCGTCCCCTCGCCCGAGCCCGTGTCGGACAGCGGTCCGGTCCCGGGGTACAGCGGCGACTGGTGGATGCTGGCGAACAGGACGTCGGCGCACGCGTGGAAGATGTCGTTCGTCCCGTTTCCGTGATGCACGTCCCAGTCGAGGACGAGCACGCGCTCGGCCCCGAGAGCGTCGAGCGCGTGGCGGGCCGCCACCGCGACGTTGTTGAACAGGCAGAAGCCCATCGCACCCGCCGGCTCGGCGTGATGGCCGGGCGGGCGGAGCGCGCAGAAGCCGGCGGTCGCCTTGCCGGAGAGAAGTGCCTCGACCATCGCGCACGCGCCGCCGGCCGCGTGCAGCGCGGCGAGGTAGGAGCCCGGGCTCGCCACCGTGTCGGGGTCGAAGGCGCCGCCCCCGGCCTCGCTCACCGAGCGCACCGCCTCGACGTGTCCGTCGGGGTGCACGGCGCGCAGCGCATGGTCGTCGACAGCGGGCGCGGTGCGCCGCTCCCACCCGAGCCAGCCCCGCTGGGCCAGCTCGGCCTCGATCGCCTCGATGCGGCCCGGGCCCTCGGGATGCGACCCTGTCTCGTGCTCGAACGAGGACGGATGGCTGAACAGGAGCGGCGGCCCCATGCGGGTACGGTTCCTTCCCCACCGTGGCCGCCCCCACTCCCGCGACCAGCCAGGACGCCCCGGACGGCTACCTCGAGGTGGAGGTCGTCGTCGTGGGAGCGGGCGCGGCCGGTCTGTACGCCGCCGTGTGCGCGGCGCGCGCGGGCGCGCGGGTGGCGCTCGTCTCGAGCTCGCCGCTCGCCGCGTCCGCGAGCTATTGGGCCCAGGGCGGGGTGGCGGCCGCGCTTGCGCCCGAGGACTCGCCCCGGCTCCATGCGGAGGACACGTTGGCCGCGGGCCGCGGCGCGTCGCGGCCGAGCGCCGTCCGCGTCCTGTGCGCGGAGGCGGCCGCGTGCGTGGACGACCTCGCTTCGCTCGGAATCCGGTTCGACACAGACCGCGAGGGAGCGTTAGCGCTCGGCCTCGAGGGCGGGCACTCACGGCGTCGCGTCGTGCACGCCGGGGGCAGCACGACCGGTCGGCGCATCACCCGAGGGCTCGCGTCGATCGTTGCCGAGGACGAGCGCGTGACCGTGCTCGAGGAGGCGACGGCGCGCTCGCTCGCGGTCGAGCAAGGCGCGTGCGTAGGCCTCGTCGCGCGGCGGACCGGCGGCGGTCGCGACGAGGCGGTCGTCGCCGTGAAGGCGCGCGGCACCGTGCTCGCGACGGGCGGCGCGGCCGCGCTGTGGGAGCGGACCACCAACCCGCCGGGGGCGGTCGGGGCGGGGCTCGTGCTCGCCTCCGAGGCCGAAGCGGCGCTCGCGGACCTGGAGCTCGTCCAGTTTCACCCCACCGCGCTGGCGTCGAGCGACGGCCACGACGGCTTCCTGCTGACCGAGGCGCTCCGCGGGGAGGGCGCCCTGCTCGTGAACGATGCGGGCGAGCGCTTCGTCGACGAGCTCGCCCCCCGCGACGAGGTGGCGCTCGCCATCGACGGCGAGCTGCGCGCGCGCCCTGGGGCGCGCGTCCTGCTCGACCTGCGGCCGGTCGACGCCCGCGGCTTCCCGAACGTAATGTCGGCCCTCGCCGAGGCCGGGCTGGACCCCCGCCGGCAGCCGGTGCCGGTGGCGCCGGCGGCCCACTACACGATGGGCGGCGTGGCGACCGACCTCGACGCACGCTCGACCCTCCCCGGCTTGCTCGCCGTGGGCGAATGCGCGTGCACCGGCGTGCACGGGGCGAACCGGCTCGCCTCGAACTCGCTCGCCGAATGCCTGGTGTTCGCGCGCCGGGCGGCCGCCGCGTCCATGGCCGAGCCGGCGCCTCCCCCCTACGCCGATCCGGCGCGTGTGGCGATCGCTCGCAGCGCGCGCGACCCGCTCGCGCCTCCACCGGCGGCCACCCGCCGCGCCCTGTGGCGCCACGGGGGTCTCGTGCGCTCGGGGGAGGGATTGCGAGCGCTGGCCGACGACCCCTTTCCGCTCGCGCGGGCGATCGCGGCGTCCGCGCTCGGGCGGTCCGAGAGTCGGGGCGCGCATCGCCGCCTCGACCGCCCCGAGCGAGACACCGCCCTCGATGGACGTCACCTCGTCGTCCGCCACGACGGGCGGGTCGTGTCGGAGCGCTGGGAGTAGCCCCCGGACGCGCGGCGGGCGAGCGGGCGGTCGCGGACAGCGGCGTGCGGCGCCCGCGCACGCGCGCTGGCGGCGACGAATCGCCTGCTCGCAGCGTTAATGCTACTTAACACGAGTCCCCTTGGAGTCTTCACAAGCACTTGCCAGAATCGCTCGCGCCAGAGGGGGTGGCTCAACAGGCGGGGAGAGGAGACGCCGCGTGTACCACATCAGCCGCTCGATGTACCGCGAGCTGTGCCACGAGGTCGCGCCCGACCGGTACGGCTCGACCGTCGCCAGCCGCCAGCGGCTGCTCCGGGCGTGCGAGGCCTCGGTCGAGCGGCTTGCCCACGACCGTCACTACTTCGCCCACCCGACGCGCACGCTCTTCAACGACGTCCGTGTGCTGTTCCCGCTCTCGCGCCAGATGCGCGTCCGGCAGGTCATCGAGCGGCACATGCGCCTCGCCTCCGAGCTCGTCGACCGTGCCGCCGAGCAAGGCGTCGCATGCGACGGAACGCCGCTCTCCTGCCACGCCACGACCCGCAAGGGCGGGACCTGCCAGCGCACGCCCCTGCCGGGCAGCCTGTACTGCCCCTCGCACAAGCACCTCGAAGAAAGGTTCGACGCCTGCACCGAGGACGCGGAGCTCGAGCTGGCAGCGCAGGGCGTCGCCGCGTAGGCCGCGGCGGAGGCGCTACGAGGGCGCGGCCCGCGCCCCCTCCGCACCCGCGTTACTCGGCTAGGCCTCCACCGCCTGCCGGCGAGCCGGTGCTCGAGCTCGACGGGGCGTCGCGCTGCACCACACCCGAGTTGGTCTGCGGCGCGCTCACCCCGTCCCCTGAGCCGGCGGGGACGTCGACCGACGGGACGGAGACATCCGGGGCGTCAACCGACCGGACGGAGACATCCGGGACGCTCGGGGCCGCGGCCGTCGGGCTCGTCCACGCCGGTCGGGCGCGCGAGCGGGCCGCCCCCCTCGGCCGGGAAGGCGGCGAGCGGGCCGAGGTCCTCCGCCGGCGCGGTCGGCGCGGGCGAAGCGCCGTCACGACCGTCCCGCACCTCCCCGCCCCGACGATGCGCGGGCCGCAGGGCGCGGAACTCGGGCATCTCGGCCAGGGAGCTCGGCACCGCCGGCGCCCCGCGGGCGCCGTCGCGACCTTCGAGCACTCCCCTCGGCCGCGAGCACCCCGCCTCTCGCGGCCACCGCGAGCGCCCCGGCCGCCGCCGCGCGGCGAGCTTCGCTCTGGACGAGGCGCCGGCGAGCTTCGCCAGCCCGCCCGCGGCGCCACCACCGGCCGCCAGGCCCGTGCCGGAGCCCGACCCCTGGTCGAGCAGGCGCCCCAGGATGTCGCCGGCGACCGCGGGGGCGAGCGGCGGCGCGAGCGCGGCGAGTGCGCTCCGGCGTCGATCGATCGACGCCCGGAAGCCGCGGCAGTCGGGGCACGTCGCCAGGTGAGCGCGCAGGCGGCGGTCGCGGGGCGCCTTCCCGTCGCGTTCGCTGATCGCCCGACGCACCGCCTCGCAGCCCATGTCGCGCCCGCTGCGTCGATCGTGGAGGACGGATCGCGCCTGGTGCACGAGCTGGCGCGCCGCGGCCTGCGACGTCGAGAGGACGAGCGCGATGTCCGCATACGAGAGCACCGAGACCTCGCGCATGACGAGCGCGTGCCCCTGGCGCTCCGGCAGCTCGCGGATGTCGGCGACGGTCTCGGCCAGCTCCGCCCGGCTCTAGGCCTCGCTCGCGGCGCTCGGAGCGGTCACGGCCGACGACTCGACCTCGGTCAAGTCCTCGAGCGCCGCCTGTGGGCGCCGGCGGCGGAGATTGTCGATCGCGGTGTTCCGGGCGATGCGGAAGAGCCATGGCCGGACTCCGTCGACCTCCTCGCCCGCCTCGAGCGCCGCGAGCGCCTTTGGCCATCGTGGGTCTGAAGCACGTCGGCGGCTTCCTCGGATCACGCAGCAGCGCCATGCCGTAGCGAAAGAGCGCCTGAGGATGGCGGCGGTAGAGCTCGCCGAAGGCGGCCTCGTCGCCGGCCGCGGCACGCGTCGCGAGACGCCTCTCGCCCAGGCGGTGCAGAGCACTATCGGGACCCCGGGCGAGCGAGCGTGCGGCCGGTCGCTCTCGGTAGCCCGCACGCGCCCAGGGGACGTCGACCGCGACCTCCGCCCTGCCGGGTCCGGCTGCCACCTTGCCTCCGCCTCTCGTCCGATCCGCGCCCGAAGTATCGATTGTTCCCCGTGGGCGTGACGGCAATCACGGTAAGTCCCCGGCCTCCGCCTCCGCCTGCTTGTCGCGCTTCTGCTCGGCGACGTGCGCGAACGCGCGGCCCACAGCCCCTGCGAGGCCATCCGGTCCGCGCGGCGCCACGCCGACCATGGCCGGCACCTCGACCGCATCGAGCGCTTCCCTGACGCGCTCGCCGAGCCGCTCGGCCGCGGGCGCGCCGCATTCGGTGGCGAGGACGCAGAACTCGTCCCCGCCCCAGCGCACGACCACGTCGTGCTCGCGCACGCCCTCGGCGATCGCTACGGCCGCTCGGCGCAAGTGAGCGTCGCCGGCGGCGTAGCCGAGGCGGTCGTTGATCGTCTTGAAGTCGTCCAGGTCGATGGCGAGGACCGCCGCCGCGTGCCCGACGCGCCGGCAGCGCAACTCCTCGCGGCGGAGGGCCTCCTCCCACGCGCACCGGTTTGGGAGCGCGGTGAGCTGGTCGGTGCGCGCCTCGAGCTCGGCCTTCCACAGCCGGGCGACCAGCGCAGCCCACGCCTCCAGCACGGGAAGCACATCCGCCAGGTCCTCCTGATGAGGAGCGGCGTCGACGCCGCAGATCGTGCCCAAGGTCGTCTCCCCCACTCGATCGGAACGCCCACGTAGGCGGCGAAGCCGAGCTCCTGCGCCGCCGGTGCTTCGGCGTAGGCCGACACGTCGGCGAGCCGCGGCCCGGCGCGCGGTCCCTCGCGCCTCGCCATGCGGGCACAGACGGTGCTCTCCCAGGGCATGCGCTGCCCCGCCTCGAGCGGAAAGCCGTGGCCATGCGCGGCCACGACCGCGCATTCGTCGCCGTGGCGGCGGGTGACCATCCACGTTCCGAGGGCCAGCCGGTCGGCCAGGTCGGCGAGGAGGCGCTCGATCGCGGGGTCTTCGATCGGAGTGTGTGACACGGCGCAGGTGTTGTTCCTATCCCTGCGCCGCCCGGCTCGGCCCGGTGGCAAACACCCGGGCCGAGCCGCGGCACTGTGGCCCTTCCGTAGCCGACCGCCTGTGTGGCGGCTCCATTCGGTGTTGAGACGGCCGCGACCGGCGATTGTGAGTCCTCGATTAGAAAAAACCGCCTCGGCCGGGGTACGTTGGCCGCATGCTCCTCGGAGTCGACGTCGGCGGCACCTTCACCGACGCCGCGCTCCTGACCGGCGACGGCGAGCTCTTCACCGCCAAGTCGCCGACCACCCCCGCCGACCAGTCGGAGGGGGCGATCGCCGCAGTCGAGGCGGCGCTCGCGCGCGCCGACGCGCGGGCGGGCGACGTCGAGCGGCTCGTCCACGGGATGACCGTCGGCACCAACGCCCTGCTCGAGGGCAAGGTGGCGCGCACCGCGCTACTCGCCACCGAGGGCTTCACCGACCTGGAGGAGCTCGGCCGCCAGGCGCGCGCCGAGCTCTACCGCCTGTGCGCCGGGCGCCCACCTCCGCTCGTCCCGGCCGAGCTGCGGGTCCCCGTGCCGGAGCGGACGAGCCGTGACGGCGTGCTGCGCGAGCTCGACGAGTCCGCGCTGAGCGAGCGTCTGGCGCGGCTCGCGGCCGGTCACGACGACTCGGGCGGCGGCATCGAGGCGGCCGCCGTCTGCCTCCTGTGGGGCTTCCGTCATCCCGCGCACGAACGGCGCGCCGAGGAGCTCGTCACCGAGGTCCTCGGGGACGAGCTGCACGTATCGACCTCGCACGTGGCGGTCGGCGTCTTCCGCGAGTACGAGCGCTGCGCGACCACGGTGGTCGACGCGGCGCTCTCGCCGCCGACGCGCCGCTACCTCGAGCGCCTGCACGCGCGCGCCGCCGAGGCCGGCCTGCCGGCGCCCGAGGTCATGCTCTCGGGCGGTGGAGTGGTCGACGTCGAGACCGCGGCGCGCCACGGCGCGTGGACGGTGCTCTCCGGCCCGGCCGGCGGCGCAGTCGCGGCGGCCCACCGCGCGCGTCACGCGGGCGCCCCCGACGCCGTGTGCCTCGACATGGGCGGGACCTCGTGCGACGTGTCGGTGACGCTCGACGGTGCGGTCGCCACCGCGGGCGAGCGCGAGGTCGGTGGGCGTCCGCTCGCCCTTCCGATGGTCGACGTGCACACGGTCGGCGCGGGCGGGGGCTCGATCGGGTGGCGCGACGCGGGCGGCGCGCTGCGCGTCGGGCCCCACTCGGCCGGCGCCGATCCGGGCCCCGCCTGCTACGGCCGCGGCGGTGACGACGCGACGGTCACGGACGCGAACCTGGTGCTCGGGCGGCTCGACGCGGGCTCGCCGCTCGCCGGCGGCGTGGAGCTCGATTCGGCCGCGGCCGAGCGGGCGCTCGACCGCCTGCGCGCGGCGCTGGGGCTCGCGAGCGTCGAGGAGGCGGCGGCCGGCGTCGTCCGTGTGGCGAGCGCCGAGATGGCCGCCGCGGTCCGCGTGATGACCGTCGAGCGCGGCGTCGATCCGCGCGGCCTCGCGCTGCTCGCGTTCGGCGGCGCGGGGCCGCTGCACGCGGCCGAGATCGCCGACGAGCTCGGGATGGAGCGGATCGTCGTCCCGGGCGCCTCGGGCGTGCTGTCGGCGCTCGGGATGGTCGTCTCCGAGCGCCGGCGCGACCTCGTCGAGAGCGTCCTCCTCACCGGGGAGGACCTGACCCGAGACGCAGTCGCCGGGGTGGTTGGCCGGCTCGCCCGCCGCGGGCGCGAGGACCTCGCGACGAGTACCCCGGACGCGGCGCCCGAGCCGGAGGTGCGCGCGAGCTTCGACCTCCGCTACCGGGGCCAGGCGTTCGAGCTCACGGTCGCAGGCGCGGAGGCGCCCGATCCCGCCGACCTGCGCCGCGCGTTCGACTCCGCGCACGCGGATCGCTACGGCTACGCCGACGAGTCGGCCGAGCTCGAGCTCGTGACCGTGCGCGTGGCGGTCGCCGAGCCCGGACGCGAGCCGAGCGCCGCCGCGCGGCCGCCGACGGAGGCGGCCGCGTCGCGCCGGGCCCACCTCGGCGGCGAGCCGGTCGAGGCCACAGTCCACCGCGGCGCCGTCGATCGCCTGGAGGGGCCGGCGATCGTCGAGCTCCCGGAGGCCACCCTCGCCGTCCCCCCGGGCTGGGCGGGCGCGACGGACGCCGACGGGACGATCGTGCTCGAGCGCGACCGGCGCGGCTGAGCGATGGATCCCATCGACCTCCAGGTCATGCTCGGTGCGCTGCGCGCCGCGTGCGACGAGATGGGCGCCGTCCTCGTCCGCTCGGCTCACTCGGCCAACATCAAGGAGCGCCGCGACGCCTCGACCGCGCTGTTCGACGCGGACGGGGAGATGGCGATGCAGGCCGAGCACATCCCCGTCCACCTCGGGGCGATGCCGGCCGCGGTGGCCGCGGTCGCGGCAGAGCGCCACGAGCCGGGCGACGCGTGGATCCTCAACGACCCGTTCCGCGGCGGGACTCACCTTCCCGACGTCACCGTGATCTCGCCGATCTTCTGCGGGAACGAGCTCGCCGCGTTCGCGGCGAGCCGCGCCCACCACGCCGACGTCGGCGGCCCGACACCCGGGAGCATGCCGGCCGACTCGCACACGCTCGACGAGGAGGGCGTGGTGATCGAGCCGCGCCGTCTCGCGCGCGGCGGTGAGCTCGACGGGGCCTATCTCGATGATCTCACCGCCCGCATGCGCGCGCCGAGCCAGCGCCGCGCCGACCTGCGCGCCCAGCTCGCCGCCAACCGCGCCGGTGACGCGCGCATCGCCGAGCTCGTCGAGCGGATCGGCCTCGACGCGCTGCGCGAGGGCATGCGCGAGACGAACGCCTACGCCGAGCGCCGGACGCGCGCCGCGCTCGCCGAGCTCGAGGACGGGGAGTACGCGGCGCGGGACGTGCTCGAGGCCGCGGAGGGGGACCTCGAGGTGCGCCTCGCGGCCACCGTCTCCGGCGACTCGCTCACGCTCGACTTCACCGGCACCGCCGCCCAGCACGAGGGCAACCTGAACTGCCCGCTCGCGGTGACGACGTCGGCGTGCATCTTCGCGCTGCGCGTGCTCGCCGACCCCGACGTGCCGCCGTCCGCCGGCGCCTCGCGACCGCTCGGGCTCGTGGTCCCCGAGGGGACGCTGCTCAACGCGCGGGCGGGCGCCGCGGTGGTCGCCGGCAACGTCGAGACCTCATCGCGCGTGGCCGACCTCGTGCTCGCCGCCTTCGGACGCGCGTGCGGCCAGGGGACGATGAACAACCTCACGCTCGGGAACGACGAGTTCACCTACTACGAGACGCTCGGCGGCGGTCAGGGAGCGTGCCCCGACGCCGACGGCCCGAGCGCCGTGCACGTGGCGATGTCGAACACCTTCAACACGCCGATCGAGGCGCTCGAGCTCGAGTTCCCGCTGCGCGCCGTGACCTACGCGCGCCGGCACGAATCTGGTGGAGCGGGCGCCCACCGCGGCGGCGACGGCGTCGTCCGCGAGCTCGAGGCCCTCGCCGAAATGAGCTTCTCGCTGCTCACCGAGCGGCGCCGCCACCGCCCTCCGGGCGCGGCCGGCGGGGAGCCGGGCACAGCGGGCGAGAACCGCCTGAACGCGGAGCGGCTCGCCCCCAAGGACAGCGGGCGGCTGCGCCCGGGTGACCGCCTGCGCATCGAGACCCCCGGCGGCGGTGGGCATGGCCGGCGCGCGCCTTGACCTTTACCGGGTCAGCACCTAAGATCGGCCCCCCTCGCGCCCTCGAACCCTCGCCGCGGTGCGAGCAAGGAACCCCTCCTTCAACGTTATGCCGATCGCTTTCAAAGAGTGGGCTGTAACCGTGCGCGCCCTGGCCGAGGGCGAGCAGCTCGTGACCCTGCGGAAGGGCGGAATTCGGGAGGAGAGCAGGCATTTTGAGATCGAGCACGACCGCTTCTTCCTGTACCCGACGTTCGACCACCAGCGGACCGACCTCGTGCGCGAGTCGCATCGCCCCGAGCTCGAGCGCGCGCTCGAGGAGGGCGTGTGGCCCGAGGGCGAGACGCCCAACGGCGCGCTGACCGGGGACGGGGGAATCGACCAGCCCGGTCGAGTGCGCATCCGCGCCTTCGCGGAGGTCGCGGCGAGCTACCTCATCACCGACCCGCGCTGCGTCGACGCGCTCACCCCCTACCACGTGTGGACCAGCGACTACGCCGAGAAGCGCCTGCGCTGGAAGCCGCGCCATCCCCTGCATGTGATCTTGCTGCGCGCCTACCGGATCCCGCGCCCGGTGACCGTCAAGGTCCGCCCCGAGTACGGCGGCTGCCGCTCGTGGCTCGAGCTCCAGCGCGAGCTGCCGTTCGACGGCACGCCGGTCCTCTCCGACGAGGAGTTCGAGCGCGCCGCGGCCGAGATCGAGGCGATCGCCTCGGACGCCGTCCCGGCGCTCGCCTGACCGGCGCTCCCGCGCTCAGCGCACGCGCGCGCCGGCCTCCGCATGGCGCGCGAGCGCCGCGATCCGGTCGGCGAAGCGCTCGTGCAGCTCGACCGGGAGGTCGTGGCCCATTCCCGTGATCACGTCGAGCTGAGCCCCGGGGATCGCGTGCGCCGTCGCCTCGCCGCCCGGGAGTTGGACGAGCGGATCGTCCTCGCCGTGGATGACGAGCGTGGGCACGTCGAGCGACGCGAGCTCCTCGCTGCGATCGCCCGAGGCCTGGATGGCGAGCAGCTGGCGAGCTACGGCCGGTGGGTCATAGCCCGCGTCCCACGACCGGCGCGCGAGCTCCCGCACGCGGCGCTCGTCGAACGAGTAGCCGGGCGAGCCGATCAGCCGCCACGCGTCGACCGTGAAGCGCTCGTGCTCGTCGCGCGTACGCGCGGGCGGGCCGAGCAGGACGGACACGACCTCGGGCCGGGGCGCGCCGATCCGCGGCGCGACCGTCGCCATGATCGAGGTCAGGCTCCGCACCCGATCTGGGTGGCCGATCGCCAGCGTCTGGGCGATCATGCCCCCCATCGACGCCCCGACGACGTGCGCCGAGTCGATCCCGAGCGCGTCGAGCAGGCCCGCGGTGTCGTCGGCCATGTCCTCGAGCCGGTAGGAGGCCGAGGAGGTGTCGCCGGCGAATGCGGCGACGAGGTCGGGGCGCGGGGCGTCGTGCAGGTGGGTGGACTCGCCGGCGTCGCGGTTGTCGAAGCGCACGACGCGAAATCCGCGCTCGGCGAGCTCGCGGCAGAGCGCCTCGTCCCAGCCGAAGCGCGGGACGCCCAGGCCCATGATCAGGACGAGCGGAAGCGCGCCCTGCTCGCCGAACGCGTCGTACGCGAGCTCGACGCCGTTCGCCTCGACCCTCCCCGCGTCCACGCCCGGATGGTGTCAGACC
>Ga0126312_10000619_pt1 | contig 21706 bp, 14 predicted proteins | sample Plot104A_FD_92537 | JGI IMG/M metagenome (GOLD analysis project Ga0126312, IMG submission 92537) | Serpentine soil microbial communities from UC McLaughlin Reserve, CA, USA - Plot104A | ecosystem: Environmental > Terrestrial > Soil > Grasslands | place: USA: UC McLaughlin Reserve, Lake County...
ATCCGCCACTTGCGCCGATACGGCGGCTTGAGCCGGAACGGCGACACGTGGGTGCGGGCGCGGTCGTAGCCATAGGTGGCCCACGGGGTGGGGTCCTTGCGCTTCGGCCGCGGCTTGGCCTCGCGCTCCTCCGTGGTCACGAACTCCTGCTTTGCAGAGCCGCGCTTCTGGGTGGGCTGGTCCCTTGTCAGGGCGTACACGCCGGCCGCGACGGCGAGCGCCAGCACGGCGAGCGCGCCTCCGATGAGCAGGCGGCGTCGATTCACCGCGCGAAGGATAGGAGGCGCCAGATGCGCTTCATCGCGCGCGGGACCTCCACTCCCAGGGCACTCTCAGACAGCTGCCCGGCCCACTGCGGCGTCCCGGCGCGCACGACGATGCCCTTGCCGAGGCGGTAGGCCACGAAGTCAGGCTCGCCCGGGTCACGCCCGGCGGCGGTCAGCGACTCGATGCCGCGAGGCAGCGCGGCACTGGGCTCGAACGTCCTGAACTCGCCCACGAAGCGATCGGCGCCGCCGAACAGGCCCAGCCGGTCGTCCTCGACCACCAGAGGGGCCGCGCTCGTGCGCAGCAGCCGGTGCGTCCGCTCGCCGAAGACGTTCTGCGGCCGCGGCGCGGGAGCCGGGCCCGCGACACCCCGGGACAGCGGCACGGGCCGACGGAAGGCGTCGCTGCCGAACGACGCGACCCGGCCGCCCCCCTCGGCGTAGCGGCGCAGGCGCCGCTCGAGCCGCTGCGGCAGCCAGCGCGCGCTGCCAGCGAACGCCACCCCCGGCGCGTTGCCGAGCGCCGGGCCGTCGCCCATCTCGAGCGCCAGGTCGGTGGTCAGGTCGTAGCCGAGCCGCTCCCGGTCGAGGAAGCGCAGCAGCGGCGAGACCTGGGAGCGGAACCCGCTCGGCAGAGCTCCTCGGGCAAAGGGCCGAGCGAGCCGCACGCGCCCGCGGTCGAGCGTGTCGGGAAAGCCGTCGACGTCGTCGTCGACGGCGTTGTGGCCCTGCCAGCTGAGTGTCGGCAGCACCACGAGCGGGCGCGGGCGGTTTGCAGCGCGGCGCGTCTGCGGCAGCCCCGCCACGACCAGCGGCCACTGGGCGCGGCGCCGTGCGGCGCGCACGCGCACCACGAAGACGCCCGTCTTCGCGCGGCGCGGGATCTTCACCCTGAAGCGCCCGCCGATGCGCCCGCCCTTGCGCACCACCCGCCGCGAGCCCAGGCGAGCGAGGGCGAAGTCGAAGCTGCGCTCGAATGGGCCGACCTCGAGGCGCGCAAGCGAGCCGGCCGCTACGACGCCCAGCGGGCCGCGCAGGTCGAGCTTGCGCACGAGCACGCCGGTGCCCGCCCGCGCGCTCGCGGCGGTGGGGATGTCGGCCGGTGCAACCGCGCGGTTGCCCGCCCTGTCGCGGACGGTCACCGTGAAGGCGTAGCTTCCCGCCGCAGCGGGGCGGCCGCGAACGCTGCCGTGCCAGAGGGCGCTGCGGCTGGGCCCGCCGCGGAAGCGGGCGACCACCCGCGCCGGGCCGTCGTCCGTGCGGAAGATGCGGAACTCCGGCGCCTCGTTGCGGGGCCCGCGGTAGCGGATGCGTACGCGCGGGTCCTGCCCCGGCTCGCCTGGCGCGATCACGCCCGGGCGCGCGGACGTGATTGCCACCTGAGGCGGCCGGGTGTCCACGTCGACCTTCTTGATCGAGTTGATCACGCGGCCCTCGTCGCGCCGCACCACGCGCATCGTGTACTCGCCGTCGCGAACGACGGCGCGGTCGTCGTCGCGCCCGTCCCAGGTGTAGCGGTACTTGACGTCACCGGCGAGCTGGCGGTTGTCGACCAGCCGCCGTACGTCGTTGCCCTCGCCGTCGACGATCGAGAAGGTGATCTTCGCGGGGCTGGAGAGGTCGAAGCCGAGCCGCGAGCTGTCGCGAAAGCCGTCGCCGTTCGGCGAGATGTCGGCCGGCCCGGCGGCGAAGCGCAGCACCAGCGGAAACTCGCTCTTGAGCTGCTGGGTGACGAAGAAGGCCACTATCGTCGCGAGCACGAGCGCGGCGAACGCCGCGCGGACCAGGGGCTTCGCCATGACGGCCGAACGCTAGTGGTTGGCCCGGCACTCAGAATGTGGGGCGTGCGCGTGCAGCTCGTGGACCCCTCGGGGGACGTGACTCCCTACGACCACTCGCTGGCGGCGGCTCTGGCACGCCACGGCGCCGACGTCGAGCTGGTGACCTCGCGCTTCCTCTACGGGCCGATCCCGAGCGACCGCGACTATGCGCTCAGCGAGCCCTTCTACAGGTGGGCCACCGCCGTTGGCCCGCGCAGCCGCCGTGCGCGGCGGGCGCTCAAGCTGCTCGAGCACGGGCCCGGCATGCTCCGCTACCGCCGCCGCGCGCGGCAGGCCGACGTGATGCACTTCCAGTGGCTGCCGCTCGAGCCGCTGGACCTTCTGCTGCTGCCGCCGGCGCGGCCGCGGGTCATGACCATGCACAACGTGCTGCGGCGCGAGCGCGAGTCGCTCACCCGCCGGGTCGCGCAGCGCATGGACGCGGTGGTCGTGCACACCCGCGCCGGGGCCGCCGAGCTCGAGCGCCTGGGGGTCGACCCGGAACAGGTGCACGTGATCCCGCACGGCGCCTTCGAGCACCTCACCCGCCAGCCCGGCGAGCGGCCCTTGCCGCCCGAGCTGGAGCGGGTCGAGGGGCCGGTGGTGCTCTACTTCGGCACGCTTCGCCCGTACAAGGGCGTCGAGGTCCTGCTCGAGGCCTTCCGGCGCGTGGAGGGCGCGGAGCTGTGGGTGGTGGGCCACCCACTCGGCAGCTCGCCGCGGCGCCTGCGCGAGCTGGCCGGCGAGCGGGTGCGCTTCGTCAGCCGCTACGTGACCGATCCGGAGGCGCCTGCCTTCTTTCGCCGCGCGGAGCTGCTGGTCCTGCCGCACCTGAAGGTGGACCAGTCAGGGGTGCTCTTCGCGGGCCTCGCGTTCGGGAAGCCGATGGTGCTAAGCGACGTGGGTGGCTTCGCCGAGCTGGCGCGCGACCACGGCGCGGGGCGCCTGGTCCCGCCCGGCGACCCGCGCGAGCTGGCGAGCGCGCTGAACGAGCTGCTGGCCGACGCCGACCAGCGCCGGCGCCTGTCAGAGGCGGCCGCGACGGCGGCCGCGGGCGAGTTCTCATGGGATGGCATCGCGCGGCGAACGCTGCGCGTGTACGAGGATCTCCTGCGGTGAAGGCAGTCTTCATGGGAAAGTGCAAGCGCTCGGCGGCGCGCGCCCTCAACTGGCTGGTGGGGCAGGGCTGCGATGTCGCCGCTGTGGTGTCGGCCGATCCGGACCGCTTCACCGTCGCCGAGCAACGGCTCGACCTCGTGGCGGAGCGGCACGGGTTGCCGCTCGTGACCGACGGCGAGCTCTATGCCGCCCTCGACGATCCGGCCGGCTCGCGGCTCGATCTCGCTGACGTCGACGTCGTGATCTCCTTCCTGTTCTGGAAGCGCATCCGCGAGCCGCTGATCTCGCTGGGAGGCGTCGGCTGCCTGAACTTCCATCCCGCCCCCCTCCCGGACATGCGCGGCGTGGGCGGCTACAACGTCGCCGTGCTCGAGGCGCGCTCCGAGTGGGGGGTGTCCTGCCACTTCGTCGACGAGCGCTTCGACACCGGCGATCTCGTGGCCGTGGAGCGCTTCCCGATCGACCCCGAGTCGGCCACGGCGCTGTCACTCGACATCGAGAGCCAGGAGCGCCTGTTCGAGTTGTTTCGGGCCGTGCTTGGGCGCGTGCTGGCCGGAGAGGAGCTCCCGCGCAGCGCTCAGGGCGAGGGGCGCTACGTGAGCCGGGAAAAGCTCGAGTGGCTGCGCCGGCTGCGGCCAGGCGACAACCTAGGCCGCAAGCTCCGCGCCTTCTGGTATCCGCCCTGGCCGGGGGCCGTCGTGGAGCTGGACGGCCGGGACCTCACGCTGGTGGACGAGCGGCTGCTCGACGAGCTGGCGGCGGTCTACAGGGACGCCGGCCGGGTTCCCTGAGAAGTGACCCCCGTCACGCAGCGGGACGCTCCGGCGCGAGTAGTCTCAACCGCATGACCGGCCTGGCCTGCGCGGCCTGCGGCACACAGAACCCCGCCGGCGCGCGCTTCTGCATGTCGTGCGGCTCCGCGCTGGCGCGGCGCTGCCCCAACTGCGGGCATGAGGCGCCGCCCGGGGCGCGCTTTTGCACCGCGTGCGGCAGCGCGCTCGACGCCGCCTCCACGCCCGCGCCGACGCCTTCGCCCGCCGACGCCTCGCTGCCCGAGGAGCGGCGGCGGGTGACCGTGCTGTTCGCCGACCTGTCGGGCTACACGGCCGTCGCCGAGCGCATGGACCCCGAGGCGGTCAAGACCCTGGTCGAGCGCTCGCTGCGCCGGCTGGGCCAGGAGGTCGAGCGCTATGGGGGCACCGTCGACAAGTACATCGGCGACAACGTCATGGCCCTGTTCGGTGCGCCGGTCGCCCACGAGGACGACGCCGAGCGCGCCGTGCGCGCGGCGCTCGGCATGCAGGGGGCGATGGCCGAGATCAACGAGGCGCTGCCCGAGGGAGCTCACTTCGAGCTGAGCGTGGGAATCAACACGGGCGAGGTGCTGGCGGGGGCCGTGGGCGACCGCTACACGGTGACCGGCGACACGGTGAACGTGGCCTCGCGGCTGCAGAGCGCCGCCCGCCCGGGCAGCGTGACGGTGGGCGAGCCCACCATGACCGCCACCAGCGGGGCGGTGCGCTACGACCGGCTCGAGCCACTCCAGCTGAAGGGCAAATCCGAGCCGGTGCCGGCGTGGGAAGCGACCGGGCTCGAGTCCGAGCACGCCCGCGGGCGCGTCACGACGGCACGCGAGTCACCGCTGGTGGGCCGGGACTACGAGGTGGGCGCGCTGGAGTCGCTGCACGAGCGCGTGGTCCGCGAGCGCCGACCGCACCTCGTCACGCTGATCGGCGAGGCCGGCGTGGGCAAGTCGCGCCTGCTGCGGGAGTTCGAGCGGCGCCTGGCCGCCGACGGCGGCCCGACGGAGGTCCGCACCGGTCGCTGCCTGCCATACGGCAGCGGCGTCGTCTACTGGGCGCTCGGAGAGATCCTGCGCGCCGAGTGCGGCATCGTCGACAGCGACTCCTCCGAGGAGGCCTGGCGCAAGCTCTGCGGCTTCTTCCAGTGGATGATGGGCAGCGCCGACCAGCCGCTCAGCGAGGCGGGGCAACGCAAGGCGGCCCTGATCGGCCGCTCGCTGGGCATCGACGTGCCGCCCGAGCTGGCGAAGTTCGACGGAGACCCCGAGCGCGTGCGCGAATCGTTCTTCTCGGCCCTGCGCTCGGGCATCGAGGCGCTCGCCAACCAGCACCCACTGGTGCTCGCGTTCGAGGACGTGCACTGGGCCGACGATGGCATGCTCGACGCGATCGAGCACCTGGCGCAGTGGGTGCGCGCCCCACTGATGCTGGTCTGCGTGGCGCGCGACGAGCTGCTCGATCGCAGGCCAACCTGGGGCGGGGGCCGGCGCAACGCCACGCAGTTCTTCCTCGCCCCGCTCTCACCCGACGACACGGGCGAGCTGGTGCGGGCGCTGCTGCCGGAGGGCACCGAGGTGCCGCGGGCCGTGGTGGAGCGCTCGGGAGGCAATCCGCTGTTCGCGGAGGAGATGGCCCGGCGCATCGCCGAGCACGGCGCGGAGCACGCCGGCGCGCTGCCCGAGACCGTCCAGGGCGTGCTGGCCGCGCGCCTGGACGCGCTGGAACCGTTCGAGCGGCGGCTCGTGCAGCAGGCCGCGGTCGTGGGCCGCACGTTCTGGGAGGGCTCACTGGCGCCGCTCGCTCAGTCCGAGGGCCGCGACCTGGGCCGGGCCCTGAGCGGCCTGCAGGAGAAGGACATCCTCGCTCCCGTGCCCGAGGGCCGGCTCGAGGGCGAGCGCGAGCTGGCGTTCAAGCACGTGCTGATCCGCGACGTGGCCTACGGGATGCTGCCGAAGTCGGTGCGCTCTCGCAAGCACTTTGAGGTGGGCGGCTTCATCGAGGAGCGGGCCGGTGACCGCACGGACGAGGTGGCGCCGCTGCTCGCGGAGCACTACGGCCGCGCGGCCGCCCTCGGCCGCGAGGGCGGCGTGCCGCCCGAGGAGCTCACGGCGATGCTCGAACGCGCCGTGCACTTCCTGGAGGAGGCAGGCGACGCCGCCTGCCGGCTGTTCTCAAACCGCGAGGCGGCCTCGCACTACCGGCACGCGGGCGAGCTGGCGGAAGACCCCGACGTGGTGGCCCGCGTGGGCGAGAAGCTCGGCGACGTGTCGCTGCGGCTCGGGCGGGTCGACGCTGCCGTCGACGTGTGGGAGCGCTGCCTCGCCCACCACCGCGGGCAGGAGGACCTCGAGCGGGTCGCCGACCTCCACCGCAAGCTCGGCGCGGCGCTGTCGCACAAGGGCGAGCGCAAGGGCGCGATCGAGCACTACCAGAAGGGCATCAACCTGCTCAAGGACGGACCGCCCCGCCTCGAGCTCGTGCGCCTGTACGAGGAGGCCGCCTGGCTCTACCTGCACACCGGCGACAACATGCTCGCGATCTACGCCTCGGAGAAGGCGTTGCGGCTGGCCGAGCGCCTGGGCGAGACGCGCGCCGCCAGCCGCGCCCACGGCATCTTCGGGCGCGTGTTCGGGCGCATCGGCGACACGGAGAAGGCACGCCAGAACCTCGAGCGCGCGGTCGACCTGGCGCGTGGCTCCGATCACGGCGAGACGATCCTCGCGCTCGACGCGCTGGGCAGGTACCTGGAGACCTCCGAGGCCGACGCCGCCGGGGCGCGCGAGGCTTACGAGGAGGCGCTGGCGCTGGCCGAGCGCGTCGGCAGCCTGCCCTCGCAGGTGGAGCTCCAGGCGGCGCTGGCACAGCTGGCCGCCTACCGGGCCGACTGGGGCCGCGCGGCCGCCGCCGCCGCGGCCAGCGCGGAGCTGGCCGAGCGCGAGGGACTCGAGGGCAAGCTGTCGCTGCCCTACGCCCTGCAGGGCCTGATGCTGTGGCGCGAGGGCGACCTTGCCGGCGCGGCGAAGCTCTACCGCCGCGCCCACGAGCTTGCCGAGCAGGTGGGGTGGTCGGAGCTGGCCTTCCAGGCCCTGTTCGGCCTGGCGGTCGCGCTGCGCGACGCCGGCGAGCTGAGCGACTCGGTGACTGCGCTCGACCAGGCGATCGACGTCTGCGAGCGCGCGGGGCTGATCGCCCAGTCGATCCAGGCAACGGGCACGCGCGCGGTGGTGCTGGCTCTCGCCGGGCGCGACGATGCCGCACGCCAGTCGGCGCACGAGGCGGTGGAGCTCGCCGAGCGCCTGCACTACCCACTGGCAGGCGCGGCCGCCCTGGAGGCGCAGGGCGCGGCGGCGGCCGACCCGCAGGAGGGGGCCGCGCTGCTCGGCGAGGCGGAGCAGGCATGGGCGGCCCTGGAGCGCCCGCTCGAAGCGGCACGCTGCCGGCTGCTGGCCGGGCAGGGGCTGGCCGGCCATGATCCCGGACGCTCGCGCGAGCTGCTCGAGGAGGCCGCCGTCGAGATCGAGCGCCTGGGCGTGCCACACCTGGCCGAGCGGGCCCGCGCCATGGCGGCGGCGGGCTAGCGAGGCCGCTCAGCGGGTCTGGTCTGTCCCGGCGACCACTACGACGCTGGCATCGCCGGCGAGCCCCTGCGTCTGCGCGTCGATCCGCTCGCGCTGGCCCACCCGCAGCCGCCTGCTCACCGCGGCGGCCTCGCGTTCGTGGCCGGGGGCGAACAGCACGACCGATTCGGCGCGCTGCTGGTCGGTGCTGTTGGTGACGTTGCCCAGCTCGAACCCGAAGCCCTCGATCTTGTCGCCGAGCTGCGCCGCCAGGCCGGGGACCGTGGTCCCGTTGAGCACCGCCACCGTGACCGTCTTGGGCTGGACCGCCGCCTTGTGGCGGCCACTGCCTTCGCCCCTCGGCGTATCGCCCCCGCTGGGCGTACCGCCGCCGCTCTCCCCCGCCTGCTGCGAAGAAGCCTGGGATCCGGCGTCGTCCCGCGAGAGCTCGACGACCGCGAACGCCGCTCCTCCGCCCACGATCAGAAGGCCCGCGATCGCGAGCACCAGGTAGCGCGGACTGGCGAGCAGGCGGCGGTACCAGGGCGCGCGTGAAGGAGGCGGGATGATCGCCGTCTGGGCCGGTCGTGGAAGTCCGCCGCGCGCAGGCGGCCTGCCGGACCTCCCCGGAACAGGCGGCGAGCCGCCGGGCCTGACACCGGCCCGTGCCGGGGGGCGTGAGCCGCCGCGGGTGGCCGGGCCCGGGGGGCCGACGCCGCCCTCGGCGCCGCGCTCGGCGCCGCGCTCGGGTGCCGCGGTGTCGCCGCCGCCGGCGGGCTCGGTGGCTGCCGTGTCGCTCCCTCCGCCGGAGGGAGTCGCCGGCGGCGCGGCCGCAGCGGCTCGTGGGACCACCTGCGCCTGGCCCGCCGGGGTGGCCGCTCCCTCACGAGGGTCGCCCGCAGCGGCGCCCTCTCCGCTGCCGGCGGCGCCCTCTCCGTGCGCCTCGGCCATGGCCGAGGCGGGCGCCGCCCCGGCGGCGGCCGCGCTGGCCCCGGCACGTACCGGCTGGCGCTCCGCCTCCTCCTCCGTGCGGGACGGCACCGGAGCGGCCTCGGGCGGCACCCGCTCACCCTCCGTTCGCCCCTCGGCCTGCTGGACGCCCGTGACGGCCTCGCCGGCGTCGGCAGCGGCCACCCGCTCGCGCTCGGCCGGCTCCCCCTCGGAGTCGCCGTTGGCGGGCTGGGCAGCCGGCTGCCTGCCCTGGCCCGCCGCGGTGGCGGCGGCCGCGGCCGGCGGCGGCGCGGCGCCAGGGGCGCCGGCGCGCTGCTGCGGCTGCGCGACCACCCGAGCCGGCTGCGGTTGGTCGGCCGCGCGCTCAGGCGCCCTGCCGGCCCATTCGCGCAGCCGCTTGAGGTCGCGCGCCTGGGAGAAGTACAGCGCGGAGAGCACCGCCAGCCCGACAACCGCGGCGAAGCCGGCGTACGAGCCGATGTCCTGGATGATTTCGAGTGGCAAGTTCCGGAACTTTAGAAGCGGGCCCGGCCCCCCTGCTGCGGGGCTAGTCGAGGTCGGCGCCCGAGGACGCTATCGAGAGCGCTCGCTCTGCGGAAAGCTCGGCCACCGCGCCCGCGAGCGCGGCGCCGTCGCCGTTGTACACGAGCTCTTCAATGCGCGCGAAGGCGCTCTCCACCCAGTCGGGGTCGAGCGGCGGCCGGACCGCCGCCACGATCTTCTCGGCGGGGGTGGGGTGCGGCCGCTCACCCGGGTTGAACAGCTCCTCGTGCACCTTCTCGCCGGGGCGCCTGCCGACCACCTCCACGCCGATGTCCACGTCGGGCTCCAGACCCGCCAGGCGGATCATGTTCCGGGCGAGGTCGACGATCTTCACCGGGTCGCCCATCTCGAGCACGAACACCTCGCCCCGGGTTGAGAGCTCGCCGGAGCGAATGATCAGCTGCACGGCCTCGGGGATCGTCATGAAGTAGCGCGTCATCTTCGGGTCGGTCACGGTCACGGGGCCGCCCGCGGCGATCTGGCGGCGGAAGATCGGCACCACGGAGCCCGACGAGCCGAGCACGTTGCCGAAGCGCACGGCCGAGTAGCGGGTCCCGCGGAAGCGGTGCTGGGCCGCCTCGATGGTCCACTCGGCCAGGGCCTTGGACGCGCCCATGACGGTGGCGGGGCTGACCGCCTTGTCGGTGGAGACCAGCACGAAGCGCTCGACGCCGGCCTCCCCCGCCGCGGCGGCGAGGATGCGCGTGGCCACGGCGTTGTTGCGGACCGCCTCGACCGGGTTCTCCTCCATCAGGCCCACGTGCTTGTAGGCCGCCGCGTGGAAGACCACGGACGGCTGGTGCTCGGCGAACAGCTCGCGCACGCGCGTGGCGTCCTTGCAATCGGCCAAGACGGCGGCGGCGCGGCCGAAGTGGCGCTCCTCCTCGAGCTGGCGCCTGATCTCGAACAGCGAGTTCTCGGCGTTCTCGACCAGGATCAGGCGCTTTGGCCCCACGCGCGCGATCTGGCGGCAGAGCTCCGCGCCGATCGAGCCGCCGGCACCGGTGACCAGCACGGTGTGTCCGCGCAGGTAGCCGCCCACGCGGTCTATCTCCACGCGCACCGGCTCGCGCCCCAGCACGTCCTCCACCCGCACCTCGCGCACCTGGCGCATGAGATTGACGCCCCCGGAGAGCAGCTCGAAGGTGGTGGGCAGGGTGCGCACGGGGATGTCGCGCTCGCGACAGGCCGTGACTACCTGCTGGCGCAGGGTGCCCGGCGCAGAGGGTATGGCGATGATGACCTCATCGGGCTCGGCGTCGTCGAGCACCCTGGGGAGCTCGCTGGTGCGGCCGAGCACCTTGTAGCCGGCCACTCGCATGCCCTGCTTGCGCGGATCGTCATCGACGAAGCCGATCGGTGCGCTCGACAGCTCCGGGTTGCGCCGCAGCTCGAACGCCACCTGCTGCCCCCCGTTGCCGGCTCCAACGATCAGGACCTCGCGGGCGGCCCTAGCGAGCACCGGCCCGCGCAACGGGCGCTCCACCACCGCCCGCACGAGGAAGCGCGAGCCGGCGGCGAACGCCAGCGTGAGCAGGAAGTCCAGCGCGATCACGCCGCGCGGCGGGTCGGTGCGGCCCAGGGAGAGCAGGAACAGCGCCGCGATCAGCACGAAGCTCGACACCACCACGGCCTTGACCAGCGACTCGAAGTCCCGCTGGTCGACGAAGCGCCAGAGCTTGGTATAGAGGCCGAAGAGCGCGAACACCGCCAGCTTCATCGCGACGGCGAACACGATCGTGTGCTCGAGCAGCTCCTCGTAGCGGGCCGGGATGCCGGCGTCGAAGCGCAGCGAGTAGGACAGGTAGTACGCGAGCGCCAGCAGGCAGGCGTCGACGCCGACCTGCCCGAGGCGTCGCAGGTTCACGGAGGAGCGAAGCGTTCTCATGCGGCCGAAAGAATCATCTTGACCAGCTGGCGGGGATCGCGCCGGACGCGCAAGCCGCCGCCCACGGGCCGCCGCTCGACGCGCACCTCGTCGGGTCGCTGGAGCCTGCGAAGGCGACCCTCCGCGAGGAGAGCCTCGTCCACAGCGCCCAGCCGTCCCTCGAACGTCGTATAGACCGGCGTGCCGAGCGCCACGGCCTCACGGTTCATGGTACCGCCGGCGGAGACGACGAGGTCGGCGAAGGCAATCAGGCTCTGGGCATCGACCGCACGCTCGGGTACCACGAATCCGCCGAGCCGGGCGAGCTCCTCCCGCTGCGCGGCCGTGCGCGGCAGCACCACCGCCTGGGCGTCCTGCTCGCGGAGCGTGTCGAGCACTCCCCTGAACAACGGGTTCTCGAAGCGGTGATAGAGCGACACATCAGGCGGCGTGCGCAGAACCACTAGCGAGCGCGAGCGATCGATGCCGAGCTCGGCGAGCACCGACTGGTCGGGGTCGAAGTCGGCGAGGTAGTACTCCTCCTTCAGACCCGGGTAGCGGCGCAGCTTGCCGTCGGCGCCGTAGGGGTGGAGGCGCTGCGGCGGAATCGCCTCAGGGACCACGACGGCGCGGGCCAGGCGGCAGTTGAGGTGGTGCTGGACCCTGGCGAACTCATAGTCGAACGCGGTCACGCTGGGCACCCGCATGAGAGCGGCGGCCACCATCACGTCGTTCGAGCCGTGGCCCACCGCGACGTCGAAACGCCGGCCCCGCCCCCAGCGCGCGAGCGCCATGCTCCGCGAGGCCAGGCCGGCGGCCTTGCTGCGCAACCGCTCGCCGCGGTGGCTGCCGATGGCGGTGTGGCGCACGCCCAGCCGCTCACAGAGCTCGAGGGTCTGGGCGAAGTCGCGAGCGGTGACCTCGACCTCGTGACCGTCCTCCCGCAACGCCGCTATCAGCGGCCGCATGACGAGCACGTGGGGGCTGTTGGTCAGGTCGACCCAGACGCGCACGCCGCCACCACCTCCCGGACCTGCTCCTCCGACAGCTGCGTGCCCATCGGCAGCGCCAGGTGGGTGCGGGCCGCCTCGTCCGTGCCGGGGAGCTCGACGTCCGCAGCGAGCGCGGGCTGGCGGTGCACCGGGACCCTGTAGTAGGCCCGGGCGCCGATGCCGCGCGCCGCCAGCGCCGCCAGCAGCACATCGGCGCGTCCGTGGCGCGCCACGTAAAGGTGGTAGACGTGCTCGGCGCCGTCTACCCGGCACGGCAGCTCGACGTGCTCACCGAGTTCGTTGCGTTCGTAGGCGGCGGCCGCCTCGCGGCGGGCGGCGTTCCAGCCATCGAGCTCCGGAAGCAGCACGCGCAGGGCCGCGGCCTGCAGCTCGTCGAGCCGCGAGTTGTAGCCGACCTCGGTGAAGGTGCCCTTGTCCTTCGAGCCGTGGAAGCGCAGCACGCGCGCGCGCTCGGCCAGCTCGTCGCTGTCGGTGGCTATCGCGCCGCCGTCGCCCAGGCACGGCAGGTTCTTGGACGGGAAGAACGAGAAAGTCGCCGCATCGCCGAGCGAGCCGGCGCGCCTACCGCCCAGCACCCCGCCCGCAGCCTGGGCGGCATCCTCCAGGACCGGCAGGCCGAGCCCACGCAGGTCCGGCGCGACGTTGCCGAACAGATCCACGCTCACGACTGCCTTCGTGCGCGGCGTCAGCGCCGCCTCCACGGTCTCCGGCGTCACGCAGAAGGTCGCGGGGTCGATGTCGCAGAACACAGGCGTGGCGCCGGCGGTGGCCACGGCCTCGGCGCTGGCGTAGAACGTGAACGAGGGCACGACCACGTGGTCGCCCGGGCCGACGCCCATCGCCCGCAGCGCGATGGTGATCGCATCGGTGCCGTTGGCCACACCCACCACGTGGCGCACTCCGAGGTAGCGGGCGAACTCGCCCTCGAAGCCCGCCACCTCGGGCCCGAGGATGTAGCGACCCCCCTCGACGACCGCCGCGAGGCGCTCCTTCAACGCCGGCAGCTGGGCCTCCAGCGAGCTCGCGAACAGGGGGACCGGGGCCATGGCGGCTAGCTACCCTACTTCGCCCACATGCTGCTGATCGCCTCGATCACCGACCCGATCGTCGAGGTGGCCGTGGATGTCGTGGATGCGCTGGGACTGGCGGGCGTCTTCATCCTCATGGTCCTCGAAAGCGCCTGCATCCCGGTGCCAAGCGAGGCCACCATGCTGTTCGCCGGATTCAACGTCGCGCGCGACCACTACTCGCTGTTCGCCGCCGTCGCCACGGGCTCGCTGGCCAATCTGGTCGGTTCGTGGCTCGCCTACTGGCTGGGGCGCGCCGGACGCGTCGACCTGCTCGAGAAGCACGGGCGCAAGCTGCACATCAAGCCCGCGCACCTGGCCTGGGCCGATCGCTGGTTCCGCGAGCACGGCGACGCGACCGTGTTCTTCACCCGCATGCTGCCGATCGTCCGCACGTTCATATCACTGCCCGCCGGCGTGGCGCGGATGCCGTTCTGGCGCTTCAGCCTGCTCACTCTGGCCGGCTGCGTTCCGTGGGTGCTGCTGCTGACCTTCATCGGGAAACAGGCCGGCGAGCGCTGGGACCAGTGGAAGGACCACCTCCACTACGTGGACTACGCCGTGCTCGCCGCGATAGTGATCGGCGCGGGCTACCTGCTGCTTCGCCGGCGCCGCGCCGGGGGGGCCGCGGCCGAGTCCACATAGGCGCTGGCGCAAACGCCATATCGCGCCTAGGGTGGCGTGGTGCAGGGGGACTAGATGATCATCCGCCCCCAGCACCCCGCCACCGGACCGTCCGCCGTGGGGAAGGACCCGCAGTCGGGCCGGGCCTGGCTCGACGCGACGCTTGCGCGACTGCTCGAGCACGTTCGAACGCTGCTCGACGTCGACGGCGTGGCATTCCTGGTGGTCGACGCAGAGCGGCGGAACATCGAGCCGCTCGCGGACTGGTTTGCCAGCACACGACTGCGTGAGACGATCGAGCCCGCGAACCGGCGCGCCTATGACCGCCAGCGGCCAGGCCTCGTGGAATACGCGCTTGAACGGGACCGGCCACTGCTGCTGCCGCGGGTGGAGGCCTGGGAGAATGCGCCCGACATGCTCCACACCGCGGTGGCGGCGCTGGGCGAGGAGCACGCCGCGCGCTTGTGGGAGATCTACCGAGCGGCTTCGGTGATCGCGTGCCCCGTGAAGACCCCGATCGGCCGCCCGCTGGGAGTGCTCGTGGTGGGCTGCCTGCCGCCGAAGCGTCCCTTTGGGCGAAAGCAGCTGCGAACCGTGGAGGTGCTGGCCGACCTCTCCGGCCTCGCCCTGGAGCGGGCCGAGCGGCTGGAGCTCGCGGGGCGCCGCGCGCGCGGCGAGGTCCGCCTGAAGCGCGCCTCGGAGGCCATGTCGAGCTCACTGGAGCTCGCCGACGCCTACCGCAGCGTGGTGCGCTACGCCGCTACGGTCACCGGCGCAAGCCGCGCGTTGCTGACGCGGCTCAACCCGCGCGTGGGAGAGCTGCGCCCCGTTGCCAGCGTCGACCCCTCCGCAGAGCTCGCCGAGCGTCGCTTCCGGCTCGACAGCGGTGTGCTCGGCGAGGTCGCCCGCTCGCGCGTGGCCTGCGTGCGCGGAGCGGGGGCGGACGAGACCTGGGGCGTTCCGGCCGGCTCGTCGATGCACGCGCCGATCGAACTGGGCCCGCGTCTCTACGGTGTGCTGAGCGTCGCCCACGAGCAACCCGAGCGCTTCGACGAGAACGACCTCGACCTGCTCGTGAAGCTGTCGCGCTCCTCGGCCGCGGCCATCGCCAACGCGATCGACTTCCAGCGCGAGCGGCGCATCGCCCGCGCGCTCACACTCGGCTTCGTTCCCGAGTCGTTGCCGGAGGTCGACGACTACGACACCGGGCTGCTGTACGCGCCGGCCGCCAACGAGGCCGCGGGCGGTGACGTCTACGGGGCGTGGCTGCTGCGCGGCGGCGAGATCGCCGTGCTGGTGGGTGACGTGGCGGGCAAGGGGGTGGAGACCGCGGCGTTGAGCGCGATGGTCCGCTTCTTCATCGAGGCGCGCAGCTGGGACGCGCCCGATCCCCGCACGGTGATCGAGCAGACGAACGCGCTGCTGCTCAGCCGCCTGCCCCGCGACAGCTTCGTCACGGCCTTCTTCGGCGTCCTCTCCCGCGGCCGCCTCCGCTACTGCAGCGCCGGCCACCTGCCGCCGCTCCATGTGAGCCGCGACGGCGTGCGGCGGCTCGACGGCCACGGCCTGCCACTGGGCATCGACCAGGGAGTGGCCTACGGCGCGGGCGAGCTGGAGCTCGGCGCCGGCGACGTCGTGTTCGCCTACACCGACGGGCTGATCGAGGCGCGCCGCTCGGGTGAGATGTACGGCGCGGAGCGGCTCGAGGGGCTGGTCTGCCGCCACGCCCGGGAGCTGCACCCCCAGGAGCTGGTTCGCAGCGTGCACGACGAAATTGCCGGCTGGGCCTCGGGCCTGTCCGATGACGCCGTGGCCCTGGCACTGCGCCGGCGCGCCTGACCGAGTGCTCCTTCGCTTGAATGTCCGCCATGCCTGATGGGGCCTACGCACGCGCCGGTGTGGACCAGTCCGAAGCCGGTCAGGCGGTTTCGGCGCTGGTCGGAGTGCTCGACGGCATCGAGACCGGGCGCGGTTCCCGGGCAGCGCTGCCCTCGGGCCACTTCGCCAACGTGCTGCGGCTGACCGGGGACCTCGGCCTTGCGTTGTCCACCGACGGGGTCGGCAGCAAGGTGATCGTCGCCGAGCAGGTGGCCCGCTTCGACACGGTCGGCATCGACTGCGTGGCGATGAACGTGAACGACGTGATCTGCGTGGGCGCCGACCCGATAGCTCTGCTCGACTACATCGCCGTCGAGGAGGCCGATCCGGGCCGCCTGGAGCAGATCGCCGACGGCCTGCGCCGCGGAGCGGAGGAGGCGCAGGTCGAGATCCCCGGCGGCGAGCTGGCCGTGCTGCCCGAGCTGCTCCGGGGCCACCCCTCCCCGCACGGCTTCGACCTGCTCGGGTTCTGCGTCGGGCTGGTGCAGCTCGACGGGCTGATCACGGGAGCCGCGGTGGAGCCCGGCGACGCCATCCTCGGCCTGCCGTCCAGCGGCGTGCACTCCAATGGCCTCACACTCGCCCGGCGCGTGCTCGAGGACCTCTCGGAGGCACCGCCCGGCCTGGGTGGCGCGACGGTGGGCGAGACGCTGCTCGAGCCGACCGTGATCTACGTGCGTGCCGTGCGCGACCTGATCGACTCCGAGGTGGACGTGCACGGCCTGGCCCACATCACCGGCGAGGGCCTCCTGAACCTCCTGCGGCTCGATGCCCCCGTGGGCTACAGCATCGAGACGCCACTGCCGGTGCCGCCTGTCTTCGAGCTCATCGCCGAGCGCGGCGAGGTGGACGCGGGCGAGCTGCACGAGGTCTTCAACATGGGCTGCGGCTTCTGCTGCGTCGTGCCGTGGGACCAGCGCGAGGCGGCAGCGGCGCTGCTGTCGGAGCGCCACGAGGGGACCAGGACGATCGGCCGCGTTACCCCGACCGCGGGCATCGTTGAGCTGCCGGAGCTCGGCCTGATCGGCCGCCGCGACGAAGGCTTTCGCCCGCCGCCCGCTTAGGCCGGCTCGAACAGCACGCCGGTGAGGACCGGCACCGCCCTCAGCCTCCAGTCAGCCGCCAGCCGCCAGAGCTCCGCCTCCGCGCGCGGGCCGGGCAGGTCGCACACGCTCGAGACCTCGATCGCCGCCATGCGCCCGAAGCGCCGCAGCGCCCCCATCACGTCCGGTGGCGGCTCACCGGTGGGTTGAGCGCCCGCCGCGAGCGCGGCCGCGCGCCACTCCCCGTAGCTGCGCAGCCCGAAGACCCAGCAGTCATCGCCGAACCGGATCGTGGGGAACACCACCCGCTCGCCGCCCTGGCCCTGCTTGGCGCCGCCGGCAGCACGCGCCGCCTCGGGCACCGCGCGGGTGGCTTCCAGGTCGGCGCCGAAGGCCTCCACGATCGCGTTCGAGCTCAGGTCGCTTCGAAAGCGAGCGGCGTCCAGGCCGGCGCGCCTCGCCTCCTCGACCAGCGCCTCGGTGGTGTCGAGCTTGCGGCGGAAGCAGAGGAGGCCCTCGCGCAGCGAGCGCAGACAGCTCTCGGCGGCCTCGGGGCCCTGCTCGGAGGCGGCCTTCACGGCCATGCAGGCCGGGTAGGTGGTCCGGATCGGGCACTCTCGCCACAGGCGCGGGTCGATCGGCATGCCCGAGTCGGCGGCGCGATCGAGCCAATGCAGGAGCAGCCGGTCATAGTCCATCTCGTGACCCTGCTCGTAGTCGCGCGCCAGCCCGCCCATGATCCACTCGAACGAGAGGTCCAAGCCGAACTCCACCATGAGCCTGCGCATGGCCGGCTCGGCGGCCCACGAGGCAGAGCAGGCGGGATCCGTGTAGTAGCGGACGTGTACGGCCATCGAAGCGCGGAAAATAGACGCTCGTGATCGGCACCCTGCTCAGCGGACGTTTCCGCCTCGACGAGAAGATCGGGTCGGGCGGGATGTCGACGGTCTACCGGGCCTTCGACCCCACGCTCGAGCGCTGGGTGGCGATCAAGCTGATGCACCGCGACATCTCGTCCGACCCGGACCAGCTGGAGCGCTTTCGCCGCGAGGCGCGCACGGTCGCCCGGCTGAACCACCCGCACGTGGTGACGGTGATCGACGCCGGCGAGGATGAGGGGGCGCCCTACATCGTGTTCGAGTACGTCGAGGGCGAGACGCTGAAGGAGCGCATCGGCCGGATGGGGAGGCTGCCGGTGTCCGAGGCGGTGGCCTACGCCATCGAGATCGGCAGGGCGCTCTCGTCCGCGCACCAGAACCGGCTGGTGCACCGCGACGTGAAGCCGCAGAACGTGCTGATCGATCACGACGGCCGGGCGAAGGTCACCGACTTCGGCATCGCGCGCTCGCTCGAAGGCCACGGCCTGACCGCCCCGGGACGCGTGCTCGGCACCACCGACTACGTCTCCCCCGAGCAGGCCATGGGCCACGACGTGACCGCGCAGTCGGACGTCTACTCGCTCGGTGTCTGCCTTTACGAGATGCTCACCGGAGAGGTCCCCTACCGGGCCGACACCCAGGTCGCGGTGGCCATGCAGCACGTCAAGGAGCCGCTGCCCGACGTCCAGCGGCGACGTCCGGAGATCTCGGCCGCGCTGGCCGCGGTGATCGAGCGGGCCACCGCGAAGGAGACGCGCCACCGCTACGCCACGGTCGACGCGATGGTGCACGACCTGGAGGAGGTTCTGGCGATCGAGGCCGCGCGCACCGGCGAGACCAGCGGGGAGGCCACAAGCGTGCTGCGCACCCTGCCGGGCGATACCGCCGACTTCGCCCCGGGCCGCTTGCGCCACCCACGCCGCGCCCTGATCGCCTCCGTCCTCGTGCTCGCGCTGGCCGCCGGGGCCATAGCCTGGTTCGTGACCCGCGCAGAGCCCGGTCCCGGCCCAGCGGTCGCACCCAAGTCGCCCGGCCTGGCCACCGTGAAGCTCGGCTCGGACGCCGCCAGCGACTACGACCCCGAGGGCGACGGGGAGGAGTCGCCCGAGCAGGCGCGCAACGCCATCGACGGCAACCGCACCACGAACTGGGACACCGAGACCTACAGCGGCGGGTTCCAGGGCTCGGGCAAGCGCGGCGTCGGCCTCTACGTGGACGCCGGCAAGCCGGTCGCCGCCCGCCAGCTGGCGCTCGTCACCGCCACGCCGGGCTACCAGGCGAAGGTCTACGCCAGCAACACCGTGCCAGACGACATCACCTCGAAGGACTGGACGCCGGTCAGCGGCGCCGGCAAGGTGAAGCAGGACGAGCGGATCGCGCTCGACACCGCCCGGAAGGAGTTCCGCTACTACCTGGTCTGGATCACCGGCCTGCCGCCGGGCAACAAGGCCGACATCCGCGAGCTGGCCCTGCGCCGCTAGGGTGCCGGGCCGGCGTGGCCTGCGGACCGGCCTCTAGAAGCGGTATGAGCGGTCGCGCTCGTGGCGCTCGACCGCCAGGCCCAGCAGCCGCTCGAGCAGCTCGCCGTAGGGCACGCCGCTGGCGTCGAACAGCTTCGCGTAGACGCTCGTGGAGGTGAAGCCCGGAAGCGTGTTCAGCTCGTTCACGAGCACGCGGCCGTCCTCGACGAAGAAGTCGACGCGCGCGAGCCCCGCGCAGTCGACGATCCGGAAGACCTCGACGGCGAGCTCGCGAACCGCCTCACGGACCTGATCCGGGACGCGTGCCGGGATCACGAGCTCCATGCCACCGTCCGTGTACTTGGATTCGTAGTCGTACCAATCGCCCTTCGTCACGACGATCTCTCCCGGCAGCGACGCCTCCGGGTCGGCGTTGCCCAGCACCGAGCACTCGACCTCGAGGCCCTCGGCCATGCGCTCGACCACCACGACCGGGTCGTGCCTGAAGGCCAGCCGCAGCGACGCGTCGAGCTCCCACGAGTCGCTCGCCTTCGAGATCCCCACCGAGGAGCCCAGGCGCGCCGGCTTCACGAAGGCCGGCAGCGGGAAGTCGAGCCGCGGGCGGTCCCCGTCGCGTACCACCGCATAGTCGACCTGCGGGATGCCGTGGGCGCTCATCAGGTCCTTGAACACCGCCTTGTCCATCGACACGGCCGACGCCATCACCCCGGCCCCGACGTACGGCACATCGAGCAGCTCCAGCAGCCCCTGCACCGTGCCGTCCTCGCCGAACGGGCCGTGCAGCACCGGGAACGCCGCGGCCGCGGCGAGCAGCCCGCCGGAGGGCTCCAGCGTCACCGAGCGGCCCTCGTGCCCCCAGCGCCCCTCCCGGGAGATGCGCACGTCGAGCGCCTCGTGGCCCGAGGCGGCCAGACCGTCGCGCACCGCCTGAGCGGAGGCCAGCGACACCTCGTGCTCGCTCGAGCGGCCGCCGGCGAGGACCGCCACCCTCACGGGGCGGGCGCGTCCTGGGCGGGGGCGGTGGTCTGCTCGTCGGGCGTGTCGCCCTTGTCCTGCTGCTGCTTCTCGAGCTTGCCCACCACGATCACCACCGTGCGGCCCTGCTCGACCTGTGCCCCGCCACCCGGGCGCTGGTCGAGCACCTGGCCGTCCTCGTCCTCGTTGCCGGTCAGGCGCTGCCGCTGCGCCGGCACGAGCCCCGCGCTTCGCAACCGCGCCGCGGCGGCCCCCGCCGACAGCCCCGTCACGTCAGGCACCGACACCTGCGACCGGCCCTGTGACACGGCGATCGTGACCCGGGCGCCCCTGCTCACACTGGCTCCCCCAGCGGGGCTCTGCGCGATCACCTGGCCCTCCGGCTCGTCGGACTCCTGCTCGGTCACGGAAACGCCCAGGCCTTCGTCGCGCAGGCGTCCCTCCGCCGAGTCGCGCGAGAGCCCCACAACGTCGGGCACCCGGATCTTCTGCGGCCCGGAGCTGACGAGCAACCGCACGCGCGTGCCGCGCTGCACATCGGCCCCCTCCCGCGGCACGGTGCGGATCGCGATGCCCTTGGGCACCTCATCGGAGCTCTCGCTGTCCACGTTCGCCTTCAGCCCGGCGTCATTCAGCTCCTTGATCGCCGTGCGCTCGGGCAGGTTCTCGACCGCCGGCACGCGCACGTTTCCGGGGCCCTGTGAAACCTCCAGCGTGACCGTGCTGCCCTTGTCCGCCTCCTCGCCGGCGTCGGGGTCCTGGTCGACCACCTCGCCGATGTCCTCGGGACTCGGGGCGCGCGACTCGCGCACCTCGAAGCCGGCCTTCTCGAGCCGTTCGCGCGCGTCGAGCACCTGCTTTCCGATCACCCGCGGTACCTCGACCTTCTCCCCCGCCAGGAGTCCGCTGGCCGCCAGGTACGCGAGCAGCCCGGCCAACAGCAGCACGGCCAGAGCCAGCACGATCCAGGGCCAGCGGCGTCGCCTCCGCTCGCGCTCGGCGATCTGCGCGTCGTGGGGCGTCAGGGGGGCCGACGGCTCCGCCGGCACCGTCGCATCGCTGGCCTCGTGATCTTCCTCGGGCGGCGGCAGCAGGGGCACCGGCGCGAACGCCGCGGTCTCCCGCCCGCGCCGCCCCGACCCGTCCTGCAGGTGCTCGGCCACCGCCTCCAGCGCCGCGGCGAACTCCTCGGCGCTCTGCCAGCGCCTGGCCGGATCCTTGGCCAGCGCCGCCATCACCACGGACTCCAGGCCGGGGTCGATGTCGGGGCGCAGCCGTGACAGCGGAGGCGGCGGCTCCGACAGGTGCTTGAGCGCCACCGAGACGGCGCTGTCGCCGTCGAACGGGAGGCGGCCGGCGAGCAGCTCGTAGAGCATCACGCCGATCGAGTACAGGTCGGACGCCGCGGTCACCGCGTGCCCCTGTGCCTGCTCGGGCGAGAGATACTGGGCGGTGCCCATGATCGAGCCGGTCTCGGTCATCTCGGACGTGCCGGCGCGCGCGATGCCGAAGTCGGTGACCTTGGCGTTCCAGTCGTCGTCGACGATCACGTTGTGCGGCTTGAAGTCGCGGTGGATCACCCCGCGACGGTGTGCGAAGCCGGCCGCCGCGAGTATCTGCATGCCAAGCTCGATCACCCGCTCCTGCGGAAGCGGCGCCTCCGCCTCGACGACCTCCTTGAGCGTGCGCCCGGGGAGGTGCTCCATCGCGATGTAGTAGGTGCCCTCGTGCTGGCCCCGATCGAACACCCCGACGACGTTGGGGTGCTGCAGCCCCGCGGCCGACTTGGCCTCCCGCCGGAAGCGCTCCACGAACTCCTGG
>Ga0126312_10000620_pt1 | contig 21654 bp, 18 predicted proteins | sample Plot104A_FD_92537 | JGI IMG/M metagenome (GOLD analysis project Ga0126312, IMG submission 92537) | Serpentine soil microbial communities from UC McLaughlin Reserve, CA, USA - Plot104A | ecosystem: Environmental > Terrestrial > Soil > Grasslands | place: USA: UC McLaughlin Reserve, Lake County...
CCCAGCGCTCCAGGGTCTGTCGTTCCTCCTCGGTCAGCACCAGTGGTGCCTTGGGTCGCCCTCGCTCGGCCATAGCCGGAGCCTACCATGATTATTCTTCGCATTAACAACTCAAGACACTAGGGGGTGGCCCCGGCCAGCAGGCCGGCCTCCTCAAGGGCGGCCGCCGCCTCGGCCAGCAGGGCCAGGGGGACGCCCGACCGCTCGGCCACGTCCAGCAGCCTCATGCGTCCGTCGGACTGGTTCAGCACCCACAGCATGGCCAGCTGGCGCTCCTCGGCGTCGCTGCGCCCGCCGATCTGCCCGTACAGCCCCCGCCGGCCGAGCTGCGGCTCCCCCTTGGGGCGCAGGTTCACGTACCGCCGGTCGGCCTCCAGCACCTGGACCACCTCCCAGCACACCTCCAGGCTCTCCTGGAGCGGGGCCGGGCCGACCAGGTCCAGGTCGTCGGCCGAGGTGTGGTACTCGGGGTAGGCGGCGTACGGGGTGTGCGGCTGATGAGGCAGCCGATGGGCAGGTCGAAGCCGGGCGAGCAGTACTGGCGCTCGTCGTAGCCGTAGGGGGTGAAGTCGACCACCCGGTGGGGGCGGCCGGAGCGGCCGAGCACGTGGGCCACCGCCCGGTCGATCTCGGCGCCGCCGCGGCGGCTGCGCTTGTAGGTGAAGCCGCCGCGGTCGCCGACGCAGGCCAGGACCAGGCCGTGGCGGATCCGGCCGACCCGGTCCTCGTTGCGGGCCAGCCAGGTGATCGAGCCGATCGTCCCGGGGGCGAACAGGAACCGGTAGCTGTAGCGGGGCCGGCGCTCGGCGAGCCGCCGGGCCAGCCCGGTGGCCACGGCGATCCCCGACAGGTTGTCGTTGGCCAGCGACGGGTGACAGACGTGGCAGCTGACCAGCACCTCCTCGTCGGTCTGGCCCTCGACCAGATGCTCGCCGTAGGTGAGGTGGCCGTCGGCCAGGGTGGTGTCGACGCAGGCCTCGTAGTCGCCGTCGGGCAGGCTGTCGACCAGGCGCTGGCTGGCGCAGAAGCCCCAGCGCCCGGCGTAGTAGGAGGTCCGCCAGGGCACCCAGTCGGGATGGTCGGGGAGGGTGAACAGGTGCTGCTTGAGCTCGGCCAGCGGCATGGTGGCCCGCACCGGCATGCTGTAGCCGAGCAGGTGCAGGTTGCTCGCCTGGAAGTCGATGACCCGCTCGCCGGCCACGTCGGCCACCCAGGCGTCGCGGACGTTCCACTCGCGCGGCACCGTCCAGTCCAGCACCTGGGTGCCGGTGGGGACCTCGGAGACCGCCAGGCCGCCGACCTCGCGGTCGACGATCTCCAGGGTGCGGCGGACCCCGTCCCCGGTGATGCTGCGGCAGATCGGGTACAGCTCGGCGACCAGCTTGTACAGTTCCTCGCCGCCGGTCATGCCGTCTCAGCCGCGCCCCGCGCGGCGGGCCAGACGGGCCATGGCCACCCCGACCCCGTCGATCTGCTCGTCGGCCATGGGCGTCCACAGCGGCAGGGTCAGCACCCGGGCGGCCGCCCGGTCGGTCTGGGGCAGGCCGCCGTTGGCCGGCCCGACCCAGCGGTAGGCCCGCTGGCGGTGGACCGGCGGGCTGTAGTAGCGGCGGGTCTGGATGCCCTCGGCGGCCAGCGCGGCCGCGGCCGCGGCGGCGTCCATGCCGAAGCTGTCCGGGTCGATGAGGATGGTGAAGTCCTTGTAGGTGCTGCGGTCGCCCTCGGCCACGGCCGGGAAGTCGATCCCGGGCACGTCGGCCAGGACCTTGCGGTACCGCTCGGCCAGCTGGTTGCGCCGGGCGATACGCTCCTCCAGGTCCTCGAAGGAGGCCAGGGCGGTGGCGGCGTGCAGCTCGGACATGCGGGCGTTGAGGCCGATGAAGCGGGTGTCGTAGTCGCCGGGGTTGCCGTAGTCGCGGCCGACCCGGCAGCGCTCGGCCAGGCTGTCGTCGTTGGTGGCGATGATCCCGCCCTCGCCGGCGATCAGCACCTTGGTCGGCGACAGGCTGAACACCTCGGCGTCGCCGAACCCGCCGACCATGGCCTGGCCGCGCCGTGACCCGAAGGCGTGGGCGGCGTCGAAGAACAGCCGGATGCCGTTGTCGCGGGCCAGCCGCCCCAGCGCCTCGACGTCGCAGGGGGTGCCGTAGGTGTGGGTGGCCAGGATGGCCGAGGTCCGCACCCCGGCCGACCGCGCCACCGCGCCCGGGTCGAGCAGCAGGTCGTCGGGGCGGATGTCGGCGAACACCGGCCGCAGCCCGTTCCAGGCGACCGCATGGGCGCTGGCCGAGAAGGTGAACGACGGCAGGACCACGTCGCCGGACAGCCCGCTGGCCCGCAGCGACAGCATCAGCCCGGCGGTGCAGGAGGCCACGGCCACACAGTGGCGCACCCCCAGGTACTCGGCGGCCCGCTGCTCCAGCCGGCGGACATACGGGCCGTTGGTGAGGACCCCGCTGGCCAGGATGACGCCGGCCGCCTCGGCCACGGCGGCCGGGTCGGCGATGGCCGGCCGGGCCAGCGGAAGGCCGCAGGGGAAGACGGGCTGGCCGCCGTCGATGGCCGGCCGGTCGTCGGAAGGCGTCGCCATGGTCATCGTGGTCAGGCTCCCTTGGTCGGATCGGTGAGGTTGGCGAACCAGCGGACGGTGGCGGCGACCCCGTCGCCGACGGGCACCAGCGGGCGGTAGCCGAGCAGCCGCCCGGCCTTGTCGACGGCGGCCTGGGAGTCGCGGACGTCGCCCGGGCGGGCCGGGACGAGCACCGGCTCCACCCGCTCGGTGAGCAGGTCGTTGACCAGCTCGACCAGGTCGAGGACGGAGATGCGGTCGCCGCAGCCCACGTTCATGGCCTCGCCCACGGCCTCGGGGCCGGCCACGGCGGCCAGCCGGCAGGCGTGGACGGCGTTGTCGACGAAGGTGAAGTCGCGGGTCTGGCCGCCGTCGCCGGTGACCTCGGCCGGCCGGCCGGCCAGCATCCTGGTCACGAACCGGGGCACCACGGCCGCGTACTGCGACGCCGGGTCCTGGCGGGGCCCGAACACGTTGAAGAAGCGCAGGCACACCGTCTCCAGCGGGTACACCCGGGCGAAGGAGCGGCAGTAGGCCTCCCCGGCCAGCTTGGCCGCGGCGTACGGCGAGCGCGGGGAGACGGGCATGTCCTCGTGCTTGGGCAGCGCCGGGGTGTCGCCGTAGACCGACGAGGAGGAGGCGTAGACCAGGCGTCGGACCTCGGCGTCGACGGCGGCCAGGAGCAGGTTCAGGGTGCCGTCGACGTTGACCTCGTGGGAGGCGCGCGGGTCGGCCACCGAGCGGGCCACCGACGGCAGGGCGGCCAGGTGGTAGACGACCTCGGCCCCGGTCACGGCCTTGGCCACGGCGGCCGGGTCGCGCACGTCGCCCTCCAGCACCTCGACGTCCCCGGCCACGCCCTCCAGGTTCTCGGGCCGGCCGGTGGAGAAGTCGTCGAGCACCCGCACGCTGTAGCCGTCGCCGGCCAGCGACCGCACGAGGCTGGACCCGATGAATCCGGCGCCCCCGGTGACCAGGACGCTCACTGGCGCACCCCCCCATCCGCCAACGTCTCGTATGCGCCCGCCCTTGCTCATGGCTGCTCCGTCGACTGGGGGGCGTCGGGCACGGCCACGGCGTCGCGCCACAGCCGCCCGCCGGCGGCGGTGCCGATCACGAAGGCGACCCCGAGCATGGTCCCGGCCGCGGCCAGCGACACCTGGTCAGAGGCGTAGCCGGCCCCGCCGCTGACCGCGCCCAGGGTCCACAGGGCCAGGGTGGAGCGGTCCCGGTTGCCGCGGCTGCGGCCGAGCAGGTCGTAGGAGTGGCGGCGGTCGCCGACGGCCAGTCCCTGGGAGCCGGCCAGGCGCCGGGCCACGGTGAAGGTCAGCTCGAAGGCGAACACGCCAAGGCAGAGGGCGGCGGCCAGCAGCCCGTGCCAGCCGTGGCCGATGGTGGCCTGGGCGGCCAGCACGGTCAGCAGGGCGCCGAGGCCGTAGGCGCCGCCGTTGCCGAGGAACACCCGGGCCGGCGGGAGGTTCCAGGCCAGGAACCCGACCAGGGCCCCGGCGACCGCCAGGGCCAGGACCGGGTTGGCGCCGTTGGCGGCGATGACCGCGGCCAGCCCGACGCTGGCGATGGCTCCCAGCCCGCCGGCCAGGCCGTCCTGGCCGTCGATGAGGTTGACGGCGTTGGCCAGCAGCAGCAGGAGCACGACCACCCCGACCCTGGCCGACAGGCCGAGCTCGTCCAGGGGCAGGCCGGCGGCGATCGGCACCCCGGCCACGGCCAGGGCCGCCATCCGGACCGAGGCCGGCTGGGGGCGGGCGTCGTCGACCAGGCCGACGACCGTGGCCATGACCACCCCGGCGACGGCCAGCAGGGGCAGGTCGGCGCCGGCCACCAGCAGGGCCCCGCCGACGGCGGCGACCACCCCGAGCCCGCCCAGCACCGGGATGGGCACGCTGTGGATCTTCAGGTGCTCGTCCCCTGGCGCCGGGGCCGCCGGGGGTCGGTCGACCAGCCCGGTGGCGAGGCCGAGCCGGCGGGCGGCCCAGGTCAGGACGAGGGCGAGGGCGACGGCGACGAAGAACGGCATGACCGGATCCAGACGTTGCTCGGGGTTCCCTGATGGACGGTGAGCTGGCCGGCCTCGGTGAAGCCGACCTTGGCGTAGAAGCGGTTGGCGCCCTTGTTGGCCGCGCCGACCACGACCTTGATGTCGTCGACGCCCCGGCCGGCCAGCCCGGCCAGGACGCCGTCGGCCAGGGCCCGGCCGGTCCCGCCGGCCCGGTGGCCGGGGGCGACCGCGATCGACAGCAGCTCGGCGTCGGGCAGCCGGCCATTGCCGGGGGACCCGTTGGACGGATAGCGGACGGTCTCCAGGAGCCGGCGGGCCACACGGGGGCGGACCAGGTGGGGCGCGGCGGCCAGGGCCGCCGCCGGGCCGTGGCCGCGGGCGAAGCGCCGGTAGAAGCCGCCCACCGAGGCCACCCCGGCGGCGAAGCCGACGACCCCCTCGACCCCCTCGGCGACCAGGGCAACCGCCTCCGGGTCGGTGGCGACGGCCCGGTACAGCCGGGCCAGGAACCGGGGCCCGAGGGTGGGAAGGAAGGCGTCGGGCATCCCGTCGGCGTGCAGCCGGGCCATGGCGGCCGCGTCGGCGGTGGTGGCCGGCCTGACCACGACCAGGCCGGGATCTCCCCCGCCTACCGGGGTGCCGGCCAGGCGGCGGTAATGCTCCACCACGCGCCCGGCGACCTGGGCCTCGCCGAAGCGCTCGAGGGCGCGGCGGCGGGCGGCGGTGGCCAGCCGCCGGCGCAGGGCCGGGTCGGCGGCCAGCCGTGAGATGGCCGCGGCCAGGGCGTCGGGGTCGCGGGGCGGGACGAGCAGGGCCTCGCGGTCGGCCCGGGCCACCTCCCGGCAGCCGCGGATGTCGGTCAGGACCAGCGCCCTGCCCATGGCCGCGGCCTCGATGGCCGACCGGGGCATGCCCTCGCGCCAGGAGGCGAGCACGAACACGTCCATCACGGCCAGCAGGTCACGGACGTCGTCGCGCCAGCCGGTGACCAGCACGTCCTCGGCGACCCGGGCCAGCTCGGCCTGGCCGATGGCGTCGGCCTTGTCGAGATCCGGGGCGCCGACGGCCACGAAGCGCACCCGCGGGTCGGCCTGCCGCACGGCCCGGGCGGCGGCGAACAGCTCCCGGTAGCCCTTCTCGGCCACCAGCCGCCCCACCGCCCCCACGACCAGCGCGTCGGCGGGCAGCCCGAGCTCGCGTCGCAGGGCCGCCACCCGCTCGGGCCGGACCAGGCCCGGGTCGAAGTGGCCGAGGTCGGTGCCGTTGCCGAGCAGGTGGCTGCGGCCCCTGCGGGCCAGCCGGAGCCGCCGGGCCCAGCGCAGGTCCTCCTCGCTCTGGTACAGCTCCAGGTCCGAGCAGCGGCCGGCCAGCCACTCGAGGCCGAGCACGGCCGCCCGCTTGCGCAGCCGGTCCCCGGGGGTGGCGTACAGGCCGTGCACGGTGTTGACGACCAGCGGCACCCCGGCCAGGCGGGCCGCCACCCGGCCGAGCACGCCCGGCTTGGGGTTGTGGGTGTGGACCAGGTCGAAGCGCTCGCGCCGCAGCAGCGCCACCAGCTCGGCCAGGGCGCGGACGTCGGCCACCGGGTTCCAGGAGCGGGTGGCGTTGCGCCAGGGCAGGAACCGGATCCCGGCCGCCTCCAGGGCGGCCGCGTGCGGGCCGGGGGCGCTGATCCCGGTGACCTCGTGGCCCTCGGCGGCCAGCCGCCGCAGCTGGCCCAGCAGCAGGTAGCGCAGGGTCAGGTCGGTGGTGGTCAGGTGGGCGACCCTCAGGGGCGCCGCTGCGCCCACCGCCGCCTCGTCTGCGCCCGCCCTGCTCATGGCCGCCTCCAGGGGCCGCGGCCGAGCAGCCGGTAGGCCAGGGCCTCGCCGTCCAGGCGGCCCCTGACCTTGGCCTTGAAGAAGGCCATGCCGTCGCTGGCCAGGACCGGGGTCCGGCCCAGCCGCCAGGGATCGAAGGCGCCGGCCCGGTTGCTGCGCCAGGCGTCCAGGGCGGCCGAGTCGAACAGCTCGCGGGCGACCCGGTCGGCGGTGGGCGAGGCCACCGCCCACGGGTAGGCGAAGTGGCGGCAGGCCACCGCGAGGCGGTCCTCGACCAGCTCCCGGGAGCGGGCCATCTCGTCCCGGCAGACCTGCTCGCTGGCCCGCGACAGGTCGGTGTGCCCGTGGGTGTGGGCGCCGACCGTGACCAGGCCGGTGGCCTGGGCCTCGGCCAGCTGGGCCCAGGTGAGCGCGTCGGGGTCGTCGGGGCCCGGCCCCTCCCCGGCGACCAGGCCGGTGGCCAGGTACAGCAGGGCCGGGACCTGGTAGCGGTGAAGCAGCGGCAGCACGGTGTCGGAGAAGTCGCGGTAGCCGTCGTCGACGGTCACCACCACCCCGCCGCCGGCCTGGCCGTCCAGGGCCTGGTCGAGGGTGAGGACCCGTTCGTGCTCGGCCAGGTCGGCCAGCTGCCGCTCGAACAGCGCCGGCGGGGTGTCGATCTCGCCGCCGAGGCCGGCGACCCGGTGGTACAGCAGGATGACGACGTCGCCGGGCCGCCGCCGGGTCACGATCCCGCCGGGGAGCACGGCCGCCTTGACGGCCTTACGCGCGAGCGAGCTGCCGGCCGGCATCGACCCTCCTCTGCTGGTCGGCGGCCGGGGCTGCGGATGGACCATGGCGACGGCGGCCACCCGGGACGGCCAGCAGCACGAAGAAGAACGGCAGCAGCTGGACCCGTTCGCGGGCCAGAATTCCAAAGTTGGAGATGCTGGCGAACGCCACCACGAACCCGGCCGTGTACACGACCACGAAGGCCACGTAGGGCCAGCGGCGAAGATGGCGCACGGCCCGCCAGATGGTCCGGCTCCTGGCCACCGTGAGGCACAGCAGCAGCGTGCTCTCCAGCGCGATCACGGCCGCCTGGGCGTTGTGGGCCTCGAACGGGAAGGGGCGGAACAGGATGGTCACGGTGGCGTACGGCAGGCCCAGCAACGAGGTGCTCGTCGAGGGAGCCTGGAAGCCCGACCCTCCCCCGCTGGTGCGGCGTGCGCTCTCGGCCAGCACCGAGTTCACGCCCTCGGCGGGATCGATGCCCTTGTCCAGCAGATATCGCTGGATCTGGCCGAGCAGGACGACGGCCACCACCAGCAGGACGGCGAGACCGAACAGCTTGATGACCGCGCCCAGCATGCCAAGCCGGCGCGGCGGCCTGGCCAGCAGGTAGGCCACCAGCAGGCCGAGGGCAGCCATCCCGCCGACATGCGGCCGCACCAGCGTGGCCAGCCACAGGCCGGTCCCGGCGAGTACCAGTCCGCCCCAGGTCCGGCCGGTGAGCAGCCGGGCGGTGCCCTTGGCGGCCAGGCCGAGCGCGAACAGCATCCATGCCTCCTTGCCGATGCTGGAGGGCCAGTACAGCATCGACGGCAGGAAGAACAGCAGCCGGGCGTAGCTGCGACGGTTGCCGTCGGGCACGGCGATGGTGAACGCCTGGTACAGGAAGAACATGCCCCAGAAGGCGAGCCAGGAGTAGAGCAGGAAGCCCGCGTAGATGCTGGGACCGGTGACCGTGTAGATGACTCCGGTGAAGAAGCGGATGAAGTCGGTGCTGCTGAGCGAGGAGAGCCCGGTGTCGAAGTGGCCGGCGGCGAACCGCCGGGCCAGGTCCGCCCCGACCTGGTGGTACTGGATGGCGTCGGCGACGCCCTCATAGACGTGGATGGCAACCCAGTAGCGCACGAGCGAGCCGAACAGCTTGAGGACGAGGGCGAGCATGAGCAGCTGGGCGAGCCGGGCGTCGCGCTCGCGACGGGCCTGGCGGAGGAAGGCGGGCCAGGACGCGGCCAGCAGGATGGGGAGCAGGAAGAGGATCACCCACAGGCCGCTCGTGTGCGTCGAGATCAACACCAGCAGGCCGAGCACGGTGATGGCGCCGCCCAGCAGCACGCCGCCGACGCCGACCGCGACCCTTGTCTCCGACGAGGGCATCCGCCGGGCCATCAGAACACCTCGAGGTCGCCGAGTGACAGCCCCCAGGCGGCGATGCGGGTGGGGTCCGGCCGGATGCCCGGGCGGCGCGGGTTGACGACCAGGCCGATGCCGGCCGGGGCCGGCAGGAAGCCGCTCCGGGCGGCGGCGCGGGCCAGCGGCGAGCGGGCTGGTGCGTGGAAGGTAAGGTGGTCGACCGGCGCCGCCGAGGCCACCCGCCGCAGCAGCCGCCGGGCGGTCGCCGGGTCGCCGCCGGCCAGGACCTCGACCACGGTCGACTCCCACAGACGGCCACGGCGGCGGACGCGGAAGACCGCCAGCCCGGCCAGCTCGCCGTCGCGCTCCTCGGTCACCGCCCGGTAGTCGAGCAGCGGCGCCGCGCCGTAGCGCCAGCGCAGGTAGGCGGCGTCGACCGGGGTGGCCAGGGTGGCCGGCGGGGTCGGCTGCCGCCGAAGCAGCGGGGCCAGGTCCACTCCCCGGTCCAGGACAGCCGCCGCGGGCGCGGCCAGGACCTGCGGCGCCGGGCCCGGCCGGCCGCCGAGCAGCCGCAGCGGCCGGCGCGGCCGGACCGTAACCGGGAGCCGCCCGACCTCGGACCAGCCCATCTTCAGGTACCCGGGCCCGCTCTTGGCGTTCGGGGTGTTGAAGACCAGGTCGACGTGGCCGTCGATCACCTCAAGCAACGCCAGGGTGAGGCGGGTGAAGATGCCCATGCCCTGGTAGTCCGGATGGGTGGCGGTGTCGACGGCTCGCGCCGCCTCGAGCCTGTCACCCAAGGCCGTGAACCGCCAGCGCATGAACGCCCGCAGGCCCACCAGCCTGCCCTCGTGCTCGGCAACCAGCATGAACGAGGGGCCGAACGGGTTCTCGAGGTGCTTCCAGCGGAACAGCTCGGGCTGACGCCGGCCGGCCGGGCCACCGCCCAGCGACGCCTCGAGCAGGTCCAGCACACGGCGAAGGTCGTCGGCGGCGAACGGTCGCACCACCAGCCCGTGCCTCACCGCATGCTGACGCACATCGTCCCCCCAAACGTCACAAAGGCTACGAAGGTTGGGACACCAGTCTCGGGCGCGGAGGACGATGCGCCCACGTGCAAGCGAGGGATGGGCACTACGTCGGTCCGACCTAGGCTGCCGTACGTTGCCCAGATGGTCGGCGGATCACGGCGACCGCGACGGCCAGCGCCACGGCGAGCTCCAGCAGCGCCAGCGGCAGCGCCTGGGCCACCGTCTCCGCCCGGCCGACGATCCGGGAGGCGATGGCGACGAGCAGCAGATGGGCGGCCAGCGCCGACCACGGCAGCGATCGCCGGCCCAGCCGATCCAGCGGGCTGCGGTGGCGCGGGTCCAGCAGGCGGGCCAGCGGCTCGGCGGCCAGGAGCCCCAGGCAGGCCAGCCCGCCGACGACCGAGCCGGGGCGGCCGGCGCCGCCGGTGGCCACCGTCCACACCAGCAGGCAGGCGACGGCCAGGGCGCCGCCGACGCCCAGCGACGGCGGCTGGGCCGCCGTCGCGGCGTCCACGTGTCCGGCGCCGTCCGTGCGACGGGGCAGCCCTGGCGGCCATGGCCAGCCGAGCAGGGTCATGGGCAGGGTGACGCCAAGGACGACCAGGGCTCCCTCGACATCGGGGACACAGGCATACACGCCGGCGGCCGAGATGGCCAGCAGCGGCGGTGCCAGCCCACGCCCTCGCCAGCGCCGGTCGAAGCCGGCCAGCACGGCACCGGCCAGCACGGCCGCCACGGCCATCCCCGGCCAGGAGAGCGCGGGTGCGACCGGCGTGGCGCCGGTGGCCGCGATCCCGGCGGCGCCGGCGGCGGCGAGCGCCAGGCCGACCACTGGCACCGCCGAGCCGGGGCGGAAGCGCCGGCACCAGGCCCAGACGGCCAGGCACGCGACCGTCGCGGCCAGACCGAGCAGAAGGCCGACGGCGAGCTCGTCGTACCTGCCGGCGAGGAGGCGGCCCATCGCAGTCAGGCGAGCAGGCCGGCGTAGACCTGCTCCACGCGGCGGACCGCCTTGCGGATGTCGAAGTCGAGGGCCCTCGCCCTCGCCGCCGTTCCCATCCTGGCGCGTAGTTGCGGGTCGCCGAGCAGACACCGCAGCCCCTCGGCCAGGGCGGCCGGGTCGCGCGGCGGGACCAGCAGGCCTTGAGCGCCGTCGGTGACCACCTCGGGCACGCCGCCCACCCTGGTCACCACCGCCGGGCGCCCGAGGGCCATCGCCTCGAGCAGGGCGATGGGCAGTCCCTCGAAGGTGGAGGACAGTGTGAACACGTCGAAGGTGGCCGCCAGGCGCCGGGCGTCGCTTCGGAAGCCGGCGAACACCACCGTCTCCTCCAGGCCCAGCTCGGCGGCCAGGTGCCGCGTTGCGGCCTCCAGCGGGCCCTGGCCGACCAGCAGCAGTCGCACCCCGGGCACGGCCCGCCGGACGTGGGCGGTGGCCCGGAGCAGGGTGGCGTGGTCCTTGGCGGCCTTGAAGTTGGCCACACTGCCGATGACCGGAGCGTCCGCGGCGATCCCGAGCTCGCCGCGGAGGCCGTCGGCCTCGCCGATGACCACGGCCGGGTCCACCCCGTGGTGGAGGGTCTCGACCGCCGGCATGGGGAGCAGGCGCAGCGGCCCCGGGTACCGGATCGAGGCCGCCACCATGTCGGAGACGGCGAACACGTGGTCGTTGCGCGGGAAGGTGGCCAGGTTGGCGGCGAAGGTGGCCCGATGGTAGCGGCTCCAGAGGTTGTGCTCGGTGTAGACGACCCGCGTTCCGCGCCCGGCGACCAGCCTCGCCCCGGCCGCCGCCACCGGCGAGTGGGCGTGCACCAGCTGGATCCGCTGGCGGCGCAGCAGCGCCCGCAGCCGGCCGACCCAGCCGGCGCCGTGGGCGCCGTCGAGGCAGTGAACCGGGAACCCGGCTCCGGTGAGCTCCGGGACCAGGCTGTCCTTCCACGGCAGCAGATAGGCGAACTGGTACCGGTAGCGCTCCCGGTCCAGGTAGGGCGCCGCGCTGACCAGGAGTTGCTCGGCGCCGCCGCGGCCCAGGCCCTTGATCACGACCAGGACGTCACCCATCAGGAACCGACCAGCTCCCGGTAGAGGTCCCGGTAGGCTCGGGCGATCCCGGCGATGCCGTAGCGCTCCCGGCAGCGGGCCTGGGCGGCCCGGCCCATGCGGGACCGCAGCGGCTGGTCGGCGAGCAGGCGGTCGAGGGCGGCGCGGAGACGCCCGTGGTCGCCGGGCGGGGCCAGCAGCCCGGTAACGCCGTCCTCGACGACCTCGGGCACGCCGGTCAGGCTGACCGCGACCACGGGCAGCGCACTCACGCCGGCCTCGATGACGCAGGCGGGCATGCCCTCGTTGCTGCCGACCGCCCGGCTGGCGAACAGCAGCAGGTTGCTGGCGGCCAGCAGGTCGCCGACGTCGCCGCGGCTGCCGAGCACCCGGGCCTGCCGATCCAGCCCCTGGCGTCGGATGGCCGACTCGACCTCGCCCGCCAATGGCCCCCCGCCGACGAACAGATGGATGACCTCTGGCCGACGCCGCAGCAGCGGGGCGGTAACGGCCAGGTGACCGAGCGGGTCCTTCTCGGGGCTGAGCGCGCCCAGCGACAGCACGACGGTGGCCTCGGGGGCGATGCCGACGGCCGCCCGGGTGGCGTCCCGGCCCTGCCGCGGCTCCAGCCGCCGGGGGTCGACACCGTTGGGGATGGTCAGGACCCGGTCGTCGGGAAGCCGGAAGGCGCCAAGGGTCTCGTCACGGACGGAGTCTGCGATGGTCACGATCCTGTCGGCCCGCTGCATCAGCTGCCCGTACAGCAACCTGCGGGGGCCGCCGGAGAGCCAGCCCGAGAGCGACCCGATCCGCCGGTAGACGATCGGTGGACGACGGGTCGTGGCGGTCAGGACGGCGTACTTCAGGGACTCCCCACCGTGGGCCGTGATCAGGTCCGGCCGCCAGTCGGCGACCAGCCGCCGCAGCATCCAGGCCGTGCCCGGGTGCAGCGGCAGCCGACGCGGCTCGGGCCGGCCGTTCAGCGCGGTCACCGGCGCGCCGAAGGGCACCTCCCACGGCGGGCCACCACGGAGCACAGCCACGCGTTGACGCAGATCGGGTGCGTCGAGGGCCGCAACCAGGTCCGCGGTGAACACCTCGGCGCCACGCCGCCGCCCGGTCGCCACCAGATGAAGGATACGCATCGGGTCGAGAACCTCCCTGGCAAGCTATACGCCTTCGTGGCCTGGGCTCACAGCACTCCGACGCCGTAGGCCGAACTACGGTAGGCGGACGAGCGCCGGGGCCGACGGCCGGGATACGTTGCTGTCCGGCGGATGCGGGACCGGGCTCCGTCGACCGGCGCGGCGGCCCACGGAGGATAAGGAGCGGATTGTCATGCGCGACGGCCACCCAAGGGTGAGCATCGGGCTGCCGGTCTACAACGGGGAGGTGTACCTGAGCGGCGCACTGGATACGCTGCTCGGGCAGACCTTCACGGACCTGGAGCTGATCATCTCCGACAACGCGTCCACCGACCGGACGCCGGAGATCTGCCGCTCCTACGCGGCCAGGGACCATCGCGTCCGCTACATCCGCCACGAGGTCAACCGGGGCGTGCCCTGGAACCACAACTTCGCCCTCGGCCAGGCCACCGGGGAATACTTCCGCTGGGCTTCCCACGACGACCTCTGCGCCCCCGACTTCGTCGCCCGCTGCGTGAAGGAGCTGGACGCCGACCCCGGCCTGGTCCTGTGCCACACCCGGACCGTCGTGCTGGACGGCGAGGGAACGGTTCTCTCCCACAACGGCGGCAGCCCCTGGATCGGGTCGCCGCTGGCCCACGAACGCTTCCGGGATCTGGTCGGGCTCGGGCACCGGTACTGGCAGCCGTTACTGACCTTCGGCGTGATGCGGCGGGAGGCGGCCGTGGTCGCGGGCGGCCTCGGGACCCACATCGGCGGGGACCGGACGTTCCTGGCCAGACTGGCCCTGCAGGGCCGGTTCGAAGAGGTCGACGAGGACCTGTTCTTCTACCGCGAACACGCCGGCCAGGCCAGCTCGTCGAGCCGTGGCCGGGCCGCCCGCAACGCCTGGTGGGACCCGTCCAAGTCGGGCCAGATCGTGCTGCCCTACTTCCGCCTGGGCTTCGAGTACGCGCGCCTGGTCCGCAACGCACCCATCTCCGGCCCCGAGCGACGCCGCTGCTATGTCGTGCTGCTGCGCTGGCCGTTCCACTACTGGAAGCATCTGGCCGTCGACCTGAAGCACGCGGGCGAGGACGTCGCGGCCCGCGCCAGGACGACGCTGCGGCCGGGAGGCCCGCGGCCGGTCTAGGGGGTCGAGCCAAAACGCACCGACGCACGGAGGTGGGGATGCATTTCGAGATCCTGCGGTTCTTGGACCTCGCCCCTGCGCTCATGCACGCCTGGGACCGGCTGGCCGCCGGGCGCGGGATGCACGCCGACCTCTACAGCAGCCACGCCTGGCTGGTCGCCTGGGTGCAGGCGATGGGCGCGGAGGTGGCCGGCGCCCTGCGCATCCCGGCCGTCCTGGGTCCCGACCGGCCGGTCGCCCTGCTCCCGCTGATCGCGCGCTCCCCCCGCCGCTGGGAGTGGGCGGGCAGGGGCGGCTCGAGGATGCGCTACCGGCCGGTGCTGGCGGCCGAGCAGCCGCCGGCCGAGGCGCTGGGCCTGCTGGTGGAGGGGATCGCCCGCGCCGGCGTCGACGACCTGGCGCTGCACCGCCTCCCGGCCCGGGATCCGGCCACCGACGGGCTGGTGGCCGCGCTGCGCCAGGCCGGCTTCCACACCTCCCGGCGCCGGACGTCCAGTGACTGCCTGGCCGTGGTCTCCGGCGGCTGGGACGAGCATCGTCGCCGCCTCGCCGGCTATGAACGGCAGGTCAAGCGGCTGGTCAAGCGGCTGGTCCCCCTCTGGGAGGTGAGCGTCGACGAGTACGGCCCGGCCACGGGCGCCCCGGTGCTTGACGGCTTCGAGGCCTACGCCGCCGTCTACGACCGCAGCTGGAAACGGCCCATGCCGCCACCGATGCACACCCTGGAGCGGGAGCTCGTCCGCCGCACGGCCTCACTGGGCTGGCCGAGGGTGTACGTGCTCCGGCTCGACGGCCAACCGGCGGCGGCCGAGGTCTGGTTCCGTCTCGGACAGGTCGCGACCTCCCTCGGGACGGCCTACGACCAGCGTATGGCCGCGCTCGGCCCGGGGTCGATCATCGCCTGGTGGGCCCAGGAGCGCCTGTTCGCCGAGGCTGTCCCCGGCCTGATCGACCACCTGCCCGGCTACGGCCCCCAGAAGGACCAGCTGGGCCCCGACCGGTCGCCCATCGTGGAGGTGGAGGCGGCCCGCCGGACGGTCGTATCCGGGGTCACCTTCCCGGTTCGACGGCAGGTCCGCTACGTCGCACCACGGGTGGCGGGGCGGGTCCGGCGCCGGGTCGGGCGGCTCGGGCGCCAGGCCGTGGCCGCCCGTTGGCGCCGGGCAGGGCCGGCCCGGGCCGTGGAGATCGCGCCCGGCCCGCGTCCCCTCCCCGCCGAGCCGCTGGGCCTCGACCAGGCGACGCGACGGTTCCTGGCCGTGGCCGGGGGGCACCCGAATCCCACGGCGATGACCAGGGACTGGCACCAGGCGGACACCTGGTGGCGGGTCGGCGCCGAACCGGTCGCGCTGGTCCGCCTGGGCAGCACTGGAGATCGGCGGGTGGTCCGTGAGGTGGTGCTCCTGCGGGACGACTGCGCCCCGTTGACGGAGGTTCTTGCCGGGCTGGGTGCCACCATCGGGACGTCCCTGGCCGCCGACCTCCCGGCCGAGCACGCCCACGACGGGAGCCACACGAACCGGCCGCCGATCGCGGTGCAACGGGCCGTGCTCGACTGGCCACGGCAGGGGCTGAGCAGTCCGGCCTGAGTCAGCGACGCCCCGAGCCGGCCAGCGCGCGCCGGTAGAACCCGGCCATCTGGTCCACCACGTTGTCGATGGTGAAGCGTTCCATGAACCGCCGATGGGCGCGACCTGCGCGCTCCGCCGCCCCGGCCGGGTCGTGGAGGGTGGCCGAGATCGCCGCGGCCAGCTGTTCGGCGTCTCCGGGCCGGACCAGGCGGACCAGGTCGTCGTCGCCAACGGCATCCTCCAGGATGGGGAGGTCGCTGGCCACGACCGGCGCCTCCATCGCCATGGCCTCGATCAGGACAGTGCTCAGCCCCTCCCAGCGCGAGGGGATGGCGACCACGTCGGCGGCGCAGAGCAGGTCGGCGACGTCGTCGCGAGGGCCGAGGAACGCCACCCGTCCGTCCAGGCCGAGCCGGGTCGCGGTGGCCAGCAGTAGCGGGGTCTGGTTGCCGTCCCTGCCCGCCAGCAGCAGCCGCGCGTCCGGATGGCTGGCGAGCACGCCGGGCAGCGCCTCCAGCAACACGTCGAGGCCCTTCTGGTGCTCCTGGCGGGCCGCCGCCAGCACCAGCGGAGCCCCGCCGGCCACGCCGAGCCCGGCCCGGGCGCGCGCGCGACGCTGAGGGTCGCGCCGTCCCAGCTGCTCGGGGTCACGGCCCCGGGGGATGACCTCGATGCGGTCGCGCGGCACGTGCAGCCGCCGCGCCATGACGTCGGCGACATGCCTGGTGATGGCGTGGAAGCGGACCACCCGGCGGGCCGTGGCCGCGTCCAGTAGCTGGGCCCCCCGGACCTTCCAGCGGGGGACGCCGGGGACCACCGCCTGCTGGGCCCCGTAGGCGACGTTGACCAGGCTGGACACCACCGGGACCCGGGCCAGGCCGGCGGCGATCCGGCCGGCCACGTCGGCCTCGAACAGCGTCGTGTGCACCAGGTCCGGCCGCCGGGAAGCGACCAGCCGGCGGGACCGGCGCACCCAGCCCAGGCGCCCGCCCGGTCCGGCCAGGGAGTACAGCCGCGCCCCGGCGGCCTCCAGCTCGGCCTGCACCCCGGGCCGGTCATGCAGAAACGCGACCTCCAGCTCGATCCCACGGTCGACGTAGCCCGGGGCCATCGACGCGAGCGAACGCTCGGCGCCGGCCGCCGTCAGGCTGTCGATCACGTACAGGATCCGCACACCGGAAGCGTACGGGCCTCGGCCCCGGACGGCAGATCGACAGCGGTCGTATTTCCGGTTACGGCATGCGCATGCTGCGGCGTCGCCGCCGGCCAGGCATGATCCGCTTGGCCGCCGTTCCGCATGGTGCGTCCAGGGAGGATCGGGAGAGCGTGCGCGAGGAACAGCAGTATGCCGCTAGGCACGCTGTGGTCACCGGGGGGGCCGGCTCGCCGGCCAGCAAGCGCCGCAACCTCCGGCGGCCGCTCGGCCATCCCGCCTTCCGGCTGGTTGAGGGGGACCTGGTGACCCCTGGCCGGCCGGTGAGCGTGGCCAGGGACTGACGTGGGCTACGAGACCACCACCCTGGGCCGCGCCGACGTCGGCCCCCAGTTCGCCCGGGCCTGGGACGAGCTCGCCGCCGGTCGCGGGCTGCAGGCGGACGTGTACGACAGCCATGCCTGGCTGGCGGCCTGGTGGGACACGGCCGGCCGGGGACGGGCCGACGCCGTGCGGATCCCGGCGGTGCTGGACGGGGACCGGCCGCGTGGCCTGCTGCCCCTGGCGGTCGTGTCGGGCACCCGCTGGGAGTTCGCCGGCCGCGGCGGCGGGCGCATGCGCTACCGGCCGGTGCTCGGCTCCGAACGGCCCGACGAGGAGGTGCTCGGCCTGCTGGCCGACGAGGTCGGCCGGGCCGGCGTGCGCGACCTGACCCTGCCGCGGCTCCCGGGGCGCGACCCGGCGACCGGGATGCTGGCCGCCGCCCTGCGCCGGGCCGGCTTCCGCGTGTACCTGCGCGAGAAGTCCAGCGACTGCCTGGCCCTGGTCGAGGGCGGTTGGGACCAGCACCGGCGCCGCTTCGCCGGCTACGAGCGGTCGGTCAGGCGGTTCGCCAACCGGCTGCGACCGCTGTGGGACGTGACCCTGGACGAGTACGGCCCGACCACGGGCGCGTCGGTCCTGGACGGCTACCGGGTGTACGCCGACGTGCTCGCCCGGAGCTGGAAGGCGTCCTCGCCGGCCTCCAGGCTGGCCCGGCACCAGCTGGAGCTGCTGCGCCGCGGCGAGGCGATGGGCTGGCCGCGGGTGTACGTGCTGCGGGTGGCCGGCCAGGCCGTGGCCGCCCACGTCTGGTACCGCCTGGGGCCTGTCGCCACCTGGCTGGAGACCGCCTACGACCAGCGGCTGGCCGCGATCGGCCCCGGTTCGATCCTGATGTGGTGGTCGCAGGAGCGGGTCTTCGCCGAGTCGCCGCCGCGACTGGTCGACCTCATCCCCGGCCACAACCCGCAGAAGGACCGGCTCGGTCCCGACCGCACCCCGATGGTCCTGCTGGAGGCGGTGCGGCCGACGCCGGTGTCGGGGATCACCTTCCCGGTGCGCCGCCAGGCCCGCTACCTGACGCCGGCGGTGACGGCCCGGGCGCGGCGCCGGCTGCGCCGCCTGCGGGACGCCGCACCCCTCCGCCGCCGGCCGGGGCGCGTGCCCACGGTCGAGATCGCCCCCGGCCCCGCCGGGCCGCCCGTGGCCCCCCTGGAGCCGGACGCCTCGGCCCGGCGCTTCCTGGCCGCGGTCACCGGCCACCACAGCCCGGACGCGATGGCCGAACGGTGGGCGCCCGGGGACAGCTGGTGGCGGGTGGGGGCGAGGCCGGTCGCGCTGGCCCGGGTGGGCGCCGCCCTCGGGCCTGGCCTGGTCCGGCCGGTCCGCGAGGTCGTGCTGTTCGGCAGCGGCGGCGTCGGCTGGGACGGCCACGAGGGCGTCGGCGTGGTGCTGGCCGCCTTGGCGGCCGGGCTCGCCGGTCCGGTGCGCGCCGCCCTGGCCGCCGACGGCCCCCCTGGGGTCGCCACCGGGACGCCGTCCGAACCCACCCTGATCTCCCGGGCCCTGCTGCCCTGGCCGGACCGGGATGCCGAACCCTGGGCCGCGGGCCGGCCCTGGGACCGGTGAGGCGGCCGATGGACGTGGCCACCGATACCAGGCAGCGGGTCCGGCCGGTCGACCGCGCCCGTGGGGTCGTCAAGGCGGCGGTCGTGGCCAGGGGGACCGACGTCACCGAGGCCAGCGCCACGCGGTCCTGTCTGGTCGTGGCCCCGCACCCCGACGACGAGACGCTGGGCTGCGGGGTCACGATCATGCGCAAGCTGGAGGCGGGCACGCCGGTCAGGGTGGTGATCGCCACCGACGGCCGGCGCTCCAGCAGCTCCAGGGTGGTGTCGCCCACCCAGCTGGTCGAGATCCGCCGCGCCGAGGTGCTGGAGGCCGCCGACCGCCTCGGCCTGGACCGTCGCGACGTCGTCTTCCTCGACTTCGAGGACCAGCGGCTGGAGGGCCAGCTGGCGGCGCTGTCGCAGCGGCTGGGCGCCCTGGTCGAGGAGTTCCGGCCGGACGAGCTGCTGGTCGCCTCCGTGCTCGACCGCCACGCCGACCACCACGCCGTCGGCCAGGCGGCCCGGCGGCTGCTGTCGGCCGGTGGGCTGGGCTGCCGGGTGGCCGAGTACCCGATGGGCTTCTGGCGGACCATGCCCTGGCGGTCCCGTCCGCGGGGAGTGCACCGGGTCGCGGGGTCCTTCCTGCGCGGCGCCGCGACCATCGCCCACCTGCGCCCGGAGCTGGTCCGCACCGAGGGCTACCTGGAGCGCAAGCGCCATGTGCTGGACGCCTACGCCAGCCAGCTGACCAACCTCACCGGCGAGGCCGAGTGGTGGACGCTCGACGGCCCCTTCCTTGCCCAGTTCCTTGGCCGACACGAGGTGTTCCTGCCCGTCACACCATGGTCAGGGGGGAGCGCACCTCCGGCTCGACCGTCCGGCCGAGGCGCCCGCTCCAGCCGTCCCGGCACGCCCGCCAGTTGAGGCGCAGATACCGCCAGGAGTGGCGCGGATCCCTGGGCGCGTTCAGCAGCGGCTTGGCCAGCCCGACCAGGAGGGTCACGCGGATGGCGGCGTCGTGGCGCCCCGACGTCAGCAGGATGTGGATGAGGTTGCGCAGCCCGTAGTAGCGGCGCCAGGTCAACTCCGCCAGTCGCCTGGACGGCGCCCCGGTCACCCCAAGGCGCCCCCACCGCAGCCGAAGCCTCCGCAGGCGCTCGCCCTCCACATACAGCGACCAGCCCGAGCGGCGCAGCCGCAGCCCGTATTCAAGCTCCTCGAACCCAAAGAACAGCTCGGCCTTGAACGGGCCCACCGCCCGGACCGCACGCACGCTGTAGAAGGGGAACTGCCCGCTGCCGATATAGTCGACCGGCACCGGGCCGGTCAGCTCGTCGTCACGGATCCGGATGAGCTGGCCGCGGCGCCAGTCGAACCTCGCTCCGACCAGCCCGACGGCGCCGAGGTGCGGGTCCTGGCGGCGCATCCGCCGGGCGAAGTCCAGGAGCTCGGCCAGCTGCCCGGGACCCTCGGTGGGGTTGTCGTCGTCCAGCAGCACGACCCAGTCGTCATCGGCGGCGGTCGCCAGCAGGCGCCCCATGGCCAGCGCGACCGCTCCGGCGGGGCCGAGGTTGTCCGGCGCCGGAAGGTAGACGGCCTCGTGCCCGGCGGCCCGGTAGCGCTCGACCAGCAGCTCCGCGTCGGGGGTGGGGCTGTTGTCGACCACCGTCAGGAGGTCGAGGGGCCGTTGCTGGTCGGCAAGCCGGCCGAGCATCACCTCCAGCTCGTGGGGCCGCCGGAAGGTGACGAGCACGCCGAGCAGCCGTCCGCCCTGGCTCACAGGCGCGTCACCCTGGCGTTCCACCTGGCGACGAGGGAGCCGGGCTCGTCGGCACGCCGCAGCACCAGGGTGCCGCGGACCGGGTCACTCACCTTGATCTCGGAGCCGGGGACGATGCCGCGGCTCAGCCAGAACTCGTTGCCGCTGAAGCGGCAACTCTTGAGCTCGAACAGCTCCAGGTTGCTTGGCCCTTCCTCGCCCTGGTAGAGCCAGCCGAAGGCGGCCTTACGCGCGCCCGCGAACGAGCAGCCGGTGAAGCTCGTCGGCCTGAAGACCGGGACGGCCGGGTGATGGCGGTCGACGACCACCAGGTAGTCGGAGCGCCCGGCGCCGTGGACGGTGAGGTTGGCGAAGGTGAGCGGCCTGGGTGCCTCGGCGTTGGAGACGGCATGGACGACGACGCCGGCATAGGCGTTGCCGTACAGGGTCAGGTCCCGGTAGATGTACGGGTTCTGGTAGGCGCCGTGGGAGATGCCGGCGACGGCGTTGTGGTAGCCGACGAAGTCTTGGATGGTGTGCACCAGGGCGGTGTTCTGCCAGGTGAATATCCCGTGCTCGTCGTTGTTGTGGGCGACGCAGCCCTCGAAGGTCCACACTCCCTCGGAGCCCTCCGGCCAGAGGAAGCCGGCCGCGTCGGTGCCGCCCTGCACCCCGACGGCGACGCAGTCGCGCGCGACGTTGCCGCGGCCCCGGCTGAGGGCGAACCCGGCGAGCCGGTGGCCGCGTTCCGGCGGGTCGTGCTTGACCAGGGAGGCGACGCAGCGGTCATAGACAATGCCGTCACTGGGAGGCGCGGCCGAGTGGGTATCGGGCGCCTGGTCCCACCAGTAGGCGTCCTCGAAGGTGTCGTGGCTGACACAGTCGCGGAACGTGACCCCGTTGGAGAGGTGGGCCACGAAGGCGTGGCTGCCGGTGTCCCGGATGACCACCCCCTCGACCAGGGAGCCGCGCGAGCCGTTGCCGCACATGTGGAAGTGGATGCCGTACCGGCCGGGGACGAAGGTGGTGACGGACTCGTCCGGCTTGCGCGGACCCATGCGCCGGATCGCCGTCGAGCGCAGCGACTGGGGCCGCCTGGAGCGAATGAAGACGTGGGCGCGGCCGTCGGCCGTTCCCTCGATGCCGACGTTCCGGGTCAGGTTGAGGACTTCGGCGGTGAGGCGCCCGCCGGGCCGCGCGGGGACGCTGGGGTGCTGGTGGCGCAGCGGACGCGACAGGGTGACCGTGCGGCCGCTGAGCGCCGTCACCTGGACACGCTCGAAGGTCTCCTCGTCGCTGTCGTCCTGGCCCTGGGGCGAGGTCGGGGTGACGACCAGCTCGTCGCCGACCCGCCAGCCGACC
>Ga0126312_10000621_pt1 | contig 21639 bp, 28 predicted proteins | sample Plot104A_FD_92537 | JGI IMG/M metagenome (GOLD analysis project Ga0126312, IMG submission 92537) | Serpentine soil microbial communities from UC McLaughlin Reserve, CA, USA - Plot104A | ecosystem: Environmental > Terrestrial > Soil > Grasslands | place: USA: UC McLaughlin Reserve, Lake County...
CCGCACGACTCGGTGATCGGGGTGATTACGGAGATCGCAGTCGAGCAGATGCGAACCGGGATTCCGATCCGATTTCGGACGGCCGCCGGCGGGGTGCGGCTCGAGGGCGTGCTCGTCGCCTGTGGCGACGACGGACGCGCTACGGGCTGTGAGCTCGTTCGGGTCGAACTCGAGTGATCAGCATCACTGTGAGCGCGATCAGCACGATGTCGCGCACCAGCACGAGCCAGGAGGCGACCGTGTCGAACTCGAGCGCCAGCTCCCAGTAGCGGAAGGGAAACCAGATCTGCGTCAGGACGAGCGCGGCCGCCAAGAGGCCGCAGGCGGCAAGGCCGCGACGCCCGCCGATGAGCGGAACGAGCGGGATCAGCCAGATCAGGAACTGCGGCGAGAGCACCTTCCCGAACGCGACGAAGGCGCACACCGCTGCCGCACTTGCCGCCAGCAGCCGCCCCGGTTCCGCCGGGCCCCGCGCGTACCAGAGCCAGATCGCAATGAGCACAGCTGCCTGCACGAGCGTCGAGGCCACCGAGAGAACGTCCGCTCCCGTTCCGACGAGGTTCTGCGACCCGTAACTCGACTCCATCGTCAGCTCGAGCCCGAACAGGTGATGGGACACGAGCAGCAGTCCGGCCCCGAGGCTCTCGATCTGCAGCGGGCGCCGCGCCTGGCGCCAGAACGAATCCCCCACGCCGCCGGGGGACAGTACCGCGAAGGGCAGCACGACTGCGACGACGACGGCCAGGAATGCCCCCGCGCAGATCAGCGCCTCGCGTCGGCCGCGCAGACGCCACACATGGGCGATGGCGACCGGGAGGAGCAGCGCTGGATAAAGCTTCGCCGCCGTCGCCAGGCCGAGCGTTCCGAATCCGAGCCGAAACCGACCCCCGACGAGCAGGGCAAGCGCGGCGACCGTCAACGCCGCCGGCCAGAGATCGAATCGCGTGAGCATCACCGAGCCGAGGGCGAGCGGCGCGACGGCGAAGAAGAGCGGCGCCCAGGTTGCCGAAGCCACGGCGGCCACCAACAGGACGCAGGCGACGCCGAGCGCCGCTATCAGTCCCTCGAAGCGGCGCTCGTAGTCGCTCGAATCTCCCTCCCCCAGGGCGGGCAAGAGGAAGACCGGCAGGGCCGCGGGCGGATATTCGACGGCAAAGTCCCGATAGGGCACCTGCCCCTGGGTCATCGCCTCGCCGTAGCGCTCGTAGACGGGCGTATCGACGATCTCGTTGTGCGCGTAGAAGCCGTGATGAAGTAGCGCCCAGGAGACGAGAAAGAGCGCGACCGCCGCCGCGGCGTTACCGAGCCGGAACCAGCTCGTGCTGCTCGCGGTCAAGCGTCGGCTGCGGCTCCCTCCGCTCGTGCCGAAGCGGTGCCAGCACCGCGAAGGCGACAAACGGGAAGAACCATGGGAGATAGAGATACGACCAGTGCGTGAGGACGAGCTCGAAGCCGATCAGGATCGCAGCCGTCAGCGCCGCGAATTGCAGCGGCGAGCGGCGGCGCGGATAGAACGCCAGCGCCAGGGCGCCCGCGAGCACGACGCCGATTAGCGGTAGCTGCACGAGCCGGAGATCGGGGATCCCGGCCGCGTGGTACTGGCCCCAGTCCCAGATCGAGAACGGCGACTCACGGCCGAGCTGCCACCCAAATGTCCGGTCCCAGAAAACGCGCGCCGCGTGAACAGCGTCGGGCTCGAGCAGCAGGATCGAGAAGGCGGCGAGCGTGGCCGCCGCAAACCCGGCAGCGAAAAGCACCGGCCCGCGCGGGCGGCGAAACCGCACCGCTTCCGGGTACCCGGCCCAGAGCGGGGCGACGAGGAGCGCCCCGAACTTCGTCCACCCGGCGAGGGCGCCGAAGATCCCGCGCGCCCAGGGCGACGACACGAGCCAGAACCCCCAGACCAGGAGTGCAGGCATCAGCGCATCGTTGGTGTTCGAGTTGGAGACGTATTGGGTGAACGGATACGCCGCCCAGGCGAACGCAAGCGTGGCCGCCAGGGGCAACCCGCCGAAGCGACGCCCAACCAGCACCAGCCCCAGCAACACCAACAGATCGAGCGCGATCGACGTGAAGTGGACAGCCGGAAGCGAGTCCCATCTACCGCTCCAGCCCAGCGCGAGGTATCCCGGGACGTAGGCGAGGTACGAGACCGGCCCGTACGTGTCGCCCCGCTCGTTCGACGACTCGCAGCGCCCGTTGGTCTGAATCCGCTCGCGGATCTCCCCCTCGGCGTCCGCCGGCCCGCACGCCTTGAGGTTACCCTGGACGGGCATGTGTCCGTAGGGCATCTCGCCGTTCACGATCCGATGCGCGCCGACGACGCCCGAGTAGCCGACGTCGATCACGTTCGAGCCTTCGAGGTTGAGGCCGATCCGGAAACCGGCCAGGAAAACGGCGGCGGCCGCGAGCAGCCAGACGGGCCAGAACGCGGCGCGCATGGATGGGCTTCGTCCGCGGAGGCCGATCCAGATCATCCGCGCGAGCAGGTACGCGAACGCGGGATAGGCGAGGGGCATGCTCGTGAAGACATCGCCTCGGTTGAAGAACCAGAGTGAGGCGGAGAAGGACAGGAGGACGAGTAGGTCGAGCGTGCGCAGGCTGAGCGGCCGGCGCCAATCGATCAGCCCGACCAGGAAGAGGCCGCAGAACGCAAGCCAGACCGCCGTCCGGTTGAGCGTCTTCCCGCCGAAGGCGCCGGGATAGCCGCGCGCCATCTTCCAGGCGACCTGCGGGCCGGTCCAGGCCTCCGTCACCCGGCCCGTGGGGTCGTCCACCTTCCCGGTGGCGATCTCGCCCGCCTCCTCCCACCAGACGCGCACGGTCCAGTCGCCGTCTTTCGAGTGGAAGGTAGCGTCCTTGACGATGCCCCTAGTCGGATAGCGATCGAGCCAGTCGGCCACCTTCTCCTGCCGGAGGAAGATTCTCGTCGCAGCTTCTTCGCTGAGGCGGGCGTCAGCAGCGAGCGCCGCGGGCGCGGCGATCAAGGCCACAAGCAGGGCGATGAGGAGACGCACCCACCAGCAGCTTATTCTCCGCGTCAGGCACCGCTTGCGGTGCCGCCCTCAGGATGGCGGGCTCTGCCCGCCATCCGTCTGCAATGACCGGTCGACCCGGTCAAATCAATTCGAAGCAGCTTCTAAGTCGGTCACGGCTTTCGCCGAAAGCTCCAGAGCTTGTTGCCGACGAAGTTCAGCGGCATGACGAGGACGATCGCGATCGCCTGCGAGGGGACCTTCTCCAGCCCGAACGAGACGAGCGTCTCGAGCACGATCAGGTTCGCCACCAGGGCGCAGACAGCCACGATCAGGAACCGGATCCCCTGGTAGGCAACGTGGCCGCGCTGGCCTCGGAACGTCCACAGCCGGTTCCAGGTGTAGTTGTTCGTGACGGCGACGAGGAATGAGACGGTCGCCGCCACGAGGTGGTGCCAATCGAGCCCGAGCACGAGGGCACTGAAGACGGCCAGGTTGACGACGTAGCCGGTCGCGCCGACGGTGCAGAACTTTGCCAGCTGCACCCAGTTGTGTGGGCTTCTGAGGGCAGCTTGTGCGCGTCCGCCGGCAAGGGCGAGCGCGGTCGCGAAGGAGCGCGTCACGGACGCGAAAGTTAGCGGCCGCGCCGTCGTGCCGCCGCGGCCTTTTCTGGTCGGCGCCGCCAAGTCGGCGCCTGTCTCAGGCCGCAGGGTCTTGGCTGGTCCGAAGCGTCGAGCCCCGCCGTCGGTAGAACTCGAGCTGGTCGGTGTCGAGCAGCGCAAAGGGTGACTCGATCTCGATCACAGAGTCGTGCGAGCCGGCCGCTGCCTGGGGCAGAAACCGATGCCTTCCGTCCTCACAACGAACCTCGAAGCCGATCACGCCTCGGCTCTCGCGGTCAAGGATCACGTCGACGACGCGGCCGATCTTTAACCCCTTGATGACCACGGTGCGTTCGAGCAGCTCCTCCACCTGCTCCACTATCTACCACCCGCCGCTGACGGCGAACCTCGAGTCGCCCTGAGGCTCCTCCCAGGCCACGTCGACGTGCTCGACCTGAGCTTGAGCAGGGCCTCGTCGAGACCACTCGACCATCGACTCGACGCGCTCCCGCTCGCCCTCGAAGACCGCTTCGACGGTACCGTCGGGGTTGTTGCGCACCCAGCCGCCGAGGCCGAGCGAGGCCGCGCGGTCCCGTGCCTCCGCACGGAAGAACACGCCCTGAACCCGTCCTCGGACAGTCACATGTGCACGCGCAAGATTCAGGCCTCGAACCCTTCCTCGCCGACGAGCGGAACGAAACGGCACGGCACCGAGCGGATGACGGCCGGCCCTTCCGGACTGCGTACGATCACCTCGAGCCTCTGGCCGCGCCGGCCGCCGACTGGCACGACGAGACGTCCTCCGGGCCGTAGCTGGTCGTAGAGCGCCTGCGGGAAGGTCGGCGCCGCGGCAGCAACGGCGATCGCGTCGAACGGCGCCTGCTCGGGCAGCCCGCGCGAACCGTCCCCCACGTACACGGCGACATTCTCGAACCCGGCCGCCGCCAGGTTCGCTCTCGCCTGCTCGGCCAGCTCCGGAATCCGCTCGATCGTGTGCACCTCGTCGGCCAGCTCGGCGAGCAGCGCCGCCTGGTAGCCGGAGCCGGTCCCCACGTCGAGCACATGCTCGTCGCCGTCGAGGCCGAGCTCCTCGGCGATGCGCGCGACCATGTACGGCTGGGAGATCGTCTGACCGGCACCGATCGGCAGCGCCGCATCGTCGAACGCGCGGTCCCTCAGTCCTTCGGGGACGAACAGCTCGCGCGGCACTCGCTCCATCGCGTCGAGCACACGCTCGTCGACGATGTCGCGCCCGCGCAGCTGCTCGTCGACCATCCGCGCTCGTCGAGCGCTCTCAGGCGGCACGCGCATAGGCCGGCGCCGGGACGCCGAAGTGCTCGAGGATGAGCGGTGCGACCCCCAGGATGCTCGCGGGAGGTGCCGCCCCGCCGACGACGAGCATCGGGACGAGCGAGTCCCCGTCCAGCAGCGAGCCGTGCGACCCACCACCGACGTGATGCCGGCCGCCGAGGTCCGTGAGCTCGACACCGGCCGCCGCCGAGACGAGGATGTCGCCCGCATTCGGGTTCGCCAGTGCGTGCCAAGCACGCCGGCGCCAACTGTCGTCCTTGGGCCCGAGACGCAGTTCGGCGCCCTCGCGGAGCGCGATCGTCTCCTCGCCCTCGCGAAAGATCACGACGTCCAGGGCGGCCTCGTCGCTCAGACGTTCTGCGACCGACCTGGGCTCGACCTGCGCCGCAGGCAACAGGTAGACCATCCCCGCCCGGTTGGACGCTGTGACCGCGAGCTCGGCGTCGTCCCGGCGCCCGTTCGGCCGGAACAAACGGAAGTCGGAGAGCGCCGACTCGAGGCGGAACGGCCGCTCGATCGGCGTCTGGCCGTGGTCGGAGCAGAGGACGACGTCGTAGCGCTCCAGGAATTCCTCGACTCCACCCGCCGCTTCGACCAGCCCGCCGACGGCGCGGTCGCTCCTCGCGAGCGCCTCGTCCGCGCCCGCCGGACCCAGTGCATGCGACGCGAAGTCGTAGTCCGGGAGGTAGAAGAAGAGGAAGTCGAAGCCGTCACGGGTGACGAGCCACCGGCCGACGGCGGCGGCGTAAGCGTCGATCGAGCCCCTTGCTCGGCCGCCGACGGCGAGCGGCGCCCCGGTCATGTCGGACTCGAACAAGCTGTAGTAGAAGAACCGGCGCGGGCCGCTGACGGGACGCACAACGCCCGGGACCGTCGGGACGTGTCTCGTACGGCCGCGATAGCAGGGAACGTTGACTGCCGCGGCCACGAGCCCGTCGTCCTCGAGGGCCTCATACACGGTCACCGCGTCCCGCGCGAGGTGTTCCGCATTCATCTCGACGATCGCATCCTTCACAGACCGCCGCGTGCCGACCGCCCGCATGGCGCCGAACGAGGAGCCGTACTCGACCAAACGCCGCTCGCCGCGGTGGTACCAGACGAGGTGCGGGATGTGGTGGACGTCGGGCCCGCCGCCGGTCGCGAGCGACGCGAGGCAGACGGGCGTCAGCGAGGGGAAGGTCGACGTCGCGCGCGCATAGCTTCCGGCCTCGGCGAGTGCGGCGAGAGTCGGGGCGGAGCGGCTCTCGGATGCAGCCTCGAAGACGTCGGGCGTCAGGCCGTCGATGACGACAAGGATGAGCTTCTTGGGCACTAGTCGCGCGCCAACGTGCGCAGGCCGGCGTACCGCTCCGGCTCGCGGCGGCGCATCCGCGTTGCGAGCGCGGGGAGGGCGACAGCCTCGATGAAGCCGAGGAGCGGGATGAACGCCAGCATCGCGATCACGAAGCCGCCGACGGCCAGAAGCGCGGCAGCGGCCGCCCTCGTCCCGCCGCGCCGAAGGGTGCCGCTCAGCAATCTTTGGGTGCCCGCGGCACCGAGCAGGCCGCCGATGCCGCCAGCGACGCCGTCTTCAATCCCGCCCAGGGCCAGGCCCAGGCCGACCCCGATCGCGGCTGCGATGACCGCGCCGACGGCCAGGCCCCAGCGGACGCCACCGAGCACACCCGCCAGCGCGACTCCGAGGCCGACGCCCAAACCGAGAAACACCCCGACCCAGTAGACATCCCACATGAGGGACCAGTCTAGGCGCGGCGCTCGTCCATCCGATCTCCCCTCGCCTTCAATCTTATGAGCGCAGGAACGCGAGGACGGCGAGTACGCGACGATGGCCGTCCGTGGTCTCGGGTAGGCCGAGCTTCTGGAAGATGCTCGTGATGTGCTTCTGCACGGCACGCTTGATGACAACGAGGCGTTCGGCGATGCCTGATTGGAGCGACCCTCAGCCATCAGCTCAAGCACCTCCCGTTCCGCGGAGTCGGTCGAGTCTCCTTAGAGCCGCGCTCACCGCGGCGATCAGCCTGGCTCGCCTCCACTGCCTTTCCCTGGAAGCGATGATCGCGTGCCCACGATCGCTCGCCTGCAGCCTCGCCGATCGTCGCCGGCGTCTGGTCGGGTGAAGGCGCCATCGCTCCCAAGTCGTACGTTCGCTGGCTCATCCGCTGCCGGCGGTCTGGGCAGACCTGTGCCGGCCGCACCTGGTGGTTGCGCGAAGCACTAGACGGCCCAGTTGCTCGAGCTGACCCCAGGCGGCGTTCGGCGAGTCCAGACGACCGCCGCCGTTCGCGGCCCGGCATCCGAGTTCCTGGTCTCTCTCACCCCGCAATCAGCCACGATGAGCGGGACAAGTGTGGGTCCCGCCCGGCCTTGCCCATCCGATCCCGAGGTCGCTGCGTAGTGTCTATCGCTCAGCCGTGACAACCGGGAAAGGGAGGATTGCATGAAGAAGATGACGGGGATCGTCCTCTTCGCGCTCAGCGGGCTCGCGCTCATCGCCGCGGCAGCGGCCGGAATCAACAGCAACTGGAGCCAGCACCTGTCCGGCGACTTCGAGGTGCCGATCCGCGATACGCAAGGGCAGGGCCAGGCGATCTTCCACCTGAGCTCTGACGGCACATCGCTCGACTACAAGCTGATCGCGTCCAACATCGAGAATGTGTTCATGGCGCACATCCATCGAGGCGCCCCGGGCGAGAACGGACCGATCGTCGTGTGGCTGGCCCCGAGCACGGCGCCCGTGCCAGGCCCGACGGGGACCGGCAGGACAGACGGGGTGCTCGCGCAGGGGACGATCACCGCCGCGAACCTGGTCGGCCCGCTCGCCGGTCAGCCGCTCTCGGCTCTCGTCGAGCTCATGAACTCAGGTCGTGCGTACGCGAACGTGCACACGAGTGATGGGGATGCGACGCCGAACGAGGGTCCCGGCGACTTCCCCGGCGGAGAGATCCGGGGGAACCTCACCGGCTGAAGACGTCGCTCGACGGGGCGGCCAGCTCAACCCCACAACGCCCAAGGGGCCCTCGGCAGGGCCCCCCTTGGGCGTCGCGTCACGCGTTACGGCGTTACGACCAGCTTGTCCGCGTGGATGTTCTGGTTTCGCTTACCGATGCTGTTTGAAGGCGGGCCCGGCGCAGGATCGAGATCGTGTGGGATGCGCAAGCACGATCCCGGCCGCGGCTCAAAGACGCCGGATCACCGGATTTGCAGGCGAAATCGACTTTGCCCATCCCACACCCCGACGAGCTGCTGGCACGGGTCTTCGGAGTCGTTTTCGCGGTCGCCGTCGTCGGCCTGGGCGTGCGCTCGATCGGCAGGCTCGGTGCTGGAATGCCGTGAAACTGAGCGTTGACGATGAGATCCGGGAAATGGAAATGGAAGGGGTTATGGGAGCGCTCGAGGTCGCCGGTGCCAGTCCACGTCATGTCGTGGGGACGTCGACGACCATCGGGCCCGTGGGCGTGAAGAAGCGGACAGGGACCGTTGCCGTCAACGCTTCCTCGTGGACGGGATCAGAAGGAATACACCGGCCCGCCCCTGTTCGAATGACGACTAAGGCTGCTCGAGGCGGCGGATGACGGCGAGTCCGAACTCCGCCGCCCGGGCACCGTCGACGACGCGGTGGTCGAAGGTCAGCGCGACGTAGCCGAGCGGGCGCGAGACGATCTCGCCGTCGCGGACGACCGGGCGCTCGGCGATCCGGCCGAGGCTGAGGATCGCCACCTCCGGGTAGTTGACGATTGGAGTCTGGAGGAGCCCGGCGAGCTTGCCGGCGCTCGAGACCGTGAAGGTCGAGCCGCGGAGCTCCTCGGGCTTGAGCGCCCCAGATCGCGCATCCTCGGCGAGGCGGCGCACCTCGCCGTCAAGCTTCTCAATGGAGCGTGACTCGCAGTCCCGGACGACGGGCACGAGCAGCCCCTGGTCGGTCTGCACGGCGATGCCGAGGTCGTAGCGGTCGAGCAGGACGATCTCGTCGCCTTCCAGTCGGGCATTCAGCTCGGGGAACTCCTGCAGCGAGAGCGCACACGCCTTGAGCGTCGTAGGAAGCAGAAGCTTGAGGTCGAGCTCGCCGAAGTCGCATTCCTCGACCCAGGTGACCGGCGGCACCTCGCGGTGAGCCCGCGTCATGTGCTCCGCGATCAGACGGCGCACCCCCCGAAGCGGCTCGCGCCGTCCCTCGGGGACAGGTCCAGGGGCCTGGCCCCTGGACGTGGCTGAACGGCGCACGTCCCCTTCGGTGATGCGGCCCTGCGCTCCCGTCCCCTCGATGCTCTCGAGCTCGACGCCGAGCTCCTGAGCAAGCCTCCGGATCAGCGGTGTAGCCCGAACCTTGGTCTCTTTCCGCTGCGCCGGGGGCGGCGGCTCAGCGCCGTCCTCCCCGATCACGACGAGCACCGTCCCGACGGGGACGACATCGCCCTCCCCGACCATGATCCGCGCCACTTTCCCCGCTGCGGGCGACGGGATCTCGACCGTCGTCTTGTCGGTCTGGATCTCGACGAGCGGATCGTCCTCGGCGACCTCCTCGCCCTCCTGGACCAGCCAGCGGGCGATCTCGCCCTCGGTCAGCCCTTCGCCCAGGTCCGGCAGCTTGAACTCGTAGGCCACGGCGTCGAAAGCTATCGAGGCCGCCCGATCCAGGCGTCCGCGGGTGCGATCAACACCCGCAGGCCGCCCTCGACGCGCCACAGCGAGACCGCCTGCTCATCGTCGGCGAGCTCGGCCGCCGTCTCGCGCGGGACGTAGCCCAGCTGCAGCGTGCGCTCCTCGTTCCAGATCGCGACGGCGTTCGGGTCGTGCTCGTTCTCGGGCTCGTGGACGAGCGCCAGTCGGCGGCCCGGATCGAACGAGGGATCCGGCAGCGCTTCGGCGCGGTACGAGACTCCAGCCACCGGAACGACCCGAACGCGCGGGTCCTCCCAGCGCACCGGCTCGCCCGTTGCCGCATCGCGCAGGTGGTAACCGGAGTGGCCGCGCTCCAGCAGCAGGCGGAGCCGCTCGCTCACCCCACCCTCTCGGCGAGCCCCTCGTAGCGCGTGACGAAGCCGTCCGCATCGAACGCGATGTCGGCAACGAACGTTCCGGAGCGAAAACGGACTACGCCGTCGCCGAGCGACTCGTAGCGCTGCTCCGCGTGCGAGACCTCCAGCGACGGAACGTGCACGAAGGTCATGACGAAGTCCGTCGCCGCGTCCAGGCCGCCGAGCACGGGCAGGGAGTTGAAGAGCGGCGAGTAGCCGAGGTCGAAGAAGTCCGTTCCGTTGTCGAGCCCGATGTCCAGGCTGGGCCCGTCCACGATGTGAGCACGCAGGCGCCCCGGCTCGAGCTCGTAGCGGAGCTCATAGGCGACTCCGATCTGCGTCCCTCGCGCGTGCAGCGCCTCCCCGTCGAGGTCGACGTAGGCGATCTCCATCAGCGGCATCTCGAGGCCGCGCCAAACGAGCGTGCGCCGAGCCATTAGAACTCGAGCAGCTTGCGCACGGCAGCCGTAACCCGCTCGACCGACGGCATGTAGGCGTCCTCGATCTGCCAGTACGGGTAGGGCACGTCGTAGCCCGTGACGCGCAGCACGGGCCCGCGAAGGTCGAGGATCGCCTTCTCGGCAAGGATCGCCGCCAGCTCGGCACCGTAGCCGGCCGTCCGCGGCGCCTCCTGGACGATCACGACGCGGCCGGTCTTCGCAGCGGAGGCGAGGAGCGCCTCCTCGTCCAGCGGCTTCAGCGTCCGGATATCGAGCACCTCGACACTCGCCTCGCCGTCCAGCGCATCCGCGGTCTGCTCCGACAGCGGCACCATCGCGCCGTAGGCGACGAGCGTGACGTCCGTGCCTTCCCGCGCCACACGGGCCTCGCCGAGCGGAACGACGTGCTCGCCCTCCGGCACGTCGCCGCGCATCGTGCGGTAGTGGAGCTTGGGCTCGAAGACGACCACGGGATCGGGATCGCGGATCGCCGCCGAAAGAAGGCCCTTCGCGTCTGCAGGCGTCGACGGGATTGCCACCTTCACCCCCGGCGTGTGCACGTAGTACGCCTCCGGCGAGTCGTCGTGGAGCTCGGGAGCGCGCACGCCGCCGCCGTAGGGCATCCGGATCGTTAGCGGGAACTCCATGGCGCCGCGGGTGCGCCAGCGGTAGCGGCCGACGTGCGTGATCAGCTGGTCGAGACCGGGATAGCTGAAGGCGTCGTACTGCAGCTCGCAGACCGGGCGCCAGCCGGCCATGCACAGCCCGACCGCAGTCCCGAGGATCCCGGCCTCCGCGAGCGGCGTATCAACGCAGCGGTCCGGCCCGAAGCGGTCGCGCAGCCCCGCCGTCGCGCGGAAGACACCACCTGCGCGCCCGACGTCCTCGCCCATGACCATGACGTTGGCGTCGCGCTCGAGCTCGACGTGGAAGCAGTCGTTGATGGCTTCGACGAGGAGCTTCTCACTCACCGAGGACCCTCCGCAGTTCCCGGAGCTCCTCCTCGAACGATCGCGGCGGGTTGGCGAACGTGTGCTCGAAGACGAGGCCCGTGTCGGCGGGCGACTCGGCCTCGGCCTCGACGATCCCCCGCCGCATCAGCTCCTGCGCCTCGCCGCGAATCTCTTCGGCGAGCTTGTCGGTGAGGACGCCGAGGCGGCGCAGGTAGCGCTCGTACCGGCCGACACACTCGTTGCGCTTCTCCTCCTCGACGCGCTCGAGGTCGATGTACGCGGTCGGGTCGTCAGCAGTCGCGTGGGGCGCGGCGCGGTAGCTGACGGCCTCGATGAACGTCGGCCCTTCGCCCGTCCGCGCGCGCTCAACCGCCTCGCGCGTCGCCTCGTAGACGGCGAGCACGTCGAGCCCGTCGACGCGAGCTCCCGGCATCCCGTAGCCCAGCGCCTTGTCCGCGAGCGTCTCCGCCGCGGTCTGCGCCGAGAGCGGCGTCGAGATCGCCCAGCCGTTGTTGTTGCAGAAGAGAATCAGCGGCGCGCGCATCACGCCGGCGAAGTTGGCGCCCTCGTGGAACGAGCCCTCCGAGGTCGCGCCGTCGCCGAAGAACACGAGCGCGCAGGCACGCTCGCCACGCAGCTTCTTCCCCCACGCCAGCCCGGCGGCATGCGGGACATGAGTCCCGATCGGAACGCAGATCGAGGCGACGTTGTAATCGAGCGGGTTCCACCAGCCGGCCGGGTGACCCCGCCACCAGGAGAGCACCGTCGAGGCGGGCATCCCGCGGAGGAGCCCGATCGCAGACTCCCGATAGCTCGGGAAAACCCAGTCGTCGCGCCCGAGCGCGTACATCGCGCCGGCCTGCATCGCCTCGTGGTTCCAGAAGATCGCGTAGGTGCCGATCCGGCCCTGGCGGTGGTAGACGAGCGAGCGCTCGTCGTAGGTGCGGAGCAGCACCATGCCGCGATAGAGCTCGATCAGGTCGCGCTCGTCGAGCCCCTCGACCTCGCCGTCGGGGAGCTCCTCGCCGTCGCCGATGACGCGGCGAAGCTCACGCTCGTCGCGAAGGACCTGGGCCATGCCGGGATTATCGCGGCACGAGGACCTGGATCGCGTTCCGCTCGCACTCGAAGCTCGCCTCGGCGACGTCGCCCAGATCCTCACCGTCGACCTGGAGCGGCAGCGGCTCGCGGCAGCGGATCTCGATGCGGTCGACGTCATGCCGGTACACGACACCCGGCGCCTTGCGCCCGAGCACAGCCGCGGCGGTCAGCCGCGGAATCGATCGGATGCGAACCCGCGGTGGCGCGACGAGGTCGAGCCCGGCCTCGAAGCGGGCGTCGGGGGCGATCCGCAGGGGGAGTCGAGCGAGATAGGTGTAAGGGTCGCCGTTGGCGACCAGCGCGAACGCCGCGGGCCTCCCGTCGATCTCGAGCGTGGGCTCGATGCGTCCGCGGTGAGCGATCAAAGCACGCGCCACTGTGAGCGCGAAGGTGCGGTCCGGCGGCCGACGGCCGTCCTCTCGCCCGCGCTCGTCGACGCGGCGCACGACCTCCGCAGGGAATCCCACCGCGCCGGCAAACGCGAAGCGGCGCCCGTTGACGCGGCCGATCGAGATCCGGCGGGTCCGCCCCGTCTTGAGCGCCTCCAGGATCTGTCTCGCCGCTTCTTGCGGCTCACGTGAGAGGCCAAGCGCACGCGGGAGCACGCTCGAACCGCCGCCGGGAATCACACCGAGCGGTACGCCTGCCCTCAAGCCGTTGATGACCTCGTTGAAGACGCCGTCGCCGCCGAAGACGACGACCGAGCCGGCGTCCGACTCTGCGGCCAGCTCAGTCGCGTGCCCCGCCCTTGCCGTCTCGACGACATCGGCGCCGAGGATCTCCGCCACCGCCGCGGCCCGCTCACTCGTGACCGCGCTCGCCTGTGGATTGACGATCAGAAGCGGGCGCGGCATGGTGCCGGGACCATGCCAAGAATCGACCACGTCGCGGTCGAGACGGACGATCCCGACGCGACCGCGGCCTTCTACGAACGCGTCTTGGGCGCCCGGATCGTCAAGCGCGAAGGCCATCCGGTGATGGCGTATCTCGGAAACACGGGCTTCGCGTTCCACGGGCTCGGCGGCCCCGGCGAGCACACCGGCGTCCGGGTCTCGGCCGACGAGCAAGCAGCCCTCAAGCGCCGCCTCGACCAGGAAGGAATCTCCTGGGAGGAACGCGATCACGAGCTCGCAGTCGGCGTTTTCTTCCGGGATCCCGACGGACGGCAACTCGAGGCGATCGTCTACCGCGGTGGCGCCGAGCCCGAGACGGCCTTGAGGCCGTCTCGGTGACGCAAAGGTACCTACGCGGGCGTCGAGTAGCCGCGTACGCCGTCGACGAGAATCGCGAAGAAGCGGTCGGCCAGCTCGTCGGTGTCGGCGTCGGGAGGGAGCCAGGTATACGCCCAGTTCGCCGCCGAGAGAACGAGGAGCACCGCAGCCTGGTCGTCGAGGTCCGTGCGCAGTTCGCCGAGCTCACGGCCCTCGCGGAAAAGGGCGCGAAAGCGCTCCTCGTAGCGACGGCGCTCGGCGAGGAACTCGGCGGCTCGCTCGCCCTCGAGATAGCGCCACTCCCTGACGAAGACCGTTGCGACGTCGAGTTGCTCCTTCACGACGCGCAGATGCGCGCGCAGCGCGAGCCGGATGCGATCGGTGACCTTGAGGTCGTCCGGGATTGCGTCGAGCGCCGCGTGGAACGCGTCAGCACCCTCGCGCATCGCCTCGTAGAGCAGGTCCTGCTTCGACTCCATGTGGGCATAGAGCGATCCCTTCTGGACGCCCATCGCCTTGGCCAGGTCGCCGATCGATGTTCCGTGGTAGCCGCGCTCCGCGAAGAGGCGAGCGGCTTCGCGGGTTAACTGCGAGCGCCGGGTGGCCATAGTACGATTGGGACCCTAACGATCGTTCGTAAGGAGCGCAGGATGACCGAGCAGGAATTCCTCGAGTACGTGCAAGGCGGCGGGCAGGTCGAGACGAACGACCCGATGCCGGACGAGTATCGCGCGAAGCTCATCAAGTTCATCGAGATGCACGGTAACTCGGAGCTGATGGGCGTCCTACCCGAGCGCGAATGGATCCTCCGCGCGCCCACGTTGCAGCGCAAGCTCGCGCTGACCGCGAAAGTGCAGGACGAGGTCGGCCACTCGCAGCTGATCTACCGCGTCGTCGACGATCTCGGCAAGCCGCGGGAGCAATGCCTCGACGATCTGATCTCGGGCAAGACCAAGTTCCACAACGTCTTCCACTACCCGACGAAGACCTGGGGCGACGTCGGCGTGATCGCCTGGCTCGTCGATGCCGCCGCGATCATCAGCCAGAAGGCGCTGCTCAAATGCTCGTACGCGCCCTACGCGCGGATCATGAAGAAGATCTGCTGGGAAGAGTCGTTCCACATCCTCCACGGCCGCGACGTGATCCTGACGATGATGAACGGCACCGACGAGCAGCGCGAGCTCGTCCAGGAGGCCGTCAACCGGTGGTGGGGGCCGCTGATGCAGTTCCACGGCAACCCGATCCCGAAGGACGACGACCCGATGTACGTCTGGCGGATCAAGAGCCAGGGCAACGAGGAGGCGCGCCAGCAGTTCCTCGACGGCTACGTCCCGCAGATCTGGGAGCTGGGGCTGACGGTGCCGGATCCGAAGCTGCGCAGACGGGACGACGGCGTCTGGGAGTTCAGCGAGCCCGACTGGGACGAGCTCAAGCACGTCGTGACGGGCCACGGCCCAAAGACGCAGGAGCGGCTCGACCTGCGGCGCACGACGCGGGAGGAAACTGCGTGGGTTCGCCGCGCGGTGCTGGCCGAAGCGGCGTGATCTACGAGGTGTTCAGGCTGGAGCGAAAGGGGCAGCCGTTCCAGCATGCCGGCTCGGTCGAGGCGCCCGACAGGGCGTTTGCCGAGTGGTATGCGCGCGAGCAGTACGGCCGGCGGGGCGAGTCGGCCGCGCTGTGGGTCGTCCCGCGCGAGGACATTGTCGAGATCGACGAGTTTGTCGACGAGCTGCAACGGAACTACCACCGCGTCGACGGCTACCCGCTGAAGGAGAAGCTGAAGGAAGCGCGTGAGCGAGCGGCAACGGATGCAATTCGGACGGACTAAGACAACTAGGGGGCTCACGGGGGAAACCTGGTTTCCCCCGTGCTCAGGCGCGTGAGCGAGCGGGCACTTGAGCTCCTGGAGAGCGCTGACGACGAGCTCGTCCTCGGCTGGCGCAATTCCGAGTGGACGGGGATTGCGCCGTTCCTCGAGGAGGACGTGGCCTTCTCGTCGATCGCCCAGAACGAGATCGGCCATGCCCGAGCCTTGTACGAGCTCGCCGCCCGCGACCTCGGGACGACCGCGGACGAGCTTGCCTTCGACCGCAGGCCCGAGGAGTACCGGTGCTCGCAGTTCGTCGAGCTCCGGCTGGTGCCCGATTGGGCGAGGACGATCGCCCGGCACTACCTCTACGAGGCGGCCGACGCGAAGCGGCTCGAAGCGTTGAAGGCATCCGACGATCCGGAGCTCGCCGGCCTCGCGGCGAAGATCGACCGCGAGGAGGTCTACCACCGGATGCACGCGCAGATGTGGCACGACCGGCTTAAGGACGAACCTCGGTTCGTCGCGGCACTGGAGGAGCTAGAGCCGCTGGTCGAGCAGCGCGGGGAGCACTTGCCGGAGTTCGCCGAGCTCTGGGAGGAGATGACGATAGTGCGACGTTCGGTGATGGGCGCGACGTGGTGACCGAGGCCGAGGTCTGGGAGGCGCTCGCCGGGATCACCGATCCCGAGATCCCTGTGATCTCACTGGTCGAGCTGGGTGTCGTGCGGGACGTCGAGGTCGAAGACGGGCGAGTGCGGGTGGACTTCACCCCGACCTTCCTCGGCTGCCCTGCGCTCGAGGTGATGCGCGACCAGATGGCGGCGAAGGTCCGCGAGCTCGGCGCCGAGCCCGAGATCCATGTGATCGCCGACGACTCGTGGTCGACCGACCGGATCACGCCCGAGGGCCGCGAGAAGCTCCGCGAGGCCGGATTCGCTCCGCCGGCGCCGAGGAAGGCGGGCGCGCTGCAGCTCGTCCAGCTCCAGCGAGGGCCGTTCCGCTGCCCCTACTGCGGGTCGACGGACACCGAGCTCGAGAACATCTTCGGCCCCACGCCGTGCCGGTCACTGCGCTACTGCAAGAGCTGCCGGCAGCCGTTCGAGCAGTTCAAGACGATTTAGGACCGGCGGCCCCGGGCGCCAGGCCCGGGACGCGGGTCGCCGGTCCGTCGCTCGTCGCTACAGATCGATCGACGAGTCGTGCGCGCGGTCCTTCGGGCAGTCCCTCTCGGTGACCCGCTTGCCGCTCTGGCTCTTGCCAGTGTCGCTCTGCGCGGGCGTAGAGGGTTTCGCCCCTCCATCGGATCCGCCGCCGAGCGCGGTCCCAGCCCAGATGACCGCCACAGCCAGCAGACCGGCGATCAGTACGACGATCGCCCGCATGCGTTTGGTGCGTGCTTTCGCCATGTACCTCCCTTCGGTCGCCTGCCGGCACCCGTATGAGAGCAGATCCGCCCAAGCGAGGCGACCTCCGAGCGCGGTGCAGGGCCGCCCTAGGTCCCGCGGGCTACACGCAAGCCGTCAAGCGTCTCTCCGACAAGGCCGGCGAGCTCGCGAACCGAGTCTGCGTCTTCCTCGGTGAAGTCGGCGTCGTCCTGCTTGTCGGAGAGTTGGAGCATGCCGTAACGCCGACCGTCTTCCCCGCACACTTCGGTCCCAGCCCGGACGGATTCACCCGATAGTCACGGTAGTCCGCGTACTTGGCGCCGAGACTGAAGTACTTGCGCGCTCGTGCCGTGTCCCGTCAACCCACAGCTTGAGCGCTGCCTGCTCCGCGCCGGTGAGCGCGCGCGCAAGCCGAAACGTGCGCCGGAGCAGCGCATCCACCCGCTCTCCAAGCGTCTCTTCCGCGGATCCACCCTCGATGATCGGCGCGATCTCGGTCCCGACTTCACCCTCGCGCATTCCCCGAAGCCTAGCCACCCAGTGCTGTCATCAAGGTAAGAACACACAGGACAAGAAGCCGCCGAACGGGAGGTGAGCGTGCAACGGCTGAACCAAGAGATTGAACGGCTCGGCGGTGCCGATGCCTACCCGGTTGTATCCGTCGATCTGTTCTTGCACGGTAACAACGACCCGGCGTCGATCGGGCCGAACCTCGACCCGCACCCGGGAATCCGCACCTTCGAGCGCGTGCTCGAGGACATCCGACGCAGACCGGAGGTCTCCGACGTCGTCGTTCAGATCGACGAGGTCATCGAGGGCGAGTGGCCGTACGCTTCAGCCGTGTACGTGACCACCACGGCCACACCGGAGGAAGTCCACCGGTGGGCAACGGAGCTCCAGCCGGACGAGTACATGGGCGATGAGGACGAGACCGGACCCTGGCTCGGACGCGGCAAGCCGCCCGGCGCACCGGACATGCCCGCCGGCCACCGCGTCGTCACGCTCTTCTGGGATTGAGAGGTACGCTGACGGCAGTGGCGGTCGAGATCTACTACTGCCCCACCTGAACGGGCTATGACGAGCGGGCTGCGAGTCTCGCAGCCGAGTTGAACGCGAACGGGATCCAGGCGGAGGACATCCCGGGCAGCAAGGGCCAGTTCGACGTGCTGCGTGACGGCGAGCTCATCTTCTCCAAGCACGAGAGCGGTCGCTTTCCCGAGCACGACGAGATCCTCGCGGCACTGCAGACCTGACCTCTCCATAGCAATCCTGCTATTCTATAGCACGATTGCTATGGCACGCCCGAGAGCGAAGGAAGCAGTCGAGCGGTTGCGGGAGCGTCTCGCGCACATGGATCCCGATCAGGGCTGGCTCTTCGCCGCGATTGCCGAGCAAGTGGCGGACCGCCGTCGTGCGCTCGGTCTCTCTCAGACGGAGCTGGCGGAGCTGACTGGAACGACGCAGTCCGCGATCGCGCGACTCGAGTCGGGTGGGAGACCGCCCCGGATCGACACGCTCATGCGGATTGCGAACGCGCTCGACTGCGAGCTCCGTGTGGAGCTGAGGCCGAGGACGAGGAGGGGGGATTCGAGATGAGCACGCGGGTCGAGGTCGAGGACATCCAGACGACGAAGAGCGAGAAGCTCCTTGCGCTCGTGCTCGCGATCTTCTTGCTGATCGGCGGCGTCTGGACGTACCAGCGAATCGATGACGAAGTACGTGACGCAGTTGGCGTCGAGAGCGTCAGGCCGAGCCCGGAGGATCGCGCTGCGCTCCAAAGGCTCGAAGACGCACGCACGAACCTCGACGCAGCCACGCAGGTTCAAGCTGCTGCCCGGGACAACTTGGAGCTTCGCCGCGAGGCCTACCGCACAGCGCTCGACGCCGGCCGGTCGGCGCCCGCACTCGAGCGAGCGTACGGGCAGGCGCAGGCTCGGTTCCGCCGAGCCCGGCGCGAGGTGGCGACGGCCCGGCGCGCCGTCGCTCGCGCCGAGCCAGCCGCCGATCGCGCCGACGATCGGCTTGCTTCGGAGCGTGAGCGGAGACAGGATCGGCGCGAGCTCTTCACCTTCTTGCTTCGCTTCGTCCTTGTCGCCGCTTCGCTTGGGCTCGGCTATTGGCTGCTGGCGCGAATGCGCAGGCGCGGGTCCCGGTACTTCACCGTCGCCGTCGGGGTCGTCGCGTACGCAGCGATCCTCGCCTTCGTTCTCGCCGCGGACTACATCACCGACTATGTCGACCCGCTCGACCTGGGGCCGCTCGTGCTCTCACTGTTCGGAATCGCGATCACGCTGCTCGCCTTCGCCGTTCTCCAGCGCTACCTCGCGCGCAGGATTCCGCTCAGCCGCGTGCGGAAGCGGGAGTGCCCCTTCTGCGGCTACCCGGTACGCGGAAACCGCCGTTGCGAGGGTTGCGGTCGCGAGGTCGTGGCGAGCTGTGCGGAGTGTGGCTCCGACCGGCGGGTCGGCGTCCTGCACTGCGGCGCCTGCGGAGCGCTGTGACTGACTGTTGGGCCGACTGGATCCGAACTCGCCGCACCGGTGGCGATCCTCAGTACGGGGCAAAGATGCTCGACGAGCTTGCGGCCGTGCGCGATCGCGTCCTCGACCGGGCCCACCTGCAGCCGGGCGAGACCCTGCTCGACGTCGGCTGCGGCAACGGCCTGATCGGCTTCGGCGCCCTCGAGCGCGGCGCGGGGGAAGTCGTCTTCGCCGACGTGTCCGCTCCGCTGCTCGACGACTGCCGCGAGCTCGCCTCGAAAGCCGGATTGCTGGGGCGGTGCCGGTTTGTGGAGTCACCGGCGGAGCAGCTCGATATCGCCGACGGCTCGGTCGACGTCGTCACGACCAGATCGGTCCTGATCTACGTCAAGGCCAAGGACCGAGCGTTCCGCGAGTTTCATCGGGTTCTTCGGCCAAATGGTCGAATCTCGCTCTTCGAGCCGATCAACCGCTTCGGGATCGAGGAGCGCCGCCGGGCCTGGGGCTACGAGCTCGACGACGACGCGCTCGGGCTGATGCAGAAACTGACCGCCTACGCGGGTGAGGTTCAACCGGCAGACGATCCGATGTTCGACTTCGACGAGCGTGACCTCGTCGCGCTGGCCGAGAGGGCCAGATTCTTTCCGATCGAGCTCGAGTATGTGGCCGAGATCAGGTCGATCAAACCTCGAGGCTGGGAATCAGCCCTACACAGCTCGCCGAATCCGAAGGTGCCCACGCTGGCGGAGGCGATGGGCGAGGTGTTCACGCCGGAAGAACGCGAGCGGCTCGTGGCCGCACTCCGCCCAGCCGTCGAGGAGGGTCGCGGTGTCTGGCGGATGGGCAGCGCCTATCTCTCGGCGGTCAAGCCTGGCTAGCGACCCTTGAAGTCCGGCTCGCGCTTCTCGAGGAAAGCAGCGACGCCTTCCCGGAAGTCCTCGCTACGGGTGGCCGCCGACTGGAGTTGAGCCTCGAGCTCCAGCTGCTCCTCGAGCGTGTTGTTCGGAGCGGCGTCGAACAGGCGCTTCGTCATCCCGATCGCACGCGTGGGCATCGCAGCCAGCGTGGCGGCGAGCTCCGCCGTGCGGTCGGCCAGGCGGTCAGCGTCGACCACTTCGGAAACGAGTCCCCAGGTCTGAGCCTCGGCCGCGGTTAGCCGCCGGCCGGAGGTCATCCACTCGAACGAGCGCGCCGGACCGAGGAGTCGGGCGATGAAGAACGTGCCCCCGGAGTCGGGAACGAGGCCTATGTTGATGAATGCCGGGACGAAGGTCGCCGAATCGGCGGCGATCCGGAGGTCGCAGGCGGCGGCGAACGAGAGCCCGGCACCGGCCGCCGGCCCGTTGACCGAAGCGATCACCGGTTTCTCGAGGGCGCGGACCGCGAGGACGTTGGGGTGGTAGCTGCCGCGGAGTCGGTGGGCGATGTCCCCGGGGGCCTCGCTGAACTCGGTGAGGTCTTGGCCGACGCAGAAACCCCGCCCCGCACCGGTGAGGACGACAGCTCTGACCTCAGGGTCGCGCGCGTCCTTGAGCGCCGCCGCCAGCGCATCGTGCGTGGCGTTGTTCAAGGCGTTGAGCACATCGGGCCGGTTGAGCGTGATCGTCAAGACGGCGCCGTCGCGGCTGGTCTCGACCTTGGGCATGGCGCAATCTTGGCGGATTCCTCGGCGCCGAGTTTTCACACCGGACATAAGGGGTAGACGCCGTTAGTAGCAATCCATATCGAGGGGGAAGCCATGTGGAGCTTCAGACCCAGAACTGCGGTCGCCGTGGCAATCCTCGCGCTCAGCACGATGCTTGCGGGCGGTGTGGTCGCCGCCACGCAGCCGAGCGACGAGCGGGCCCTCCAGCCCACGCGGCAGCCTGCGAGTCGAAGCATCGACTCGCAGGTGAACCGGCTGCTCTCGAGGATGACGCTCGAAGAGAAGCTGGAGCAGATCCAGTTGCTGCCGGACTTCCTTGTCACCGAAGCAGAGGTGCGCAAGGGGCTCGGCTCGATCCTGAGCGTGACCAACCCGGTGCGTATCAGAGAGCTTCAGCGCATTGCCGTCGAAGAGTCGCGCCTGAAGATCCCGATGTTGTTCGCGTTCGACACGATCCACGGGTTCCGGACGATCTTCCCGATCCCGCTCGGCGCCGGCGCGAGCTTCGACCCGAACGTTGCGTTCGACGACCACACCTACGGCGCGCGTGAATCAGCGGCCGTCGGGCTCAAGCAGACCTACGCACCGATGGTGGACGTCTCGCACGAGCCGCGCTGGGGCCGGATCGCCGAGGCCGCCGGCGAGGACCCCTACCTGAACTCGGTGCTCGCGGCCGCGCGCGTCAAGGCGATCCAGGGGAACGACTACAGC
>Ga0126312_10000623_pt1 | contig 21618 bp, 18 predicted proteins | sample Plot104A_FD_92537 | JGI IMG/M metagenome (GOLD analysis project Ga0126312, IMG submission 92537) | Serpentine soil microbial communities from UC McLaughlin Reserve, CA, USA - Plot104A | ecosystem: Environmental > Terrestrial > Soil > Grasslands | place: USA: UC McLaughlin Reserve, Lake County...
CTCATATGGAGGCTTTTCACCGCCCGCATGAGGTCGATTCGGCTGGTGATCTGACCGGGCGTGGCCCAGCCTGTCGCCACCGTATGGCGTCTAGTTACCCGACTGGTGGGTCGGCGCTACGGTCCTGGAGTGAGCACAGGGATGCCCGAAGACCGGCGGGGCTTAGACGACGGGCAAGCATGCCTGCTCATCACCGGGGCGCCCGGCGCCGGCAAGTCCACGGTGTCGCGTCTGATCGCCCAGCAGCTTTCACGGTCGGCACTCCTCGACGCGTACTTCGTCAGCACGATGGTCGTGAGCGGATACGTCTGGCCCTTGGGTAAGCCAGCTGATGAGGCAGCCCGGCAAGTTCGGCTCCTCAACACCAACTTGTGTGCTCTGGCGGGCAACTTCGCCGATGCTGGGTTCACCCCCGTCATTGATCTCGTCGTGCCAAACGGTGAGCACCTCGAGGCCTTCCGCCGAGCGCTGACGTCCCACCGCCTACTGCTCGTCGTCCTCGATCCGGGTAGCGACACGTGCCGGTACCGCAACCAGATCCGTGCGCCCCAAGAGCAGTTCTTCTTCGAGGGCTACGAAGAGTTGCGGGCCTCGATGCGAAATGGCTTCGGAAACCTGGGCTGGTGGTTTGACACCTCCGACCTCAGCGCTGAGCAGACCGTTGAGCGGATCCTGCGCGAGGCTCCTCGGCGCGCCGTGGTGACGAACTGAACCGGTGGTCGGCGGCTGTAGGTTCCCGCCCTTCCTGCCGCCGGGTCGCTGACCTGCGGCGCATCCTCGGCTATGGGCCGGGTAGGGCGACGGCGGCCAGGCCGCGGAGGACGTAGAGGCCCAGGGTGCGCAGTGGGCTCCACCGCACGCAGAGAACCAGGACCTGGGCGGTGCCGGTGATCGCGAAGGCGGCGGGGGCGCCAGCCTGCTGAGGGTGTTGTCGCAGCCGGAGCTGATTCGTCGCAGCCGGTCGTCGGGTTCCAGGTGGCTTCCGTCCACTCGATGCCGCTGCCGTCCGCCATGGCATCAAGGTATGTCACCTGCCACCGCCTACCGGGGGCGAGCTCCGAGGAACGTACCTCACACCTGGGGACTGGCCGCGAGGCCATGGAGCTGGTCAAGCTTCAGAGGCGCCTCGAATGTGGCGCCAACCCGCCGAACTGAGAGCAGGGTTCACTGACCATCCTGTAGCCGACTTCATTGACGATCATGTGTCGCCGATAGGTCAGGCGGAGTTGTCGATCGCCGAGATTGCGAACCGCAACAGCGACCGCCAGCCGGTCGGAAACAACTTCGGGGAGTGTGGAGTCGGCCACAGGTGCTGCCCCCACAGCACGGGTTATCAACAGGTCGGAAGCCTCACTGGCACTTCGGGCGGACAGTGTGGCCAACTGGAGCATCAGTAGGAGCTGGAGAACACGGATGGAGAAGTTGCTGCTGACCGTTCGCGAGGCCGCAGACGTGCTCAGCGTCAGTCGGTCACGGGTGTATGAGTTGATCTACGCCGAGCAGCTGGACTCGGTGAAACTCGGTCGATCTCGGCGGGTGTCACTGGCATCTGTGCGGCGCTTGGCGGAAGGCCAGTCGGTGTCATGAACTCTCGCCGGCCTCAGGGTGAAGGCTCGGTTTACCGGTTGCCAAACGGCCGTTGGCGCGGCGTTGTGAACCTCGGCTGGCACGATGGCAAGCGGCGGCGCAAGTACGTCACGCGCAGTGCGCAGGCGGAGGTGGTGCGCGAGCTTCGTCGACTGACGGCTGCGTCTGATGCCGGGCGACTGCCCATTGAGCGGGCTCCGACCGTCGGCCAGTGGCTCGAGCGGTATCTCAATGAGGTCGCGGCGCTTTCCGTGCGTCCATCAACTCTGCGGCGTTATCGACAGGAGCTAAGGCTGTACATCGCACCCGCCCTCGGCAAGGTGCCGTTAGACAAGCTGAAGCCATCACAGGTGTCGGACTTTTACAGCTCACAGCTGCTGCGCCTGTCGCCCGGGAGCGTCCGGCGGCTGCACGCGCTTCTCCGCCGATCGCTTGGCGTCGCAGTGCGGTGGCAGCTAATTCCGTGGAACCCGGTAGCCGCCGTCGATCCACCGTCGCTTTCGTCCATCGAGGTTCATCCGTTCGACACCAATGAAGCTCGGCTGTTTCTGGCTGCTGCGTCGGGTGATCGATTCGAGGCGCGCTGGTTGATCGCGATTTCATTGGGCTTGCGTCAGGGAGAGGTGTTGGGACTCGCCTGGCGCGATGTTGATCTTGATCAACGCGTTCTAGCTGTGCGTCAGACGCTGCAATACCGGCCGGGCGAAGGCTTCCATCTCGTGCCGCCGAAGACGGCAAGATCGCGGCGGATTGTTCCGCTCACGAATGCAATCGTGGATGCCTTGAAGTTGCGGCGTGAGCAGCAGGAGACCGATCGGCTCGCAGCGGGCGTTGAGTTCTGGGAGGACTGGGACCTGGTCTTTACGACACGTTTCGGCACGCCCCTGTCTCCACGCAATGACTATCGGGACTTCCTACGGCTGGTCGCCGCCGCGGGCTTGCGCCGTGTTCGGCTGCATGACCTGCGACACACCGCTGCTTCGCTCATGTTGGCCCAGGGCGTGAACCCTCGTGTCGTGATGGAGATTCTCGGGCATTCCCAAATCAGCGTGACGATGAACACTTACAGCCATGTCACGTCGGCCTCGTCGCGGGAAGCTGTGGCCCGGGTGGATAGCTTGCTGTTCGAGGGTCGTTCTGAGCTCGAGTGATGATGTCTAGGCTGCTCGATAGGCTGCTTTGGCGGGCGGATCAGTCCACAGTCGGCGACCGGGGGCGCAGAACTGGCCGCTGACTAGGCCGAACAGTGGAGCCGCCTATCGGAATCGAACCGATGACCTACGCATTACGAGTGCGTTGCTCTGCCGGCTGAGCTAAGGCGGCGCTGCGGAGTCGCCTCTTGAGGCGCCGCGCACGGTGGCCAACTATATCGGGATCAGCGACCGTGGATCGAAGGTTAGTTTGGCCGCTAGACACTGAAATGGCATCCAGGACCGAGCGAGCTTCGACGGGAAGCCCCACCGAGCCGGTCAGGCTAAAAGCGCATGGGCTTGGCGGGCTCAAGGTCGCGATTCAGCAGGTGGTGCTGTTGCGGGGCACGACGTTGTTGATCAAGTAGTCATGAACGATCCGCTGAATGCAAGCGCTCTGGCTATAGGCGAGGTGGCCATAGCCGCGGAATGTGATCAAGACACCGGAATCGAGCTGTCTGGCCATGCTGACGGCGTACTCGACCGGGGTAGCGGGGTCTCCGGTGGTGCCGATCACCAAGATCGGTTCGGCTCCACGCGCGGTGATCTTGGGCCGTTTTCCTGCCGGAGCAACCGGCCAAAGCGGACAGATCAGATCTGAGCCCCAGAACTTTCCAAAGGTGGGCGCCTTCTTGATCTTTTTCGCATCCTCCTTGAGCTCTTTGCTGACGCTCACCTTCTGTGAATCCAGGCAGCGGATCGCCGGATTCGCTGAGATGTCCTGGTCGTAACTGCCGTCCTTCGATCGGCCAAGATACGTGTCGGCGAGGTGGAGCAGGATGCCGCCGTTGCCATTTTGAATGGCTGCGACAAGACCCTGGCGCAGGGCGTCCCAGGAGTCCTCCTGCCCGTACAGGGGGAAGATGATGCCAACCATGGCCAGCGACTGGGTCAGTGCCCGCTGGCCCACCTTGATCGGCTGGCTGTCCAGTCGAGTCAGGAAGTCTCTGATTGTCCCGAGCACTTGCGCCCGGCTCTTGCCGAGTGTGCACTGCCGTTCGGCGCACCAGCTGGCGAAGTTGCCGATGGCCCGCTCGAATCCGTCGAGCTGAGTGACAGGACTATCGGTAATGTTGACCGCTCCGTCGAGCACCATCCGCCCGACCCGCTTCGGATACGTGTGTGCATACAGCGATCCGATCGAGGTGCCGTACGAGAAACCCAGGTAGTTGAGCTGGTTGTCCCCCACCAAGCCACGAAGCAGATCAAGATCATGTACGGTCTCCGCCGTCGACACGTGCTCGAGCAGGGAGCCGGACCCGTAGAGACAGGCCTGGCCGAAGGTTCGGTCCTGTGAAATTTGTATTCCCAGTTCTTGATCATTGTCCGGCGAGTCGTCCGCGGCAGTGTAGCGATCGAAGTCCTCCCCGCGGGAGAAGCACTGCACTGGCGTCGAGTCGTCTGTACCACGCGGATCCCAGCCGAGCAGGTCGTAGCGTTCTAATCCTCTAGGGTCGAAGCCGGCCACTAGATCCCGGCCTGAGGCTCCCGGTCCGCCGGGATTGAGAAAGAGCGTGCCCAACCGCGGATTGGCGGTCGCCTTACGTCTGACCATCGACAACGTGATCGCCTGCCCATTGGGGTCGGCGTAGTCGAGTGGTGCAAGTACTCCGGCGCATTCCAGCCCGTTCAGACATGCCGTCCAGTTGAGCCTTTGTGATTGATAGCGACTCAGGCCCTCACCGGGTGGAGGATCCTTGTAGCCGTACGGCGTCACCGAAGGGACCGGAAGAATGGGGCGGCCGTCCGGTGGGATCAGCGGATCACCCGACGCCGATGATCCTGGTGACTCGGCCGCTGCGGGGGGCGATGTGATCGCCGGGTCCTGGCCAGAGCTGCGCGTCGAGCAGGCGCCGGCAAGGAGCACCGCGCACGCTACCGGGGCTGCGCCAAGCCGGGCGAGCCGGAACATCTCAATTTCGGCGACGACGCCGCAGCTTGATGACGGGTTCCTCAGCAATCGGAGCCCGTGATTCATATGAATGACGGGAGCCGCAGACGCTTGCGCGGGAGCAACTTGTGACTGCGCCCGATCCGGACATCCGTACCACCACAGAGTCGGCCGGTACCTGGTGGGCGAGCACCGTGCCCTCACCCTCGTCGGTCGTCACGCGCTGTCCCACTGCCGGCACCTGACGGACGAAGTCTGCATACAGCGGGTGCTCGTACTTGATGCAGCACAGCAGACGTCCGCAGGCGCCAGAGATCTTCAACGGGTTCGGCGGTAGGTCCTGAAGCTTGGCCATGCGGAGGCTGACCGGTTCGAAGTCTTTCAGGAAGGTTGCGCAGCATAGGTCGCGGCCACAGTTGCCGAGCCCGCCGGTGAGCTGCGCCGCCTCACGTGAGCCAATCTGTCGCAGATCGATCCGCGCTCGCAGGCTGCGGGCCAACTCCCCAACCAGAGCACGGAAATCGACTCGATGCGGCGCACTGAAGTAGATCACGACCAGCTGGTCAAAGTCCTCCCCTGCATCGAGATAGTCGACTGCGACAACCTTCATCGGCAGCTCGTTCTTCTTGATCAACTTCTTGGCGACGAGCTTCGCCTCGGCCCGTCGGCGACGGTTCACCGCGTCGCGGTCGAGCTCTGCCTGACCAGCTTTACCGGCACAGACCGGTAGGTCGGCGAAACCCTGATCATCATCGACCCACTCCGGCGACCAGACACACTCGGCGACCTCGGACCCGGAATCTGTTGGGACCAGGACCTTGTCGCCGACGCTGTACGTCCCATCGCCGGGATCGAGATAGTAGAGCCGCCCGTACCGCTCGAACGACACCGCCATCACCCGCGCCATGGCCCAAGCGTAATGCCGTCGTCGCCTTGCCCATCCCGCCCACATTCCCTGGCTCTGCTCTGCGCCGCGTATTCGCGGTCTGCATACGTTGCACAACGCGTGCAGACCGACAGGCTCGAACGTTCACGTGAGGTCCTGCAAGCAAGCCGAGTTGGAGCGAGCAATCAGATACAGCGCGACCGGACAAGCCCCCAAACGCGACCGGACAAGCCCCCAAACAAAGCCGGAAGCCCGGCAGATGCGGGTCTGCCGGGCCTCCACGGGTGGGCGTTCTGGGGGGCAGGGGCCCACCCGCGCCAATAGGTCTAGAGAAATCCCGATGAGCCTGTCCGATCGTGGCAACGTTGTTCCGAGCCCACAGAGGGTGGCGCGTCGTTACCATTTCGTGACACATAACCAGGTCTGGAATAACGAACCGGATACGAGCCGGGATAAACGTAGAGCAGACTGCGCTGACGCGCAACTGCCAGTCTCAGGTAGTTGTGACTCGCGAGTTCACACAAAAAGAAGCCCAAGCCTGTCGGCCCGGGCTACCACCTTGCTGACCCTGAAAATAGTTGGAGGTTGTCGGAGAGAACGCTCGGGGGTTCGTCCCCTCCGGCAACCCGAGACACACATTACTAAAAGAGGTGGGAGAAATGGAACCTTCGAAACTGAGAATCGGGTGAACAGTTGCCATATTGACGATCGGCTCGAAGAAGGGGAAAATTAGGTCTCCACCAGTCCAATGAGCGCCGCCTCTACCGCGAGCAACGGCGCGACGTTTCCCTCTAGGGCGACGCGGCAAGCAAGCAGGGTATCGATTCGCCGCAGCGTTGCTTCAGGCCCGGATTTCCTTGCCAGGACAGCGATCTGAGGTTCTAGATCGGCGTTCACAAGGGCCGCACCCGACCCGGTCTGGATGCTCAACACATCCCGGTAGAAGCCGGTCAGCTCAGTCAGCGCGCGGTCGATCGCGTCGCGTTGAAGGCGCTTCGCCCGCGCCCGTTGCTGATCTTCGAGTTCCTTAATGGCAGCTTGAGCCTGCCGTGGTCTCGCCCCCCGCGTGCCGAAACCCAAAGCCTCCTCCAGTGCCGATCTTTCCTGCACATCCATTGCAGCGGTGGCTGTTGCGGCTTCCTCGGCGCAGGTACCTACCAGCTCCGCCGCAGCCGAAAGGCAAGCGCCAAGGCCGTTGAGCTGCATCGGGACCTGCAGCACGCGGGCACGACGCTTGCGGGCGCTCTCATCCCGCGCCAACAGCAGTGCACGGCCGATGTGCCCCTGCGCAACCCGCGCCGCGTACCCGGCGAGAGCCGGTTCGACCTCGTCCCGGGTTTGTAGCAACTCGGCGATGGCTGCCTCGCTCGGGGTCTGCAGATTCAGCAGCCGGCAGCGGGAACGGATTGTTGCCACCACATCGTCTGGAGTCGGCGTGCACAGAATCCAGACCGTGCGGGGGGCTGGCTCCTCGATGCTTTTCAACATGGCGTCAGCCCCGCGCTCTGTGACCCGGTCCGCGTCTTCGATCACGATCACCTGATAGCGGCCGAGCGTGGGCCTCATCGCGGCCCGACGTACCAGCTCGCGAACTTCCTCAACGCCGATGGAGAGCTGTTCGGTGCGAACCAGCGTCACGTCCGGATGGGCTCCGCTCAGCGCGGACCGACAGTCGGCGCATTGTCCGCAGCCGCCGCGCTGGCACTGCAGCGCCGCAGCGAACGCACGTGCGGCGTTAGAACGTCCGGAGCCGGGAGGGCCAGTGAACAGCCAGGCGTGACTCATCGCGTGCGGTTCACCGCTGACTGCACGCCGCAGCGTCGCCACTGCACGGTCCTGACCGATCAGTTCACGCCAGACACCGGCGGGCTCCGGTGTGGCCGATCCTGGGCTTGCCGATGCCTCCCGGCCAGTCGCGTCCTCGGTTATCATGCCGGTCCCCATTACGGGGACACGATGCCAGGCGTCTCTGACAACTCAGAATCTGTTGGATGGACCGGCACGTCTTTGAGCAGCGGCTGCAACCGTTCCAGGATCTGTGCAGTGATGACTTCCCGCTGCTGCCGAGCGTCCAGCACCGTGTAACGCGCTGGATCACGGCCGGCCAAATCAAGGAAGAAGTGGCGTGCTCGGGCATGGAACTCATCGCCGGCAGCCTCCACTCGATCCTGCTGGAGCTTCTCTCGGACCGCCAACGCAGGATCCATATCGAGGACGACTGTCAGGTGGGCTCGGACGTCGTGGGTCGCCCAGCGAGCCATCGCTTCGACCTCGCTCAGCTTGAGCACCCGTCCAGCACCCTGGTAGGCCAGCATTGAATCGACGTAGCGGTCGCACACCACGACTGCGCCGCGCTCAAGCGCCGGCCGGACCACTTCTGCGACGTGTTGTGCCTTGTCTGCGGCGTACAGCAGCGCCTCCGCACGCGGCGCCAGATCGCCGGTCTTGGGGCTGAGCACGATGTCGCGGATTCTCCGCCCGGCAGCCGTGTCGCCCGGCTCGTAGGTACGCACGAAGTCATAGCCTCGGGTGGCCAGCCAGTCGCAAAGCCGGGTGGCCTGGGTCGTCTTGCCGACCCCGTCACCGCCCTCGAAAACGACGAACACCCCGCGACCCAGGCGCTGCTCGGTGGTGTTCACGGTTCCAGCTTTCGCGCTGTCTTCGACCACAGAGCTAGGAACTCGGTCTTCAGGCCGTGTACCTCCTCCGCTTTCCGCTCGAACGCACGGCCCGCCTCGAACGCCTCCCGTGGGGTCATCCCGGCCGCTGATTCGACGGCTTCGTCGGCTTCCAGGTGATACTCGTGGATCTGGTCGAGCAACCGCTGAGACTTAGCCAGACGCCGCTGGATCCGGTCGGTCTCGGCCGCCATGACATGGGTGGAGATGTCGGCTACCCATTGCAGCTGGCCGAGCGAGCGCCACGCATCCTCCCACGTTTGCTGTGGAGAGTCCGGGCTCAATCGATCCACAACCCGCCGAATTCTGTTCACCACCGAGACGAGTAGGTCGCTGAGCACCTTACCTGTGTCCAGGATGCTGGCATCGCCCAGCTTGGGTGCCCGGGTGGCGGTTACCAGCCGGTCGAGCAACGCCAGGTAGCGCTCCGAATGCAACCGGCCGACCAGACTCTCCCGGGCTTTGGCCGCCACAGCGGGATCGGTACTGCGCGGGTCGTCATCCAAGATGATCCAGTCCAACTCGTCGTACAGGTCCTCCACCCAGTCCGGGTCAAGCACGAAAGACAGACCCTTGAGCTCCATTCGCAGCCGGGCGGCCTGCGCAGCCAGTTGTTCAGCCGCTTCGAGATTTCCACCACGGATGGCGAGGTCAGCCTCGACGATCTGCCGCAGCCGCAGACCCAACAGCTGTGAGACGAACATTGCGAACGGGACATCTGCCTCGAACGCCCGGGGAACCGGAAAGTCGGTCAAGCCGGTGGCTGGTGCGCCGAGCCGATTGACCAGCCTCGGGAATTTCTGCACCGATGCGGCACCCACTTGGGTGATCGCCCGGTCGAGCCATGCGTCCTGCTGCTCGGTCAGTCCTGGACCGATCGGTGTGATCATCACCTCGCGGTAGCGAGCCGTGGTCAGTCCGCCGCGTCGAACGGTCACCTTGTCGTCGCGGAGCAATGCCAGGGTCTGTCCTTCGTCGTCGCGCAGAGCGAATTCCCTGCGATCGCAGCGAAGGGCGGCTACGGGGCCGAGAGTTGCCCGGCGGCGCAGCGGACGGATCAGATCCGCAAACTCCTCGGGCAGGTCCGTGTGCCCCATGGTTTCGATCCGGTCCTTCGGCAGCAGTGGATACCAATCGGGGGCGGTCAGAAACCACTCCCCTCGGCCTTCCAATATTCGGTGCGCCAACAGGACGCCCGACCGCGTCAGCCGGTAGTCCGGGGCATCCAGAAGGGTGACGTCGATCTCATACCCGGCGTTGTGCCCCGCCCGAGCGACCAGATTGTGCAGACCGATCGCCGGATTGATCAACCTTGGTGCCGGCGTGCTGTACGGCATGTCATAGAGCCGCTGGCCAGGGGGCCTGGTGGACCCATTTCCCGAGGGCCCCGGTAGCGCGACCTGGGCGGGCGCAACCAAGGTGGCTTTGCTGCGGCGGCGCGCCGACCGCGACTTGCTGGCTTTGCCCTTGGCCACGTTCTAACCCTGCCATGTCCGGCATGCCAGTGGCATCGCTTATCCAGCCCTCGCTTGTTCTGGCACCTTTGCCGGCGACTTTTTGACCGAAGCCGATCCTGCGGCCGAAGGGGTTCGGGATCCACCTCGTTTGCCGGTGGCCGTCTTCTTCGGGGTCCTGCGACCCGTACCTTTTTGCGTCGGACCCTTCGCCCGTTTGTCGGCCAGCAACTCAGCGGCGCGGTCCGCGGTGATCGTCTCTGGGTCGTCGTGCCGGCGCAGCGTCGCGTTGGTTTCTCCGTCGGTAACGTAGGCGCCGAACCGGCCGTCCTTGATGATCATGGAACGGCCGGACGCCGGGTCACTGCCGAGCTCCCGCAGTGGCGGTCTCGCCGCTGCGCGGCCCCGCTGCTTGGGCTGAGCGTAGATCTCGTTCGCCTCCTCCAGCGTGATGGTGAAAATCTGGTCCTGGCTCGCCAACGAGCGCGAATCGCTGCCCTTTTTCAGGTATGGCCCGTAACGGCCGTTCTGCGCGGTGATCTCATTGCCCTCAGTATCGACGCCGACCACCCGCGGCAGGCTCATCAATCGCAGTGCTTCGTCGAGTGTGACGGTATCGATGGACATGAATGAGAACAATGAGGCAGTGCGCGGCTTGGCGTTCTTCGGTGCCTGCTCGCCGAGCACGTCGGTCACGTACGGGCCGAAGCGGCCGTTCTTGGCGATCACCGTAGTACCGGTCTGCGGATCTGTACCCAGCACTCTTTCTTCACCGGCGGGCTGGTCCAGCAGCTGCCGGGCAAGATCAACTGTGAGCTCGTCCGGCGGCAGATCGTCGGGCACGTTAGCCCTTCGGCCTTCCTCATCCTCGACGTAGGTGCCGTAGCGGCCAACTCGGACGACGATGTCGGTGTCGGGATCGCCGATGCCGAATGTGGACAGCTTCCGGGCGTCGATCTCGCCGAGTTCGGAGACCAACCGCTGCAGACCTTCCCGGCCGCTGCCGCCGAAGTAGAACTCAGTCAGCACCTGCAGCCGTTCGGCGTGGCCGTCGGCAATCTGATCGAGCACTTCCTCCATCTCCGCGGTGAAGGCGTAGTCGACCAGCTTAGGGAAGTGCTCTTCCAGCAGCCGGGTCACGGCGAAGGCAAGCCAGGTTGGGATCAGCGCCGACCCCTTCTTGAATACGTAGTCGCGCGCGGTGATAGTCCGGATGATCGAGGCATAGGTGGACGGCCGGCCAATCTCCAGTTCCTCCAGCTTGGCCACTAGCGACGGCTCGGTGTAACGCGCCGGCGGGCGGGTTTCGTGCCCGGCCGCGGTCACCGCCTCCGGCCGAAGTGGCTGACCGGTGACCAGGCGCGGCAGTCTGGTCTGCGCGTCGTCGGACTGGCCTTCCGCTGCCTCGTCCAGCGCCTCGACATAAGCCTTGAGGAAACCGTAGAACGTGATCGTCCGGCCCGATGCGACGAATGTGCACCCGGCCTCCTGAGCCTGGAGAAGGACCTCGTTGACGGTCTCCCGCCCGTCAGCAAGTTCTGGACGCGGTTGGGCGTTGATCTTGACCGAGATCGTGTGGCCCTCCGCGTCCTTCATCTGCGAAGCGATGGTGCGCATCCAGATCAGCTCATACAGCCGGAATTGATCACCCTTGAGGCCGGTTTGAGCTGGTGTCGGAAAGACTTCGCCGGCCGGCCGGATGGCCTCGTGGGCCTCCTGAGCGTTCTTGACCTTGCTCGAATAGATTCGCGGTTTGTCAGGAAGGTAGTCCGGGCCGAAGAGCTGACGCACTTGATTGCGCGCCGCGGTGATCGCGCTGTCAGACAGCGTCACCGAGTCGGTCCGCATATAGGTGATGAAGCCTGCCTCGTACAGGTCCTGGGCAACGGACATGGTGCGCTGGGTCGAGAAGCCGAGCTTGCGGCCTGCCTCCTGCTGCAGCGTCGTGGTTCGGAAGGGTGCGTACGGCCGACGCGTGTAGGGCTTGGAATCGATCGAGGAGACCTCGAATGGGGCGTTGCGCAGCGACTCGGCTAGCGCCTCTGCCTCCGGCTGATCGAGGTGGATGAGTTGGCCGGACCCCTTGTCGATCAGCCGCCCCTGGCTGTCGAAGTCTCGGCCCGAAGCGATCTTCCGCGCTCCGAGCTGAGTGAGCCGCGCCGGGAACGTCGGCGGTTCGGCGTCCTCACCGGCGTGGAGAACCGCATTGAGGTCCCAATATGAGGCACCGCGGAAAGCCATCCGATCCCGTTCGCGATCGACCACCAGCCGGGTTGCCACCGACTGGACCCGACCAGCGGATAGCCGCGGCATGACCTTCTTCCACAACACCGGGGAGACCTCGTATCCATAGAGGCGGTCGAGGATACGGCGGGTTTCCTGAGCGTCCACCAGATCCTCGTCGAGGTCACGCGGATGGGATACCGCCTCGGCAATGGCATGGGGGGTGATCTCATGGAAGACCATCCGCTTGGCCGGCACCGTGGGCTTCAACTCCTGGAGCAGATGCCAGGCGATCGCCTCGCCTTCCCGATCACCGTCGGTGGCCAGCAGTAGCTCCTCGGCACGGGACAGCGCATCCTTCAGCGATCGCAGCGTCGCCTTTTTGTCAGGATTGACGACATAGAGCGGCGCGAAGCCGTTGTCGACATCTACGCCGGTCCGAGCCCACTTCTCTCCCTTGTACTTGGCAGGCACCTCAGCTGCGCCGGTTGGCAGATCTCGGACGTGGCCAAGACTTGACGCGACGACGTAATCGTCGCCCAAGAAGCTCGCGATCTTGTTCGCCTTGGTCGGCGACTCGACGATCACGAGCCGTTTGCCCGCCTTCGCTGCCACTGAATTCCCTTGTCTCGTACTTCGGCACTATGCTGCTCCAACGCCTGCGGACCGGCATCGATTCCAGCCCGATGCCGTACGCCGGCTCGCATACTCTACGTGCCACCCTTACCCAGCAGCCGAATCTCAGCATTACGAAAACGGCGTCACCTCGAGCCGGATCAGAGCAGGAAGCCGTCCCGAATGCACTGCCGGATGTGCGGAAGCGCGGCCTCCGACAGCGCGTCGACACTCAGCCCGAGAATGCCGGCCACCGTCGTGATGATCGTGTTGAGGTCAAGATCACCATCACAGGCGCCCAGAATCGCCGCCAGCGCGGTGTCGGCCTGCAGGGCGCGCCGGAATCCGTGCTGCTGTCGGAAGATGATGGAGGCTGGGTCGGCAGCGCCTGGTGCTCCTCTGGTCTCCTCGATCACATCGGGTCCGAGGCGCCATGCGTGGGCAAGCAGCTCGAATTCGGCACTACCCGCAAGATCGACCGCTTGGAACCCCTGCTCGAACGTCGCTCCGATCGGCTGCTCGACGGGATAGGGCCAGTCCTCGATCGTTATCTCGGGCTCCGCTCGATCGCTCCGCCTCAGGACGATCCACCCCAAGCCGACCGCCTTGATGCCCAACTTGTCGAGGTAGTCCAGCCACTCTCGATAGCGGTCGACGTAGCCTGGCGAACCAGCGAGTCCGGCATCGGCGAGCCAGAGTTCGACATACTCACTCCGATCAAGCGTTTCGCGCTGCACAACATGGGCGTCGCAACCTGTCTCGGCGATCCAACTTCGAAGCCGATCAGACCACTGTGTGCCGTCGACGTGGGCCCAATTGCCCAGCAATTGAAGAGCGCCGCCCGGCGCCAGGTGATCGGCGCCGGCTTGCACCAGGTGCTTGACCAGGCTGTCGGCTGGCCGGCCGGCCTCTCGATAGGTCAGCCGCTCGCCTACTGTTCGCTGCGGTGATATCACATACGGTGGATTGGTGATGATCAGGTCGAAGGTCTCATCGGCGACCGGTGAGAAGAGATCACCCAGGCGGAGGTCAACCTCGATCGAGTTGATCTTCGCGTTCATCCTGGCCAGCTCGATGGCGCGGGGGTTGAGATCTGTTGCAACGACCGTCTTCGCATGCTCCACCAGGTGCAGGCTTTGCACTCCGCAACCGGTGCCAAGATCAAGAGCACGATCGATCGGGCGGCGGATGGTCAACTGCGCCAGTGAGATGGAGGCGGATGAGGGGCCGAGCACGAAGTCCGGCCTGACCGGGGTGATCTTGGTGTCCAGGTGGGGTATGAGATCTGAGGCCAGCCAGCCACTCCGGCCGTCATGGCCGCCGTACGGCCGGATGGCCAGTAGCGCCACAACCTCTCCAGCCGACTCACACAGGATCCCCGCGCCAATCAGCGGGTCGACCAAACCAGGCAGCGCACGATCAAGCACCGCCCGCGAAACGGAGCGCTGCAGCACCCAGACCGATGTCATCACCGCCAGTGGGTCGTCCCGCCCGGCCAGGGCGCGCACGGCCGGTACGGTGCTGTTGCGGCCGAGCGCCCGGTGTGCCTCCTCCCCGATCAATTCGACCACCGCGTCGACGGTGTAGTCGTGCTCGGCGAAGCTGGACGCCAAACTCTCGCACTTGAGGTCGTTCAGCACTCAGCCATGGTGCCAGCGCTTGGTACTCTCACGCACATGTCGATCACTCTGCTGGACAAGGGCAGAGCCGGCCTGGCAAAGGCGGTACGCGATCGGATCGCAGGGTCGGACTTCGAGAACATACACGCCCGCATCTGGTACACACCTGGTGAGCGCTGGTTCACCGAGAGCGACGCGATTTGGCGAGTGCATGCGGACACCTCAATGTTCATCGGCGGAATCCGCGCGCTGTTGCTGCAATCGCTGCATCCGGTCGCCATGTTGGCGGTCAGTGAACACTCCGGCTTCCGCGGCGACCCGTGGGGCAGGCTCCAGCGAACCAGCAAGTTCCTAGCCACGACCACGTACGGCTGCGTCGCCGATGCCGAACAGAGCATTCGAGTGGTTCAGGCGATTCACAAGCGAGTAACTGGACAGACCCCCGACGGGATGCCTTATAAGGCCGACGATGCCAGGCTGCTGGGCTGGATCCACCTAGCCGAGGTCGACAGCTTTCTCGCCAGCTATCAGACTTTCGGGGCATCCACGCTGGAGGCCGAGGAAGCCGACCAGTACGTGCGTCAATCCGGCTTCGTGGCCCAGAAATTGGGAGTTCTGGATCCGCCGCAAAGTGTTGCCGAGTTGCAGGACCTTCTTGATGGCTATCGTCCCGACCTGGCGATTTCGGCGGCAGCTAAGGAGGCCGCGGACATGTTGCTCAAGGATCCGCCATTGAGCGGCCCGGGTCGCATCGGCTACGCCGTTCTGGCGGCGGGCGCCATCTCGATCCTTCCGTCATGGGCCCGTGCTGAGCTGTCCCTTCCCACCCTGCCGGTCGCTGATCGGTTGGTGGTGCGCCCGCTCGCCCGCTCTGCCATGACCACGCTCCGGTGGGCTCTCACCGGCGACGCGCCCCATGAGTCAGGGTCGGCCGATGGGTCAGCTCGCCCGCGCGGAGATGTGGGCGCTTGAGTTACCTGGACTGCCAGCCAAGGACTGGGGCAGGGGGAGAACCTTCGATCGGATACGGCGGCCGAGGGTTGGGCTGGTAGAGCCACTGGACCCGATGGCGCTTGGCCTGCCACAAGATCAACGCCAATGCAGATCCGTGCACGATCAGCGCGAGAACGAAGACGGCCGGACTCGCGCTTTTCGTCGGAGTGATGAAGGACTCCTGCCAGCCACCGAACAAGATAACGGCCGTGAGAGCCGTGACGTTGTTGACTGTGTGCATCGCAATGCCGGCCTCAAGCCCGCCGGTACGCCAGGCGGCAATCCCTGACGCGAACGTAAGGCAGGCGAGGCTGCCGACGATCCAGGGGTCGGGGCTGCCGTGCCCGGCAGCGAACAAACCTGTCGACACGACGAGCGAGATCACCAGTCCGAGGATCGGCCGAGCGAACCATGAGCCGATGTTCTGCATGATCCAGCCACGGAAGACGTACTCCTCTGCAGCAGCCTGGAACGGTGTGAGCGTCAAGACCATGATCAACAACAGCGGCCAGTCGTTGGGTCGCGCTGCCTGCGGAGCATTGAAGATCACCGAGATCCCGAAGTAGAGCAGCCAGATAGGCAGGAGCACAACCATGCACCGCAGCAGCCAGCGCCAACGAATACCACCAGCCACCGACGACAGGTACCGTGGCCGGATTTGATGCCCGATCCAGATCGAGAGGAAAGCAGCCGGGATCAGCGCGATCAGCGACAGATTGACGTAAAGGAAAGTGACCGGACCGATGTTGTTGACATTCGCGATGGAGGTGAGGCTCCACTGCAATGGGTTGGACACCCGCGAGATGACACCGATGATCAGCACCGGAATCAGTGCCGCGAACATGATCGGCAGTGCGATGGAAACCAGAAGAAGCAGCGAGAACAGCGGCGACCACCAGCGATGCAAAGGTCCGCGCAACATCTGCTGGTAGGGCCGTGGCTCTAGTGGCAACGCGCTCGGACGTGGGCTGGGCCACTGCTGCTGGACAGGAAGTTGATATTGACCGGTCATTGCAAGCTAGTGTGCCACCGACCTGAATCTCCGCTCGGAGACAACCTCCGCGAGCGTCGTTTGATCGCGCGCCCCTCGGCGGACGATTGAGCGAGCAGGACACGCATTTCGTCCTGCGAACGAATGAGGAAGCAAGGGGCTTTAAGAGCGCCGATCGCGCGTAGCGGAGACAAAGGGGACACTGCTAGCGGCCTTTGCGAAGTTCTCGTGGCTCAGGCTGCGGCTCGGGGATCGGTACGGCGTCGGCGTGGGTCGGCAGCACAGTTTCTTCACGTGGCGGCGCGGGCGGCAAGGCAGTCGGGGGCTCGGGCTCGCTGGCGATGGCCACGTGGCGGCGGGTGCTGATGGTCACGGCGACGATGATGACCCCAAGAGCAACTCCGGCGATCGGGAACCGCAGCGCCGACGGAGTTGTCGACAGCGGGGACATCGCGACGACCGCGGGCGCGATCAGCAGCGAGACCAGGTTCATCACCTTGAGCAACGGGTTGATCGACGGGCCAGCCGTGTCTTTGAACGGGTCGCCGACGGTGTCGCCGATGACCGTTGCAGCATGTGCGTCGGAGCCCTTACCGCCGTGATGGCCGTCCTCGACCAGCTTCTTGGCGTTGTCCCAGGCGCCACCCGAATTGGCTAGGAAGACCGCCATCAACGTGCCGGCGGCAATGGCCCCAGCGAGATATCCGGCGAGCGCGGATGCCCCCAGACCGAAGCCGACGGCAATCGGAGCGCTCAGAGCCAGCAGGCCGGGAGTGGCCAGTTCCCGCAGCGAGTCCTTGGTGCAAATGTCGACGACCCGGCCGTACTCCGGCTTGCCAGAGCCGTCCATGATGCCGGGAATCTCACGGAACTGCCGGCGTACCTCGAACACCACGGCACCGGCCGCACGGCCCACGGCGTTGATGGCCAGGCCGGAGAACAAGAACACGACCGCTGCTCCGAGGATTAGACCCACCAAGGTCTGCGGTGAGAAGACCACCGCCTCCTCGACGAAGCGGCCATAGCGGTCGGCAAGCACGTCGCTGATGGCGTCGGTGTAAGAGCCGAACAGAGCGGTTGCGGCCAGCACCGCCGTGGCGATCGCGATGCCCTTGGTAATCGCCTTGGTCGTGTTGCCGACTGCATCAAGCTCGGTCAAGATCTGGGCGCCGTCGCCATGCACGTCACCGGACATCTCCGCGATCCCCTGCGCGTTGTCCGATACCGGCCCGAAGGTGTCCATAGCCACGATGACACCGACCGTGGTCAGCAGGCCGCAGCCCGCGAGCGCGATGGAGAACAGCGCTATCACCCCGGCGCCGCCAAGCAGGAACGCCCCGAACACGGCTGCCGCGATGACCGCAGCCGTATAGACGGCGGACTCGAGCCCCACCGAGATGCCCGACAGGACCACGGTCGCCGCTCCGGTGAGCGAGGTCTTGCCGATATCGCGTACCGGGCGCTTCTCGGTGCCTGTGTAGTAGCCGGTCAACGACAAGATGATCACGGCCAGGAGGATGCCGATGACCACTGATCCGATGGCGACGATCCGCGGGTCCTTGACGAGCCCGGGCGTCAGCCCTTCGACCCCGAGCGCATCAAAGCTGCCCGGGAGATAGGCAAAGGCGGCGATTGCACAGAGCACGGCCGAAATCGCGGCAGAGAGGTAGAAAGACCGATTGATGGTCCGCAGACCGTTTTCTCCCTGACGCGGCCGGGTCAGATAGACCCCGATGATCGCGGTCACCACGCCGATGGCCGGAACAATCAGTGGGAAGACCAAGCCGTAGGAACCGAAAGCTGCAGTGCCCAGAATGAGGGCGGCTACCAGGGTCACCGCATAGGACTCGAAGAGATCGGCGGCCATGCCGGCACAGTCGCCGACGTTGTCGCCAACGTTGTCTGCGATGGTTGCGGCATTGCGCGGATCGTCCTCTGGGATGTTCTGCTCCACCTTGCCGACCAGGTCCGCTCCGACGTCGGCCGCCTTGGTGAAGATTCCACCGCCGACTCTCATGAACATCGCCAGCATGGCGGCCCCGAAGCCGAATCCTTCCAAAATGGTCGGAGCATCCCCGCGGAAGATCAGCACCACGATCGAGGCGCCGAGCAGGCCCAGGCCAACCGTCGCCATACCGACATGGGCCCCAGTACGGAAGGCGATACGCATGGCCGAATCACGGCGGTTGCTGCGGGCAGCGGAGGCGACGCGCACGTTCGCTCGTACGGCAAGCCACATACCCAGATAGCCGATCAGAGCGGATGACACCGCCCCAACGAGGAAAGCGATGGAGCGGGCGATCTTCAGCGTCCAAGTGTCGGTATCACTGTCGTGATGAACCGGCAGGAGTAAGAGAAGGAAGAAGGCGGCAATCGCGAAGAATGCAAGGGTGCGGAACTGCCGGGCAAGATAAGCCGCGGCCCCCTCCTGGACTCCCTGAGCGATTGTCCGCATCTTCGCGGTACCGTCGCTAGCAGCCAGCACCTCTCGGCGAAACACAAGAGCCATGACCAGTGCAATCACCGCTATTGCACCCACAACGGCAACGACCGTCAGGTTGAACCCGTTCAGGGTGACTTGCAGCGGAGCCGGAGCTACCGGCATATAAAACGTCCTCTCAACAGGCGCGTAGCACGCCACGATCCCGACCGGGCAGGCACGATCTTGACCGGGCGAAGTTTAATCACAGGAAACGTCGCGCGCACGCTTAGTCTCTCGCGGACAGCCGCAAGTTGATTGTCCAACACCTGGTGACAGGCTGGATCACGTGCCAGCTGTATCCCTTACGGAATGGGTGAATCTGGCCGATTCGCCGCAGGTGCGGCATGTGCATCGGATCGTTGCGCAGCCCGGTGAGGCTGGCGCCTGGCCGTCCTGGCTCCCGCACGTATTGAGGCGTCCGCTCACTGACGCCGGAATCCATGCTCCTTGGTTGCACCAGGTTGCGGCGGCAGAGTCGGCGTGGCGAGGTGACCACGTCGCGCTGGCGAGCGGGACGGCGTCCGGAAAGTCGCTGGGATACCTGTTGCCGATACTGTCCGCCACTGCACCAGGCGCCGGTGACGATCGGAGCTGGCGTTGGGACCGGCGACCTACTTCCGCTCTCTACCTGGCCCCCACTAAGGCGTTGGCCCACGATCAGCTTCGGATTTCGACCGAGCTTGGCCCGCCGGGTTGGCCGATTGCGGCCATCGACGGGGATTCGACAGCAGCCGAGCGCGACTGGGCACGAGACTATGCCTCCTACATTCTGACCAATCCGGACATGCTCCACCTTTCCGTACTGCCAAACCATCAGCGCTGGTCAGCGTTCTTGCGCACGCTGCGATTTGTGGTGGTGGACGAGTCACACCTCTACCGCGGGTTGTTCGGCGCGCAGGTAGCGGCTGTGCTTCGGCGACTGCGCAGGTTGGCGGGCCACTACGGGGCCGAGCCAGCCTTCGTGGTCGCTTCGGCCACGGTGGGCCACTCCCGGCGGATGGCGGCCGACCTCATCGGCGTGGATTCAAGCGAGGTCGTGCTCATCGATGCCGACCGGTCTGCGCGTGGGTCGGTCGAGGTGTTGCTGTGGCAGCCCGAAGATCACCTCGACGACGAGGCGGCGGCCCTTTTGGCCTCCTCGGTCGCCTCCGGTTCGCAGACGATCGCCTTCGTCGGCTCCAGGCGATCAGCCGAGATCGTGGCGATGCGTGCCCAGCACCAGCTTGGTCAGGCAGGGCACCGTACGATCGAGGCCTACCGAGCCGGCTATCTCGCCCACGATCGGCGGGCACTTGAGCGCGCCCTGCAGGAAGGCCAGCTGCATGGGGTTGCCGCTACAAATGCTCTGGAGCTCGGGATAGATCTAGCCGGGCTGGATGCGGTCATCATCACCGGCTTCCCCGGCACTCGAGCGGCCTTCTGGCAACAGGCCGGCAGAGCCGGGCGGAAGGGACGCGAGGCGACCGTTGTTCTGGTGGGACGGCAGCATCCGATTGACGCCTATCTCTTCGACCATCCGGACCAGCTTTTCGATGCGCCGGTCGAGAGCACCGTGCTCCGCCCCGACAACCCGGCCGTGTTGGGTCCGCAGCTTGCGGCTGCCGCGGACGAACTTCCGCTGACCCCCGGCGACGCGCGCTACTTCGGTGCTGGAATGCTGCCACTGCTCGCCGAGCTCGAGCGCAGCCATACCTTGCGCCGCCGACCTAGTGGTTGGTTCTGGACTCGACCCGAGCGGGCCGTCGATAGGATCGATCTCCGCACCTCGGCTGGCGACGCGGTGGACATCATCGAGATCGGCACCGGACGGCTGCTGGGGCATGTTGATGCGATCTCGGCAGACTCCAGTGTCCATCCAGGTGCCGTCTACTTGCATCGAGGTGACACCTACCTGTTGGAGGAGTTCAATCCTGACGAGGGTGAAGCTCTCGTACGCGCTGCCCGGCCCGGCTATCTGACTCAGGCCCGAGTAAGCGCCACCGTCTCGATCGAACGTGAACTCGGCCAGCGTCCCCTCGGCAGAGGTGCAGTCAGCTACGGCGAGGTGGAGGTAGCGTCACAGGTAACTGGTTACCTACGACGGGACGAGTTGACCGGCACCGTTTGGGACGAGACGCCGTTGGACCTGCCCCGGCGGGTGCGAAGGACAACCGCGGTCTGGTTAACCCTCGCTGCAATCGTCGTTGACGAGGCGATCTCTGCCGGGCGGCTGGCCGGTGGCGCACATGCCGCGGAACACGCCCTGCTCGGGCTGCTACCGATGTTTGCCCCATGCGACCGCTGGGACGTGAAGGGGTGGTCTGATCCCGGCTTCGGAGTTGCCGGCGGCACAGTTTCGATTTATGTTCACGACCAGCACGCGGCTGGAGCCGGCTTTGCCGAGCGCGGCTACCGGCGAGCCGACGAGTGGCTGCAAGCCGCACTGGAGCGCGTCAGCTCCTGCTCCTGCGAATGGGGTTGCCCTGCTTGCATAGTGTCCGCTGACTGCGGTCGAGCGAACACATCGCTGGACAAACCGACCGCCATCGAGCTGCTGCGACTCTGGACTACGGCGTAGGCCACGACGACGTCATGACATTGATCGGTGCAGAAGGCGTCACTACCCTGACGGTGTACTTGGGACGGCGGAGGGAGCAATGGCTGGTGACCACTGCGCAGCGTAGGACCCGCCAGCGTGCCGCAGTTGAGGAGATCCTCGGGCGGACCGACCAGTTCCGCACGGCCAGTCAGATTCACGATGACCTGCGTCATTCCGGTTCTGGAATCGGACTCACCACCGTCTACCGAACCCTGCAACTGATGGCAGGCGCCGACCAGCTGGACTCCATCCGGACCGACGATGGTGAAACCGCCTACCGCCAGTGCTCGACCGGTCACCATCACCACCTGGTATGCCGGAGCTGCGGCCGTACCGTCGAAGTCGAAGGACCGGCAATGGAGAGCTGGACCAGCCAGATCGCTGAGGCTCATGGCTTCCGCGACGTGCAGCACAATCTGGAAATCTTCGGA
>Ga0126312_10000624_pt1 | contig 21617 bp, 24 predicted proteins | sample Plot104A_FD_92537 | JGI IMG/M metagenome (GOLD analysis project Ga0126312, IMG submission 92537) | Serpentine soil microbial communities from UC McLaughlin Reserve, CA, USA - Plot104A | ecosystem: Environmental > Terrestrial > Soil > Grasslands | place: USA: UC McLaughlin Reserve, Lake County...
CGCCCGTGAGGAGCACGGGAAGGCAGTCAACTTCTATGGCTTCCTGGACCAGGTGCCGCTGTCGGTTTGCAACAAGCGGGTGATCGAATCGCTGATCAAGGCGGGTGCCTTCGAGTCGATGGGGCATTCGCGGCGGGCGTTGATGAGCGTCTACGAGGGCGCGGTAGACGCGGTGCTCGATCTCAAGCGCAATGAGGCAAACGGCCAGGATGACCTGTTCGGTGATCTTGGCGAAACCGATCCGGTGCTGATGGGAAGCGTGCCCGATCTGCCTGATTGGGACAAGCGGACCAAGCTCGCCTTCGAGCGGGAGATGTTGGGTCTCTACGTCAGCGACCATCCGCTGCAGGGCCTGGAACAGGTGCTCGCCGCCGAGCGCGACGCAGGCATCGGCGAGTTGCTTGCCGATGAGGAGCCGCGCGAGGGCATGGTGACGATTGTCGGCATGATCACCAACGTGACCCGTAAGACCACCAAACGGGGGGATATCTGGGCGGTGATCACCGTCGAAGACCTGGAGGCGTCGATCGAGGTCCTGCTGTTCCCCCGAGCGTACGAGCAGGTGGCGGGGGTGCTGGCCTCCGACACCGTGGTCAAGGTCAAGGGTCGGCTGAAGCGCGACGACGAGTCGGTGTCGCTGAACGCAAGCGAGCTGACTCTGCCGGACGTCAACTCCAGCCCCAGCGGCCCGGTGATCATTTCCCTGCCGCATGCCCGGTGCACGCCCGCCGTGCTGGACAAGCTGCGGGACGTGCTCTCCCAGCATCCCGGACTGACCGAAGTGCAGGTGCGGCTCATCAAACCGGACCGGACGCTAGTCGCCCGGCTGCCGCACCATCGCGTCCAGCCGTCCCAGCCTCTGATGGCTGATCTGAAGGCGCTGCTCGGACCGTCATGTCTGGCCTCGTGAGCGAGCAGACAGTCCGTCTCGCCCGGCGTACGGTGTCCGGCTCCCGGCCGACCGCACGGATCGCGTTGTTCTTCGCCCTCGCTCTCGGGCTCGGCGCCGCCGCCGGAGTGGTGTGGTGGGCGGTGGTCGACCTTCCGAACTACTTGGTGAACTCAGAAGGCGGCGCGGCGATCAACGAGCGCGGCCTCGCCGAGTTCATCGCCAGTGACGCCTGGTTCAGCATGATCGGGCTAGTGGTCGGTCTTGGCCTGGGAATCCTGGGATGGCGTTCGTTCGGCCGGCTCGGCTGGCCGGTGGTGCCCCTGGTTCTGATCAGCGCGATCGCGGCAGAGTTGATCTGCTGGCTGGTCGGTTACCAACTGGGGCCGGGAGACTTCGCAGCCCGGCTGGCAGCCGCTCGACCAGGGGATCTGGTGCCGATCGAGCTGACTTTGCGCGCCAAGGCGTCGTTGCTGACCTGGCCGTTCTTCGCGGTGATTCCGGTGCTGCTCGGCTCCTCCCTCGGCCGCGATGAGCAGGATCCACGGCCGCTCTTCGGCAGGCGCACTGCGCCGGCCAACGGAAGCACTGACTCCTAGGTGACGAGGCGGAGCAGGGCCGTGACGGTGATTGCAGTGAAGAAGACCACCATGAAGCCGCGGCGCAGCAGGAGCGCCACGACTGCGGCGCCGACACCGGCCAGTGTCGGCCAATCGATGGCGTAGTGTCCGCCGCCGTCGACCAGCTGCACGGCGACCAATCCGGCGAGCATCGCCAGCGGCAGGAATTCAGCTACCCGTTGGACTCTCGGCTGGTTGAGTGCCGACGTCGGCAGTGAAACACCGGCCAGCTTCAGCAGGTAACAGCCAACTGAGGCGATGATCAAGGCCACCCAGAGCGCTGTCATGATTCGGCCGCCTTGCTGGCGTGTCCAGCGCGCTGATTGGGCAGCAGGCCAGCGATGACGGCAACGGCAGCAGCGGCGATGACCGGGACCCCCAGGGGCGCGACCGGGACCAGCAGGACCGCGACCGCCGCGCCGCAGATCGCGACCCAGGCAGCGCCGCGGCTTCGCAACCGCGGCCACAACAGCGCCAGGAAGACCGCCGGCGCCGCAGCGTCAAGACCGAACGCGGCCGGGTCGATCGCCCTGCCAAGTACCGCGCCGGCCAGGCTGCCGAGCTGCCAGAGGGCGAACAGGACGAGTCCCGTTGCCCAGAACGCATACCTCTTTGCCCGCACTGTGGTCTGCCCCGTCGCCATCGCGGTCGTCTCGTCGACGACAAGCTGCGCAGCCAACAGCCGCAGCCATCCGCCGGGGTGCAGGATCTCCGACACGGGTACCCCGTACAGGGCGTTGCGAACTCCGAGCAGCAGTGCCGGTCCCACCGCGGCGAACGGGGACCCGGCTGATGCCGCAATGCCGACGAAGGCGAACTGCGAGGCGCCGGAGAACATCACCAGGCTGAGCACCATGGTCTGCGCCATCGACAGGCCGGATGCAACCGAGACCGCGCCGAATGCGGCGCCGAAGGCAGCGGCATAGATGCCGATGCCGATCGCCGCGCGCAGAATCGCATCACGCTGCGGCAGCGGCCCCGACGTCATCGGCTCGAGGCTACCCGGAGTGCTAACGGACAAGGGCGACAAGCTGTACCAGGAACGGCGCCACGATGAGCGCCGGCAGCAGATCACCGACCGGGATCATCTTCAACTGCAGCAACCGCAGTCCCACGCCCAGCAGCAGCAGCCCACCGGTCGCGGTGATCGCCGCCAGATGCGCCGCGGGAAGGAAGTCTCCGATTCCGAAGCCGATCAAGGTCAGCGCTGTTTGGACGACCGCAACGGTGAGGGCCGACGCCATCACGCCGATACCGAGTGAGGCGGCGAACGCGATCGAGGCAAAGCCGTCCAACACCGCCTTCAAGATCAACTGTTCCGAGCCCAGCCCCATGCCGTCCGACAGGGAGCCCAAGATCGTCAGTGGACCGACGCAGAAGATCAGCGAAGCCGTGACGAAGCCTTCGATGAACCGAGCCCGTGCGGCCGACTCGGTGGCTGCGGGTCCGCCACTCGCGCCGAATCTGGTGCGGAGCCAGTCGCCAAGCCCCTCCAGCCGGACTTCGATGTTGATCAACGATCCGGAAATCCCGCCGATCAGCATCGATCCCAACACGATCAAGACGCCGGCGTTCGGCCCGACCAGCGCCGTGAGATCGGTCGCGGTCACCTCGAAAGCGGCCAGAGCCCCGATGAGCAAGGTCACCAGGCCGAGCGCGTCGGTGACGGTGTTGCGGGTCCGGTTCGGCAGACGGTGACCCAGCAGCAGGCCGAGTGCTGAGCCGATGATCACCGTCGCGACGTTCACCAGCGTGCCGAATCCCGGAAACATCGACCTCCTCCACGCCGGGCGCTCGGCGACCATATCAACTCCCTCGGCGGCCGGGCTGATTGAGATTTTCAGCAGACCTGCGCCGGAGCCTCCGTAGAATTCCGGCGTGCTCGCGGTGATCGATTTACGTGGCCGGCTGGCGGCCGGGGAGCGGCTGGCCTATGCCGCCTTGGTGCCAAGAGCCGACTTCGACGTCGCCACAGCTGTCGAATCGGTGCGGCCGATCTGTGACGACGTGGCCGCACGTGGGGTCTCGGCTCTGGCTCACTGGTCTGAGCAGTACGACCACGTTGTTCCGGAGCGGTTCCGCGTTGAGGCCTCCGAGCTGCGCGCGGCAGCCGAGAGGATCGATCCCGATCTGCGGGCTGCCTTCGAGATGGCGATAGCCCGTCGCCGAGTTGTCAGCGAGGCCGAACGCGGAGACAGCTCCATGGCAACCGAGCCGGCTCCCGGAGCCAGCGTGGTCCAACGGATGATTCCGGTGGACCGGGTCGGGTTGTACGTGCCGGGTGGCCTGGCGCCGCTTGCGTCCAGCGTGATCATGAACGTGGTACCGGCACAGGTCGCCGGAGTGCCCTCTATCGCCGTCGCCTCACCGCCTCAGCGGGAGTTCGGCGGCCTGCCGCACCCCTACATTCTCGCCCTGTGCCAGGTGCTTGGAGTGTCCGAGGTGTACGCGGTCGGCGGTGCTCAGGCCATTGCCATGTTCGCGTACGGTGTTCCCGGGCTCTGCTCCCCGGTGGGCCTGATCTCAGGTCCGGGCAACATCTATGTGGTCGCGGCCAAGCGCCTGGTCAGGGGCAGGGTCAGCATCGATTCCGAGGCCGGCCCAACCGAGATCGCCGTGCTGGCCGATGCAAACGCCGATCCGATCCATGTTGCCGCCGACCTGATCTCCCAGGCCGAGCATGGCCCGCTGTCCGCGTCCGTGCTGGTCACCGACTCCGTAGAACTGGCCGACGCCGTAGCGGCTGAGGTGCCGCGGCTGGTGGCCGAGACCAAGCACGCCGACCGGATCACCGCCGCCCTGACCGGCCCGCAGTCCGGGGTGGTCCTCGTCGATGATCTTGATCAGGGGATCGAGGTGGTGAACGCCTACGCCGCCGAGCACTTGGAGATCCAGACCCGCAGTGCGGAGTCGGTGGCAGGTCGGATTCGCAACGCCGGTGCGATCTTCATCGGTCCGTGGTCCCCGGTGTCGCTGGGTGACTACTGCGCCGGAAGCACGCACGTACTGCCGACCGCCGGGTGCGCCTGCCATTCATCCGGACTCAATGTCAAGACCTTCCTCAAGGCCGTTCACGTGATCAACTACTCCCGTCCCGCTCTTGCTGAGGTGGCCCGACAAGTGGAGGTGTTCGCCGACGCCGAGGACTTACCGGCCCACGGCGCTGCCGTGCGCCGCCGCTTCCCGGAGAGAAGTTGATCATGAGTTCGGCGACGGCCAGCCCGACGCTGGCGGAGCTGCCACTGCGGTCGGAACTGGTCGGCCAGACCCCGTACGGGGCGCCGCAGCTGGATGTGCCCGTGTGTCTCAACGTCAACGAGAACCCGTACCCGCCGAGTGCGGAGGTGATCGCCGAGATCGCGACCGCGGTCGCCAAAGCGGCGGGGTCGATGAACCGCTATCCCGAGCGAGACGCGCTCGAGCTGCGAGCCGACCTTGCCCGATATCTCGGCCACGGTCTGACAGCGGAGCAGATCTGGGCTGCCAACGGCAGCAACGAAGTGATGCTGCACGTGCTGCTCGCCTTCGCCGGTCCCGGACGGATGGTGCTGAGCTTTGCGCCCACCTACTCGATGTATCCCGAGTACGCCCGGGACACCCACAGCGGGTGGTTGACGTCTCCGCGCACCGACGACTTTCGGATCGATCTGGCGGCCGCGGTGGCGTCGGTTCGCGACGTCCGTCCGGACGTGGTGTTGATCAGCAGCCCCAACAACCCGACCGGGACTGCAGTGGACCTAGGCGTTCTGGCCCGGATCTGTGAGGTCGCCCCAGGGGTTGTCGTTGTGGACGAGGCCTACCAGGAGTTCACCCGGGCAGGACGGCCGAGCGCACTTGAGCTGCTGCCCGACTATCCGCGGCTGGCAGTCAGCCGGACCATGTCCAAGGCCTTCGCCTTCGCCGGCGGGCGGCTCGGCTACCTGGCCGCGGCCCCAGCCTTTGTCGAGGCATTGCGGATCGTCCGGCTGCCCTACCACTTGTCCGCGGTGACCCAGGCAGCGGCCCGAGTCGCGCTGGCGCACGCCGATGAGATGCTGGCGAGAGTCGACCAGCTGCGCTCGGCCCGGGACGATGTCGCCGCCTGGCTGGAGGAATCCGGCCTGGAGATTGCGGATTTGGATGCGAATTTCGTGCTCTTCGGCCGGTTCGCCGACCGGCATGCCGTCTGGCAGGCCCTGCTCGAGCGCGGCGTGCTGATCCGTGAGACTGGGCCGGACGGCTGGCTGCGGGTATCGGCCGGTACGCCGGCGGAGATGGCTGCGTTCAAGACTGCACTTCGCGACGTGCTCGCCGAGCCGTTCGCCACACGAGTGAAGGACCGACAATGAGCGATCAGCCTGCCTTGCGGACTGCAACGACGGAACGGCAGACATCGGAATCCAAAGTTCGGGTCATGTTGAATCTGGACGGGACCGGGCGGTCGTCGATCTCCACCGGCGTCGGCTTCTACGACCACATGCTGACCGCGCTGGCGAAGCATTCGCTGTTCGATATCGAGGTAGAGAGCACTGGGGATGTGCAGATCGACGCGCACCACACGGTGGAGGACACAGCCATCGTGCTCGGCCAAGCAGTGCGTACGGCACTCGGCGAGAAGCTCGGCATCCGGCGCTTCGGGGACGCCGTCGTGCCGCTGGACGAGGCGGTGGCGTCGGCCGTCGTCGATGTCTCCGGCCGGCCGTATTGCGTCCACACCGGCGAGCCGCCCGGCCAGGAAGTGGTGAACATCGGCGGTGGCGGCGGCGGAGTGCCATTTCCCGGCTCGCTGACTCGCCACGTCTTCGAGACGCTGGCCTATCACGCCCAGCTCTGCCTGCACATCACTCTGATCGCCGGCCGGGACCCGCACCACATCGTCGAGTGCCAGTTCAAGGCATTGGCCCGGGCGCTGCGGGAGGCAGTCGAGCTCGACCCACGGGTCGATGGCGTACCGAGCACAAAGGGCGCGTTGTGACCACTGTCGTGATCTTGGATTATGGCTCGGGCAACCTGCGCTCGGCCGAACGAGCCGTGGCCAGAACCGGGGTGGAGGTGACCGTCACCGCCGATGCCGACGACGCCCGATCCGCCGCCGGCCTGGTCGTACCCGGGGTCGGCGCGTTCGCAGCATGCATGAACGGCCTGGCTGCGGTCCGCGGCCCGGAGATCATCGCGGAGCGGGCGTCGGCCGGCCGGCCGACGCTGGCTATCTGTGTCGGGCATCAGGTGCTCTTCTCGATCGGCATCGAGCACGGGGTACGGGCCGAAGGGTGCGGCATCTGGACCGGGAGAGTGGAGGAGCTGGATGCGGATCGCCTGCCGCACATGGGGTGGAACACCGTCGAGGCAGCCACCGGCTCGAAGCTGTTCGCCGGTGTCGAGAACGAGCGCTTCTACTTCGTCCACAGCTATGCTGTGCGCGACTTCGCCGAGTACGGCGACCGCAAGATCACCTGGGCCGAACACGGCGGCGATCGGTTCGTCGCAGCTGTCGAGGACGGCCCGGTATGGTCCACCCAGTTCCATCCCGAGAAATCCTCAGATGCGGGCGCTCGGCTGATCGCCAACTGGGTGGCAACGCTGTGAACTGAAATCGGCGATCCGAGATGTCAGAGCTGACCGACGAGCCCATCTACCACGTCGTTGAACGCCAGCGGTGGGAGGAAGCTGAAGCCGCTGGTCGTTACCGCTGGTCGAGCCGCGATCTCAGGTATGAGGAGCAAGGATTCGTTCACTGCTCATTCGCTCACCAGCTACCCGTCGTGCTGGAACGATATGGCGATCTGGCGTGGTCCGACCTGGTGATTCTGGAACTCGATCCTCATGCTCTGCCGGTCGTCATCGAAGACATGGGCGATGGGCCGTATCCATACGTTTACGGCGAGCTCACCCTGGATGCCGTCGTTCGGGTGCACAAGGGACGCGATGGCCAATCCTGACCCGCAACGTGGAAGGTTGATCAGATGGCGCAACGGGAGACATGGCTCGACTACTGCCTGGCCAAGCCCGGCGCGTGGCAGGACGAGCCCTGGGAGGGTGACGTTGTGGCGAAGGTCGGGGACAAGATCTTCGCTTTTCTCGGCCCAATGGAGGCATCTGGTCCCGATACCCCGCGCGGCATCGGGTTGAAGTGTGGCGACCGGGAAGCTGCCGATGTCTGGCTGGACCGCTATCCCGGCTCGGTGACCAAGAGCGCGTACATCGGCCAGCACGGCTGGAACAACTTCCTGCTTGATGGCAGCATTCCCGACGACGAGATCGCCGACCTGATTGACACCTCGTACGAGCTGATCGTCGCCAAGCTGCCAAGGGCCAAGCGACCGCAATTCTGAGCGTCCCAACTCAGATAGGGTCATCGGGTGGCATTTCCGGAGGACCGAAAGCGGCTGGTTCTGCTGCCCGCAGTCGATGTTGCGGGCGGCCAGGCTGTGCAGCTGGTCCAAGGTGTGGCCGGCAGCGAGAAACGCTTCGGCGACCCACGGGCGGCCGCGAATCGCTGGCAGAGCTCTGGTGCCGAATGGCTGCACCTGGTGGATCTTGATGCGGCATTCGGCCGTGGCAGCAATGCCGACGTCATTGCCGAGGTCATTGCCGGAGCGCAGCTCAACGTCGAGCTTTCCGGAGGCATCCGGGATGACGCCAGCCTGGACCGCGCGCTGGCCACCGGTTGCACCCGAGTCAATATCGGCACTGCCGCGGTCGAGCGTCCAGGATGGTGCGCCGAGGTGATCGACGGGTACGGCGATCGGATCGCAATCGGCCTCGATGTTCGCGACAGCAGACTGGCTGCACGTGGCTGGACCCGGGAAGGCGGTGACCTGTACGAGACGCTGGATCGGTTGAACGCGGCTGGCTGCGCCCGGTATGTCGTGACTGATGTCGGGCGCGACGGCATGCTGTCCGGCCCGAACCTGGACTTGCTCCGCCGGGTCTGCGAACGCACCGGCGCCCCCATCGTCGCCAGCGGCGGAATCTCCTCCCTGGCGGACATTCGCGCGCTCGCTGAGCTGGTTCCGGCGGGTGTGGAAGGCGCGATCATCGGCACCGCGCTGTATGTCGGCAACTTCACGCTCGAACAGGCCTTGGACGCGGCCGGGACTCAGCAGGCGAGCCACGCATGAGCCGACTCAACGGCCGGCTGCACGAGCTGCTGGCCGGCAAGAAGATCGTGATGACCGGGGTGACTGGTTTCATCGGTGAGCAACTGCTCTGGAAGATCCTCACCGAGCTGCCGGAGACCAAGCCGGCGGTCCTGGTCCGCCGCAAGGGCTCCGCAAGCGGCCGGGATCGGATGATCTCCCTTGTAGGAAAGGACATCTTCACCGACCTCCGCCAAGCCGCGGGTGGACCGGAGGCACTGCTGGACAGCCGAATCGAGGTGATCGAGGGCGACCTGCCGAACGTGCCGCCGCTGCCCGCCGACACCGACATCGTGGTGCACTGCGCCGGCGATGTCTCATTTGATCCGCCGATCAATCAGGCCTTCACCACCAACGTTGTCGGCACCCAAGCACTGATGGAGCGCCTGATCGAGGCCTGCTCGGACGACAGTGGCCAGCTGACCAAGATCCCGCACTACGTGCACGTCTCCACGGCTTACACCGCGGGCCGCCGGCGGGGCGCGATTCCCGAGGCGCCGCACGTACACAGCATTGACTACGACGCCGAGACGCAGGCCGGTCTGGCCATGCGTGAGCTGATCGAGGCCGAGTCACGGACCTCCGAACGGCTTGCCAGCCTCCGCAAAGAGGCGGAGCGTTTGCATCGGCAAGCCGGTTTCTTGACCACCGCCGCGGACACCGAGCGAAGACGGATCGAATGGGTGAAAGCCGAGCTGATCAAGGCGGGAACCGAGCGCGCCCGCTCACTCGGTTGGACCGACGTGTACACCTTCACCAAAGCCCTTGGGGAACGGGTGGTCGCGGACGTCGGTACTGACATCCGGGTCTCCGTGGTACGCCCGGCGATCGTCGAGTCGTCCTGGCTGCATCCCTATCCGGGCTGGATCGAGGGCTTCAAGATGGCGGAGCCGCTGATCCTTGCCTACGGCCGAGGGGAGCTGACGGAGTTTCCCGCGTCACCGGATGCGGTGGTCGACATCGTCCCTTGCGATCATGTGGTCAACGCCATCGTGGCGGTGTGCGCCACCGAACCGGAGATCGGGAAGCCGGAGTTCTACCACGTGAACTCTGGGGCCCGTAACCCGTTGACATTCCGGGAGGTGTACGACCACATTCGCAATTACTTTCTGGAGCACCCGTTCGAGGGCGGTTCCCGCGGCGCCGCACCGTTGCCGGTCTGGCAGTTCCCGGGCGCGGCATCCATGGAGCGGCTGATGTCCACCTCCGACCGGGCGCACAAGCTGGCCGAACGCGCGCTTGCGCTCGCACCGCGTTCTGACCGGACCCGGAAGTTCGCCGGTGACCTGGACCGGACGCGGGTTCGGCTGGACTTCCTGCGCCGCTATCTGAGTCTGTACAACGAGTACGCGCAGTCGGAGCTGCATTTCGTCGACGACCACACGCTGGCGCTGACTCGGGCCCTGCATCCTGACGACCAGCCAGCCTTCGCCTTCGACACCTCAGTGTTCGACTGGAGGGTGTACCTCCAAGAAGTGCACTGCCCCTCGGTCACCGAGCCGGTCCGGCGGATGGATGCCGCCAGGCGAGAAGGCGGCAACCGGCCCAACACGATGAAGGACCTCAGTTTCGCGACAGCGGAGTCTCCAGCGCTCGCCATCTTCGACTTGGACGGCACGATCATGTCCACCAATGTGATCGAGCAGTATCTGTGGGCGCGACTGCCCGAGTTGTCGCGAGTGCAGCAGCTGGTCGAGGTCGGCCGAGTGGCCCGCCGGCTGCCTTCCTACCTCCGCGCCGAAAAACGGGATCGGGGCATGTTCCTGCGCTCGGTCTATCGCCGCTATGCCGGTGCGGACCTCGCTGCCCTCGAAGGCTTCGTCGACACCGTGCTGGCGCCGCATATCCTCAGCCGGCTGTCTCCGGATGCAGTCCGCCGGATTCGCGACCATCGGGCCGCGGGCCACACGACGATCTTGATCACCGGCGTGGTGCGACCGCTGACCAGGCCCCTGGACCCGCTGTTCGACGTCATCGTGGCAGCCGACCTCGCAGTCGACGCTGAAGGACGATGTACCGGCTTTCTCACCGGCCCACCGGTTGTCGGCGAGTCGCGTGCCGCTTGGTTGCAGCACTACGCTGCTCTGCACGGCATCGATCAGGCCAAGAGCTTTGCTTATGCCGATTCCCACTCAGATCTGCCGATGCTGTCGACGGTCGGTAATGCGGTTGCGGTCAGCCCCGACGTGCCGCTGATGAGGGCCGCCAAGGGCAATCAATGGTCGATCGTCGAATGGAAGATCAAGCCGATACTCCCGCGATGGTCTCTGCCGCAGTCAAACACGTGGAAATGACAGGAGCTCGCTAGATGGCCCGCTCGGGTTTCGTTCTGAACGTCGATGAGCGCACGCCGCCGCTGATCGTGCCCTCCGGGGACGACTTCCGGCTGGAGAGGTTCCCGCTCGGCAGCAAGGTCATCTATCCGGCCGAGCCCCTTGCCGCGGTCCCGGATCTCGGAGACGCGGTCAACCGTGCTCTGGATGCCCCGGTCGACCGCGAACCGTTGGATGCTCTGCTGCGACCGGGCCTAAAGCTCACTCTCGCTTTTGACGACATCACTGTCCCGACCCCGACGATGCGGCGACCGGACCTTCGCGGCGCGATCATCGAAGCCGTCCTCACCCGCGCCGCGAGCGCCGGCGTCGACGACGTGGAGCTGATCTGCGGCATTGGGGCGAACCGGCGGCTCACCGAGCCCGAGCTCCTTCACCTGGTGGGCGAACGGGTCTTCCGCTCCTTCTACCCAGACGGCAAGCTGCGCAACCACGACGCCGAGGATCCCGAAGGTCTGACCGACATCGGGGCAACGACCGCGGGTTCGGTAGCGATAAACTCCCGGGCCGCTGCCTCCGATCTGGTGATCTATGTCCACCTCGTCGTCACGCCGAAGGGCGGCGGTGCCGGATCACTTGCGGCCGGGCTTGGCAGCGCGGCAACTATCGGTCAAATCAGCGGTTTCGAGGCGATATCGGGCGATCAGTCGCCGGCCGAGCAGGTCAGGGCCTCGGCTGCGAACGCGGTACCGATCTTTCAGATAGACGCGGTCCTGGACAACGAGGTCTTTCCAGCGTCGGTCGACTTCCTCGGCAAGCGGGAGTGGGAATGGAAGCTAAAGGATCAGGCGCAGATGCTCGGCCTGCGGCGTGCACTTGCGGTCACTCCGGCGCGGCTGCGGCGGCGGCTGGTGAATGCTGCCCACGCCGGCTACTCCGCTATCCAAATCACCGGCGGGGAGCCAAACGCGGTGCAGGCGGAGAGCCGCAGGCGGATCCTGGCTCAGCAGACGGTCGAGGTCACCGGACAGGCCGACGTCGGGGTGATCGGAGTGCCGGCGCGCAACCCGTACAGCGTGGACTCGGTGACCAACCCGATCCTCTCGGCCTGGCTAGGGCTCGCAGCGTTCTTCGGGGCACATCTGGGGCGACCTTTCGTTCGAGAAGGTGGCGCGCTGATCCTGTACTCCCCGATGTCAGCGGAGTTCTCACCGCTGCACCATCCGTCGCACGTGGATTTCTTCGGCGACGTGCTGACCAGCACTCACGACCCGGCTGAGATCGCAGCTGACTTCGAGACCAAGTACGCCACCGATCCCTGGTACTCCCACCTCTATCGCAGCAGCTTCGCCTTCCATGGAGTACACCCGTTCTACCTGTGGTACCAGATCGCCGAAGCTCGCCGGCACTTGTCGGATGTGGTCTGCGTCGGCGCAGATCGGGGTAGCGTCGATCGCTTGGGTTTTCGAGGCGCATCGACCCTGGCCGACGCGCTGGAGATCGTCGCCTCCTCGGTCGGCCGGACACCGTCGATCAGCTACCTGCATGCCCCACCACAGATCGTTGCCGACGTCCGATGAGAGCGCCCGTACCGAGCCACGGCAACGGACATAGCTCCGGCGTTGATCGAGTCGTTTTTTCTACCGCTTGGGCCAGGACGCGGCCGGTGCGTGCGCTGCGTGAGCTTGTACAGGTCTGCGGTTTGAACCCCCTGCTTCGAAGCGAGGTGGCACTGGATGTCGCTGGCGTCGAAAACCTGCGGAACATCGATGGCGCTGCGCTCATCGTGGCCAACCACTCCTCCCATCTGGACACGGCCGTCCTGTTGGCCACGTTGCCGGCATCGCGGCGGCGCCGCACCGCTGTTGCTGCCGCGGCGGACTACTTCTTCGAAACGGTGTGGCGGGCCGCTGGATCGGCGCTGGTGTTCAACACATTCCCGATGGAGCGGCGGGGAGGTTCGGAATCCAGTTTGCCGGGCAATCTGCTGGCCGACGGCTGGAACCTCATCGTCTATCCGGAGGGCACTCGATCGCCGGACGGTATTCCCCGCAGGTTTCGGATGGGTGCGGCCGGGCTCGCCGTATCGCATCAGGTGCCGGTTATCCCGGTCGGCCTGCGCGGAACCTACGCTGCCATGCCGCGCGGCCGCGGCTGGTCACGTTCCGGCCGAACCAGGGTCGCGGTCCGCTACGGCGCGCCGATCTTCCCCGAGCCGGGAGAGACGCCGAGCGAGTTGGCGCCGAAGATCGCCAACGCGGTACAGGAATTGATCGCCGAGGACGCGACCACCTGGTGGGCCGTCCAACGCGACTCCGCGCGCCTGGACCAAATACCGCCGCCGGGCAGCTGGCGGCGGATCTGGGAACAGACCGCAGCGCCGACCCAAGGGGGCAAGCCGCACCGGGCCAAGATCTGGCGGAGTTAGACTCCCCTGCGATGTCCGGACACTCCAAGTGGGCCACCACCAAGCACAAGAAGGCCGTGGTCGATGCGCGGCGCGGCAAGTTGTTCGCCAAGCTGATCAAGAACATCGAGGTGGCCGCCCGCGTCGGCGGGGGTGACCCGGCGGGCAATCCCACGCTCTACGACGCGATCCAGAAGGGGAAGAAGAGCTCGGTACCCAATGACAACATCGATCGGGCGATCAAGCGGGGCTCCGGGGCCGAGGCCGGCGGTGCCGACTACCAGACGCTGATGTATGAGGCGTACGGACCGGTCGGGATCGCCCTGTTGATCGAGTGCCTGACCGACAACAGGAACCGGTCCGCTTCCGACGTGCGGGTCGCGGTCACACGGAACGGCGGCACCATGGCCGACGCCGGCTCGACGCAGCGCATGTTCAGCCGTAAGGGTGTGGTGATCCTCGCCAAGGAGCAGGACGGCCGCACGCTGATCGAGGACGACGTGCTGGAGGCGATCTTGGATGCCGATCCGGAGGAAGTGAACGACCTCGGCGACAGTTTCGAGATTCTCACCGATCCCAACAACACCGTGGCGGTCCGGACGGCCATCCAACACGCCGGCCTGGACTACGAATCCGCCGAGGTGTCCTTCGTCCCGGATTACACCCAGCAGGTCGATGCGCCGACCGCAGAAAAGTTGTTCAAGCTCATCGAGGCGTTGGAAGACTCCGACGACGTGCAAAACGTCTTCAGCAACGCTGACGTGCCCGACGAGGCGTTGGTCTGACGTTCGTTCCGTACAGTCTGACGCACTGGGCGCTGCTGATCCTGACTGTCGTCGGGGCCGTGTTGCTGGTCCGGTTCGGCCGCCGTCACCGCGGCACACCAACGGAAGAGACGTTCACCCGGGTCTTCGCCATCGTTCAGTGGGTGGTGACCCTCGGTTTCATGGCCCTGTGGCTGACGCCGCGGCTGTTCGTCCTGGGGCAGTCGCTCCCGTTGCACTTGTCCGATCTGCTGCGGCTGGTCACGGCGTACGCGCTGTGGAGTAGGCGGCCGTGGGCGTTCGCGCTGACCTACTACTGGGGGCTCACCCTCAATCCGCAGGCGTTGCTCACACCTGAGCTGAAACCAGACATCGCACCGATCCTGGAGATCCTGTCTTACTGGATCCAGCACATCCTGGTGATGTGGGCGGTCATCTACTTGACCTGGGGACTGGGAATGCGCCCAACCTGGCGCAGCTACCGGCTGGCGCTGGCGGCAACGCTCGGGTGGGCCGTGGTGGTGTTCTGGATCAATCGTGCGATCGGAACGAACTACGGTTTCCTGAATAGCAAACCAGCCGGGCCTTCACTGTTGGACGTGATGGGGGAGTGGCCGTGGTACTTGGTCGTGGGTTTCGCGGCGGCGGCTGGTGTCTGGGCACTCATCACCTGGCCCTGGACGAGCCGGACAGCAACCCCGACGAAAGTTTGATTACGTTCGCTCGGTGAGCACGATTCCAGCGCGTTCCAGCTCCACTTCCATCCGAAACCGCTCGATGTCACGCTCCCGGCCAGCTAGTTCTGAGTTCAGCCGATGCTGGACGCCCAGCATGTCGCAGAGCTGGGCAAGGACCTGGTCGTAGGCCAGCCGATCACCGAACTGCCGGGCGGCCGACCGATGAGCATCGCTCGCCACGATGGCGCGCAGCCGGCGCAGGTCCGCGACAAGTTGTTCCAGAGGGCGCCCCGGCGGATGCCGCAGTGCTTCCAAGTCGGACCGGAGCTCCTGGCCAGGCAATCGCTGCTTGAGCCGATCGATCTGCTCGTCCCAACGCCCCGTCAAAAGGTCGTGCACCGCGTTGAGGACGACTGGGAGCCCAATCAGGATCGAGGCTGCGACTCCGGTCAACGCGACCTGTTTCTTGTCGACCACTCCTCGATGCTACGGCGGGGCTGGGAACGGTCACGTCCGAACGGCGGGACGCGGCTGGCCTCCGCAGCAGCTTCCGGGCAGGTCGCGTAACCTTGGCCGCTCGGGCGTGTCGGTGCTATTGCTGCCCGAATGAGCCGTAACGTTGCGAACGTCTGTTCGGTTCGGTGCGCAATTCAAGGAGGCCACCAATGCGGGTGCTCGGCATCGATCCCGGGCTGACCCGATGTGGGCTCGGCATCGTCGACGGGCTGCCTGGCCGTAAGCCACACCTGATCGCCGTAGACGTGGTCCGGACCCCCGCCGAACTTGACGTCGCCCACCGGCTGATCTCGATCGAACAGATGGTGGAGGAGTGGATCGTTTCCTTCCGGCCGACGGCGGTCGCGATCGAGCGCGTCTTCGCTCAGCAGAACATGGAGACCGTCATGGGCACCGCGCAGGCTGCGGGCGTGGCCATGTTGGTGGCCGCCCGTCGCGGGATCGGCGTATCCCTGCACACGCCAAGCGAAGTCAAGGCCTCGATCACCGGCTCAGGACGCGCTCCGAAGGAGCAGGTGGGTGCCATGGTGCAGCGGATTCTCGAGATGGAATCAGTGCCCCGGCCCGCCGACGCGGCAGATGCGCTGGCGCTGGCGATCTGCCATGTCTGGCGGGGCGGCACCACCGCTCGGCTCAATGCAGCAATGGAAGCAGCCGCGGACCACCCACGACGCCAGCGCGTCAGTTACGGTCGGGCCCGCGCCTTGGGAGCAACGGCCGGCAAGGTCAGGTAATGATCGCGTCGGTAAGCGGCCGGGTTTTATCGGTCGGGCCGACATCGGCCGTGGTGGAAGTGGGCGGTCTTGGCGTTCTCGCGCTCTGCAGTCCCAACACTGTGGCCGGCCTCCGCGTGGGGGAGCGGACGACGCTGGCAACGTCGCTGATCGTCCGGGAGGATTCGCTAACTCTGTACGGATTCGCCTCCAATGATGAGCGGGAGTTCTTCGAGCTCCTGCTCACCGCCACCGGCGTCGGTCCCAAGCTGGCCCAGGCTGCACTGGCCGTGCTGACCCCGGAGGAACTCCGCCAGGCGATTGGGACCGAGAATCTGCTTCAGCTGTGCAAGGTTCCAGGGGTTGGCCGCAAGGGTGCCCAGCGAATCGTGATCGAGCTGAAGGACAAGATCAATGCGGTGGGCGTGGCCGAGTCTGCGCTTCAGACCTCACCCGCGGCCAGCGCCTGGCGTGATCAGGTCATTTCGGGTCTGCAGGGGCTGGGCTGGTCGGCCAAGGATGCCGAGGCAGCATGTGCCGAAGTCGAGTATCTGGCTCGAGAAGATCCGCAACTGGGCGTTGCCGGGTTGATGAAGGCCGCGCTCCAGAGCTTGGCCAGAAAGTAGCCAATGCACGGCGACCCACAAGCCTCGGCCCTCGTGTCTGCTGGAGCCGACCCGGACGAGCGGGCCGCCGAATCCGTGCTTCGGCCAACCACCCTGACCGAATTCGAAGGCCAACCCCGGGTCAGCGACCAGCTTGGTCTGGTGTTGGAAGCCGCGCGGAATCGAGGCGGCGTTCCCGATCACGTGCTGCTCTCCGGTCCTCCCGGCCTGGGCAAGACGACCCTAGCGATGATCATCGCCAACCAGATGGCGGCGCCCCTCCGGATCTCCAGCGGCCCGGCAATTCAGCACGCTGGTGACCTGGCAGCGATTCTGTCCGGGCTGGTTGAGGGAGAGGTCTTCTTTCTCGACGAGATCCACCGCATGTCGCGGCCGGCTGAGGAAATGCTCTATCTCGCGATGGAGGATTTCCGGGTTGACGTGGTGGTCGGCAAGGGACCCGGCGCGACCGCGATTCCACTGGAGATTCCGAGGTTCACCCTGGTCGGTGCCACCACCAGGGCTGGCCTGCTGCCAGGGCCGCTGCGCGACCGGTTCGGTTTCACTGCCCAGCTGGATTTCTACGACACAGTGGCACTGGAGCGGATCGTGCATCGCTCAGCCGCACTGCTCGGCGCCCGAATTGACCCGGATGGCGCTGCCGAGATCGCTCGCCGATCGCGCGGCACGCCGCGCATTGCCAATCGGCTGCTGCGCCGGGTTCGAGACTTCGCCCAGGTTCGCGCCCAAGGCCAGATCACCCGCGACATCGCCCGAGCCGCGTTGGAACTCTACGAAGTCGACGAGCTCGGCCTGGATCGCCTCGACCGCGGGGTCTTGTATTCGATCTGCCGACGGTTCGGCGGCGGTCCCGTTGGACTGTCGACGCTGGCCATCTCGGTCGCTGAGGAGCGCGAGACTGTCGAGGAGGTTGCCGAGCCATTCCTGGTCCGGCAAGGTTTCTTGATGCGGACCCCCCGGGGTCGAGTAGCGACGTCCGCCGCTTGGCGGCACCTCGGCATAACCCCGCCCGCCCAGGCTGGAGGGCATGACACAGGTCCAGATCTTTTTGGCTAAGCCTGTTTCCGGGTCAGACTAGGTAGAGTACGCCGGTCGGCGGCATTTCCGCCGGCCTAACCTCACGGATGCCCGGAGCCATGCAGAACTCATCGCTGTCCACCTTCATGCTGATCGCCCTCATGGGGCTCGCGTTCTATTTCCTGATCATGCGGCCGCAGCGCAAGCGGCAGCAGGCGGCGCAGAGGACCATGAGCGACCTCGAACCGGGGGCCCGGGTGATGCTGGGCAGCGGGTTGTTCGGCACCGTCATCTCGGTCGGGGAGAAGCAGGTCGTTCTGGAGATATCGCCGGGCGCAGAACTCACCGTACTGAAGCAAGCCATCGCTCGGGTGGTGACCGATGCGGACGAGGACACCGAGCCAGGCGAAGAGTTCGACGAGAGAAATCCGGCCGACGATGAGCTCGACGTCGACCAGGCGACCACCGAGCCTGAGATCGCGCCCCACGAGACCACGCCAGACCAGCCCAAGGATCCTCGTACCGGCCCGACGGGCATCAAGGAATAGCTTCTCGTGGCAAGTCAGGGCGGCCACCCAGGCCGCACGCTCATCGCGCTTGCGGTGATCATCGCCGGCCTGGCCGGCCTGATTGCTGTCGGCGGCAACTGGACCCCGAAACTGGGTCTCGACCTGCGGGGTGGTACAACCATCACCCTCACCGCCGTGAACACCTCGGGCTCCGGCGCGGTCGATCCCAACAGCCTGCAACTGGCCAAGACCATCATTCAGAGTCGGGTCGACAGCCTCGGCGTCGGCGAGTCCGAGGTCACCACTGCCGGCGACCGGCAGATCATCGTCAGCGTGCCCAACGTGCAGCAGGACGAGTTGGTGCGCCTCGTGGGCCAGACCGCGGTGCTGCGCTTCCGCGCCGTCCACGCTGCCGAGTCGGTCACTCCGCCGCCGGCTCCGGAGCCGACCGCCTCGGCCAGCGGGAGCGGGAATCCGTCGGCCGAACCGAGCGGAGCGGCGTCTACACCCTCCGAAAGCGCCTCGGGCGAGCCGAGCGCCAGCCCCACGGGCAACAACCGCCCGCTGGCCGGCCTGCCCACCGCTCCTCCCGCACCGAGGAGCCCGCGGCCCACGGTCGAAGGCCAAGGCACCCCACCGGACCGGGCCATCGGCTGGCAGCCGTCGCCTGAAGATCAGGCCGACTTTGCCGCGTTCACCTGCGCTGACAAGGACAAGCAACCCGACATCGCTGACCAGCCGCTGTTCTCCTGCGACGAGACCGGCACAGTGAAGTACCTGCTCGGCCCGACCCTGGTCGAGGGGGACCAGCTCAGCAGCGCAGTGGCGGGCGTACCGCAAAACGACGTCCGCTGGGTGGTCAACCTCGACTTCAATTCCGAAGGGGCGATCGCCTTCGAGAACGCCACCCGGGAGTTGGCCACCAGGCAGGACCCGCAAAACCGCTTCGCGATCGTGCTTGATGGGGAGACCATCTCGGCACCCTCGGTCAGTGCTGCGATACCGGGTGGCCGGGCCGAGATCTCCGGTGATTTCAACCAGGAATCAGCTACCCAGTTGGCCAACGTGCTGAAGTACGGCGCGCTGCCGCTGGCCTTCGAGGTTTCGGAGGTGGCGAACGTCTCGGCAACTCTGGGCGGGGAGCAGCTGCGTGCCGGCATCATCGCGGGCATCATCGGCCTTGCGCTGGTGGTGATCTACTGCTTCCTGTACTACCGCGGCCTCGGCATCGTTGTTGTCGCCTCGCTGGGTGTTGCGGGCATCCTCACCTACCAAGCCATGGTGCTGCTGGGCGGCTCGGTCGGCTTCGCGCTCAATCTTGCCGGCACCGCCGGCGCGATCGTGGCCATCGGTATCACCGCCGACAGCTTTGTCATCTTTTTCGAACGGATACGGGACGAGGTCCGGGAGGGCCGTAGCCTGCGGACCGCGGTGGAAACCGGCTGGCGTCGGGCACGGCAGACCATTCTGATCGCCGACGCGGTCTCCATGCTGTCTGCGCTGATCTTGTTCATCCTCGCCATCGGATCGGTCAAGGGCTTCGCCTTCACCCTCGGTCTCACCACATTGATCGATGTGGTGGTGGTCTTCATGTTCACCAAGCCGCTGATGACGCTGCTCGCCCGGACCAAGTTCTTCGGCGGCGGGCACCCGCTCTCGGGACTGGATCCAGCCCACTTGGGAGTGAAGGCATTGCCCGGGTCCCGGACCCGGCGGCCGGCGATAAGACGGCCGGCTGAGGAGGTCAGCGTCTGATGTCGAAGGTCTCCGAGCTGGGTCACCGGCTCTATACCGGCGAGGTGTCCTACGACTTCCTGGGGCGGCGTCGACGCTGGTATGCACTGTCGGCGATCCTGCTTTCCATCTCCGTACTGGCAGTCGTGCTGCGAGGCCTGACCTGGGGGATCGAGTTCTCCGGCGGCGCCGATTTCAAGGCTTCGACGACGACGGCGGCCTCGACCAGCGTCACCCAGATGCGTGCGGCGCTGGAGGCCTCCGGGGTACCGGAGCTCGACGAAGCAGAGATCTACACCATCGGGGACAACCAGATCCGGGTGCAGACGCGAACCTTGGACCCCACCGAGGAAGTGCCCAAGGTTCGGGCGGCCATCGCGTCCGAGCTGGGGATCTCCAGCGAAGATGTGGCCTACAGCTTGATCGGGGCTTCCTGGGGCGGGCAGATCACCGAGCGCGCCCTGATCGCGTTGGCCGTCTTCCTCACCTTGGTGGCCATCGTGATCTGGGCCTACTTCCGCGACGCCAAGATGTCGGCCGCGGCGCTGATTGCGTTGGTCCACGACCTGATGTTGACCATCGGCATCTACGCGCTGGTGGGCTTCACCGTGACTCCGGCCACGCTGATCGGTGTCCTGACCATTCTTGGCTACTCGCTCTACGACACGGTGGTGGTCTTCGACAAGGTGCGTGAGAACGTGCGGGACATCAAGGCCAGCACCACTCGTACCTATTCCGAAGCGGCGAACCTCGCCGTCAATCAGGTGTTGGTCCGTTCCATCAACACCACCATCATCGGCGTGCTACCGGTCGCCGCTCTGCTGTTCGCCGGAACGGTGATCCTCGGTGAAGGCCCGCTGAAGGACCTGGCGCTCGCCCTCTTCGTCGGCATGGTCTCGGGCGCCTATTCGTCGATCTTCATCGCCACGCCGCTGCTCGCCCAGCTCAAGGAACGTGAGCCGGACATGAAGAAACTGACGACTCGAGTGAACAACCGACGTCAGCGCGAGGTGCAGAAGCCACCCTCCGATGACGTTGCGGCTCCAGCAAGCCGCGACGAGGTTCTCGACGACACCGGATATGCCGGTGAATCGACACCGGTAGGAGCTGCCGCGGTGCGAACAGGTTCTGCCGGTGCCCCGGCCGGCGAACGAGGTGCCCGAAGACCGCAACCACAGCGCAAGCCTCGAAGCGCCAGAAAGAAATAGGCGCATGTCCGGGCTGCAGATCTCGTCACTGATCGCCGACGTGCCAGATTTTCCTAAGCCCGGCATCGTGTTCAAAGACATCACCCCGTTGATCCGGTCATCGTCGGGGTTCGCCGAGGCCGTCAGGCAGCTGGTCGCCGCGGCCCCGAGCAAGGTCGATGTTGTGGTCGGGATGGAAGCCCGGGGGTTCATTTTCGGTGCTCCGGTGGCGCTGCAGCTGGGCCTCGGTTTCGTACCCGTACGCAAGCCCAGCAAGCTGCCACGGGCGACGTTGACGGCTAGTTACGATCTGGAATACGGAACCGAGACGCTTGCAGTTCATGCCGACGCCATCACGCCCCGGTCTCGGGTGCTGATCGTCGATGACGTTCTGGCTACCGGGGGGACCATTGCTGCAACCGCGGACCTGATGAGTCAACTGGGGGCCGAAGTAGCTGGGGTAGCCGTGGTGGTGGAACTCGGCTTCCTCTCTGGCCGACAGTTCCTATCGTCACGGGGGATCACTCAAGTCACGTCGATTTGCGTCGCGGAGGTTTGAGCTGAGTA
>Ga0126312_10000625_pt1 | contig 21609 bp, 18 predicted proteins | sample Plot104A_FD_92537 | JGI IMG/M metagenome (GOLD analysis project Ga0126312, IMG submission 92537) | Serpentine soil microbial communities from UC McLaughlin Reserve, CA, USA - Plot104A | ecosystem: Environmental > Terrestrial > Soil > Grasslands | place: USA: UC McLaughlin Reserve, Lake County...
GCCATCGTCACGGCGACGATCTCGTCGACCTCCGCCGCGCCGCCCTCGCGGATCTGCATGGCGGCCTCGATGGCGTGGGTGTCGAACTGGTTGAGCGTGGTCTCGCCCGAGCGGTCGAGGCGCTTGGTGCCTTCGTCCATGCGCTTCTCGACGGCCGCGTCGGGCACCTCTTTCACGAGCACGCAGATCTTCACGGATGCTTCTCCTTGGTCTCCTTAGCGGCGCGCGAACCCCTCTGCGCCCGCGGGCGGCGGATGTTACCTACCCCGTTGACTGATGAGTCAATCGGGGTAGGTAACGGAGACCGAGGAACGCGTCCGCTATGCCGCGACGGGCTCGGGCAGAGCCTCGCCCGGCCGCGGAGCGTAGGTCGGCTCGACCTCGACGACCGCCTCACGCTCGATGTCCCGCTCGCGAATCAGCCAGAGCGCGAACAGCGCGCCGGCGATCGAGAGGATGCCGCCGAGCATGAAGATCTCGTTGATCCCGGACAGGAAGCCGTTCCGCGCCGCATCGGCAACGGCCGGGCGCGCACCCGGAGGCACGTTCGCCAGGGCGCTGTCGAGGTTCCCCGAGGAGACGGCCTCGACGAGCTGACGCGGACGGTCGCCCGTCGCGGCCGGCGTGCCGGCCGCGAGCTGCTCGACCTTCTCGGCGCCGCGCCCGAGGAAGATCGCACCCCAGGCGGCGATGCCGATCGCGATGCCCACCTGGCGGAACGTGTCGTTGATCCCCGACGCCATGCCGCTCTGCTCCTTGGGCACCACGGAGAGCGCAACATCCGCGATCGCCGGGTTGATGAGGCCCACGCCGGCTCCCGCCAGGATGAAGCCGCCCAGCAGCGCGGTCCAGTTGTCGCTCGCGTCGAGGCCACCCATCAGCAGCAGGCCGACGCCCGTGATCGCGAGGCCCGCGCTGATGAGAACGCGCGCCTGCACGCGGGAGAGCAGCGCGCCGGTCGCGGCCGCGACGAAGAAGTTCGTCACGGTGAGCGGCAGGTAGCGGAGCCCGGCCTCGAGCGGCTCATGCCCGAGGTATCCCTGGAGGTAGAACGTCATGTACAGGAACAGCGCGAACATCGAGGACGACACCGCCAGCGCCGCGAGCTGGACGCCGGTGAAGGCGGGCTTGCGGAACAGGTGGAGCGGAAGCATCGGCTCCTTGACGCGCGTCTCGATCGCCAGGAACAGAGCCATCAGGGCACCCGCTCCGCCGAGCAGCGCGACGATGAGCGTCGAGCCCCAGCCCTCGTCGTTGCCACGCAGGAGGCCGAGGACCAGCAGGATCAGCGCGCTCGAGAACGTCACGAGCCCCGCCCAGTCGATCCGCGACGCGTTCGGGTCGCGCGTCTCGCGCAGCTTCGTGTAGGTGATCGCCAGGGCGGCGATCCCGATCGGCACGTTCAGGAAGAAGATCGATTCCCAGCCGAGTCCCTCGGTGAGGGCGCCGCCCACGAGGGGCCCGAACGCGACCGCGACGCCGATCGTCGCGCCATAGACGCCCATCGCCGCGCCGCGCTCGCGGCCGGCGTCGAACTCCTGCGCGATAAGCGCAAGCGACACCGCGAACATCACGGCCCCGCCGATGCCCTGCACGGCGCGCGTGACGTTCAGGAAGGTCGGGTCTGTGGCGAGCCCCGCGAGCAGCGACGCCACGGTGAAGATCACGAGCCCCGCGGCAAAGACGCGCCGGCGGCCCAGACGGTCCGCGAGCACCCCGGCGGTCAGCACGAGGGCGGCAAGCGAGACGGTGTATGCGTCGACCACCCACTGAAGGTCGGTGAAGCTCGCGCCGAGGTCCGCTTGGATGGACGGCAGCGCGGTGTTCACGACCGTGATGTCGAGCAGAAGCATGAAGGTCGCGACGCTGACCGCGATCAGCGTCCACCACTTCCTATGCATGTGAATCCTCCGGTACAATTGGTCAGGTCACCTTGTCAGGGGACTTTATAAGGCAACTTGACGATATAGTCAAGCCGCCTTACCATGAACTCAACTTTGACCGTGGACCCAATCCCCACGCAGCGCCCGCTCCCCGCCCTCCTGATGGAGGTCAAGGTCGTCGCGGTCCAGAAGGTGTTCGTGCGCCTTCGCGACAAGGGCTTCAACGACGTCCGCGAGGGGCACGGCTGCGTCTTCGGCTTCATCGACCTCGAGCATGGCTCGAGGCTGACCGACCTCGCCGAGGGCGCGGGGCTGACGAAGCAGGCCGTGGGCGAGGCCGTCGCGGAGCTTGAGCGGCTCGGCTACCTCGAGCGCGTGCCGGATCCGGAGGACGGCCGGGCGAAGATCATCAAGCTCACGCCGCGCGGACTCGAGGCGTGCCTCACCGGCCGGCGGATCTTCGCTCAGATAGAGCGCGAGTGGGCCGAGGAGTTCGGCGAGGAGCTGATCGCCGGCATGCGCGAGGCGGCCGAGCGGATCGCGTGCGCCGAGCGCGAGGCCGTCGCCACCGGTCGGCGCCGAAGCGCCGCCGCCTGACCAGACTTAAGCCGGTACCGCGCTCTTGATGTAGTCGACGATCCCCTGCACGGGCGCGCCGGGCGTGAAGACCTCGGCCACGCCGACTTTCTTGAGCTCCTCGATGTCCTCGTTCGGGATCGTCCCGCCGACCACGAGGACGACGTCCTCGGCGCCCTCGCCCTTCAGGAGCGAGGCGATTCGCGGCACGAGCGTCATGTGGGCGCCCGAGAGGATCGAGAGACCGACGGCGTCCGCGTCCTCCTGGAGCACCGTCTCCACGATCTGCTCAGGGGTCTGGTGGAGGCCCGTATAGATGACCTCCATGCCGGCGTCGCGGAGCGCGCGGGCGATGATCTTGGCGCCGCGGTCGTGCCCATCAAGGCCGGGCTTGGCCACGACCACGCGGATCTTCCTGCTCATGGGCGCGAGAGGTTACCCAGTGCCCCGCTATCCCGAGCAGCAGGAGGAGCCCGCCGAGGACGAGGAGTGCGCCCGAGTCGAGCCCGCTGTTCGGGAGCGCCGGGCCCTCATCCGACCCGGCCGCCTCGCCTCCGCCGCCGCCGGCCGTGCCGTCCGTCCCGCCCGCGGAGCCGGAGCTGTCCCCTCCGCCGGCCTGCGCCGCCCTCACGAGGACCGTGCCGTGCATGAACGGGTGCGGCGTGCAGACGTAGGAGTACGTGCCGGCCTGGTCGAAGGTGTGCGAGCCGCTCCCGCCGTCCTGGAGGATGCCGGTGTCGAACGCCCCGTTCGTCGAGGTGGCCGAGTGCGCCGAGGGCCCGCTGTTGGCCCAGGTGACGGTGTCGCCCTGGTCGATGGTGATCGTGCCCGGCGTGAAGCTGAAGTCCGCGATGGTGACCGAACCGCTCGCCGCCGCGACAGCCTTCGGCTCCGGAGTGCGCGTTCCGGCGCCCTCGTCCGCTAGGAACGTGGGCTCGGGCGGCGCAGTGGCGGGCGCGGCCGGCGCGGCCGGGGCGGGCTCGGCCGGCGCGCCCGGGGCGGGCTCGGCGGGCGCCGGGGCGGGCTCGGGCGCCGCGGCTGGTGCCGCCGGCTCGGCCGGCGCCGTCTCCGTCCCGGCCGGGGCGGCCTCCTCCTGCGCGAGGAGCGCCCCGGGCGCGGCGAGCGCGGCGACCAGCGCATACGCCGAGACGAGCACGGCCGGGTGCCTCATGAGCCCGCGCACCCTTATTGGTACGCGGCGCCGCTCGTGGCGGTTCAGTCGCGCCTGGGGTGCTTGACGAATCGGAACCGGGCGGTGTGCACGCTTCCGTCGTCGAGCCGCAGCACGAACTCGCGGCAGCTGCCGGCCCAATCGCGATCGGTCTTCCAGATCAGCGTGTAGCGGCCCGAGTGGCGCGCGTACTCGAAGGCCGGCCGCTTCCTGGCCGCGCCGCGCGCGACCTGCGCGACATCGCCGCCTCCGCAGCTCGTCGAGCGCGGGAAGCCGTCCGCCTCGGGGCGCTGGCCGCCGTAGCCGTTCAGCGAGAAGCGGATCGGCACCGGCACGCCGGCCTTCCAGCGGTTCACGTTCGGCGGGTTGCGCACGGGCAGGAAGAAGCCGTCGAAGTCGTACTGGACGCTGTAGGTGACGGTCGCCGACGCCGGGTTGCCGGCGCCGTCCGCGGCGTGCACCTCGAACGTGTGGTTGCCGATCTTCGACGTGTCGATCGGCTCGCCGTCCGGCACCGTTCCGTCGCACGAGGCCACGCCCGAGCCACCCGGCTGGTCAGCGCAGGAGTAGTCCGCGAGCACGCGCTGGCCGAGCGTGTACGCCCCGCCGTCCACGGGCGCGGCGACCGCGATCGTCGGCGCCGTCCGGTCGACGACCGTGTAGCTCACGCTCTTCGAGGCCGGGTTGCCGGCGTTGTCGGCGGCCTCGACCTTGAACGCCTTCTGGCCCACGCTCCCCGTGTCGACCGCCGCGCCGTTCGCCACCGTGCCGGAGCAGCTCGCGAGACCGGAGCCACCGGGCTCGTCGGCGCACGAGTAGTCCGCCGCCACCTGCTCGCCGAGTCCGTAGACCGCGCCGGAGGCCGGCGTGGTCAGCGTGATCGTGGGCGCGGTCGTATCGACGACCGTGTAGGTCGTCGAGGCCGTCTCCGTGTTCCCCGCGTGGTCCGCGGCGTGCACGGTGAACGTGTGCTCGCCGAGCGTGCTCGTGTCCACGTCGGCGCCGTCCGCCACGTCGCCGTCGCAGGACTCGATGCCCGAGCCGTTGTCCTCGTCCGCACACGCGTAATCCGCGGTCGCCTTCTCCCCGCGTGCGTAGACAGCGCCGTCCGCGGGGCTCGCGATGGTCACCCGGGGCTTCGCCTCGTCGACGACCCTGATCGTGTTCGTGACGACCGTCTGGTTCCCGGCGCGGTCACGCGCCGTGACGGTCACCGACACGTCCCCGAGCCGGCTCGTGTCGAGCAGGTCACCGTCCGCCTTCGAGCCCTCGCAGGAGGCGAGGCCCGAGCTGCCCTGGTCGTCGCACGAGAAGTCCACGACCACCTCGGCCCCCTGCTTCACCCGCGCGCCGTCCACCGGGCTGCGCAGGTCCACTGTCGGAGGCGTCGTGTCGGGCGGCACGCAGGGCGCCGTCCCGGTGAGCGTGATCGTGTAGGTGCCGGGGGCGCCCGGGGCCCTGCCGTTCCAGCCGCTTAGCGGCTCGGCAGCGCCGAACCCGTTCGCATAGAGGACGCCGTCCGGAAACGTCAGTCGGCTGAAGTTGTCCTGGAAGATCTCGCCCTGCGAGCTCTGCGGATCGCGGTTGTACTGGCTGATGGCGAGGAAGTATTCGCCGCCGGCGCGGGGCGAGAAGCGATGCTGCGCCGGCAGCTTGGCGCCACGCGAGCCGTTCCAGTCGTCGTTCGCATAGACCCCGTACCCCTGCGAGTCGAAGAGGAACATCTGCGTGTCGAGCGTCACGGGCTGCACGCCGGCGCTGTTGGCGGCCCAGGCCACGCTGGTCGCGGAGAAGGAGGCGCCGTCCGCGAGACAGAGCCGGTAGAGGTCGGCGTCGGACGCATCGTCGAACCCGGCCTCGATCGAGGTCACGGCGCCGGCGCCCAGATCCTTCGCGCCCGCGCGAAGCTCGCCGGCTTCGTCCGCGGCGAATGCTCCCGGCGCCACGGCCAGGCAGAAAACGACTATGACTGCACAGGCGGCGGTTCGGATGAAGCCAGGTGTCACGGGTTCCTTTCCCGCGGCACGGAGGGAGTGCCCTTTAAATCGGCTCGCGGGGGCCACTTCTTAAAGGCCAGCGCGGCCGCTGGACACTGCCTATTTGTCTAGAAGACCGGCGTTTCCGTGTAGGTGCCGAACACGCGCTGCAGCGATTCCACGATCTCGCCCTCGCTGGCGTGGGCACGGGCGCAGTCGAGCAGCGGCTCCATCAGGTTGCGATCGCCCGCCGCGGCCTCGCGCAGCTCGGTGAGTGCGCTCTCCACCGCCTCCGCGTCGCGGCGCGCGCGCACGGCCTGCACGCGCCCGATCTGCTTGCGCTCGAGCTCCTCCGGGATGCGGAGGAGGGCGAGGTCGCGATCCTCCTCCTGCTGGTAGCGGTTCACGCCCACGATCACGCGCTGCCCGCGCTCGATCTCCTCCTGAAGCCGGAAGCTCGCGTCGGCGATCTCGCGCTGCGGATAGCTCTGCTTGATCGCCTCGACCATCCCGCCGAGCTGGTCGATCTTCGCGAACTCCGCGTACGCCGCCTCCTCCATGCGATCGGTGAGGGCCTCGACGAAGTACGAGCCGCCGAGCGGGTCGATCGTGTTCGCGACTCCGGTCTCGTGCGCGATGATCTGCTGCGTCCGCAGCGCGACGCGGACCGCCTCCTCGGTGGGAAGCGCGAGCGCCTCGTCGTACGAGTTCGTGTGGAGCGACTGGGTGCCCCCGAGCACGGCCGAGAGCGCCTCCGTGGCCGTGCGCACGATGTTGTTGAGCGGTTGCTGCGCCGTCAGCGACACGCCGGCGGTCTGGCTGTGGAAGCGCATCAGCAGCGAGCGCTCGTCGCGCGCGCCGTAGGTCTCCTTGAGCTCGCGCGCCCAGATGCGCCGGGCCGCCCGGTACTTCGCGACCTCCTCGAAGAAGTCGATGTGGGCGTTGAAGAAGAAGCTCAGCCGCGGCGCGAACTCGTCGACGCCGAGGCCGCGCTCGACCGCCTGCTCGACGTAGGTGAAGCCGTCCTTCAGCGTGAACGCCAGCTCCTGCTGCGCGGTCGAGCCGGCCTCGCGGATGTGGTAGCCCGAGATCGAGATCGGATGCCAGCGCGGCATCCGCCTCGCGCAGAACTCGACCATGTCCGTGACGAGCCGCATGGCCGGGTCGATCGGGAAGCACCACTCCTTCTGGGCGATGTACTCCTTGAGGATGTCCGTCTGGATCGTGCCCGCGAGCTGCTCGGGCGGGGCGCCCTGGCGCTCCGCGGCGACCACGTAGAACGCCAGCATCACCGCGGCCGGCGCGTTGATCGTCATCGAAGTCGAGACCTCGCCCATCGGGATGCCGCGGAAGAGCGTCTCCATGTCGTCGAGCGTGTCGATGGCGACGCCCTCGCGGCCCACCTCGCCCTCCGAGCGCGGGTGGTCGGAGTCGTGGCCCATCAGCGACGGCATGTCGAACGCCGTGGACAGCCCCGTCTGACCGTGGTCCAGCAGGTAGCGGAAGCGCTCGTTCGTCTCCTCGGAGGTGCCGAAGCCCGCGAACTGGCGCATCGTCCAGAGGCGGCCGCGGTACATCGACGGATACACCCCGCGCGTGAACGGATACTCGCCCGGGAAGCCGATCCGCTCCTCGAACGGCCCGACGTCCTCGGGTGTGTAGAGCGGCTCGAGCGGCTCGCCGCTGAGCGTCGAGAACAGCGCGTCGCGCTCGGAGGTGCTCGAGAAGCGCTCCCTGAACCAGCGCTCGGCGTCTGTCATGGCACGCGGCTCCACCGCCATCGCTCCACAGTCTAGGTACGCGGGTCCCCGCTCAGGCCGCCAGGGCGAGCGGGCCCACCTCCGAGCTCAGCTCGCGCAGGCAGAGCGCCGCCGTCCATGCGAAGTCGTGCGCCCCGAGACCGCGGCCCGACTCAGGCGCGTAGTACTCGCGCATACCGCCGCCCTCGATGGCGGCCATCATCTGGGCGCGCAGCGTACTGGCCGCGCGCGGCTCGCCGTGGAGCTCCAGGCCCAGGGCGGTCAGCCAGGTGATGTTCGCCCACACCGGCCCGCGCCAGTAGTTGCGGGGCGAGCGCTCGGGATGCGCGGCGTCGAGCGAGCGCACGCCGTAGCGCGACGCGAGCCGGCCGTCCAGCACGGTGGTGCGCGCCACGGCGATCTCCTTGTCGCCGACGCCCGGCGCGAGGAGCGCCAGCGCGGAACCGGCGCTCGCGACGGCCAGCGGCGAGCCGTCGGTCACGTCGACGGCGCCGATCAGCCCGTCCGAACCGGCTCGGGCCTCGAGCGCGGCCGCCACCAGCTCGCCGGCGGCGCGGCTCTCCTCTTCGATGCGCGCCTCGCCGAGCTGCCCAGCCAGGTCGGCGAGGTCGATGCAGGAGCGCGCGAGGATCGCCGAGAAGCCGGCGTCGAGCACGCGGAAGCGCCCACGGCGCGCGAGCTCCGACTGGTTCCAGCGCGCCGCTGTGCCCTGCCGGACGAGCGTGAGGAAGCGGCGGTAGTGCTCGTGGCTCGGCCGCTCCGCGGCGTCGACGACGTCGGTGTCGCGCCGCCGCATCACCACGACCTCGGGCAGCACCCGCCAGAGCGGCCCGTCCCACTCCACGGCGTTGTCGCGGCCGGACTCCCAGGGGTGGATCAGGACCGGCTCGCCGAGCCCGTCCGGGTCGCGCGTGTCCAGCAGGAAGCGGTGCCAGGCATGGAAGGGGCTCAGGAGGGCGCGGGCGCGGCGCTCGTCCGTGGAGCGCTCGAAGACGAGGCGCATGCAGGTCGCGGCGAGCGGCGGCTGCGTGATGCCCGAGATGCGCCGGCCGTCGGCGCTCACCCGCCTCCCCCACCAGCGCGGCCCGGGCAGGTAGCGCGCGGTCAGCCGTGGGAGCACCCCGGATCGGAACGCGATGTGGGGGATCATCCCCTGCGCGTCGCGTGCGCCGGCGAGGCTCTCGAGCTCGGTCCACGCTCGCGCCGGGTCGAGCTCGGCCCAGCCGAGCGACGCCAGCGCCGAGTCCCAGTTCCACTGATGCGGGTAGAGCGTGCGCGAGGGCAGCGTGTAGCGCCCGCTGTCGTTCGCCCGCAGCACGTTCGTCGCGGCCGCCTTCAGGTCGCTGCCTGGGAAGGGAAGCACCGTTCCCTGCATCCTCCTGCTCTGATCGGCTGTCGCCGCGGGCGGCTCAACTTCGCAACTTCAGGGCTATTCGTGCGTTGCAAGTTGCATGAAGAGGACAATCATCACCCTCGCGGCACTCGCCGCGCTCGCAGCGCCCGCGGTCCAGGCCGCCAAGCCCGAGCCGAGGAACGTCACGATCAGCGCCACGCCCACGACCGTCAGGTTCGGCGGCGCAGTGGCGCTTTCCGGGAAGCTCAACGGCTCCAACAACGCCAACCGCCCGGTCTCGGTCGAAAAGGATCCGTTCCCCTTCGACACGTTCGTGAGCGCCGGACCACCGGCGACGACGAACGCACAGGGCGAGTGGACCTTCAGCGACAAGCCGACGGTCAACACCCGTTACCGGGCCCGCTCCGGCGCCGCCGACAGCAGGGTTCTCGACGTGAGCGTGCGCCCCGCGATCTCGCTGGCGCTCTCCGACTACACGCCCAAGGCCGGGTCGCTCGTGCGCTTCTTCGGCCGGTTCTGCCCCGAGCGCGACGGCATCCGGGTCGGCCTGCAGCGCCGCGTTGCGCCGAACCAGTGGCGCACGCTGCGGCGTCCGATGCTGAAGGACATCCCGGGCGAGACCTGCTCGTCGTACTCGAAGAGCCTGCGCGTTCGTCGTGACGGCGCGTACCGCGTGCACTTCTTCGGCTCCGCCGACCTGGTCGCCGGCAACAGCCGCGTGCGGCGGGCGAACGCGCACTCGTAAGCGGGCACGGGATCTCGCGTCGCCGCGCGGGTGGGCCTTAGCGGCGCGCGGGATCCCCGCTCAACCGAGCCGCCCCCGCGCGGCGACGACGCGCGGGGCGGCTCTGGCGCCAGGGCCGGTGCCGCTGCGACGCATGGGGCATTCTTGCGGGAGCCAGGGCCGGTGCCGCCGCGACGCGCGGGGCACCTTTGGGGGAACCGCCTAGCGGCGCGTCAGGAGCCGGCGCCGCGGGCGGCGCGCCCGCGCGGCCACGTAGCCGCCGCCTCCTCCGACCAGCGCCACGCTGCTCACCGCGGCGGCCCACTTGAGGCGGCGCCCGAGCTTGTCGAAGCGCATGATCCGCCAGCCCTCCTCGCGCGCGACCCGCTCGAGCGAGCGGTCGGGGTTCACGGCGACGGGATGTCCCACGGCGTGCATCATCGGCAGGTCCGACTCCGAGTCCGAGTAGGCGTAGGACTCGGACAGGTCGATGCCCTCCTCGGCCGCGAGCTGGCGGATCGCCTCGGCCTTGCCCTCGCGGTAGGTGAACGGCCCGGCCGGGCGGCCGGTGTAGACGCCGTCGCGCACCTCGCTGCGCATCCCGATGCCGCCGTCGAGCACGAGCACGTGCGCGAGCACCTCGGCCAGCTCCTGCGACGCCGCGGTCACTATGAACGCGCGGCGCCCGGCGTCCTGGTGCGCGTAGGCCTCGTCCAGCACCTCGCGATAGAGCAGCGGAAGGATCCCGGCGAGCACGTCGGGGCCCATGCGGGCGAGGTCGAGCGCACGCTGCCCGGCGATCGAGTCGAGGATCCGCTGGCGCAGCTCGTCGGTGCCCACGTCCGTCGAGCCGTTCAGGCGGAACTTCAGGTTCGCCCAGCCGTCCGCGGCGAGCTGGCGCCGGGAGACCATCCCGGCGCGATACGCGGCCCGCGCGAAGTGCAATGCGCTCGAGCCCTCCATGAGCGTCTTGTCCAGGTCGAAGAAAGCGGCGGCTGCCATGCGCCCGAGGCTAGAGGTCCCTAGGAAATCAGCGCTGCGCACCGGGCACCGCCCGGCGCTTGCGCACTACGCCCCGTTCACCTCGACTATCACCGCGTCGCCCTGTCCGCCGCCGGAGCAGATGGCGGCGCAGCCGAGCCCTCCGCCGCGACGGCGCAGCTCGTTCACGAGCGTCGTCAGGATGCGCGCGCCGCTGGCCCCGATCGGGTGCCCGAGCGCGATCGCGCCGCCGTTCAGGTTCACCTTCGACTCGTCCACGCCCAGCATCCGCATCGAGTTGAGCGCGACCGACGCGAACGCCTCGTTGATCTCGAACACGTCGATGTCGTCGACGCTCAGCCCAGCCTTCTCGAGCGCCTTCTTCGCGGCGTTGGCGGGCGTGCGCGCCAGGTAGGGGAACTCGTCCGCCACGGCCGCCTGCGCCACGATCGTGGCCAGTGCCGGGCGGCCGTTCGACCGCGCCCACTCGTCGGATGCGAGCACGAGCGCGCCGGCGCCATCGTTCACGCCGGGGGCGTTGCCCGCCGTGTGCGCGCCCTCCTTGTGGAACGCGCCGCGCAGCTTCGACAGCGACTCGAGCGAGCTGTCGCGGCGTGGACCCTCGTCGACCTCGACTGTCGTGTCGCCCTTCCTCGAGCTGATGGTGACCGGCACGATCTCATCCGGGAGGCGGCCCTCGTCGGTGGCCTGCACCGCGAGCTCGTGCGAGCGGAGCGCGAACCTGTCCATGTCGGCGCGCGTGATCTCGAGCTCCTCGCCGACCTCGTCCGCCTCCTCGCCCATGTGCTTGCCGGTGAACGGGTTCGTGAGGCCGTCTTGAACCATCGCGTCGAGCGCCTTGGCGTCGCCCATCCGGTAGCCGAAGCGGGCCTGCTTCAGGAGGTAGGGGGCGCTCGACATCGACTCCATGCCGCCGGCGACCGCGAGGTGGAGGTCGCCCGCGCGGATCGACTGGTCGACCATCCCGGCCGAGCGAATGCCCGAGGCGCAGACCTTGTTGACGGTCTCCGACGAGACCTCCTTCGGGATCCCGCCCTTGATCTGGGCCTGCCGGCTCGGGATCTGGCCCTGGCCGGCCTGGAGCACCTGGCCGAAGACCACGTGCTCGACCTGATCGGGCGACACCTCGGCTCGCTCGAGGGCGGCCTGGATCGCCGTGCCGCCCAGATCCGTCGCGTCGAGCGAGGCGAGCGCCCCGCCCATCTTCCCGAACGGCGTCCGCGCGGCGCCGAGGATCACTGTCTTTGGCATGTGCGGAAAGCTATCGACTGGGTAAATAGTCCGGCATGCGCGCAGGGGTCGCAGCCGCGGTGATCGCTGTTCTCATGCTGCTGCCCGCGAGCGCCGCGGCGCAGGGGGTCGACACCACCTGCCAGTTCTCGCTGACGCGGCTCGACGCGACGACGACGAACGTCCTCGCGGTCGACACCAACGCCGTCTACTGGGGCGGCACGTACGCCGCGCTGCCCGGCACGCGCATCCGCATCGAGGGCCAGTACCCGCACTCGCGCTACATGAGCTGGAACGTCTACGACGCCGCCGCGCGGCCGATCGACGCGCTCAGCGACTACCAGCTCGCGCCCGATCCGGGCAGCTCGAACCCGTTCCTGCCGGGCGCCGACCGCACCGTCACGGAGCGCTCGTACACCGCCTTCATCGAGGTCGGGCCGCGGCCCGCGCAGCCCGCTCCGAACACGCTCTACACGGGCGACTCGCGCGGCGGCACGTTCCTCTACCGCGTGTACGTCCCCGACTCGGGCCGCGACCAGAAGGGCGGCGTCCCGCTGCCGAGGGTGACGCTCGAGTCGGCCGACGGCTCCGGCGCCCCGCTGAGCGCCGACCAGTGCCGCGAGCTCCAGGCGCCCTACGCGCAGCCTCTCAACGACCTCATCGCGGGCGCGCCCGGCCTGCCCGACCCGACCGACGAGGGGCAGGGCTACCCCGGCCGCAACCCGCCGAACTGGCGGCTCTTCGAGAACCTCTGCAGCTCGGCGGTGGACATCATGCTCGACAACGAGAGCGGCGAGCAGTTCCAGCCCGGCGCGGAGGAGCGCTGCGGGAACGGCCCCGGGTTCCTCTCGAACCGCGACATCGCCTACGTCTTCGCTCCGACGTCGCGCGGCTTCGGCGAGCTGCTCGTGCTGCGCGGGCGCGCCCCCACGTTCGCCGACACGCGCCCCGGCCCGGCGGTCATGCCGAGCGGACAGCAGCTCCGCTACTGGTCGTTCTGCCAGTACGAGCCCGCGACGCAGCGCGTGATCGACTGCCGCTCGGACGATCGCGTCGTCGTCGGGCGCGACGGCCGCTACACGATCGTGGTGTCGACGGCGGACCAGCGGCCCGCGAACGCGCGGCCCGAGTGCGGCGTGACCTGGCTGCCGTGGGGACCGCAGACGCAGGGCCTCCTGATCTACAGGCACATGCTCGCGGACCCCTCGTTCGCCCAGGCCATCCAGAACGTGCCCCAACCCGGAGCCGAGCTCGACACGCTGGGTGACTACTACCCGAGCGGCGAGTATCTCGCCGGTCCTGGCGAGCTCAAGACCGGAGCTTGCCGCCGCGGCTGACCCGGACCTCTTAGACTGCCGCCGCTGATGGCGCCGATCACCGTCAGCGCGCGCTCCGGCGCACCCGAGGAGACCGCGGCCGACACGCGTGTCGTCGGCGTCTTCGAGAGCGACTCGCTCGGCGACCCGGCCCTCCAGCGCCTGATCGACCTCGGCGAGGCGAAGCAGGGGCTGAAGAAGGTGGCGGTCGCGCACGAGGACGCCCCGGGTGGCGGGCAGCGCCGCGTGCTCATCGCCGGGCTCGGGCCGCGCGAGAAGTTCGGGGCCGAGGAGGCGCGCGTTGCCGCCGCCTCGGCCGCCGGGCGCGCGAAGGAGCTGGGCGCGGTCTCGCTCTCATGGGCCTCCCCGGGCGGCGAGGGCGTGAGCGCCGCGCTGGTCGAGGGCACCGTGCTGAAGCTGTACGCCTTCGACCGCTTCAAGTCGTCGCAGTCGAACGGCGACGGGAACGGGGGCGTCGAGTCGCTCGAGATCGCGGGCGATTCGGTGGACGCGGACGAGGTGGAGCGCGGCCGCGTCGCCGCCATGGCCGCCAACGCGGCGCGCGACCTGCAGAACCTCCCGGCCAACGTGGCGACGCCGACGTTCCTCGCCGAGCGCGCCACCGAGATCGCCGACCAGCACGAGGCAATGGAGGTCGAGCTGCTCGACCGCGAGGCGATCCTGGCGCGCGGGATGGGCGCGTTCGCGGCCGTGGCCCAGGGCAGCCATGTGGAGCCGCGGCTGATCGTGCTCCGCTACCGGCCCGCCGGCGCGACCGGCCCGCACCTCGGCTTCGTGGGCAAGGCCGTGACGTTCGACACCGGCGGGATCTCGATCAAGCCCTCGGCGAAGATGCAGGAGATGAAGTTCGACATGTCCGGCGGCGGCGCCGTCATCGAGTCGGTGGCCGCGATCGCCGAGCTGGGCGTGCCGGCGACCGTCACCGCGGTCGTGCCCTCCACGGAGAACATGCCGAGCGGCCACGCCGTCAAGCCGGGCGACATCGTCAGCGCCATGAACGGCAAGACGATCGAGGTGAACAACACGGATGCCGAGGGGCGCCTGATCCTGGCCGACGCGCTCTGCTACGCGGTCGAGCAGGGCGCGGAGCGGATCGTGGACCTGGCGACTCTCACCGGCGCGATCCTCGTCGCGCTCGGCCACACCTACGCCGGGCTCTTCTCGAACGACGACGACTGGTGCGCCGCTGTGACCGCCGCCTGCGACGCAACCGGCGAGATCGGCTGGCGGCTCCCGCTCCATCAGGAGTACTTCGAGCTGACGAAGGGCCAGTACGCCGACCTGACGAACGCCGCCGAGCAGCGCGTGGCGATGTCGAGCTACGCCGCCGAGTTTCTGCGCCAGTTCGTTGACGACCGCCCCTGGGTCCACATCGACATAGCCGGCACCGCCTGGGGAATGACCCGCAACTACGTGGGCAAGGGCGCAAGCGGTTTCGGCACCCGCCTGCTGATCGAGCTGGCCCGCAGCGCGGCGGCCTGACCGTTTCACGATCTGTGACATAGATCACATAGCGGTTTAGGTTCGGTTTTCGCTGGTTACGGTCACGGCGTAAGCCGGAAACCAGCCCTGTTCGCGCCGGGGGAGGAGCGCGCGCGAACTCGGGAAGTCCTGGTCCTGCCTAGGGACAACGCGCAGGCCAGGCAGTCCCACCCTCGGAGGTGGTGTTGTGAGGAAGGCAGCACTGCTGCTTGCGTGCGCTTGCGCGCTCCTTGCAGTTGCGACAACTGCGGTGGCCGTCGCGCCGTCGCAGGCTGATACGACAGACACGACAGCTACCCAGACGTCCGAGCCCATCGCCCGGGCGGCCGGCGATCGCCTTCAGGCGCGCTACCGCCGCTGGCGCCAGAAGCTCGAGCGCTACGGCGTCTGGCACGGACGGAACCTCGTCCGCGCCGCCGCGAGCGACGCCCGCGAGCCCACGGCTCGCGAGCTGCGCCACTCGATCCGGCGCATGACGGTCCGGTTCGAGAACTGGTCCCGGACCTACGAGGGCCGGGCGACGATCTACCGCTTCAAGGCGCGGCGCATTCCCGAGTGGGGGAGCGAGCACCTGCGGTCGATCGCATGGTGCGAGTCGCGCAACAACCCGCGCGCCGTGAGCGCGAGCGGGGCGTACCGCGGCCTCTACCAGTTCAGCTTCAGCACCTGGGGCGTGGTCGGTGGATCGGGCGACCCCGCCGCCGCTCCGCGCTCGGAGCAGACCTGGCGGGCCTGGGTCCTACTGAAGAACCACGGCAGCGGTCACTGGCCGGTCTGCGGCTAGCCGCGCGAGAGCGGCTCAGCCCGAGACCGGACACAGTGCGGCGGGCGCGCGCGGGGGACGCGCGCGCCCGCCGCCGCTGTCGTGCCTCCCGGCTAGCGGTTCGTGCGCGGCTGCTGGTACGTCTCGTCGCGGACGACGTCGCCCTCTTCGTCGCGCTCGAAGCGGCGCTCACGCTCAGCGTCGGGCTCGCTCGTTCGCTCGTAGTGCTCGACGCTCTGATCCGTGCCCGGCACGTCCGGCCGGTCGGTGGTCGTGGCGCCGGCGTCGGTCGTGCCGGTGCCGGCGCCGGTCGTCTCCGCGTGCCGGCGATCGAACTCCGCCGCCGCCTCGTCCGGGTCCGCGTCCGGGTCCTTCTCCGCGGCCTCGATGTGGCGCTCGCGCGCCTCGCGGTGCTGCTCCTCCGCGCTTGCCGACCGCTCGCGCGCCATCGCCTCCTGGCGCCGCGCCTCGACGGCCTGCGCGTCGGCTTCGGCGCGCGTCTTGTCTGCCTGCGCACGACCAACCTCCGCCTCGCGGCGGATCTCGCGCGCCTCCGTGCGTCGCGTCTCGTACCTGCGCTCCCGGCCCTTTCGGCCGAGGAACCACAGCAGTGCGAGCACGATCAGTGCTCCGACGACGATGGCGATGATCACTCCGGTATCCATACCTGCACTCCTCCCATTTTGGGTCTCGGGAGCGCGTACCCGTCTCCGGGGTGACGTACGCCTACTTCGCGGCCTTCTCTTCCTCCTCTGATTCCACCAGCTCGCGCTTGAGCACCTTCCCGGTTGCGTTGCGCGGCAGCTCGTCGATGAAGACGATCTCTCGCGGCACCTTGTAGCGCGCGAGGTTGTGCTTGACGTAGCCCTTCAGGTCGTCCTCGGTGGCCTTCTTGCCGCTCTCGAGCACCACGAACGCCCGCAGGCGCTGGCCGAAGTCCTTGTCGTCGACGCCCACCGCGGCCACGTCGCTGACGGCGTCGTGGCGCGAGAGCAGGTCCTCGACCTCCTTCGGGAAGACGTTCTCGCCGCCCGAGACGATCATCTCGTCGTCGCGGCCCTCGACGAACATCCGCCCGCCGTCGTCGAAGCGACCGACGTCGCCGGTGGCCATCAGGTTGCCGATCACGTCCTTCGAGCCGCCGCCGGTGTAGCCCTCGAACAGCATCTCGTTGCCGACGAAGATCCTGCCGGTCTCACCGGGCTTCACCTCGGCGCCCCTGTCGTCGTAGAGCCGCACGACCGTGCCGCGCGGCGGGCGACCGGCGGTGCCGGGCGCGGCGCGCATGTCGGCCGGCGTGGCGATTGTCGCCCACGCGACCTCGGTGGAGCCGTAGAGGTTGTAGAGCGTGTCGCCGAATGCGTCCATCCAGCGCGTGGCTAGGTCGCCCGGCAGCGCGGAGCCGCTGGCGGCCACGACATTCAGCGAGGAGGTGTCGTACTTCGCACGCGTCTCCTCGGGCAGGTCGAGGATGCGCTGGATCATGATCGGGACGACGGCGAGCCCCTCCGCGCGCGAGCGCGCCACCTCGGCGAGGCAGCCCTCGGGGTCGAACTTGCGCCGCAGCACGAACGTCATGCCCAGGATCAGCCCCAGGGAGAAGTGCGCGAAGCCCCACGAGTGGAAGAGCGGCGCCGCGATGTGGATCGTGTTGCGGCTCTTCAGCGGGATGCGCGACAGGTACGAGACCACGGGGTCGATCGACTCCGGGTTGCCGCGCGACGCGCCCTTCGGGCTGCCGGTCGTCCCCGAGGTGAGGATCACAGCGCGGCCCTCGCGCTCGGGCGGCACGACGTCGCTCGGGTCGCCGTCGGCCATCAGCTCGTCGAGGGCGGGGTCGTCGCAGCTGGGCGAGTCGTGCCACGCGATGAAGCGCTTGCGCCGATGCGCCGCCTCGTCGAGCAGGCCGTAGAACTCCTCGTCGAAGATCAGCGCGCGTGGCTTCTCGCGTTGCACCACCTCGAGCAGCTGCGGCCCCGCGAACGCGGTGTTCAGGTAGAGCGCGTCGGCCCCCAGCTTCGACAGGGCGATCGTCGCCTCGATGAAGCCGCGGTGGTTGCGGCACATCACGCCGACGCCGTCGCCCTCGACGAGGCCGGCGTCGGAGAGTGCGTGCGCCAGCGCGTTCGTGCGCGTGTCGACCTCGGAGAAGCTCAGCGTGCCGAGCTCGTCGACGATCATGGTCTCGTCCGGATAGCGCTCCGCGAGCGAGATCGCCCCGGCCGCCGGGCTCCGACCCCAGCGCTGGAGCGTGCGGAGGACGGCCCAGAGCCGGTCCGGCCGCATCGGCCTGATCACGCCCGCGTCGATCAGCACCTTCACGCTGCCGAGCTCGTGAAGCACCTTGCCGGGCAGGCTCTTGCCCTCGTCGTCGGCCACCTGTTCCTTGACCTCCTCGTCCCCCAGCTCGAGAGCCAGATTCTTAAGGGTTTCCTCGAGCGTCGTCGCGACCATCGGAGCGCCGACCCGGTCCGCCACGCTCCCGAGCAGGCCTCCCGGCGAATCCCAGGAGAGCCGGAGGACGACCCTCGTGCGGCCGTCGTCGGCCTCACGCAGCCGCCAGCGCACTCGGTGGTCGATTCCCGTGATGCTCGTCCACGCCAAGTCCGCCGGCTCGTCGAACTCGACGATCTCGATCAGACCGCCGATGTCGGCGGAGCCGATCCGCATGCGGAGCGCGAAGCGCGCGCAAAGACCCTGCTCGTCGTTCTTGCGCTCGAGCCGCGTGAGCTCGTGCCAGAAGCGGTCGTAGTTGTCCGGGTTCGACACAAGCTCCCAGATCTCCGCCGGCGAGGCCTCGATCAGGATGTCGCGCTCGACGCGCATCAGCCGAGCACCGGAAGCGAGCGCTCCTCGGCGAGCCCGGTCAGCGCCGTCTGCATCTGCCCGGTCACGAGCTCGTACGCCTTGTCGACGTCCATGCGCGAGACGTCGATCGGCTCCAGCACCTGGATCGTGATCTTCGCCGGCAGCGGGATGTGGCCGAGCATGTCGCCCACGTTCAGCCCCCAGGGCAGCGCGAGCGACACCGGCAGCACCTTCAGCCGGAACATGCGGTCGAGGCCGAGCAGCTTCGCGATGCGCTCGCCGCGCGACAGGAACAGCGCGGTTTCCTGCCCGCCGATGGCCACGACCGGGACGAGCGGGACCTTCTTCTCCTTCGCGAGCCGGATGAAGCCCTTGCGGCCGCCGAAGTCGACGCGCCCGGACTCCCAGCTCGGCCGGTGGACCTCGTAGTCGCCGCCCGGGTAGACGAGCAGCGCGGCGCCGGCGTCGAGCGCACGTTGCGCGTTCTCGGGCGTCGCCGCCACGGTGCCGTACTTCCGCAGCATGCTGAGGCCCGGCATGGAGAGCACGAGGTTGTGGGCCAGCTGGTGGAACTTCCTCTCCACGCCGAAGTAGGTGCTGAACGCGAGCGTGAACACGTGCGTGTCGGGGGTCAGATTGCCGCCCGAGTGGTTCCCAACCAGCAGGACCGGACCCTCTTCGGGGATGTTCTGGAGGCCGCGCACGTCGGCGCGGAAGTAGAGGCTCGCGAGCATCCAGAGACCGGGGAGCGTCTCGCGGATGTAGTCGGGGTCGCGCTCGTCGAGGTCGGCGCTCGGCACGCGGCGCTGCGCCTCCTCGGCGATCGCGGCGATCAGGCGGCCGGCGATCTGGACGAGCGAGCCGGGCCCTCCCGGCGACTCGCCGGGCGCTCCCCCGTTCGACGAGCCGTATGCGGTCGAGGTGCTCACGGCGCGCCGCTCACGCGGCCCGTCTGATGGCCGACCTCATCGCGGGCCAGCCGGAGGACGGGCCGGACGGACGGCGGATCTTGTGCGGCTCGCCGCTCGGCAGGCCGCTCAGGAGCTCCCGGATCTCCGGCCTCCGCAGCTGCTTCGCGACGGTCTCCTCGGCGGTGTCGATCACGTGCTGGCGGCGCTCGACGCTCATCCAGTTGCGACCCATCGCGGCATGGTCCTCCGCCGTCGGCTCGATGATCACGACCTCGGTGCCGAAGCGGCGCACCTTGCGCTCCTCGCGCTCGAGCCGGCCGCGCGAGGCGCGCCGGGTGAGCGAGGGCAGGAAGTCGAGCACCTCGTTTACGGCGCCGGTGGCCACCGCCGTCACGCCGCCGCGCGACCCGCCGCGGCCCTCCGAGCGGCTCGTCAGCGGGTTGAGGCAGATCACCAGGTCGAGACCGCGGCCCGCCACCAGGTCCATGTTCGCGACCGAGCAGACTCCGCCATCCACGTAGCGGCGGCGGCCGATCTTCACCGGGCGGTAGAAGCCGGGGATCGCGCAGGAGGCTGCCACGGCGTCGCCGATGTGCGCACGCGGCGAGCCGAGCCGGCCGAACGGGGTGCGGCGGCCGGACTCGTAGTCGCATGCCACGGCCCAGTAGTTGGGGTGCTCGACCCAGTCGCCGGGCACGGCGCGGGTCACGACCTCCTTGAGCGAGTCGGTCGACACGAACCCCGACGGCAGCCAGCCGGCGACCATCTGGAGCGGGGTGTGGCGCAGCGGGTTCGAGAGAGCGGTGAAGGCCATCCGCAGCGACCCGGGCCCGATCGCGGGCAAGCCGCGATGGAGCCGGAAGCTCGCTCCCGCGGCGCGGTCGGCGTCCTCGGCCGGTCGGCCGTCGGGGCCGGCAAGCCCGTCGAAGACCTCGCCGCGCGAATGCGCGACCATGAACCAGGGCGGCACGCCGGCCGCCACGAGCGAGCCGACCATCGAGCCCGCCGAGGTGCCGACGATGTGGTCGGCGCTCCCCGGATCCCAATCGGTCTCGCGCGCGAGCGCGCTCAGCCCACCGACGAGCCACGCGCCTCCGAGCACGCCGCCCGCGCCGAGCACCAGCCCCACCTTCACTGGGACGCGCTTCCCCCCGAAGGCAGGGACGCAAACGCCGGCCGCCACGAGTCCATCACGTTCCAGATTAAACGCGGTGGGCCCCGAGTGCGCTCCGTGGGCGGCCCGCCCCTCACGACTCGTCCGTCTCGGGGTCGGCGTATGCCCGCTTGCGCCAGGGCGGCTTCACGTCGGGATCGAGCGGCAGGTAGCGGCCGCGGCCGAGCGTCTCGAGCGGGACGAGCCGGATGCCCTCGCCGGTGGTGCTTCGCTCCTCCATGTCGCGCCCGGGGATGAGCGGAACGCGGCGCGGCGGGCCGGCCCGGGGCACGTATCGCCTAGGACCGGTTCGCTCCGGGTCCTCCCAGACCGGCTCGCTCCGGTACGGCACATGGCCGGAATGGCTCCCGCGGGAGACGCGCACCCAGCCGGTGCTGTGCACCCAGCGGTGCTCGCACGCCCGCCACTTGCAGCCCTGGACATGGCCGTGCGAGCTGGCGCGCGCCCAGACGGCGCCGTCCGGGTCGACGCGCACGAACACGCCCTCCCAGTCGTCGCGGTGGAAGCCCGGATAGTCGGGCTTGCCCTCGAGCAGCCGCCGGATCCGCGGCAGGAGCCACGAGCGCTCCCAGAGCCTGTCCGAGCCGGCCAGCGTGCTGTTGGAGTCCGGGTAGTAGAGCCAGTACTGGATGTAGAGCCGGCCGTGGCGGCGGACGAGGCGGGTGAACGCGGTGGCCCGCGCTCGCTCGCGCCCGTTGCCTGCTCTTCCGCCGCGCCGGCCGCGTGCTCGCCGGGTCCCGACGTGCGCGTCGAGCCGTGGATCGTCCGGCGCCGCCGCGCAGCTCACCCGGCGACAGCGCCGCCAGTCGACCGGGAGGTCTCGCTCGCCCCTCTCGTAGACGAGGTTCGGCGCGAGCGCGCGGACCGTCGCGGCACCGCGCTGGCCATATGCGGCGGTGAGCCGCCGCTCGTCGCGATCGCAGCGCCCGGCGACCGCGCAGGCGAGGTGGCGCGCGAGGAATCCACCGAGGTCGCGCCCGTCGAAGCCGCCCCTCAGCGCGAACAGCGCAACGAAGGCGAGACAGCAGAGCAACAGGAGTGCGACGAACTCGATCGTGGCCTGCCCGCGCTCGGCTCCTGCACTGCCGCGCCCCGCCGCCGGAGTCGTGCGCGTCATCGGCCTCTGTAGAGCGGCCAGTCGCGCACGAGGTCGACCGGGCTGATGCAGTCGTTCGCCATCCGGAGCAGCTCCGAGCGGGGGATCGTGTAGCCGGTGAAGCGGCTCTCCGGGTGGAGGAACCCCCAGCGAGCGCGCTCATAGCCGAGGCACCCGAGCCAGGCGCGACGCCAGGCGACGCCGAGGCCCCGCCGCGCGTGCCGAAGGAGCCCGCGCGCGTCCGGGAGGCGGAGCCCGGGCGCCGGACGAGCACGACCGGGCGCGGGCCCAGGCTGGCCGGGCCGGGGCAGACCCTCGCCGGGCCGGGGCAGACCCTCGCCGGGCCGGGGCAGACCCTCGCC